>Ga0182016_10000001_pt1 | contig 321311 bp, 271 predicted proteins | sample 712S2MmetaG_FD_120491 | JGI IMG/M metagenome (GOLD analysis project Ga0182016, IMG submission 120491) | Permafrost microbial communities from Stordalen Mire, Sweden - 712S2M metaG | ecosystem: Environmental > Terrestrial > Soil > Wetlands > Permafrost | place: Sweden: Stordalen | collected... | reverse complement strand
GAGAGAAGGAGAGAAGTCAAGAAGCAGGAAGCGCGGTTTTACTTCCTTCTTTCCTTCCTTCTTTCCTTCCTTCCTCACCTTCTAACTTCCTTGCCTTCCCTCTTCTCCTCAAAAATGAAACCCGATCGTCGCCGTCACGGCGCGCGGTGTGACGTAATGCGTGCCGCTGAAGGTCGATAGGAAGTTATACAGCGCGTAGTTATTCGTCAGGTTGACCACCGAAATCCTGGCGCTCCACTTATAGCGCTCGCCGCCGAAGAGATTATCCTGGCCCAACGACATGTCGAACAGGCTCCGTGGCGCAACGCGGGGCGGATTGTGGTCGTCGTTCTCGGTGCCGGCGGCGGGGATCTTGAGCAAGGTCGAACCGTATTCGGCCGCCGGGCAGAGTCCGCTGGGGCTGATACCCATCGTCGGCGTAGCATGCACGCTGCCGCAGAACAGCCCTGCCTGGAATTGCTGGTCCGGCGTCAGTTCGCTAACGTCCACCACCGAGTCGCTGCCATCCGGCCCGTTGGCGCAGTTCCCCCCGGCGCAGGGAACCGACCCCGCCACCTGGCCGCTGTCATAGCGCCAGTTGAAGCCGAACCACGGACCTTTCTTGAAAGGCTGATATTGCAGGTGCGTGGTCTGGTTAAAGGCTTCGTCGTGGTCGATGCGGAAAACCTGGCTGCCGGCCGGCGTCGATCCAATGCCGCTCACCTGTGGCTCGAAGAAACGCGCCGCCACGTGCGACATCACCACAAAGGCCGAAAGACCGTGGTAGTCCGGCATGGTGACGCGGCCGGTGAAGCCGGGGATCTTCGAGCGCTCCCATTCGATCGGGAAAGTCAGCGGCGAGTTTCCGAAGACGCTGAAGTCGTATGCCCGGTGCGTGTACTTCCAGATGTATTCGCCATCCACCACCAGGTGCTTGCCGAAAGCCTGCTGCAGCCCGGCGTGAAATTCATTGCGCCATCCCGGCGCCAGCGGCGTATTGGAAACGCAAGGGCTGACGGTCGACGACATGATCGCGTTTACCACCGGGTCGCTGCACCCCAGGCTCGAAAGCACCAGGTTTTCGTTGAACGGCGTTTCCAGGCTGCGCGCATAGGAAATGCGCAGCACCGAGTTGGTGGGCTTGAAATTGTAAGCGATACCCAACCGCGGTTCCGCCTGGCTGGCGCTGGTGAGGCCGCGATAGATGTCGAACCGCAGCCCCAGGTTGAAATTCCAGGGGCCCTTACTGATGTTGTCCTGCACGAACAGGGCGACTTCGCGGATGTCCGCATGCCCGTCAAAATCATAGAGCCCCGCCGTGGAATTCGGACAGCCATCGGAACCCGGCACCGGCGCCAGGCGGGTCAAATCGTAGCAGCCCAGCAGCGGAATGAAATTCGGATTGGGCTCGAGCGCGCCCACGCATCCCGCAGGATTCGTCAACCCCACTCCCGTGTACGGGGTCCCGTCCGCGTTCAGGCAAACCGCGTTGGTGGTCGGGTCTACAACTCCGAAGCTGTCCTTTTCGGTCAGAATGGTGTCTTCATACATCACGCCCATTTTGAGGTTGTGGACACCCTTGGCATAGGAGAGGGCCGCGTGCGCTCCCAGGTTGGTGAGCCGCCGGTTCTGCCCGATCGTCAGCCCTTGCACCCCGGGGATGAAATCGGAGTACGGGTCGTCGCTGGGATAGTAATTATACTGGTCTTGCCGCGCAAAAGCGCCGAAAGTCAGCACCGTATGCGGACTGGTCAGCCGGGTCCAAGTAGGCGCGATGTTGAACGTGCGGATCTTGGAGCGCTGGTCCGTCGGCCCCACCACCTGGCCGTTAGGTCCCAATCCGCCGTTATCCACCACCAGCCCGTTCCAGGCCGACGCCGTCTGGGCGTCGTATGAATTCGGGTTCTGAAACCACGACCGCGTGTAGCTGAAATTGAAGTTCACCGTGTCGGCGGTGGACGGCTTCACATCGAAACGCTCGAAGACGTTTGCCTGGTTGCCATGATCGTGAAAGACGTTGAATTCCGGCCCGTCCAGAAACCGGCCGGTACCGAGGCCGCTGAGGGCGATGAAGTTGCCCCAATCGTTCCCCCCGTAGCCCACGCTGGCCGACCCGTTTCCGCTGCCGAACGTCCCGTACGATGCCGAAATGTCGCCGTGGGCCTGGTGCATGCCCATGCCGGAGCGCGTCGTCACCACGATCACCAGGCTCGTCTTGTCGCCATATTCGGCCGGCGGCGCGCCCTCGATCACTTCCATCGATTGCACCGATTCGATCGGAATCTGGTTGGAAAATACCTTGCTCTGCTGGTCGGAAATGTTCTGGCCATCCACCGAAAACGAATTCGAGGCGTGGTCGCCCATCCCATGAAAAAGCCCGTTGGAATCCGCCGAAACCCCCGGCGAAGCCAGCGTCACCAGCGAACTCACCGAGGAAGATTGGCTTTCGAGCGGAAGCTTTTCGAACAAGGCGCGATCCACATCGGTGTGGACCGTCGAATCGTTGGTGATCAGGTCCTCGGCCTGGGCCTCCACGGTAACCGTGGTGTTCTGGGCGCCGACCGTGAGGTTGACCGCGACCTCGAGCGGGATCGCCGAGCGCACCTCTACGTCCTGGCTGCCCGCCTGGAACCCCGGCGCCGTGGCGCTCAAATGATAGCTGCTAAAAGGGACATTGTCGAACGCGAACTTGCCCTGCGCGTCCGCGCGCACGGTTCGGTCGAGCCGCGAAATCGGGTTCCGAAGTTCCACCGCCGCGCCACCAATGGCCGCGCCCGAACTGTCCAGCACGGAGCCTCGAATAGTGCCCGAAGTGCCGCTGCTCGACTGCGCAAAGCCAACAGCGGAAAATAAAAACAGACCTAGACCCGCCAGACACGCCCACGCCCGTATCGTCATCTTCTCTATTGTCCCGACGCATTCGCTTCGCTCCTAGAAGGCATTCACCAACGGGCGGGTATCGTCCATGAGCGGGCTATTTTTCAAAATGATCGGACACGATCACCGTGGGGCAGACCACCGTTTCTTGTGGTCTGTCGTCTCGGGGCCTTCGGCCCTCGCAAGCTCATGAAAATTGTGGAGCGGACTCTCAGTCTGCCACGCCGGGACTCTTCCCGGCGCGTTTTTCGACCCTGTCTACACCGCCCACCCGAACATGAGTTTGGAATCTCGGCGCTGCAGCCAAAAGTGGCCGCGCCACGCCGGAATTGGCATGGTTATTTCCTGACAGGAGGCTAACCGTAGCCGCCGGGTGCGTCCGACCCGGTGTTGGGTGGAGAAACAGGGCCGGGCCGCGCGGTGCCGCGCTTCGCCAGGAAGCGGTCCACCACCTCCGCGGCGATGTTCGCAACCATGGCTTTGTTGACGGCGGCCGGTTCAGTCTCCACGGTCTTGCAAGAGCCGGCGCCGGCCGAGCAGCCGCAGGAGGGCTCCGCGAGGGCTTTCGGCGCGGCGCCGATGCCCCGTGCCGCGAGGTACCGTTCCACCGCGGCCACCACCGCCGGCCGGTCCAGTGCGGCCGGCGCGCCGGCCGCGGGCGCGTCGTCGATGCCCAGCGGCATTTCGAAAGCCTGCTCCGGTTCGCGCACCACATACGCCAGCCGCTTGATATTGATGAGGTGCTGCGGCCCGATGTTATCCGAGGTGATGTTGCCGGCTATCGCACCGCAGCCCAGCGTCATGGCTGGAAAGACGTTGGTGGTGATACCGGTAGAGCCTTGCGGAGCCGGCGTATTCACCAACACCCGCATGGCGGGGACGCGCAGTCCGTACTCGCGGATGCGGGCATCGTCGCGGGCGTAAATCACCGCCGTGTGGCCCAGCCCGCCGAACTTCAACAGAGCATGGCAGATATCGAGAGCGGTCGGAAAATCCTTAACAAAACCGAGCGCCAGCACCGGCGAAAGCTTCTCCATGGAGAGCGGATGCTGCTTGCCGACGCCGCCGATCTCGGCGCACAGAATGGTAGTGCCGTCAGGCACTTCGAATCCCGCCATCCGCGCCAGTTTGGCCGGGGCCTGACCCACACACTCAGGGTTAATGGACCAGTTGGGCAGCACCAGCAGCTTGCTCAGCGCCTGCGCCTGCTCCTCGGTACAAAGATGCGCGCGATGCCGCCGGAGCAAGTCCAGAATGCGGCCGCGCAGCGAACTCTCGGCAACCAGCGTCTGTTCGCTGGAACAGACCGTGCCGTAATCGAACGACTTGCCGGCAACGATCTTGCGGATAGCGTCGTCCAGGTCCGCCGAAGTATCGACCAGCACCGGGACATTGCCCGGACCGACTCCGAAAGCCGGTTTGCCGCTGGAATACGCCGCCTTGACGATGCCGGCGCCGCCGGTAGCCAGGATCACCCCGGTAAGCTCGTGTTTCATGAGCGCTCCGGTGCCCTCCAAGGTGGCGTTATCGATGCATTGAACGATGCCCTCGGGGGCTCCGGCTTCGACCGCGGCCTGGGCCAGAATAGCCGTGGTGGCGCAGGTGCAGCGGTGCGCGCGGGGATGTGGGCTCACCACCACCCCGTTACCGGCCTTAAGCGAAATCAGGACTTTGTAGATGGCCGTGGAAGTGGGATTCGTGGTCGGCAGAATCGCCGCAACCACGCCCACCGGAACCGCAATTTCCACGATCTTCTCGTGCACCAGCTCGTGCACCACACCCACGGTTTTCATGCCGCGCATGCGGCGCGGAAGCCAGTCGCACGCGAGCAGGTTCTTGATGTACTTGTCAGGTGCGTTGCCGTAGCCGGTCTCTTCCACCGCCATTTCCGCCAGGCGGCGGGCATGGGACCTGGCGGCGGCCGCCATCCGCTCCACAATGGCGTCGACTTGAGCCTGAGAAAATGTGCGGAATTGCTGCCAGGCGGCGTGGGCTTTGGCCACCTTGGTTCGGACCTCCTGTACGGAAAGAAGGTCTTTATCGAGCATGGGGAGCTACTTCTTGAAAGTCGTGGGGAGAGCCTTTTCCACTTCTTCGTGGGGCCTCGGGATCACGTGGACCGCGACCAGTTCGCCCACCCGGCGAGCCGCCGCGGCACCGGCATCGGTCGCAGCCTTCACCGCGCCCACATCCCCGCGCACGGTAATGCAAACCAGTCCCGCGCCCACAAACTCTTTCCCGGTCAGGACCACATTGGCGGTCTTCACCATCGCGTCGGCCGCCTCAATAGCGCCGATCAGCCCTTTAGTTTCAATCATGCCGAGGGCTTCCATCATTTGAACCTCCAAACTTCCGAATCCGAACTCGGAAAGGAAGCTACTACCGTAGCACATTTGTGCCGCCACGACCTCGCCGGCCGCTCCTGGCCGTGCCTGGCGATTGGACGCGGCGCAAACAACACGCCGGGAAACCAAAACTCAGCGTTATATGAAGTGATTTTAATTACCATTTAAGCCGCGCTTCATGTGCCGTCCGCTATGCTAGGTACCAAGACGAGATAAAATCGTCGCAATCCAAAGGAGAAACCGCAATGAAGAAACTAATGACGCTGATGCTGGGCCTGGCTTTCCTGACCACCACCGTGGCCGTGACCTTCGCGCAAGATACCGCCACCACCAAGACGAAGAAGGCAAAGAAGGCAAAGAAGACTGCCGACACCACCAAGAAGAGCCTTTTCTAGGCCCGGTCCTATCTCTTGGCAAATTCGGAAAGCCGCGTCTGGCGCTTAAGCCTTGCGCGGCTTTCCTGCGTTTTCTCCCTCCGCCGTTTCGCCCTCCTCTTTAAGAACCTCTCCGGTTAGAGTTCCATTTTCATCCGTAAACCACCTGCCGATTGCCTCGGTACCGTTGCCAGTGGGACAGGCCTCCTGGCCTGTCGCCGGCTGGAAGAGCAGCTTCGCGGTTACGACAGGCCGGGAGGCCTGTCCCACCACACGAACGCGAACACCTAGGCACACCCGATCTTTCACCCGATTCCGGAAATGTGAAGGCTGTAACCTTGATCTTTTCGACAACGCCCCTTGTGGATGTAAGAAATGCGAAGGAACTCAAGCGTAGGGAAGCTCGCGATAGTCGGAATGATAGCATTGGTTTCCGCTGTCTCAATCCGGGGACAGGCCCAGAACGCAGCCGCGGAGGCCGCTCGCGCGCGAGTTACAGGTACCGTGGTGTCGGTGAATACCGACAGCAAGGAACTGGCAATCAAAACGGATAAGGGCGACGCGGTGACCGTGACGACCACGGACCGCTCGTTTATCCGGCGCTTGCCGCCCGGTGAAAACGACACCAAGAAGGCCCTGCCGATCGAGCTGAAGAGCGTGAACGCGGGCGACCGCGCGGTGGCCATCGGCACGGCGTCCGCCGACCAGAAGGGTTTCGAGGCACGCACCATCTACATCATGACCAGCGCCGACGTGGCGCAGGTTCATGAAAAGGAACTGGAGGACTGGCAGAAGCGCGGTACTACCGGAATCGTGGCTTCGATCGACCCGGGCGCCAAGACGCTCGCCATTAAAGTCAGCTCCAGGAACTTGACGGTCGTATTCTCGGCCAAGACGGAATATCGGCGATATGCTCCGGAATCCGCCAAAATGAGCGACGCCAAGCCCGGCACATTCGACCAGATTAAAATCGGCGATCAGGTGAATGTGCTGGGAGATAAGACTGCGGACGGCACATCGGTGGCGGCGGAAAGAGTAGTTTCCGGCACGTTTCCGCAGTTGGCCGCGACCGTGGTTTCAGTGGACGCCACCGCCGGCGTCCTCACCGTGAAGGATCTGGCGACCAAGAAGAACAGGTTCTTGCGGGTCACCTCCGACACCACCATGCGCAAGCTGCCGCCGGAGCTGGCCGCCCGGCTGGCCCGGCGATACCAGCCTGCCGGAGGGCAGGACGCCGAAGGCGAGGGCGGGCGGCGCGGCGGCGGTTCGGGCCAATTCGGTATGCCAGGCGGTGGCTCGCGAGGAGGCGGACGCGGCGATCTGAAGCAGATGCTCGACCGGTTGCCGGCCGTTCCCCTTGCCGACCTGAAAGCCCGCGACGCCATTATGGTGACGACTACCGAAGGGACCGATTCCAGTCACTCCACCGCCATCATGTTGCTCGCCGGGGTTGACGACCTCCTCCGGGCGTCTCCTTCGGCAACGCGCGACATCATGAGCGGCTGGAATCTCGGCGGCGGCGGCGGCGGCGAGGGCAACTAGCGACTGCGCGAACGGCCGGCTTTGGGAACAATTTAGCGAAGTCTCATTCAGGGGAAGCAAAGTGAATTTGCGAAAGCTACAACTGTGGGTTCTCGGTATCCTGCTTTCAGTTTGCTCCGCAGGGGCGCAGCAGACCAGCGGCACACTCAAGGGCGTGCTGATGGACGATTCCGGCGCCGTGATTCCGGCGGCGAAAGTGTTCCTGGCGGGCGGCAGCGGCAACAAAACCGCGCAAACCCAGGCGGACGGCAGTTACACGTTTGCCGGCCTGGCGCCCGGGAGTTACACGGTTTCGGTCAGCTTCCCCGGGTTCGCCACCTTCTCCAAACAGGTGACGGTGAACGCCGGCAACGCCGTGCAACTCCCCATCCAACTCGCCATCAGCAGCGAAAAGCAGGAAGTCACGGTCCAGGAGGAGAACACCAATGCGGTGAGCGTCGAACCGGACAACAACGCCACCGCCCTGGTGATCAAGGGCACCGACCTGGAAGCGTTGCCGGACGACCCCGACGATCTGTCCGACGCACTGCAGGCCCTGGCCGGCCCCGGCGCCGGGCCCAATGGCGGACAGATCTACATCGATGGCTTCAGCGGCGGCCAGTTGCCGCCCAAAGAATCCATCCGCGAAATCCGCATCAACCAGAACCCCTTCTCCGCCGAATTCGACAGGCTCGGCTTCGGGCGCATCGAGATTCTGACCAAGCCCGGCACCGATAAGCTGCGCGGCTCCATCTCCTTTTTCGATACCGACTCGGTTTTCGATTCGCGTAACCCGCTGGTCAATAACAAACCCGACTATTCCAATCGCCAGGTGGCCGCCAACGTGGGTAGCGCGATAAACAAGAAGGCGTCCTTCTTCGTCGACTTCAACCGGCGCGACGTTGAGAATAATTCGATCATTGTGGCCGACTACTTCAGTCCCACCACCCTGACTCAGTCCAGTATCAATACCGCCGTCCTCACTCCGTCGAACTTCACCGTCATCGCGCCGCGCATCGACTACGCCCTCTCGGGCAACGACACTTTGACGGTGCGTGTCGAAGAGCGCTTCAATTCGCAGGACAATGCCGGCCTGGGCGGCACCAATCTGCCGGCGCCCTATTCGGATCTGGCATACAACAGCAAAGGAGACGGCCAGAACGTGATGGTGACTGAGACCTCCGTTCTGAACCCCAGGGTGGTAAACGAAACGCGCTTCCAGTTCACCCGGAACTGGACGGCTTTGGACGGCAACCAAATTCCGCAGGTCAACGTCGCGGGTGCGTTCGTCACCGGCGGCAACGGGAGGGGAGACTACCACGATCTTTCCACCCACTACGAGTTGCAGAATTTTACGTCGATTTTGAGAGGCGCCCATACCATCAAAGTTGGCGTGCGGATACGCCGCAACAGCGACCGCAGCAATCAGCCGACTGGTTTCAACGGGACGTTCACTTTTCTGGGCGGCGTGGAACCGGCGCTGGACGCCAGCAATAACGTCGAATACGATTCCGACGGCAACCCCCTCACCGTGACGCTGACCTCGCTGCAGCAATACGAGCGCCAATTGATGTTGGCCAATGCGGGTTATAGCGAAACCCAGATTCAGAACCTGGGCGGCGGTCCGTCGCGGTTCGCCATTCAGGCGGGGCAATCCTATATCAGCCGCGATGTTTGGGACGAGGCTCCCTACGCGCAGGACGATTGGCGAGTCCGTCCGAATCTAACCGTGAGCCTGGGGCTGCGCTACGAAAACCAGACGCTGATCGGCGATCATCACGACTGGGCGCCGCGCCTCGGGTTTGCCTGGGCGCCCGGTACCGCCAAGAATGGCCGGCAGAAGACCGTCGTCCGCGGCGGCTTCGGCATTTTCTACGACCGCGTCAGCACCAGCCTGTTCGAAAACGCGGCGCTGAATAACGGCACCGCTCAGGTGGACTACACGGTTTACAATCCGGCCTTTTACCCCAATATCCCGCCGCTCTCCTCGCTGAACTCGGGCCAAAACCTCACCTGGCGCGTGGATCCCAATCTGCAGGCCGATTACAGTTTGCAGAGCGCCATCGGGGTCGAACGCCAGTTGCCCCGCAACACCACCGTGGCGGCGACCTTTACCAATAACCGCGCGGTTCACCTGCAGCAGACGATTCCCATCAATACGCCTTTCCCGGGCAGCTTCAATCCCAACCTGCCGCTGAGCGCGACCAACGGCGTCTTTCCGTACGGCTACGCCGCCGGCAACGTTTTTGAGTATGAGTCCGGCGGTTACCTGAACCAGAAGATCATGATGCTCAACTTCAACACCCGCTTCAGCCCCAGGGTTTCGCTGTTCGGGAACTATGCGTTGACCTACGCGAAAGATCTTCCGTCCACCCCTACCGACCCGTACGATTTTGCCCTCGATTACGGCCGCTCTACCCTGGACCGCCGCAACAACTTCCAACTGATCGGCAACGTTCTGGCGCCCCGCATGATCCGCTTCGCGCCGTTTCTGACCGTGCGTTCCGGTCAGCCCTACGACGTGCTGCTGGGGCAAGACGTGTTCGGCGATACGGAAACCAACGCCCGCGCCGAGTTCGCCTCCAGCGCAACCTGTGCCGCCGTGTTGCGCTCGGGCAACAACGTGTGCTCGCCCTATGGCACGTTCACCAGCTACGCGGTCGGCGGTTCCAATGCCTTTCCGAGCCTGGTCCCGCGCAACTACCTGACCATGCCGGGCCTGGTATCGGTGAATCTCCGCGTTTATCGCGTGTTCGGCTTCGGCCCCATACGCGGCAATGCGGCGCAACCGGGCGGTGGCGCCGGCCGTGGCGGACCGGGCGGTCCCGGTGGCGGACCGGGCGGTGGTGGCCGCGGCGGCGGTGGCATGCGCATGGGTCCCGGTGGCGGCGGCCGCGGAGGTGGGTTTAACGACACCACGGAGCATCGCTACAACGTTACCCTATCGTTGAATTTCGAAAACCTGTTCAACCATTTCAACCCCGGCGGTTATCAGGGAACGATCACGAATCCGCTCTTCCTGCAACCGACTTCGGTGAATACCGGTTTCGGCGGCGGCGGCTTTGGCGGCGGCGGCGGTCCGGCCGGATCGACCGCCAACAACCGGCGCATCCAGTTGGGCGTTCGTCTGACGTTTTGAAGTGGCGCGGGCCGCTCTTGGCCGCGGCACCCTTGTTTGCCGAAGGCCAACTCGACGAAGGCGGGGTGCATGGCAGACCACAAAAACCGATGGTCCGCCCCACAATAAAGTCTTCAGCTTGTCGCAGGCGCTTCTTCCATCGCGGCGATCTGACTCCGGATCGCCGCCGACGATCTGGTCACAGCCTCCCGCTCGGCGGGGTCCAGGTTGACCGGCACCACGCCGCCGATTCCCAGAGCGTTGACAATCGTGGGGAAGCTCATGGTAACGTCACCGAGGCCCAGCGCCTCCGGCATCTTACTGCCCACCGTGAGCACGGTGTTCTGGTCTCGCAAAATCGAGCGCACCACCCGCACCAGTCCCGAGGCGATGCCGTAGAACGTCGCGCCCTTCTGTCCAACGATACGATAGTACGCGTTGCGCGTCTTTAGCGCTATTTCATCCAGGGCGGCTTTGTCGTAGGCAAGACCACGCTTAAGGCAGAACTCGTCGATCGGCAGTCCCGCAATCCTCGCCGCCGACCACACCGGGACCTGCGAGTCGCCGTGCTCGCCGACAATGTATGCATGTACGCTCTGCGGGTCGACGCCATAGTGGCCGCCCAGCAGCACCCGCAGCCGGGCCGTGTCCAGAATGGTACCCGAGCCAACCACCCGCCCGGACTCGAAGCCCGAGAGGATTCGTGCGTAATGCGTCAGCGCATCTACCGGGTTGGTGGCGATGAGCAGAATCCCTTGCGTGTTTGTCGCCGCGATCCTGGGGATCACGTCGCGAAAAATTGCCGCGTTCTTTTTCAGCAGGTCGAGGCGCGTTTCGCCGGATCTCAGGCCGGCGCCCACCGTGACCACAATCACCTTCGCGTCCGCGCAATCCTCAAAATCGCCCGCGCGCACCAGTGTCGTGTGCGACCAAGGTTCGGCGTGGCTAATGTCCTCCGCTTCACCCTCGGCCTTGTTGCGGTCGCGATTAATCAGCACAATGTCGGGAGCCAGCCCCGACAGCAACAGCGCGTACGCCGTAGTGGCGCCCACATTGCCGACGCCGACTACCGCAACACGATCTTTTGACATCTCTCACCTGCCTTTCCAAGGTTTTCGATTTTTCAGCTCATGAACCAGCCGCCGTTGACGTTGATGGTCTGTCCGGTGATGTACCCGTTGCGCGCCAGCATGACCGCGACCGCGGCGACCTCGTGCGGAAGCCCGTACCGGCCGATCGGGATGCGGTCGGCGCGGGCGTCGGGATTGGACGTCACCATCTCCGTTTCCACCAGGGCCGGAGCGATGGCGTTGACGGTGATGCCCTCCTTCGCCAATCGCTGGGCGTAGAAGTGGGTCAGGCCCAGCATGCCGGCCTTCGAGGCGGCGTAATGCGGGCCGACTACCCCTCCCACCTGCGCCGCCACCGAGGACAAGTTGACGATGCGGCCCCAATGGCGGGCCATCATGGCGGGCAGGATGGCCGCCGTTACCAGAAAGCAGGACTTCAGGTTCACGTCGACGACATGGTCCCAGTCGCGCTCGGCGATCTCCTCGATCGGCTGGGGAAGAGAGATACCCGCGTTGTTCACCAGGATCGCGATCGGGCCGAGCCGGTCCTGCACCGCGCCGGCCAGGCGCGTCACTTCGCCCGAAACCGATACGTCGGCCTGGATGGCTACACATTGCCGTCCCAGCCCTCGGATCTCACGCTCCACGGTCTCCGCTTCCGCCGCGCGGCTGCGAAAGTTCAGCGCGACGTCGGCGCCGGCTTCGGCCAGGCCCAAAGCGATGGCGCGGCCAATTCCCCGGCTCGACCCGGTGACGAGGGCCACTTTTCCTTTGAGGTCGTCCACTCTAAAGAAGATAGCGCAACGTGGGGCTGAAGTCAGAGGTTGAGAAGTTGAGAAGTCTAGAAGTTAGAAGCTCGTCGCGGGATTCGCAGTGCGGGCTTCTCTTCTGTCTTCTTGTCTTCTAACTCCCATATCCCGAAGGGATATCGGGGCGAAGCCCCGCCCCTACTGCCCGCTGGCCCAATTCATGACCAGATTATAGGCGTTGATGCTGCCCAGTCCTGTGGCCATGTTCCAGCCGGAGGCGGCGGCAAAGGCCGGCGAGAAAGCCGAGGTGGACGTAGAAAGGGCGCCGTCGCTGGAGGTTTGGTAGCCGCCCCCGAAGCCGCCGCGCCGGCCGCCGCCGGTGACGATGGTGACCGCGCCGTAGCAGCTCACGCCACCGCCGCAATCGACCGAAATATCTCCCTGGGTGATGTTGTGAAAAATGCACGGGCCCGAACCGGGGTCGCCGTTCGACGACGTACAAACCGAAGCGGAGTTGGCAGCCAGGTTGTAGTAGACGGGGTTGGGGTTGCCCTGGGCGCCGCCGGCGTTCTGATTGACCAGGGCCTGCACGCCGGCCATGATCGGCGAGGCGAACGAAGTGCCGCCGCCGCCCGCCCAATTGCTGGGATCGCCGGTGCAGGAAGCACCGCCATTGCGCACGTCGCTGAAACAGACGATGTAATAGTGCCCCCAGACGCCGGTGGCGGCGAACAGGGAAACGTCCGGGATATCTCGCACGCTATCGGCGGGATTGCCGGCGGCGCCGGATTGCCAGCTAGGCTTGGGCCAACCCGCGCAGGTGCCGCTTACCACGCCCTCGGTGTCCGGATTGCCGGTGGCGCAGCCGCTGGGCCCGCCGCTGCCCGCGGCTACCTGGACCAATTGGTCCTCCTGGGCCGTCCGGCTGGCGCAGAAGCCGTCGGCTCCATACGGGCTGGCATAACCAACGTAGGTGGAGAGCAAGCCGCTGGCGCAGGAATCGTCCCAGGGGATCTCGGGAATGTAGGATAGCGCCGAGCCATAATTAGCGTCGTTGGTGGTATTCCAGTAATTGGAAGCGGTGTTGGTATAGTTATCGGCAAGATCGGTGCCGCCCACGGCCACGTTGTAAGCCGTGGATGCCCACCCGCTCACGCCGATTCCGTGAGTCGCGCTGGTGGCGCCCGCGTCGCAACTGGCGCCGCCTTCGTCTCCGGCCGCCACAAAGACCGAGATTCCCTCGGCTGCCGCCTGTTGATATGCCAGGTTGAAGGCCGCGTTGGCGGCGGCTCCGTTCTCCGCTTCGCACTCGCCATAGCTGATGCTGACCACCGAGGGCGGGTTGGAGGAGTTGACCAGGTTCTGCATGGCGATCAGGCCGCCGAAGGTGACCCGCGTATCGGCGCAGGCGGCCACTTCGATAGCGGCGCCGGGTGCCGCGGCACTGGCCCACTCGGCGTCCAGGGCGGCTTCCTCGTCGTCCTCGCCCACAATGCCCGGGTTGTCGCAATTGGAAAATCCGGAGGTGGGCGCTGGATAGACCGTAGTGAGCGAACCCGTAGAATATTGCGACAGCCCGAAAGTGTTCCGGAAGGCAGTCCAGTCGCTCGAACTATATAGGTTGGTATCTTCGATGACCGCGATGGTTTGTCCCTGGCCGGTGATCCCGGCGGCAAACAACGGGCTGAGATTATAGATAGTCGCCACGTCCTCGGGCGCCAGGGCCTGGTAGGTTGAGCCGTCATAAGTGAAGGTATCCTGGGGACGGGCGCGCTTCATCGAGTGGGGCGAAAAGTCGTGCAGGGACACAATGCCGCCCACCACGGAGGCGAGCGCGGCCGGAATCTTGGGATCGCTCATATTAGCGATGTGCCGCACGCCGCTCACTTCCAGATTGTGCATCTCGGTCTGAAATGTCTGCCGGACCTGTCCCGCCGTACCCGAAAAATCGATCAGCAGCCCGCTGGGATATACCTGATTTACGGTGAAACCGTGGGTGGTAAGCCAGGCGGTTACGGTGGTGATATCCGCTTGAGAGGCTCCGAACCGGGCGCCGAACTGCTCGGCGGTGAGCCACTTGTGGAAGTTGGCGGATTTCGGATTCTGCAGCTCGGCGATGGCTTGCTCCACGGCCTGCGTCTGCTCGGCCGAGCGCCGCAGTTGAAGCTGGATATGCTCGAGAGCGAGCGAATCGGCGACGGCGCCGCGATCGTTGGCGGCGGTAGCTTCGGGCCGGGTATTGCCGGCCAGCGCGACCCTCTTGGATTCGTCTATTTTTTGGGTAACTAAAGGCCCGGCGGCAACTTGGGCGTTCGCCAGGCCGGCGGCGCAAAGACAAAGCGCGAGGACAAAACTATGGCGTTGGAGCATGATGAATCAGGATTCTCCCTAATCGGCTGACAGCCGAAGACGCAGACATCCTAGTAGACGGGGTATCTTTTGCGATTGGGTACAAATTGGCGTACGCCTTAACGCAACTTTACTCGTCCATGAAGAGGAGCAAAGAACTTAACTTGAAATTTTAACATGGATAACACGAAGCGGCAGTTCTGGCTGGCTTGGGGGTGGGTCGCCGTGCTCACGCTGCTGCTAGGGGTGCTGGCGCTTTTGCAATACCGCTGGATCGCCGAAGTCAGTGTAGCGCAACGGGGCTGGCTGCAGGGCAACCTGGAGGCGCGGCTCAACCTGCTGAGCGCCAGTTTCAACCAACGCATCGAAAACGCCGCCACGGCACTGTTTCCGGAACCGGACAAGATTCGCGCCATGGGGCGGGAAGCGGCCTACGCGGCTCAATACCTTCACTGGAAGCAACAGCAGGAGCCCCTGTTTCATAGGGTTGCGCTGGTGGCTCCATCGGATGGCGAACTGAAGTTATGGAGCCTCGACGTGGAGCCCGGCGAGGCGGCGCCGGCGCCATGGCCGGCGGAATGGGAATCGCTTCGCGACCGGCTGACCCTGCGCTGGAAGGGCGAAGCCGCGCCTCCCGAGGATCCGCGCTCGACGGATTTGCTGGAATGGACGCGATTCGATTCGGCCGAGCCCGGCAAGCCGGAATGGCTGGTGGCGGAGTTGAACCTGGATTACGTGCGCAACGCTCTTCTGCCGGAACTGCTGGAGCGGTACATCGGGGAGCGGGGGCGCATCGGTTATGACGCGGAAGTGACTGCCAGCGGGGCTCCGGATAGGAGCATTTTCCGCCTGGCGCCAACGGTCGTCTCTCGCGCCGCGGCTCCAGCCGATGCCTCCGTCTTACTGCTGGACGTGCAGCCGGACCCGGAGAACGCCGGGCGGGGACCGCGGGCGGCGGCGGCCAGGGGGCGCTGGCGGCTGGCGGTTTGGGACCCGAAGGGAACGCTCGAAGCCACCGTGGCCAAAGCGCGGCGCCGGAACATGGGCGTTTCGGCCGGGATTCTCGTCCTGATCGTAGCCGTGGTTTACGCCCTCATCCGCTTCAGCCGCGAGCGCCAGCGGCTGGCCGATCTGCAAATGAGCTTCGTGGCCGCGGTGTCGCACGATCTGCGCACCCCCTTGGCGGTGATTCGCACCGCCGCGTTCAATCTGCGGGGCCGGCTGGCGAACCGGCCCGAGCAGATCGACCGCTACGGCAAACTGATCCAGGCCGAATCGGAGAAGCTCACCGCACTGGTGGAACAGGTGCTCCAGTTCGCCGGCGCTAATGCCGGCCAGGCGGTACGGCGGCGCGAGGCCGTGCCGGTGGAAGCCCTCATCGAAGGCAGCCTCGGAACGGGCCGTGCCGTGCTAGAAGATTCCGGAATCGAATTCGAGCGGCACGTGGCGCCCCATCTTCCACCCGTGCTGGCCGACAAACTCGCGGTACAACTGGCGCTGCAAAACCTGGTGGACAACGCCGTCAAGTACGGCACCGAGACGCACAAATGGGTGGGAATTTTCGCCGGCCCGGTGGAGGACGGCCAGTCGCCGGCAGTCGAAATCCGCGTGGCCGACCATGGGCCCGGTATCCCGCTCGACGAGCAGCAGCACGTTTTCGACCCGTTTTTCCGCGGACGCTGGGCGGTTCAGGACCAGGTGCGCGGCGCGGGTCTGGGCCTGAACCTGGTCAAGAAGATCGTCGAAGCGCACGGCGGCACCGTGGCCCTGCGCAGCGAACCGATGAAAGGAACCGAATTCGTGGTGCGGCTGCCGGCCGCCCCGGCGGAGTTGCAAGATGAGTTTTCGCATACTGCTGATTGAAGACGAGCCCGGCCTGGTGCTCACGTTGTCGGATCTGTTGACCGGGGAGGGTTACGCCCTCGAAACCGCTTCCGATGGCGAATCCGGTCTGGCGCGGGCTTCGGCCGGACTGTTCGACCTGGTGATTCTGGACATCATGCTGCCCAGGAAGACCGGTTTCGACGTTTGCCGCGAGCTCCGGCAGAAAGGAATCGATTCGGCGGTCCTTATGCTTACCGCCAAGACCCAGGTCGCCGACCGCGTGGTGGGATTGAAGCTGGGCGCCGACGACTACCTGACCAAGCCCTTCGACCCGGCCGAATTGCTGGCCCGCGTCCAGGCCCTGCTCCGCCGCGTGCAAAAGGAAGACCGGATTCCGGTGCGCACCTTCGCCTTCGACGGTATCGAAGCCGATTTTGAGCGGCCGCTGGTGACCCGCCACGGCGACACCGTCAACCTGGCGGCCAAAGAGATGCAACTCTTCCATTTCCTGGTGGACCACCGCGAGCGGGTGGTGACCCGCGAGGAGATTCTGCAAAAGGTCTGGAAATACAACAGCGAAGTCGCCTCGCGTACCATCGACGTCCACATCGCCTGGCTCCGCCAGAAGCTGGAAGAGAATCCCCAGCACCCCAAGCACATCCACACCATCCGCGGCAAAGGCTACCGGTTTACGCCGTAAGGTGCAGCACTTTGCGTGCCGCGTCCCAACCTGATGCTGTTCGACTCGACGAATCCCATTTTCCGCGGCGACGCCGGTCACTTGGTAACGGTGGCCGTTCCGATTGCCGAATCGTTTAACACCAGAAAGTAGGGCTTGGCGCCCATCCACGTCACGTATTCCAGATTGTTCGGCGTATCGTAATGCACCGTAAGGTAGACGCGGTGATTCACGTAGTCGTACACCAGCCGCGCCTTTTCGACCGGCGGGTCCTCGTGCGCGCGGCCCCCGGTGAACTCCACGTATGCGATCCGTTCCACCGCCCTCCTTTTATCGTCCAGATTCGACCAGAGACCACTCGAACGCAGGCTGTCGGTTTGGTTGGCATCGAAGGCGGTCAGCAGTTCGATCCAGAGGTAATACAGGTTGGCACGCGACGCCCCCGCCAGGGGCGCCAGCGTGTACAGGGGCCGCGCTCCCAGCACGCCGCCGTTGTCGCAATGCGCGCTCCGGATTGCCCCGATATTGTTCTTGTCGCGGCCCTCCCCCACCAGGCCCAGTTCCGCCGCCGTGGGTACGCGCGTCACCATCGCCTTGCTGTACTGGCTCTTCACGCTGAAGATTTCGCCCGGGGCCGCCAGCGCGTTCCGAAGCAGTTGCTCGAGAGGGCCGGTGTTCGTATACCCCGCGTCGCAAATCCCGTTCGTACTCAGAATCTTGTTCACCAGCGCCGCCATCCCGCAAGGCAGCAGAGAGGTTCTGATCGTAAGCAACCGCGGCCCGCTTCCGGCCGGTCCCGCCGCCGTCGCCTTGTGGGCCAGGTAACCGACGAATTGCTCCTCCGAGATGCTCGTGAAGGTTCCGGCAGACTCGTAGGCTTTGTAAGCGCCGTAGAATTTGCGCTCAATCGCCTCCTCGATCACCGCCAGCGCGCGCTTGTAGATGGGGTCGCCCGCGGAAGGCAGCTTCAGTTTGGCCACCGTCGCGCCTTCGATTGGGGGCTGGTCGGAAAGCCATGCATCGAACAATTTCAGGCTGGCAATCCGGTCTTTGACAAGACGGTCCAGGCCCAGCCAGGCTCTCAGCTTGCTTTCCAGCGTGAGAGCCGAGTTGAGCGTGACAGGCGTCGCCATGATTGAACCCCCTCAGCCGCGGCCCGGCAGACAGTTCACCATTCTATCAATACGGCGTGTTTCGTTATTCCGTGGAGGCCGATCCGCCTTCGGTCCGCACACCGATTGACTTCGCGAAGCAGTAGGCCACGAACCGGGTCTACCAGCCGAGCAGGTTCCGCGCCATCTCCGGACGGCAGCGCTTGCGCCGCATCCACGCTGTCCTCCGGCACCACGTTCCAAAGTCGCGCCTGTCGAGCGCCCTGTACACCTCGCCCATCCCTCCGGCGCCGAGCGGACCAATGATCTGATAGGGGCCAATCGCGGCGGGAGTCTGAGACATGGTGTCGATTTTACCGTAGAATCGGCGGGGAAGACCCCAATTTGGGGCTCCTTCCGACCCACCACACTATCGGCGTCAAAGCCTACGTAAGCTCAAGGAGGAAATGGAAGATCTGTATTGGAGCTAGATTCTCCGGATGACGGTCGTGTAGGGACGTATGCACGCCATCCAACCCCTCGCCCTGCCATCCCGCCGGGGCCCAATCGGGGAAACCTTCGGACGCGCAAATCTCGACGCGCCGCGCCGCAAAACCAGCAGCCAGCCGACGAAGCCAGACAGCGCAAGTATCAGACTGCACATAACCGAGCATGCCCGCCGACGACCAACCGCCAGCGTACTCTCCATTTACGAACATCTGAAGCCCGCCGGGACCGAAATATTCGTTCACGGAGTCCGATCGGTAGAGCCTTTTGGCTTCGATGTGAAATCGCGGCCGCATCCCACGTCCAGTACGCACAAGTTCAATGTCGATTCGGGGACGCCTCTTCCCGTGGCGGCCGGCAACGGCCTGCGGTGGATCGTCGAGAACCTCCATATGTTCCATCCATGGCGCTGCATCCTCCCTCTCGACTATAATCCTGGCGCACCGAACCAACTCGCCCGTGATGTGCGGTTCCTCCGCGCTCTTAAGAGAATGCCTGTCCATGACGTCGCAGGCCCGAACAAGAAGAACAAAACAGTTCTTCACGAATGCAACCCGGTACAGGTCCCGTTGTTCTTGCGACGGGCCGCCTGACATTAGTTGAGTGCCCTCGTTGGCACGCCGGGTTCAGGTTCCAGGCAATCGGCGATGATCTCCGCCGCGTCCTGAATAGCCTGTGTCCTCGTCCAATGAAAGCGTTGGAGCGGCTTCAATATGTACGTTCTTGAGCCCTCATAGACCCGCAGGTTTCGGTTGAAATAGAGCCACTGAGCGCGTTGCTCTATCAGCCGTTGCCGGGTCTCCGCAAGTTGTTGGGCTTCCGAGTCGGACGCAGCCCAAACGCTGACCGCGGGGCGATCGACTCCGGCGACGAGCTCCACTGCGACCATTCCGGAATCGCTGCCAACCAGAATATCGATGCGATGCCGAGTGGAACTCGATTGGCCGATGAAATCGTTAAGTTCGTCCTCCAATGCTCGACCATAAGCCTGAAGTTCGTCGCCTGGTGGTTGCCCAACAGCGGATGGCTCCATCTTTCCCTGATTTAGACCGAATCGAACTCGGACCAAGTCTGCGACAGCGGACCGGGATCGTGGGGAAAGCTTCAACGCTTCTGATGTCAGGTCGTTGAGTTCCTTGACCAATTCTGGGCGATCGAAGTCGTCTCTGCCGACTGTTTCGTGAGCGATGCGCGAGTACAGATCTTCCCACTCGCGCGTTGTCGTGGCATCGAAGGGCAGAGGAATAGAACGAAGTGCCCTGAGCGTATTTCTCGTTTTCTGGACACCGGACTCGGTGCTTGTCAGGAATTGATGGTAGCTGACGAAGTCTGAGTTCAAATACAGGGCGACTGCCTTCAATAGGCTCCGGCCGCCCGAGGGAGACGTAATCCCGATCTGCCGCGCAGGCACAACGAAAGGATCTCCGCTATATACCGCAAAGTTCCGCGACGCGCTGACGATCACGTGCGGCGGCTGGCAAATGCTAAGCTTTTTTTTGATGCCGGCGCGCTTGTTGACGAAGACCTCCGAATCCGTCAGCCGACGGGTGGAACTTTCGGGAAAACGCAGTAGATAGCGAAGCCTCTTCAGAGAATCGGTGTCGATTGTCGCCGTGCCTACTAATTCGGAATGATACTCATTTGCGTTCTTCTCTCCGACCGAACCGCGCAACTCCGGCCCCTGGGAGAGGATTAGTTGTCCGGAGTCTTCCAGGTCGCCCACCGTCCTAAAGTTTCGTTCGACCGCTCGAAGCACCTTGGCATCGATGGCCGAACCCCACATCGAAATCTTCCAAGGGACCGGGTCGCCGCCGACCACATTCGAGTAGGCAACCTCCTGAACCTCACCTGAGTTCACCACTATGTTCCAGGTCTTTTTTCGACGCCCGCCCGCATGGGCCATCGGCTGATTTGCCACCAGTGGCGAATAGGTTTCGATCGCCCCGCTCAAAGCGTCTTCCCTGACCGATTCCGGCATCGGCGAGTAGAAAAAGGCGGCAGCAGGCAGTCTGGAGCGTCCGCCAAACAACACCTCGGCAAGATTTGCAAAATTCCCAACGGACCACAACCGGTGACGAGTGAGGAACTTGCTTCGAAAGGCGGTTGACTCGTACTTGAACAAGGTCATCGCCGGAAGCAGCAGCGCTGCGCACCCATCGGCATCGAGGACCTCGGACGCACGCCACGCGAACGCCTCTGCAAGCTGGTTCCCGCCAACGGGACGTTCGGCATGATTCTTCAGTATCCACTGCCAAGCCGACTGTTCGTCATCCTCCAGCTTCGCGGGATTTAGATCCTTCCACGGGGGATTGCCGACGATCCATTGAAAAGGCCGCTTGCGGCCATCGACGTACCACGGTGAGTCATCATCAAAGGCGTTAGCGCAATAAATATTCCGCTCTCGCAGGGCCGGCAACTGGAACCGGGTTTCGGTCAAATCCGGCGGATTAACGTACTCAAGAAGAGTCAGCGCGAGACTGAGTTCAGCAATCTGACACGCGTCCTCGTCGATATCCACGCCGAAGATGTGGTTTGTGAGAATTCGACCGAGTTCTGCCGGCCGAAGATGCCGACCAATCTCCTGGAGCCACCGCTCGATGAGCTTCCGGTAGCACTGGACGAGGAATGCCCCTGAGCCGCACGATAAGTCCAATACCCGCATCCCGGACTCAAGTGGCTTCCGTGAGTCCAACTTGTCGAGCATGTAGTTTACGAGCGGAACTGGTGTGTAGTACGCGCCCTTCACCCTCCCTTCGGACTTTCCAGAAGGCCGGAGGGTGCTGTGCAGAAACTGCTCGTATATGACCGATAGGGTTTCAATCGGAATGAACGAAAAATCATAGATGTCGAAAAGTGGAAGTTGGCCGCTCGCGGCTTCCTCGCCTCGGAAAACGGAAGCCATTTTGCGAAGCCTGTCTGCGCCAAACTCTCTAATCTTATTCGCCGAGATTGGGAACACCGATCCGTTTAACCACTCGTCCACGTTTTGCACGAGGTCGATGAAGGTGGTCAGGCTCGTAAAGACGTGTTCCGGATCCAGGCCCCATTGCTCAAGGCGACTGTTGGACAAGATATCCCGCTGGCGGAGGTAGTGAAGGTATACGAATTTGCCAACCATCGCGTGAGAGAGCCGCTGATCCTCTATGCCATCCCGTACCAGCCATTCGTCGAGAGCACGCAGGTTGTCCAGGAGTTGCCAGTCTACCCGCTTTTCCGGCGCAGTGTCCTCTCCGAATGCCTGCCAAACTAAGCCCGAATTAACCGAGTCGGCGCGCAATGCGCCGAGTTGGCTGGTGATCTGATTGAAATCAATAAGTATCCGAAGTGCGCCTTCGCGGGGATCGCGCGAGACGTCGCGATCATATCTGAATCCTGGGTAGAGGCGAACCCATGCTGGGCTCACGACCAACAGAAACGGAGCGACGTTTTGGTTCCAGACCCTGCGGTGTATCTGGCGGGCTTCAGTTTCCGACCTAGCCTCGCAGATATAGACCACCGGTACGTTCCCCTGGGGCAGGTCGTAGGCCGCTGCGTTTAGTACGTAGGCGCCGTGCAGATTGCATTCCTGCTGGGCCTTCCGATAAACGTGGCCGAAGTCGCGGTCGGATTCGAGCCGCTTCCCGGAGAGGAAATTCGGGGAGCCACGGTACTGAAGCGAGTCGAGGACCTGATCAAGATCCACTGCTAAACCTCAGGGGTTGTCGGGACGCCGTGCGGCGTTTGCGTGGCCCGTCCGGCCATTCCACGATAGCAATAGCGGTACCCGAGCGGGTACCCCAAGCCGCCGATTCTGGACACGCCAGCGACATCGTGTTGATTATGTCATAAAACATGGTGAAGTGAAGATGTTTCAATAGTTCAACCGAGCCCAAGGCCTGTCTGGTGGAAAGTCACCCGATCGCGTCACCACGCCAAGCACCGCTCCGCCCGCCCCGTTTGCCCCCTGCTACAATTCCTATCCATGTACACCCGCGCCTTCGTTTTGGCCATTGTCTCCGCCGCGCTGGCAGCCGGCGCCGCTATCGATCAAAAGGCCGTCGAATACGGCAGCCCCGGCGGGACGTCTTTGCTGCTCGACCTGCACGTGCCGGATGGCGCCGGGCCGTTCCCCGCGGCCATCCTGGTTCACGGCGGGGGGTTCGACGAGGGCAGCCGCGGCACCAACGTCCGGCCGCTGTTCGAGCCGCTGGCCGATGCCGGTTTCGCCTGGTTCAGCATCGATTACCGCATGGCGCCCAAGTTCCACTTCGCCGAAGCCAGTGCCGACGTGGCCGGCGCCATCCGTTGGGTGAAAGCCAATGCCGCCGCTTACCACGTCGACATATCCAGGATCGCCATCGTCGGCGAATCCGCCGGCGGCTTCCTGGTGAACTGGGCCGGTACCCACGAGACAGCCGATACCAAGATCGCCGCCGTGGTCGATTTTTACGGCCCCGTGGATTACGGCAAGCTGGCCGAGGCGCGGCGCGACCGTCCCGAGCTGTTCAATATGGCCACCATCAACCGCCATGCGGCCAACGGCGGCGGAATTCACTTCTTTGGGGCGGAGAAGCTCGATGCCGAGGGACTGGCCAAGCTGCACAACGTCTCGCCTATCTTCGCCGTTCACCGCGGCATGCCGCCGTTCCTGGCCATTCATGGCAACAAGGACGACCAGGTGCTCTACGAACAATCGGTAACGCTATGCGAGGCCATGCGCAAGGTGGGCGCGGGCTGCCAGTTGGTGACCATCGAGGGCGGCGGCCACGGCATGTCGGGCTGGCGCGAACCGGGCATGCAGCACTGGAAACCGGAGATGATCGCCTGGCTCAAACGGACACTGAAGGTGCCGTAAGCTGCCGGTTGGCCGCCGGCACGCGACGCAGCGCCGCGATCAACTCTTCCATGTCGATCGGCTTCGAGACGTAATCGTCCATGCCGGCATCGAGGCAGCGGTTGCGGTCTTCGGGAAACGCGGCCGCGGTCATGGCGACGATTCTGGGCTGGCGCTCGGGCGGGCACTCGCGGCGGATGCGGCGGGTAGCTTCCAGGCCGTCCATTTCCGGCATTTGTACGTCCATCAGGACCAGGTCGTAGTCCTGGAAGGCGACCCGGTCGAACGCTTCGACGCCGTTGACCGCGAAGTCCGGCTGATAACCCAACTGGCGGAGCACGGCCTGGGCCAGTTTGCGGTTGACCGGATTGTCTTCCGCCACCAGCAGGCGCAGAGCCGGCAACCCCGATGCGCGAGTCCCTCCGATAGCGGGCCGGCGCAGGGTGGCGACCTCCGACCGCGCGGCGGCCCACGCCGGAATGGAGAACCGGAACGTGGCGCCCTGGCCCGCCTGGCTTTCCACCTCGATCGCGCCGCCCATCTGGCGCACGATGGAGCGGCTGATGGCCAGGCCCAGTCCCGTGCCGCCGAATTTGCGGCTGATGGAAGCGTCCACCTGGCGGAAGGATTCGAAGATCCGCTCCAGGTGCTCGGGTGCAATGCCGGGGCCGGTGTCGCTGACGGCGAAATCGATGCGGTGGCGCCCGTCTATTTCCTTGGCGGCGGCGACCGACAGCGACACTCCGCCCTGGCTGGTGAATTTCACCGAGTTGCCGAGCAGGTTGACCAGCACCTGGCGGAGACGAGCGGCATCGCTCAGGATCGCGGCCGGAGTGGACGGGTCGATGGTGAACGCCAGGCGAAGCCGCTTTTCCGCCGCGCGAACCGCCAGCAACCCCACCACGTTTTCCACCAACCGGCGCAAATCGACGGGGGCGGATTCGAGTTCCAGGCGGCCGGCCTCGATCTTGGACAGATCCAGAATGTCGTTGATGAGGGCGAGCAGCGCGTCGGCGCTGGAGCGGATGCTTTCGACGTAGTCCTGCTGCTCGGAGGAAAGCGGCGTGGCGGCCAGCAGGTCGGCGAAGCCGATGATGCCCGCCATGGGAGTGCGGATTTCATGGCTCATGTTGGCCAGCATCACGGTCTTGGCGCGGTCGGCCGCCTCCGCCCGCAGCCTGGCCTGTTGGACGGCCTCTTCGTTGCGGCGGCGCGCGCGGCGTTGTCGCAAAGTGGCGGTGGCCTCGCCCAGCAGAACCGAAACCTGCTCGGCGCGGTCGGGAGAAACCTGGCTCTCGGCCTCGACGATCAGCCGTCCCTCGACCTCGGTTTCCACCCGCACCGGCAGATCGAGACCGGCCGCGGCGACCAGCGGCGAATCGGGAGCCACTTCCAGCGGCAGATCCGCCAGGCCGGGCCCCGCCACCGGCGCCGAAACCCAGGGACGGATCGCGCCGTTGACCAGGCGGCCATACCAGGCACGGCGAAAGCCGTATTGATCCACGAAGGCCCCCAGCAAAGTCTGCCAGAGCATCTCGTCGGAAGCCTCTTCATCGCTCCCGCGCAGCGCCACCAGAACGCACTGGAAGGCAATCAGGTCGGAGAGCCTCTGTTCCAGGTCGAGGGCAAGCATTTTAGCGCCCCCCCAGGCTCTTTCCCCCGGCCTCGACCGGCTGCAAACCCTGACGCGCGCGGCGAAGCAGTTCTTCCACGCTCTCGCCGCGCTGATAGGGCGCGGCGTTTACGGCCACGCGGGAGCGCAGAGCCACGTTCTCACCGAGCTCGGCGGTTTGGTACTTGGTGGTGAAGAACGTCCGGCAGGTATGGCGCGCCAACTCCAAGGCGATCGGCATCGACCCCAGCACCACCGCCAGGAATTCGTGCGCGCTCCAGCGATAGACCTGGTCTTCGTCGCCGTAGCGCTCGTGCAGCAAATGGGCAAAAGCCCGCAGCAGTTTATCGCCGAATAGCGGCCCGAACCGGTCGTTGATCTCCTGCAGCCCTTCGACGCTGTAGAGCAGGACCGTTACCGGACCCTTCTCTTCCCCAAGCTTGGCCAGGTGCCGCTCCGCTTCACGCCGGCTGCCCAGGCCGGTCAGCCGGTCGATGGAGGAATCCGTGCGCGCCATCTCCAGGCGTTGCCGGAAACTGGAGATCTGGGTTTCGAAGCGGCGGGCCGTTTCGTCGCTGTCGCGCCGGATCTCGTCGGCGCACTGGTGGAGTTTGGCGATCTCGTCCCGAAGCCTGCGGCGCAGATCGCCGACGTCTTCCACGCGCGAGAGCTCGCCAAAATCGTCAGCCAGTTGGGTGAGCGCGGACTTGTGCTTTTCGCCGTGGCCTTTGAACCCCTTAACGGCGTCGGCGACGGTAGTGACAACTTCCTTGAGCGCCGCGTCCCTTTCCTCGATCGCGGCCTTGTTGGCGGCGTAAATCGCCTCCACTTGATCGACGCACATCTTGCCGGCCGCTTCGATGGCGGCGGTCGGAATGTCCGCGGTCTCGAAGCGCACCGTCGCCCGCTCCAGGTTCTCGCGGCAAAGCCCGGACAGGTCGGGATCGGCCGGCAGGGCGGTCTTGGGCAAGACTCCGGTCAAGCCCAAAAAGGCCTTGAGCAGGGACTTCAGGCGCGTGGCGACCTGGTCGGATACCTCGATTTCCTTACGCAGTGAAATCAATGAGCTATTTCTACCCTCACCCACTCAGAGGGTAGCAGGGAGGTCGGAACTCCGTACAGTTCCGAATGGTTAACCCTAGGGCAGCGCTTTAGGCTCGTTATAGGGGCCTTACGAAAATTTTGTTCCCGTTCTCTAGGATCAATCAGCGATCTTGAGGCCGACGGCCTGGTAGAGCCGCGGGTCGTTCATGGGAGGCGGCTTCTCTGTTTCAGTTGTCTTCGGCGGCGGGCGGCTGCTTGGTGAGGATTTGGCCGATGGCGGATACCATCTGGTCGATGCGTTCGCCGAGGGCTTTGTCTTGGGCGCGCGACTCGGCGGCGAGGCGGTCGATTCGGTTGCCCACTTGTTCCAGGCGGTCTCCGATCTGGTCGAAGCGGAGGCGCGTTTCGAGGGCGAGCTCGTGAATTTGGCGCTGGGTGTCGCGCCAGAGTTCTTTGTACTCCTGGCGGTCCTTGCGGCGCTCTTCGGCGATGCCGGCGGTTACGTGTTCGATGCGTTCGAAGCGTTCTTCCGTGGTCATGGGAGGTGGCGTCTCTCTTTCCTATTTTGGCACGTTGTAGGGGTTTGGCTGCGGAGGCCCGCGGCGAGGCTCCGCTGGCGGAGCTTGTCATTGCCGCTGCTTTTTTCGCTCGGCTTCCCGCGCTACTTCCTCTTAGCGCTAGAGTCCGAAGGCGGAAAAAGCCCTTTGGGTACCGGGATCATGGCCCGGTCGATCAGAGCCGCAACCGAGGCGATTTCCTCGTCGAGCGGGCGATCCACGGTAACCATGGGGCTCACCGCGCGAACCGCGGCATGCATGGCGCGGGTGGCGGGCGCCAGCCGGGCGGCGCCGCCGCGCAACTCGGCCGCCTGGGCCGAAGCCAGCAGCGTCATGGCCACCACGTCGCGCAGCTTGGCGCTCATTTCGAAAGCCGTGAGCGCGGCGTGGGTTCCCAGGCTCACTACGTCCTGGTTGTACTGCTCGGTGGGCAAGGTGTGAATCGACGAGGGCGCGCTCTGCTGCCGCAGGGAGGTGACCAGGCTGCTATGGCACAACTGCAACCCCTTGAAACCCTGGTGCAGGCCGGGGTTGGGGCTGAGCGAATTGGGCAGGCCGCGCGAAAAGCGCGAGTCCATCAGCAGGGCGACGATGGAGTGCAGCCAGTTGGCCAGAGTCGCGATGTCGATCTTCATGCCGTCGAGGTACCGGGCGATGTGGCCGCCGTAGAAATTGCCGGTGTGCAGCACGTCGCCGGTTTCGGGGTCGACGAGAGGATTGTCGTTGACGGAATTGACTTCGCGTTCCACCACTTCGCGCACGGCGCCAAGCGAATCCCACATGGGGCCGAGGCCCTGCGGAACGCAGCGCAGCGAGTAAGGAGCCTGCAGCGATTCGGGGGCGGCTTCGACCGAATCCTGCTGGCGCGCCAGAGCCCCGGTGCGCGCCACGCGGGCGCGGATTTCTTCGAGACCTGGGGCAAGCGCCGAACCTTCGAGCAGTTTGCGCATGATGGCGGCGACGGCGATCTGGCCGGGATGGCCTTTGACGGACTGAATGCGCGGATCGTAATAGTCGGCCGAGGAGCCCAGCGCTTCCGCGGCCATGGCAATGGCGCCCAAAGCGACGGCGAAGGCGGATTCCACCTGCGCCAGCGCCATCGCCGCCAGCGCCGTCATCATCGTCGTGCCGTTCAGCAGCGCCAGACCTTCCTTGGCTTCCAGCGTGAGCGGAGCGAGGCCCATGCGCCGGAGGGCTTCGGCGGCCGGAATCGCCGCGCCATCGACCAGAACCGTGCCTTCGCCGCACAGGCAACTGGCAATGTAGCAGGTGGGAATCAGGTCGCCCGAAGCGCCCACCGAGCCGTATTCGGGCACCAGCGGGGTGACGCGGCGATTGAGGAATTCCACCAGGTGGAGGGCCGCGCCGACCCGCGCCGAGGACCATCCGAACGCGAGCGCGTTGATCCGCAGGAGCATCGAGGCGCGCACTACCTCCGGCGGGAGGTACCGGCCGACGCCGGCCTTGAGCATGCGCAGCAGGTTGGTCTGCAGATCGCCCAGTTTGCTGGGCGGAATCTGGTAATGCGCGTTGCCGCCGAACCCGGTGGTGACGCCGTAGATCGCCTCGCCCCGCGCCAGTTTGTCGAGGAGCAAGGCCCGGCTGCGGCGCATGCGGGCCTGGGCCGCTTCGCTCAACCCAACCTCGGCGTAATCGCGGGCCACCGCCATTACGCCATCGAGAGAAAGCCGGCCGGTGTCACCGACCACGATGGGAGCGGCCGTGCCAGTCGCTGTCCCAGGCAGGGTTTCACAAATCATTTCCGCCACCTTACCTCATAACACCACTTAATAGAGGTGCTGCTTGCCTGGTTTCAGAGTAAGCGGGAATTGAGTTGGTGTCAAGATGCCAAACGGGTGCGCAACCAAGAGCGCCAGGGACGGGACACTGGGAATGGACACTGGGGACGGTCTGACGCGACGCCGACGTGAATTCGTCTTTCGGGGACACCTGGCGGCTACTGTTGCCAGCCACCGCCGAGAGCCTTGTAGAGCTTCACCAACGATTGGTATTCGTTGCCGCGGGTCTGCGCCAGCGTCAATTGCTCGGAAAGCAACGAACGCTGGCTATCGAGGACTTCCAGGTAGGTCGTGATTCCGCCTCGATAGCGCATATTCGCCAGGCGCACCGACTCTTTGAGGGTCGCCACCGAGCGTTCTTCGCGCAGGCGTAGCTCGTGGTACTGGCGGTAGTCGATCAGGGTGTCGGCGACTTCGCCGAACGCTTTCTGAATGGTTTGAGAATAGGAAAGCAAGGCCTGCCGCTGGTCGGACTCGGCGACCTTCACTTTTGCACGGAGCGCGCCGGCGTCGAATACGGACTGCGTCAACGACGATCCCCAGGTCCAGATGGCGGGATGGCCGTTCATCAGACTGGTAAACACGGCGCTGGGGCCGAAGGAGCCACTCAGCGTGAGCTGCGGGAACAAGGCCGCTTTGGCGACTCCAATCTCGGCATTGTAGAACATCAGCATCTTCTCGGATTGGCGAATGTCCGGCCGGCGCTCGAGCAGCGCGGAGGTGAGGCCGGGGGGCACCTCCGGCGCCAGGTACTGATCGGTGAGAACGAGTCCCCGCGGCGTGGCTTCCGGATAATTGCCCAGCAGCAGGCTGATCGCGTCTTCGTAGCGGCCCACCTGCCGTTCCAGCTCCGGAATCTGCTCGTTGGCCGAATCCAGCACCTGCTGGGCCTGCAGAATGTCGACCTGGGTCGCGGTTCCGTGATCCACCCGCAGCTTGGTCAAGCGCACCGACTCGGTCTGGGACTTGACGGTTTGCTTGGCGATCTGCAGTTGCAGATCGAGCGAAAGAAGTTGATAGTAGTCGGTGGCCACATCGCTGACCAGCGTCATGATGACCGTGCGCCGGGCCTCTTCGGTAGCCAGGAGTTGCGCGCGGGACGCTTCGGTGGCTCGCCGCAGACCGCCGAACAGGTCGATCTGATAGTTCACGTCGGCGGTGAGGACCAACAGGTGGGTATCGGTGGTATAGCCGGCCGCGACGCTTTTGCCCCCGGTGTAGGTGCCGTCGCCCGAGACGTTCGGCAACTGGTTGGCGTGTGTGATGACCACCTGCGCGCGCGCCGCCGCGATCTGCTCGGAAGCGATGCGAACGTCATAGTTCCTTTCGAGCGCGGTGCGGATCAGGTTTTGCAGCACCGGGTCGCGAAAGATCTGCCACCACGGCAGATCGGCGAACGATGCCGCCTCCTGCGGGGTCGTCGGAGGGGCATCGCGGAACGTGGCGGGAATCTGGGTCGCCGGGCGGCGGTAGTCGGGGCCCACCACGCAAGCAGCCAGAAACACGGTTCCGGCCAGGGTGCCCATGAGTCTCAGGCGCTTCATGCGTTGCCACTTTCCAGCGCGGCCGGCGCTTTCACGGGCCGTTTTCCGGCGATCTTCTCTTTCAGACCCTCGACCAGCACATAGAGCACGGGAATCACGAAGACTCCCAGCGACGTGGCCGCCAGCATTCCGAAGCACACCGCGGTGCCCAGCGAACGGCGGCTGCCGGCGCCGGCTCCCGAGGAAATCACCATGGGGAACACGCCGAGAATGAATGCGAACGATGTCATCAGAATCGGCCGGAGGCGCAGACGGGCGCCGGTCAATGCGGACTCCACCAGGGTCATGCCGTGCTCTTCGTGCCGGGTGCGGGCGTATTCCACGATCAGGATGGCGTTCTTGGCCGCCAGGCCGATCAGCATGATGAGCCCGATCTGAACGTAGATATCGTCGTTGAGACCGCGCAGCCATACGGCCAAGAAGGCGCCGAACATACCGATCGGAACTCCCAGCAGAACCGAGAAGGGGATGGCCCAGCTCTCATAAAGGGCCGCCAGGCAGAGGAACACGAAGACCAGCGCCAGCGCGACGATCCTGCCTTGCTCGGAGCCGGATTCTTTCTCCTGGTACGCCGTTCCGGTCCAGGCGTACCCGGCTCCCTCGGGAAGTGCCTTGGCGGCGTCTTCCATGGCGGCGATGGCTTGGCCGGAACTGGATCCGGGCGAGGCCTGACCCTGAATCTCCGCCGCGCGGTACATGTTGTACCGCATGATCGTGTCGGGGCCCGCGATGGAAACGGTCTTGACGATGGTGCCGAGCGGCACCATCTTGCCGTCGCTGTTGCCAACGTAAAGCTGGGACAAATCCGACGTCTGGGCGCGATACCCCGGCTCGGCCTGAATATAGACCCGCCACGTGCGCCCGTAAAGGTTGAACTGGTCGACATAGTAGCCGCCGAGGTACGCCTGCATGGTCTGGAACACACTGCTGACCGGAACTTGCAGGGATTTGACTTTTTCGCGGTCGACGTCCAGCCGGATCTGCGGCACGTTGGGGCGGAATGTACTGTACAGAAAGCCGACTTGCGGCTGGCCGCGGCTGGCCGCGAGGAGCCGGTTCACCGCGCCGTCCAGGAACGAGATGTCGCCGCCGCTCTGGTCCTGCACTTCCATTTGAAAGCCGCCGGAGACACCGAGGCCCATGATCGGCGGCGGATTGACCACCCTGGTGGAAGCCTCCGCAATACCCGCCAGCCGTTGATTGAGAGTCGCGGCGATGCCCTGCGCGCTCAACTCCGGCGACTGCCGTTCCCTCCAAGGTTTCAGCGAGACGAAAAACGTTCCGACGCTGGACGTGTTAGCCCCCGCGAGAATGCCGAATCCCGTCAGGCCGACCGCGCTGTCCACGCCGCGGGTAGCCAGTAGGATTCGCGTCCCCTCGAGCATGGCCGCATCGGTACGGTCGAGCGAAGATCCGTCGGGTAACTGGAGGTTGACGATCAGAAACCCGAGGTCTTCTTCCGGGAGGAACGATGTCGGCACCGTCTTCACCATCCACCATGTCGCCATATACAGCCCCAGCAGAGCCAGCACCGCCAGCGGCGCCAGGCGGATTACCCCCCGGCTGAAGCCGACATAGACGTTGGTCGCGCGGCCGAACAGGCGATTGAATCCGTTCAGCAGCCAGCCCACCGGCCCGTGCGTTCGTTTTCTTGGACGCAGCAGCATGGCGCACAGCGCCGGCGTCAGGCTGAGCGCAACCAGAGCCGACAGAAGCACCGATACCGACAGCGTCAGGGCGAACTGCCGGTAGAGTTGCCCGGTGATTCCGCCCAGGAAAGCCACCGGCAGAAATACGGAAGTGAGCACCAGCGCGATACCGATCACCGGCCCGGAAACCTCGCTCATGGCCTGTTCGGTGGCAGCGAGCGGGGTGAGACCCTCCTCGATGTGGTGTTCCACAGCTTCCACCACGACGATCGCGTCGTCCACCACGATGCCGATCGCCAGTACCAGCGCGAATAGCGTCAATAGGTTGATGGAAAAGCCCAGGGCCACGAACGCGGCGAACGTGCCCACCAGCGACACCGGGACGGCCAAAAGGGGAATCAGGGTGGCGCGCCAGTTTCCGAGGAAGACGAACACCACCAGGATCACCAGCAGCATGGCTTCGCCCAGGGTGACGAGTACCTCGTCCACCGACGCCGAGACAAACCGCGTGGTATCCACCGAGACGCGATACTCCAGGCCGGAAGGGAACGACTTGGCCAGTTCCTTCATCTTCTTCTGCACCACCGCGGCAACATCCAGCGCGTTCGCGCCGGGAAGCTGATAGATCAGCATCACCCCCGTCGCCTCGGTGCCCAACCGCCCCACGGACTGATAGTCCTGGGCGCCCAGTTCGGTACGCGCCACATCGCGCAGGCGGAGAACCTGCCCGTTGCGCCGGGACCGGATGACGATGTTCTCGAATTCGTCCACGGTAGTGAGGCGCCCGAGCGTGCGGGCGGCCAACTGGACTCTCTGCCCACCGGGAGAAGGGGGCAGGCCAAAGCCGCCAACCGCGGCCTGCTGGTTTTGCTCGTCGATGGCGGCGATCAGGTCCGATGTGCCGACGCCCAATTGAGCCAGGCGGTCCGGCCGCACCCAGAAGCGCATGGCATAGGCGCGTCCGCCGCCGTTCATTACCTGCCCGACTCCGGGAAGGCGGGCGAGCTCGTCTACCACGTGGATGGTCGCGTAATTGTTCAGAAACAACTCGTCATAGGTTTTGTCCGGAGAAATGAGGTTGACAATCTGCACGATGTTGGTGGATTGCTTGTTGACCGTCACGCCGGACTGCGTCACTTCGGCGGGCAGCATGGGAGTCGCCTGGCTGACGCGGTTCTGCACCTGGACGGCGGCGATGTCGACATTGGTACCCACCTTGAACGTGCAGGTCAATCCGTAGCTGCCGTCGTTGCCGCTCTGCGACTGCATGTAGAGCAGGTTTTCGACGCCGTTCACCTGTTGTTCGATGGGAGCGGCCACGGTCTGCTCCACGGTTTCGGCGTTGGCGCCCACATAGGCCGCCGAAACCTGCACGGTGGGCGGCGAGATCTCCGGATACTGGGCGACCGGCAGAAGGAAGATGCTGATTCCACCCGCGATCAGGATCACGAGCGAAACCACGATGGCCAGAACCGGGCGGCGAATGAAGAGTTTGGCCAAGTTACTTGCCCCTCTGGTCGTTTGCGGCGACGGGCTGCACCGTCATTCCAGGGATGGCCTTTTGAGTGCCCTCGACGACGATCCGCTCGCCGCCCTGCAAGCCCGCGCCGACGATATAGTAGTCTTCGTATTCGCCGTCGGTGGCCACGGTCCGGACGCTGACTTTGTTTTGGCCGTCAACCAGCAGGACGGACTTGCTGGTGAGCGTCTGGGTGACCGCCTCCTTGGGGATCAGCACGGCGCCGGCGCGCTGCTCCAGGACGAATCGCATGCGCGCAAACTGCCCCGGCCGCAACAGCGCCTGGGGATTGGCGAAACGGGCGCGCAAGCCCACCGTCCCGGTTTGCGGATCGGCCGAACGGTCGACGAAGTCAATCGCGCCCGGATGGGAGAACGTCTGGCCGTCGGCCATAACAAGTTGCACCGGCACGGACGTGGGCGCCCCCTGGCCGTACTTCTTGTAAAACGCCAGATAGGTCGCCTCCGGGACGCTGAAGTACACATACATCGGATCGAACGAAGAGACCGTGGCCAGCGCGGTGGCCTGCCCGGCGGTCACGTAATTGCCTACCGTCACCCCAAGCCGGCCGACGATCCCGTCGATGGGGGAATGGATGACGGTGTAGTCCAGGTTCAGTTGGGCGGTGTCGATGGATGCCTGATCGCCACGCAGCGCGGCCTCCATCTCGAGGCGCCCGGCGACGGCGCTGTCCAGGTCCTGCTGGGTGGCGGCCTGTTCTTTCACCAGCGGCTCCAGGCGGGCGATATCGCGCCGGTATTTCTCCAGCGTGGCTTTGTCCTGGGCGAGCTTGGCTTCGGCGGATTCCATGGCCGCCTTATAATTGGCCTGCTCGACCTGAAAGAGCATGTCGCCACGGCGTATCTGCGATCCCTCGCGTAAGTAGATCTTTTCCAGATATCCCGTAACTCGCGGTATGACATTCACCGTCTCTTTGGCGTCCGTTTGACCGATGAATTCGCCGTAGACCGGCACGGTCCGGACGGATACAACTCCCACCCGAACCGAGGGCGGCGGCGTAGCGCGCGAAGGCGAGGCATCCGCTTTCCCGGCGCCGCAACCGCTGGAAAAGAGTGCCAGAAATACGATTCCGGCACCTATCGCCGTCCGGCGAACCAATGTCAAGGTGGCCGCAGCTTCAAAGGATGTGACGCTGGGCTTCGCTGATAATATTCTCATTGGGAGTCTGTAGTCCTGCCTGGCTGGCCGCACGGGATTGGACCACTCGCGCGATCTCTCCGAGGGCCCTTACCACCTGTCCCCGCTCTGCCGGGGTGAGCGCCGCGAGGATATTCAGGACCAGTGCGACACGGTTTTCGAAGAACGCCCGCTCCCGCGCCTTCGCCTGCTCGCTAAGAGCGACAAGAACCAGCCGCCGGTCATGTTCCGGCCTGGTCCGCACCGCAACGCCCTTCGTCACCAGACGATCCACAAGGTGGGTTGCGGTCGGCAGAGAAATCCCCATGGAGCTTGCCAAAGTACTCATACTGATGGACTCCCTGGGGGCAATTGTCTTGACGACATGCACTTCCTGGAGTGTCAACGGAACTTCGCTCCCGGCCCCTTCGGCGGGCGCGGCCGCCATCAAATGGTCGAGAATCCGGTCCAGGGCACTGACCATGTCGCGGGCAAGCCGGTCGAGAACCGCGGCACAGGCCACGTCTAGCGGGATGGATTCGGCATTGCTTTCATTCATGGAAATAATTTCGATTATGAAATTATTTCAAAATTTTGTCAATATAACGAATAGTTAACCCGCTCAACGGCAGCCCCCCGAGCCTCCAAGCGATGCGATGCACAAAATTGCACAGCCGTGCACAACGACGCCCAACCGAGCCCCGTCTTCCCCATGCACAATCCTGCACAACCGCCCGAAACCTACCGCCGCAATGAGCCTGAAACCGGCCGCAACGCCACGCGCCCCTTACGCGGAGAAGGTGTCTGCTCCCCGCCAGGTCAGAACGCGTCGGGCGGCCGGGCGGCGGAGTTGCCGTTGAGAAACCGGTCGAACCAGTAGCATTGCCAGTTCAGGCTCTCCACCAGGTGCTTGGGCTCGCCGGTGCGGGTCAGGTTGTGGTTTTCGCGAGGGAAGATTACCAGTTCGGCGTTCACCCCGTAGTGCTTCAGGGCGCGGAACCATTGTTCGCCCTGCTCGATGGGCACGCGATAGTCGTTGTCCGAGTGGAGGATCAGGGTCGGCGTTTTGACGTTCTTCGCGTACTTCAGCGGGGACGCGTCCCAGTATTGATCGAAGTTGTCGAACAGGAACCCTTTGAAGTCGTCTTCGTGGCCGTAGGCGCCGTCGCGCGTGCCATCGTCGCTGATAAAGTTGGTCACGCCGCGCAGGGTGACAGCCGCCTGGAAGCGGGCGGTGTGCCCCACGATCCAGTTGGTCATATAGCCGCCATAGCTGCCGCCGGTCACTCCCAGTTTCCCCGTATCGATCCACGGATTCCGGCGGATGGCGGCGTCCACCCCGGCCATCACGTCCTGGTAATCCATGCCGCCCCAGTTATTGACGATGCCGCTTTCAAACTTCTGCCCGTAGCCGGTGGAGCCGCGCGGATTGCAGAAAAAGACCGCCCAGCCGCGCCCGGCGTAGACCTGAAATTCGTGATACCAGTCGACCCCGTACTGCGACGCCGGGCCTCCATGGATGCTCAGCACGAGCGGATATTTCCTGCCGGGCTGCCAGCCGACCGGCTTGACCAGGAAGCCATCGATGTCCCAGCCATCGCTGCTCTTGTAAGGCAGGCGCTCCACGGCGGCCAACTCCAAGCCGCTCCACAGGGCGGCGTTCAAGTGGGTCAACTGGCGCTCGGCGCCGCCATCGAGGGCGGATACATATATGTCGTCGAGGCGCTCGAAATCGTTGACCAGATAGGCCATCGCACCAGACTTGAAGTTGGCGTCCACGGCGTGGACGGCGCGCTCGCCCTTGGTGGTTTGGACGGCCTTGCACGTGTCGAGATCGACGCGAAACACATGCAGGGTTCCCTTGGCGCCGGCTTCGAAGCTCAGCTCACGGGGGCCCGGTCCCCAGCGGAGCGCGGTGGGAATGAGGTCGAAATCGTCGGCCGCGAGACGCGCTTTGGCTCCTCCCGCCGCCGGGGCGATATAGAGCTTCGGAAACCGGCGCCTCTGGGCCTCGCCGGTGAACGCGATCTCGCCTCCATCGGGCGACCAGCGCGGTTCGGCATCGCCGAATTCATGATCGGAGATGCGCACCAGCGGACCGCCGTCAGCCGGGATCACCCAGATATTCTTGGCGTGGCCGTCGTCGTACTCATGGCCGGTGCGGTCGCTGACGAAGGCGATGCGGGTGGAATCGGGCGACCATTGCGGATCGGTATCGTTCCAATCCTCGCCCGAGGTGATCTGGGTGGCGGCGCCGGTCGAGGCATCGATCACAAAGATGTGGCTGCGCTTGTCGTCGAACCAGCCGGTGTCGTTGAAATTGTACAGGATGTGGAAATAGTGGCGGACGTCGCTCGGGCGAGCGGAAGGCGCCACGTTATCGCTGCGACCGGTGCGACTGAGGGCCACCAGGCGCTTCCCGTCGGGGGACCATTGCGGCGCGCCGGCGCCGTTGGCGAGGTGCGTCAAAACCTGCGCCTCGCCGCCGGACATGGGAAGGATGCAGATCTGCGGACGGGCGGGTTCGCCCGGCGCCGGCGCGGGGCGACTGGAGAGGAACGCGAGGCGCGACCCATCGGGGCTCCAGCGGGGAGAATTCGAGCTGACGCCTTCGGCGGTGAGACGCCGCGGCGCCGACTGGCCATCGGTAGCGACCACCCAGATGGAACTGTCGCGGCGGTTGCGGGCCCGGTCGATGGTGGTGACCACGTAGGCCACCAGCTTGCCGTCCGGCGAGAGGCGCGGGTCGCCGGCGGATTCAAAGGCGAAGTAGTCCTCGGCGGTGACGCCGCGTTTGGCAGAAGCGGGAAGCGCGAGGAATGCGAGGACGCAAACGGCGAATGTCGTACGGCGGCGCATAGGCTTCAGGTCGAACCCTCTTTCCGAGCCGGATGCGCCATGCGTGGGCGACTCGTCTCTTCGATCATCCTAATCGTTCGGTGGGCTTGAAGCAACCGGAGCGCCGCTGCCTGGGGAGCCGTGGAAGAATTGGCTGGCAGGCGGAAGCGCCCAATGCCACTTAAATGGTCTGCCCCACGGTGGGCTACACCCTGGACCCGGGATGATCGCGGTGCTAAGCTCAGCTTTCATCCAGGTCTGAAATGAAGGAGATCCTCGTCGTGATTCGCAGGCAAACGTTTTTTGTCGTTTTGGTTTTGATGCTTACCGCCGCCGCCTTTGCCGCCGATGTTTCCGGGGTAAAGGTCTGGGAGACCAAAGCGGTCATCCCCACTTACCTGGCTGGCGATCCCGAACCGAACCCGATGTTTTTTTTCGGCCGCGAGTCTCAGGGCGCGCAAGGGCCGGTCTATCCGTATCCCATGTACGACAGCCTCACCGGCAAGAAAGTCGACAAGACCTACACCATCGTCTATCTGGAAAATGAGTACATCCGGATCGGCGTTCTGCCGGAGGTCGGCGGCCGCATTCTGGAGGGCGTCGATAAGACCAATAACTATAACTTCATCTACCGCCAGCACGTAATCAAGCCGGCTTTGATCGGCCTGATCGGCGCGTGGATTTCCGGAGGGGTGGAATGGAACATCCCGCACCATCACCGCGCCAGCACCTTCATTCCGGTGCAATACAAGGTGGAGGAAAATGCCGACGGCAGCAAGACCGTCTGGGTGGGTGAGCTGGAATTGCGCCAGCGGATGCGCTGGGCCGTGGGGTACACGCTGCGGCCGGGGAAGGCGTACCTGGAAGCCTCGGTGCGGATTTTGAACCGCACACCCGAGGTGAACACCATGCTTTGCTTCGCCAACCTGGCGGTCCACGCCAACCAAGACTACCAGGTGATTTTCCCGCCCAGCACCCAATACGGCGTCTTCCACGCGAAGCGGGAATTCACTGCCTGGCCGTTCTCCACTACCAGGTACGCCGGCGCGGATTTCACCAAGGGCGTCGATATCAGTTGGTACAAGAACCACATCTCGGCCAATTCGGTTTTCGCCTGGAATTACCAGGACGATTTCTTTGCCGGGTACGACCATGGCAAAGAGGCCGGGACCATGAGCGTGGCCGATCACAACGTGGTGCCAGGCAAGAAGTTCTGGACGTGGGGCAACGGCCCCAGCGGCAAGCGGTGGGACGGCACCCTGACCGACGACGACGGTCCGTACATCGAGCTGATGGCGGGCGCGTACTCGGATAATCAACCCGATTACAGTTGGCTGCAGCCCTATGAAACCCGGTCGTTCAAGATGAACTGGTACCCGTTCCGGGATATTGGCGGCGTGAAGAAGGCCAACCTGGATGCGGCCGTGAACCTGGACGTCGCCGCGGGCACGGCGAAGGTCGGCTTCTGTGCCACTTCGGCGCACTCCGCCGCCCGTGTCGTGCTCAAAGCCGGGGACAAGGTGCTGCTCGAGGAAAGCGTAGCCATCAACCCCGCCAAGCCCTACACGAAACAGGTCGCCATACCGGCTGGGATCGACGAACACGACCTGGTGGCTTCGCTCTGGGATGGCACCAAGGAACTGGTGTCGTACAGTCCTATTCGTCTCACGCCGCAACCGGTTCCTCCGGTAGTGACTCCGCCGCCGGCCCCGAAGGAGATCAAGACCAACGAGGAACTTTACCTTGTCGGCCTGCGCGCCCAGCAGTTTCACGACCCCATCGTGGATCCTCTGCTCTACTGGGAGGAGGCTTTGCGCCGCGACTCGGGCGACACGCGCGTGAACACGGTTCTCGGTATCGCGGCCTTCACCAAGGCCCGCTATGCGGAAGCCGAAAAGTATTTTCGGAAGGCCCTGGAGCGTGCCACCGACCGCTATACGACGCCCAAAGACGGCGAGCCGATTTATTACCTCGGCGCCGCGCTGAAGGCCGAAGGCAAGGCCGACGAAGCGTTTACATCCTTATACAAGGCCACCTGGAGCCAGGCCTGGAAGGCGGCGGCCTACTATTCGCTGGCGCAGATTGCGACCTCGCGCGGCGACATGGCGGAGGCGCTGGAACTGGTGGACCGGTCGATCGATTCCAATGCGCTGAACATCCGCGCCCAAAACCTCAAAGCCGCCCTGCTGCGCCACCTCGGCCGCAACCAGGAGGCCTTGCAGGTGCTCGCCACGGCATCCCACGCGGCGGACCCGCTGGATGTGCGCGCCATGGCGGAGACTTACCTGGCCTCCGGGGACAAAGAGGCCGCCAAAAGGCTGGCCGCGACCGAGAACGATCACCCCGCGACCGCGCAGGAAACGGCCGCCGAATACCTCAATGAGGGACTCTGGCAGGACGGCACCGACGTGTTGAAGCAAATGACTCTGGCGGCGCCGGATAAGTCCCGCATCCACCCCATGGCTTATTACTATCTCGGCTATTTCGCGGAGAAGCTGGGCCAGACCCAAGATGCCTCCGAGTATTATCAACTGGCCCGGTCGATGCCGACGGACTACGTCTTTCCGTTCCAGACCGAGGCTATCGACGTGCTTCGTGAGGCGATGCGCGCCAACCCGCGCGATGCACGCGCACCTTATTACTTAGGCAACGTCTTATACGACTGGCAGCCGGAGGAAGCCACCCGGATGTGGGAGAAATCGGCCGCTCTCGACCCCTCGTTCGCCATCACGCATCGCAATCTGGCGGTCTCCTACATGCACCAGGCGTCCGGCGCCGATCTGACCAAGGCGATTGCGGAACTGGAGAAAGCCGTCTCTCTCGAACATAAGTACGCACTCCACTTCACCGAACTGGACGAGCTCTACGAAAAGGCAGGGACTCCGATCGAGAAACGCCTGCCGTTGTTCCGGCAGAATGCCTCGGTGGTGGCGCGGCGGGACGATGCCCTCAACCGGGAGGTCGCGCTCGAGGTGGTCAACGGCCAGCTCGACGACGCCATCCGGACCATGACCGATCACACCTTCGCCGTGGCCGAAGGCGCCAATCTGAACGTGGTGGATCACTGGACCGATGCGCACATTCTGCGCGCCCAAACGGAAATCCAGGCCAAACGCTTCCAGGAAGCGCTGGCCGACCTGCGCACGGCCGCTACAATTCCGGCGAATCTGCCGGTGGGCTTCGAGTTCGGCGGCGCCAACGCCCGCAATCCGGAACTGGCGTACTGGACCGGCGTCGCCTACGCAGGCCGCGGCGAAACGCAAAAAGCCGCCGAGCAGTGGAAGCGCGCGGCGGCGCCGCCGGAATCCGCTTCCGAGCGCCGCGCCAACCAGTTCCGCCGCGCCACGGGCAGCCCTCAAGCCTACTACCAGGGCCTCGCCTTGCAGAAATTGGGCGAAACGGAAAAGGCCCAAGCCCTATTCCAGGGGCTGGTGCAATCCGGGCAGAATGGGCTGAAGGAGCCGGCGCCCGCCGGGGACAGCCGCCCGGGCCGCGGGGAGCTTTCGCCGCGCGTCCGCAGCGCCAACGCTCACTACCTCGAAGGCCTTGGTTACCTGGGCCTTAAAGACCAGGCGCACGCCAAAGACGAACTCAGCCAGGCCGTTCGGATGAGCCCCGACCTGGTTGGCGCCAGGGCGGCATTGTCGTCGCTCGAATAACCTGCCGTATCGTGGGGCAGGCAGTCCCGCCAGCGCTTGTCTCCGACACCGTGTCGCGGACTGGAAGACTGTTTAACGGCCTGATCAACAGTTGAGTTGCAGGGCAGACCACAAAAAACGATGGTCTGCCCCACAGAGCGGGCACGAAAATCGTCGCGGCGGGAGAAGAATCCGAGGAACGGTAATACAAAAACTGGGTCACCTCATTCTCCCTGACGGTGCGGAATGCCGGGGTGACATCGGGAGCGGGGGAATCGCGTCGCCGCTGCCCGCCGGCATTGACGGACGATGCCAGGCGCCATAGACTGAAAGCGAAGGCGAATTATTGTTGTAGTCATTCACCATGACCGTCACCGTCAAGAACAGCACCAAAAACCCGCTCGTCGTGCCGCCGTCCGTCCGGCGGCGGGCCGGCCACAAGAACGGCCAGGACCTCGAATTCCGGGTTTCCGGCGGCGTGATCACGATCCTCCCCAAGCTCCCGCGCGCGGACGACGAGTACACGCCCGCGCAGCGCTGCGCGATCGACGCCAGTCTCGCCGAAGGCCTCGCCGACGTCGGGGCTGGCCGCACCTTCGGTCCGTTTGGGACCCATCGGGAAATGGTCAAGTTCCTGCACGCCCAGGTGAAGAAGGCCGGACCTAGGGCCAAGCGACGCAAGGCGGTATGAGCAAGCGAAGCTCCTCGTGGAGAACCTGCATCATCCCTCGCTTCGCGCCAATCAATACGACGAGCCCGGCGACGTCTGGCAGGCTCGGGTGAACCGCAGTTGGCGGTTCTACTTCGTGATCCAGGACGACACCTACGTCATCGTGTCGATCATTCCGCATCCCAAGTGACTTGACCCAGAGGTGGGACAGACCATCGTTTTTTGTCGTCTGTCAGGCTGCTAAGGCTTGGCGAAGGCCCGACAGACCACGAAAAACGTTGGTCTATCCCACCTCCTCACCGCCGAAACCTGGCTCAACCCGCCAATCTACTCTGGGATTTTGCGGTTTGGGCGCGGCAACCGCTCCCTGACGGTCGCGGCTCTCGGTTGTTACGTCCGGCTCACGCCAGATTCAGGACTTGTTTCACCGAGCCGCTCTGGGCTTCGATCTTTTGCTGCAGCAGCATGATGGCGTAGATCAATTGTTCCGGCCGCGGCGGGCATCCGGGGACGTAGACATCCACCGGGACAACCTGGTTGACCGGGACCAACGCGTAGTTGTTGAACACGCCCGTGGAGGTGGCGCAGGCGCCCATCGAAATCACCCACTTGGGTTCGGGCATCTGCAGGTAGAGATGGCGAATGACCGGCGCCATTTTATTGGAGACGCGCCCGGCGATTATCATCAGGTCGGACTGCCGCGGCGAACCGCGGAACACCTCGGCCCCGAAGCGGGCGATATCGAAACGCGACGCCGACATGGACATCATCTCGATGGCGCAGCAGGCCAGGCCGAAGCTCATCGGCCAGATGGAATTCTTCCGGCCCCAGTTGAGAGCTTTGTCGAGAGTGGTGAGGACGATACCCTCGGAATTGGCGGCGGCGGCATTATTGACGGAGTAGTCGTCCAGCCGTGCGAAAAGCTCCGGCGGTCCGCTGGCTAGAGGGTTTTCCATACATGTTATTCTCGCATGGACCGGAAGGGTCCTGTTAAACTCCCTCCGGGTCCTGTAAAATCGGTATTTCAACTCTTTCCAAATGCCAGCCGCCAACTTCGACGAGCTTCTGGACCGTGCCGCCGCGCAACACGGTATCGATTCGGGATTCTGGGATATCTGGGGCCGGTACCACCAGACGCCGGCCGCGGTCAAGCAAGCCCTACTGGGCGCCATGGGCGTTGCCGCCGGAAACGCGGAGGAACTGGAGCTCGCCCTGGCGGACCAGACCCGCCGGGAATGGGAGCGCCTGGCGCCGCCCACCGTGGTCATCGGTGTGTCCGATCATACCGAGCTTCCGCTGAATGTTCCGGCGGAAATGCTGGGCGAGACGGCGGCCATTACGGTGCGGCACGAGGACGGCGCGGAGAGCGAGTTTCAAGTCGGGCTGCTCGGTCTGGAACAGACCGGTTCGATCGAGATGAACGGAGCCACGTGGGTGCGAAAACTGGCGCGCCTGGAAGTGGCACTGCCGCTCGGCTACCACGACATCGCGGTGAAGGTGGCCGGCGCCAGCGCCACCACCCGCTACATCGTGACGCCGGAACGGGCCTGGACGGAACCGCACCTGGGCCGGGGCGGCAAAATGGCGGGGCTGACCATCAGCCTTTTCGGCGTGCGCTCCGGCCGCAACTGGGGCTGCGGCGATTTCGAAGACCTGGAACAGATCGTGGATTGGACGGCGGGCGAGTTGCAGGCCAGCTTCGTGGGGCTCAACCCGCTGCATGCCATCCATAACCGCCGCCCGTTCAATACCAGCCCTTACCTGCCGAATTCCATTTTTTACCGAAACTTTCTTTACCTGGACGTGGAGGCGGTGGAAGATTGGGCCGGCTGCCGGCGGGCGCGCCAATTGCGGTCGAGCCCCGCGGTGGCCGCCGAGATCGACGCGTTGCGCGGCACTCCGTTCGTGGAATACGAGCGCGTGGCCGCCCTGAAGCTGCGGTTTCTGAAGCTGCTGTTCGTAACATTTCTGCGCGAACGGCGGCGCGGCTCGCCGAGGGCCCGCGATTTCGACGCCTACCGGCGGCGGGAGGGCGATTCGCTGGAGCGTTTCTCCACCTTCTGCGCGCTGGATGAGCGTCTGCACCAGCGCCAGCCGGACCTTTGGCTCTGGACCGAATGGCCGGCCGGCTACCAGGACCCCGATTCGGCGGAAACGGCGGCTTTCCGCGGCAAACATTGGCGCCTGGTCTTGTTTTACCAATATCTGCAATGGCAGATCGACGTGCAACTTGCCCGCGTCGAGCGGCGCGCCCGCGACCGGGGGCTCGCGCTGGGGCTGTACCACGACCTGGCCCTGGCCACCGACCGCTTCGGCTCCGACCTCTGGGCCCACCGCAAGTTCTTCGTGGCCGGATGCCGGGTGGGCTCGCCGCCGGACGATTTCGCGCCCGAGGGGCAGGACTGGAGTTTTCCGCCGCCTAACTCCCGCTGGCATTGGGAAAACGGCTATCGGCTGTTTGCCGAATCCATCCGCAAGAATGCGCGCCACGGCGGCGCCCTGCGGATGGATCACGTCATGCGCCTGTTCCGTCTCTACTGGATTCCGGACGGGGCCCACGCCACCGAAGGCGCCTACGTGCGCGAAACCAGCGAAGACTTCGTGCGCATTCTGGCCCTGGAAAGCGTGCGCAACCGGGTGGTGCTGGTGGGCGAGGACCTGGGCACGGTGGAACCGGCGACGCGCGAAGCCCTGGCCCGCTATGGGGTTTTGAGCTACCGGCTATTTTATTTCGAGCGCACTCCGTCAGGCGAGATGCGCCGTCCCGACGAATACCCTCGCCAGGCCCTGGTCTCTTCCACCACTCACGATCTCCCCACTCTGGCCGGCTTCTGGCTGGGCACGGACATCGAGGCGCGCCGCGCCGCCGGGGTGCTGGACGATGCCGGTATGGCCGCCGCCAAGTCGGCCCGCCAGGTGGATAAGCAGCGCATACTCGAGGTGCTGCTGAGCCAGGGCCTGATGCCCGTAGGCTCGCCCCGGCAGGCTTCCGCCTACGGCGAAATGACCGGCGAGATCCACAATGCCGTGGTCGGCTTCCTGGCCCTCACTCCTTCCCAACTGCTGGCCATCAACCAGGAAGACCTGACCAAGGAAACCGCGCAACAGAATCTTCCCGGCACCACCTGGCAGTATCCCAACTGGAGCCGGAAGATGCGCTTCACCGTGGAGCAATTGCTGCACGACCCCGAGGCCCGTGGCTTCACCGCCATGTTCCGCCACTGGATCGCACGCTCCGGCCGGACCAACCAAGCGGGGTAGGGGCGAGGAGCGGGTAGAGTCGTCGCGCAGTCAAGGAAAACGAGCTGAGCCCTTCCATCGCATTACGACCGCTGGCGGAACCTGTGAGGCAGCCCAGGGTGCTTGACCGATCCGGGGGTTTTTGTAGTTTAGGCCTGGCAACCGCTCCCTCGCGGTCGCGGCTCGGTAACGGGCGCCGCGTGTTTCCAGTCACTTACCGAGCCGCGACCGCGAGGGAGCGGTTGCCAGGAACTAACTCCCCCCAAATCGCGTTCGGGTTTCATCAGGCGGCGACGGTCTGGGGTTTGTTGAGGCAACATTGTTTGAATTTCTTGCCACTGCCGCAGGGGCAGCGGTCGTTGCGGCCGGTTTTGGGATCGGGGCGGCGATAGGCCTGTTGGGGAGTTTGTGCATTTTTGTGCATGATTTCGGGATTTTGGGCGGCGGCTTCCTGAGCGGATTCTGGGAGGGTGGGGGTGGCACGACGCGCCTTCGCGGAAGAGGGCAAGGCGTGGCTGAGGATGAAGATGGCGGCGCGGAGGCGGGCGGAGGTGGAGGATTTCGGGTCTTGGAGAATCTGTTCGAGGGCTTGGAAGGCCAGCTCAGCGCGGGCGACGGCGCCTTCGCGCAGCATGTCGGCGCGGTCGTTCTGGGCGTCACGGAGGGCCGCCTCAAAGGCCGGCGAGGTGTGGCGCCAATAGGCGATGGTGTTGCGGTGAACGCCGGCCTGATCGGCGGCGGCATTGAGGTTGGCGCCGTTCAAGAGGGCGTCGACAACCTTGAGCTGAGGAGCGGCGAGGGCGGAATCGGGCATGGGAGCTTCCTTTCGGCCACTACGATAGCTTGCGAGCGCGGGAAAGGCGGGTGTCCGGAGGGGGCGGATTGGGCGGAAGTGGCTTGGAATGAAGGGGAGGGGAATATTTAGAAAATCGGTGATCGGCTTTTGGGTGGCGGTGGGTTTTCAGGGAACTCTTTGCAAACTTAAGAGGCGCAAGGGGCTTGCGGCGAGATGGCGAAGCGTCGCGTGGCGCCTGAAAGATGCGGCGGCGCGGTTTCTTCTCCGGCGGCTTGCACGCTCGATCAGGGAAGCACGCGGGCCGCAGCCCACGTTTCCACGGTTTCAACGCTGCACTTTACCGATATGCCCACTTTCCGGTTGCTTTTGGTGTCAAACTATTGAGCGACACATGTCAGGCTGGATTCAGGGCCAAATTCTGCGCGGACTGGAGTTGCTGCTTTCGATGACTCTGGTCGCTGGTGCTGCCTTCGGTCAGGCCGACGAACACCCCGATCCCAGGCAGTGTGCTCCGGGGTTGGAGCGCCTCCACGCCTCATCCTTGCAGGAGAAAGCTTGGGGGGCGCACTTGATTGCCCAGTGTCACGCAAACGACGGCGCGGCAGAAATTGCCGCCGAGTTGGATCGATTGCAGCCCGACATGTCCGGTATGATGTACGTGGACCTGTCCGGCTATAGGCACCTGGATTATGCGTGGTGGGCAGCCAAAGCCTTGTTAGACGCGCTGATCCAGTTACACCGGCCGCTTGAAGTTCCCAAGCTGTACGCCATCTTTCAGAGGTTTCCGACCGAGGGAACAATCCTGATGCTTCAAGACGAACCTCGATATTCGTCCCTGCTGGCGAGGGTTCGGGAGGCAAGAGTACCGATCTCCCTCTGGGTCGCTGCCAGCAACGCCCTCACCCGACTCCGTCCACATGGATTCGCGACGGCTCTGCTAGAGGAACTGCGATTATCAAACCGGGTTTGGGTGTCAGACACGGACAAGTTTCTTTCGCCCGGTTCGCCAGGATCGGGAATGCTAGGCAACTCGAGCCTGCAGGTGCCACCGGGATTCCCGCCCATTGACCAGTACTGGCTGACCGCTGAACATTTCTGCGCTGAACAGACGTTCGGACTTGGGCCATGCAACGATGAATTGGTCAGCGAGGGCCCCGCCCAGTCCATTCGCGCTTTGTCCGTTTACAGCAGGCGCGTTCATTTTGAACCCGGCGTGAATCGAACGGTCTTTTTTCCCTCCGATGGGTATTGCCGTGAATGCGAAGCCGGCTGCCCCCAGTGCGAAAGCGATCGGATCTGTTACCTAGCCGAACTCGCGCACATGCCGAGTCGGGATATTTCGACTGCTGCCAACTCGCAAGAGCAAGTGGCGTGGGCGAATCCCGCCCGGATCAGTGCGACAGCCGCAAAGGGATTGACTGAACAGGTGGCCGCGATGAGGCGACTAGCAAGGCACCTTGTGTCTTCCGGTGCTATGGATGTTTCCGAATTAGACCTGACCCTCTACATAGAGGTGCGGCTATGGGATTTCCGGGGTGACCGTACCACGCCTCTGCCGCAGCTTCAGCCCGTCCGGTTCAATCTCCAATGATCACGGCGGGCGTAGTTCCGGTCGCAGAACGGGCATATCGGAAAGTAACGGTGCCTCGCGCCAGATGGTCTCGCGATCTGTGAGTGCCCCTCCCAGTGGTTCCCATTGGTTCCCATTAATGCCCTCGTGCCCGACGACAGCCCGGCCGAATGCTCGACGCGATCTGATGCAGTATGCTTGGGGGCCAAGCCAGGACGTGAAGGAACGATTCGCTGAAGGCAAAGAGCTTACAGCTATGCCCCTTGGAAAACGATGGTCCGCCCAGGGCTGTCCCGCGGGCCGCCCCACTGCCCCGCGAGCTCGGTTTCGGCGGAGAGAGGGTGGGACAGATCATCGTCCTTTGTGGTCTGTCGGGCCCTCGCCAGGCGGTAACAGCCTGACAGACGACGAAAAACGATCGTCTGTCCCACCGTCTGGGTCAGGTCATTCTCTCTTGGCCGCCCAAACGCCGAGGCCACTTAGCGCGGAGCGAACGTCCACCATGCGGCGGCGATAGCGAAGAAGGCCGCGCTACAGCCGGCCAGAACCCACAGCCCGGAGCTGCCGCGAAAGAACAAATAGCTCGCTTCCGGGTGCTTCGGATCGTAGTGCACCTGCGTTTGAATTCCCGGTGCATACCGGTCGCGCAGGGCCGCCAGCCATGGCGCCGGCCGTTCCGGAAAGTTGCGCAGGTTCTGCGTGGGAGGGCGGTTTGATAGCCGGTTCCCCGTGTAGGTCCAGCCCCGAACCTCATACGCGTACCGCACCGTCAACTCATATTGCGGCTGGCCGCCCGTTCTCCGGACGGTGCCCAGACGGATGCCGGATTCCAGAATTGTCCCGGCAGCCGCGGGCCACCGGCGCAAGCGTGCGTCCGTGACCAGGGACAGCAGCAGAGCCACGGCGAAAAACAGTCCCAGCCCCACCGATACCGCCAGGCCCAAGTCCAGGCTCATTGCCGACTCTCACATCGCAAGTTCATCTTACAATTAGCCGGGGGATGCCGGCGTGGGTCAGCGCAATCGACCGGGTGGCAGGCGTCCCGGCCACGCCATTACGGCGTAGGTGAGTGACCGATCTGGGGATTTCGCAGTTGAGGCCTGGCAACCGCCCCCTTACGGTCGCGGCTCGGTTACGGAAACCGCGTGTCTGCAGTCGCTTACCGAGCCGCGACCGTCAGGGAGCGGTTGCCGGGAACTAACTCCCCCAAATCGGTTAAGCACCCTGTTCGCGGTCGCTTACCGGGTTGCGACCGTAATCGGTTACAATAGGGGAAGTTTCCGAGCCGAAGTGGCGGAACTGGCAGACGCAACGGACTCAAAATCCGTCGGGATTCACTTCTCATGTGGGTTCGACCCCCACCTTCGGCACCAACCCTCCAATCCTTCCCCGCAGCCAGATCGACAAGATCGGGGTTGTAACCTTTTCCCGCCGCGACGGTATTAGCCAAGAGATGAAACGAGACTTTTTTCATACATTGGCGCCGGGCGAAACTGGGATGACGCCGGCTTCGTAGAAACGAGGACGGTGGAATGCAGAATCCGCTTGCAACTTTCCGCTACACCGTGCGGCAGTTCCGGCTGTCGCCGGTATTTACAGCCTCGGCTGTACTGACACTGGGATTGGGCATTGGCGGGACCACCGCGATCGGGACGCTGATCCATGCGGTCATGCTGCAGTCCATGCCGGTTTCCGATCCCGCGCTTCTTTATCGCGTCGGCGACGGCGACGAATGCTGCGTGGAGGGCGGGCCGCAAGACCGGTGGGGGATGTTTTCGTATCCTCTTTACGAGCGTCTGAAGGCCAACCTGCCGGAGTTCGAAGAAGTAGCCGCCTTTCAGGCGGGTGGGCCTCGCTTGAGTGTACGGCGGGAGGGTACGACCAACGCCGCGCGGCCGCTGCGCTCCGAGTACGTGACCGGCAATTATTTCGGCACGCTTGGCGTGAGGGCGCTTGGCGGGCGCGTGTTTATGCCCGCCGACGACCAGGCCTCCGCTCCGCCGGTGGTTGTGATCAGCCATCACATCTGGCAGGCGGATTACGGAGCCGATCCTTCGGTGATCGGTTCCACTTTCGCGATCGACGGACATCCCTTCACCGTGATCGGCGTGACGCCGCCGGGGTTCTTTGGAGAGACGTTGCGCGGCGACCCGCCGGATATCTGGCTGCCGGTTCAACAGGAGCCCATGATCGCCGGCGATGGAGCACTGTTGCATCAGTCGGTCGCCGCATGGCTGCGCGTCATCGGCCGCTTGCATCCGGGCGCCTCCACCGCGGGCATGGGGCCGCGGCTGACTGGAATCCTGCGGCGGTGGATGCAATACGATTCCGGTTATCCATCCAACTGGATGCCGGACGTAATCCGCATGCTTCCCAAACAGTCGATCAATGTGGTCCCGGCGGGAGCCGGCGTGGCGGTGATGAAGGAGGAGTACGGCCGCAGTCTCCAGATTCTGATGTCGGTTTGCGCGATGGTGCTGTTGATAGCGTGCAGTAATGTCGCCAACCTGCTTCTGGTTCGCGCGGTGGCGCGCCGCAGGCAAACGGCCCTGCGCATCGCCGTCGGGGCCAGCCGGCGGCAAATTGTCTTCCAGGCACTCCTCGAAAGCACGCTGTTGGCAATCGCGGGTGGGATTGCCGGACTGATCATTGCGGCGGCGGCGGCGCGTCTGTTGCTGGCGCTGGCATTCAGCAGCGCGCACTTTCTCCCGATCAGCGTCCTGCCTTCGCCCCTTGTGCTGGCGTTTGCCTTTGCCGTGTCTCTCCTGACCGGGATTCTTTTTGGCGCCGCTCCGGCCTGGTTTGCCACCCGAACCGATCCAGTGGAAGCTTTGCGTGGTTCCGGCCGCGGCACCACTGACCACGCCGGGTTCACCCGCAAGGCGCTGCTCGTGGTGCAGGCAGCCTTGTCGGTGGTGCTGGTGGCCGGTGCAACCATGCTGGCGCGCAGCCTCGACAAGCTCGAGCACCAGGATTTCGGTTATCGGACCGACGACCGCGTAGTGGTTTCGCTCAACCGACCGCCGGCTACCTACACGCTGCCGAAGCTGGAAGCGCTCTATCGGAAAATCGAGGAAGCTTTGAACCGGCTGCCCGGGGTAAAAGGATCGGGTCTTGCCCTGTACAACCCGCTAACTGACAACTGGGGTGAGCTCATTCTGGTATCCGGCCATCCCGCGCCGAAAATGAGTGAACAAGCAGGCGCCTCCTGGGACCGGGTGAGTGCCGATTATCTTCAAAATTTCGGCATCACGGCACTGCGCGGACGGAACTTTACCAAGGCCGACAACGAAACCACGGCGCCGGTCGCGATTGTCAATGAAGCGTTCGTGAAGCGCTTTTTCAAGGCTGGCGAAGATCCGCTGGGGCAGCACTTCGGCCTCGACCTTCCGCAGAACGCCGATACCTTCCGGATTGTGGGGATCGTGCGCGACGCGAAGTTCGCGGGCTGGGGCCTGCGCAGGCCGGCGATGCCCATGTTCTACGTGCCCCTGGCTCAGAACGTCAATTACAAAGACGAACTCATGAAGAGAGTGGAAGTGCAATCGCATTTCATCGAGGGAATCATGCTTGTGACCGGTGTTCCGCCCGGCGCGCTTGAACCGGAGCTGACCCGGACGCTGGCGGGGCTCGATCCGAGCTTGACAATCGTCAGCGTGAGGACCATGGAAGAGCGGGTCGCTCTCACCTTCGATCAGGAACGCGCCGTCGCCACGCTGGCGGAACTGTTTGGAACGGTGGCTTTGCTGCTGGCCGCGGTCGGACTCTACGGTGTGACAGCCTACACAGTGGCGCAGCGGACCAATGAGATCGGGATTCGCATGGCGCTTGGGGCCGACCGCGCGGAAGTAGTTCGACACGTACTGCGCGGGGCGTTTACGCGGGTGGCAATCGGGCTGGGACTAGGCCTGCCGCTGTCCGTAGCCGCCGGGCGGCTGATCTCGAGCCAGTTATACGACGTTTCCTTTTGGGACCCGCTGGCGCTGGCAGTAGCGGCTAGCGCACTCGGCCTCTGTGCCCTGATCGCGGCGCTGGTGCCGGCTAACGCCGCCGCATCCATTTCTCCCATGACGGCGCTCAGAGCGGAGTAACGCCCCTTCGCCTGGAACCAATGCGCGCGTTCCAGAAAGGGTGGAATCTGGAATACGCCGGCGACGATGGGCGGGGACTATTGCGCGATGCCGCAAGAGGTGAAGCGACAGAAAATGCGCCAACATACTAGTTGACTCACCCAGTGGTACACTTTCTGCATGCCAAGCGGGCGTGGGAGTACGTCGTGAGCGTGGCCAAGTTTTACAAAGGCCACATCTCCGGCTGGATGTTGGCGATCTTGGCTATCGGGCTTCAGAATAGCGTCCGCGAAATATGCTGACGATCCGGCCAAGACTGTACTGGTAGTCCGCTATTCGGCATGGCTGAGCACGGCGGGAGCAGTTTGGGCGCTCTTGGTCGCCCAGTATGACGCGTGGCGGGGCGAACGCACGCGTGCGGAGAAAGCCGAGAAGCGGTTGATGCCCGGACTCAAGATCGGAATTGCGCAGCAGCACTCCTGGCCCCTAGAAGAGGGACGGCGGTCTACTGGAACTGGCTATTATTTTCAGGTCACCAATCTCAGCGAAAGCGAGACCCTTGAATCGGTAAGGGCCCAGATAATGTCAATTGAGCCGAATGAGGTTAAGACGCTAACTTTTCCTCTCCCGATGCACATAAGGGACTTGGATTATAAGACCGCCGAGACCTCCTTAAATCCAAAGGCGATCATAGGATTCGACATAGCTACTGGACCAGATCGCGGTGTCAGTTCGCAAAAGCAGTTACTAATCCCATGTGTCGCCGGAGGCGATAGAGGATGGACCCCAGCTGTGCCGATCCCTACCGCTGGCCACTATCGCATGAAGGTAATAGTCAGCGCGAATAACTGTCCAGCGGAGGACACAGAATTGGACATTTGGATAGAAAATGACTTACTCAGGTGCGTCTCCCGTCGGATTTCCGGAGTGGAGGTGCTTTGATTACCTTCTTGACGTCTATCCCCTTGTGACTGCGCTCAGAACCGGGTGAAGCCAGGGCCGTTCAGGGAGCGGTTGTCCGGAGACACGTTGGCGAGCCGCAACCAGGGGTGCGGCCTGTCCCCGGGTTGCATGGCAGCATATTCGAGACGGGCGCCGGGATTAGTCCCGGCGTGGCGGACTGAGAGTTCGCTCCACGAATGGCATGATTATTTTCCGACAAGCCCTCAGTGCTAGAATCTCGTTTACCGCGAGGATTCGGGAGGGCCGCAGGTGTTGGGGATTAACCGTCGAAGCACATTGACCGCGCTTGCGATGCTGATTGGCGCCGGATCGGGATATGCCCAATCCGACCGGACGCTGGAGCGGTTTCGCGCGACCTACAAGGAACTGGTCGAGACCAATACTACCCTTTCGGCCGGCGATTGCACCTTGGCGGCGCAGCGCATGGGCGCGCGGCTGCTCGCCGCCGGTTATCCGGACCGGGACGTGCGCACATTCGTCCCCGAGGGACATCCAAAGGAGGGCGGCCTGCTGGCCGTGCTGCACGGGTCCGAGCCTGGGGCGAAGGCTATCCTGATGCTGGCCCACGTCGACGTGGTCGAGGCCAAGCGGGAGGACTGGACGCGCGACCCCTTCACCCTGATCGAGGAAGGCGGATACTTCTACGGCCGGGGAACCAACGACATGAAGGCCCAGGCCGCCATCTGGGTCGACAACCTGGTCCGTTTTCGGGAAGAGGGTTTTCGGCCAAAGCGGTCGATCAAGTTGGCGCTGACCTGCGGGGAAGAAACCAACGGCGCGCTGAACGGCGCGGGCTGGCTGACCACGCACGAACGCGACGCGATCGATGCCGAGTTCGCCCTGAACGAAGGCGTCGGCGGTATTCTGTATCCCGAGGGGCGCCGGGTGGCGCTCGAAATTCTGGCTGCCGAAAAGACCTCCCAGAACTACGTGCTGGAGGCGACCAATCCCGGAGGCCATAGTTCGCGGCCGGTTCCCGATAACGCTATCTATCACCTGGTGCGCGCCGTCGATCGCGTGAGCCGCTACGAGTTTCCAGTTCAGTTGAACGACGCGAATCGGGCCTACTTCACTGGCATGTCGAAGATCGTCGGCGGCCAGGCTGGCGCCGCCATGGCAGCCGTGGTCGGGAATCCGGACGACCGGGCCTCGGTGGCGGTTCTGGACCGGGACGCGAATTGGCACGCCATGCTGCGCACGACCTGCGTGGCGACCATGCTCTCGGCCGGCCACGCCACCAACGCCTTGCCGCAGAGGGCTCGCGCGAACATCAACTGCCGCATCTTTCCCGGCGTGTCGCGCGATGCCGTGCTGGCTCAACTGGTCAAGATTGTCGAAGATCCCGCCGTCGCGGTCACCATTCCGGAAGTTCGCGGACCTGTGGCGGAACCAGCCCCATTGACGCCGCGCATCCTGAAGCCGATCGAGAAACTGGCGGACGAGATGTGGCCCGGAGTCCCGGTTGTCCCGACGCTGGAGCCCGGTGCGACGGACGCCCAGTTTCTCGACCCCGCGGGCATCCCGACCTATGGGATTTCAGGCCTCTTCCAGGATTCCGACCTCGGGCACATCCATGGCCTGAACGAGCGCATCCGGGTGCAGTCGGTCTACGACGGCCGAACGTTTCTTTATCGGCTGGTGAAGCTCTACGCGGACCAGTGACCCAGCCGGCGAACCACAATTCCGCAACTCGCAGTGCTCCATCCGGGTTTGTCGGGGTATGAACCGATTGCACGGGCTCTTGCATTTTGCGGCAACGAGGTTGCTCCCGGTCTGGTTCGGAAGCTTCGTGGCCATGGCGCAGATTCCTAACTTCCAGCACATCGTGGTGATCTTTCAGGAGAATCGGACTCCGGACAATCTGTTCCAGGGTCTATGCTCGGCGCCATTCGGCTCGGCCGCATCCTGCAGCACCACACCCACCGCCTCGCAATACAATATTCAAACGTCGGGCTGGCTGGACCGCAACTCCGCGACCGGTGTGACGCAGCCCGGCACCGTAGCATTGGCGAACAAGTACGATCTTAGCCATGCGCATTCAGCCTTTGTCGCGCAGTGCGACGCGAACCCGGTAACGGGCGCCTGCAAAATGGACGGTTCCGGCGGGGTTACCTGCTCGGGCAAGTGCCCATCGAAGCCGCAGTTCCGGTATGTCGATAACTCAACCAATGTGGTGACTCCCTATCTGCAGTTGGCCACGCAATATGGATGGGCTAACTACATGTTCCAAACCAATCAGGGGCCCAGTTTCCCCGCTCATCAGTTCATCTTCGGGGGAACGTCGGCGCCGAGCGCGGCCGACGATGCCGCCGGGATCTTCGCCTCGGAGAACATGTCGGGAACCAAGTCTGTGGCCGGATGCACGGCATCGGCCGGGACCACGGTGGAGTTGATCACCCCCGCCGGCGAAAACCAGAAGGTCTATCCGTGTTTCGAGCATTCCACCATGGCGGACATCCTTCCCGGGAACGTAACCTGGCGATACTATGCGCCCAGCGCGGGATCGATCTGGACCGCGCCCAATGCGATTCAGCATATCTGCCAATCCACCGGTCCCGGGGGAGAGTGCGTGGGATCGGACTGGTCGGCCAACGTCGATCTGAAGCCGGCCGATGTGCTGAGCGATATCGCGGCGTGTAACTTGCGGTCCATAAGTTGGGTAATTCCGACGGGTGCGAATTCCGATCATGCGAAGGTCAACGACGGAGGCGGGCCTTCGTGGGTATCGGCGATCGTCAATGCCATCGGAAACAGCAGCGCGTGCGACAACAACACCGGCTATTGGCAAAATACGGCGATCGTGATTGCGTGGGACGATTGGGGAGGCTGGTACGACCACGAATCTCCCACCATCCTGGCGCAACCGGAGGGCGATTACCAATATGGCTTCCGCGTTCCGCTGGTGTTCGTTTCCGCGTACACGCCGGCCGGTTACATCAACAACGCGCACCACGATTTCGGGAGCGTTTTGAGGTTTGTGGAGCACAACTTCGGTATCCGCGAAGGGGCGCTCGATTTCGCCGACAGCCGGGCCACCAACGATCTGACGGGGTTCTACGATCTCAGCCGCGCGCCGCGCTGCTACCAGGCCGTCGATGCGCCGAAGAGCGCGGCATTTTTCCTGCACGACAGACGCAAGGCAACCGATCCGGACGACGACGGCGACGGCCGGTGAGCGCGCGTGGGCCGCGCTATTCCCAGCGGAAGACCTTCGCTGAGAGCGCCGTGCAGACGGCAAATACGGCAACCAGCGCCGCCACGTCGCCCAGGTGCGCCGACCACGCTTCGCCCTTCCAGATTCCATCGAGGAGCGATACCGCGTAGGTCAGCGGCACGACGCGCGCCACCGCCTGGAGCGCGGGCGGCAACGATTGCACCGGCACGAACAATCCGCACAGTCCGATCATCGGATACAGGATGGCGGCGCCGATGGGTTGGGCGAAGCGCGCCGTAGGCACAATGCTCGCGATCAGAAACCCGATCGACAGAATACTCCACGTGGCGATCAGCAGCGCCACCGTGAACCCGAATATGGGAACGTGGGTGTGGGCCGGAAAGTAGCGTTTGCCCGCCAGCACCATCAGGGCCATGGTGAGCGCCGTGAGAGCCAGTTTGACCAGCACGTGAGCGGCAAGAATCGTCTGCGGCCGCAACGGCGTGGCCCGGAGCCGCTTGAGAATGCCGCCTTCCCGGTAAATCGAGATGACGGTGACCAGCGACAATACCGCGCTGAGCGCGATCAGCACCGACACGAAAACCGGTAGCCCGACACGCAGGAATCCGGCGGCGGCGAGTGAGCCTGGGCCGCGCAGGCCACCCACGAATCGGCCTGCCACCACAAAAACCAGCACGGGAAACAAGATGGAACCGAACGCCCCGAGCGGCTCTCGCAGGAAAATCTTGATCTCCAGCCAGGTCAGTTTCCGAAGTCCACGCAGCATCGCCGAGTCTCTTTCAATCGCGAATCGAATGGCCGGTCAGTTTCAAAAAGACGTCCTCCAGGTTGGGCAGCACGGTGCGGAAGTCGGCGACCCGGATGCGATTTTCGGAGAGACACTGGATCACCTCGGTCACGAAGTCCTCGCCCCGCCCCTGAATGGTGAACTGGGAGCCTTGGCGGATCACGTTCTCCACCCGCGGAATCGCGCCCAGGCGTTCTTCGGCCAGCGCGTTTTCGGTGGCCAGGATCACCGTTCGCGTGGGGCAGTGCCGCCGCACCAATTCCTCCGGACTGCCAATGTCTACGATCTCTCCGTGCTCGATGATCGCCACGCGGTCGCACAACCGCTCGGCCTCCTCCATCAGATGAGTAGTCAGAAAGACCGTTTTGCCGCGGTCCCGGATGCCGCGGACCAGGTCCCAGATGGCCCGGCGCGACTGCGGGTCCAGCCCGGTGGTCAACTCATCCAGGAATACCACTTCCGGATCGTTGATCAGCGCCAGAGCAATGAACAGCCGCTGCTTCTGGCCGCCCGAAAGGGTCATAAACCAGGCGTTGCGTTTGTCGGCAAGGCCGAGTTGTTCGAGCAACCGGTTGCCGTCCAGCGGCTTTGGGTAGAGAGAGGCCCAGAGATCCACCGCTTCCCAGACTTTGATTCTCTTCTGGAGCTGCGCCTGCTGGAGTTGTACCCCAATCCGGTTCTGGACCTGAACCACGTCGCGGAACGGATCGAGGCCCAGGATCGAAATCCGGCCCGCGTCCGGCCGGCGGACTCCCTCCACGCACTCCATCGTAGTCGTCTTCCCGGCACCATTCGGCCCGATCAATCCAAAAACCTCGCCTTCGCCGACGTCAAAAGAGACCTCGGAGACGGCCACCGTGGCTCCGTAGCTCTTGCGGATGCGGGAAACGTGAATGACCGGACGGAAAGTCCCCATACAATGTCCGGCGGCTGGCGCCGCGTAGCCGGACTCCTTTCTATTTGCGGTACCAAGAGAATACCAGAGCGTGGAGCGGCACGGCGGCGGAAACCGGGCACGGCGGAGAGGAGGATTTGGAGCCCGAGGTTGGATTCGCGCGGTGATAAACTGGGAAGCGACTGGAGGGCTCACTGGACATGCTGTTCAATCACCCGCGCACCGATAAGGGACTGGCGCAGTTCCAAGAGGACTGGGCCACGGCGTTCCAGGAAGAGCCGGTCGGGAGATAGTCCGCTTATCCATGCCGGGCGCTCAGGCTTGGTTCGATTCGGCCGCCGGGACCGTAACGCTGCTGCTGGCCGGAGTGCTGGCGGGACTGGTTGGGATTCTGGGGTACCGGGCCTGGAAGCGCTCGCGGGTTACTCCGGAAGAGCGAGAGCGCCGTCGCCGCGCCTGGCTGGTAGCCACGGGCAAAATGTGCGACGCCGCGCTGGTGGACCTGCGGGAGGAACTGGTGTTCTACTCCTATTCGGTGCGCGGCGTGGAATACACCGCCTCCCAGGACGTGTCGCAACTGAGCGCGTACCTGCCGCCGGAAAAGCAGATGATCACCGTGATTGCCGTTCGTTTCGACCCGGCCAATCCGGCCAATTCGATCGTGATTTCGGAGGAATGGAGCGGGTTGCGGTAGGCGTTAGCAGAGCACCCGAATTCGCGCGGAAGCGTAGCGCGGAATTTCGGCGTCGAGAGTAACGATTTCAAGAGCTTCAACCGATGCCTGCGCAATCAGTATCCGGTCGAAGGGGTCCTTGTGAATGTCGGGCAGAGTGTAAACACCGGCGATGTGGTCCGGCCGCAGCACGAGCGGATTCGCCGCCAGTTGATCGAGGGCGTCCAGCCACCAGGCACGGGGATCGCCGACTTTCAGGTTCCCCTTCATGGATTTGAGCAGAACCTCCCAATACGACACCACGCTCAGGACGTTCGGACCCGCGAGAATCGCCGAGCGCACGGCGGACGAGAGGCGGTCGGGTTCAACCAACGCGATGATGGCGATGTGGGTGTCGAGCAGGTAGCCGCTCACACATCGCCAGACAGGAAGCGGTCGAGGTCAACGGGAGCGTCCCATCCGGGGAGCAGTTCGATACGCCCCTTCATACCGCCTAAACGGGCGTGCCGTCGCTCGGGAGGCGCTGGAGCGAGCTCGGCCACGGGCTTGCCATGCCGGGTGATGACCACCTTTTCCCCGCCTTCGACGGCGCGGATGAGTTCTGGCAAACGGTTCTTGGCTTCGGCGATGCCAACGTCCATGGCTGTCCCATTATAGCCACAATTTGTAGCTATTTTCAATTCCCATGGGACCTCACCCCACCGGTGCCCGAGGCCGCGGGCCGCCGGCGCGTTTGACGACCAGCATGGCGGCGTAGGCTTCGGCGGCGTCGCCGTAACGGGCATTGCGATCCAGTGCGGTGAGGCGGGCGACGATGGGGGCCAGTTCGGGATGGACTTCCGCCGATGGCGCGCCGGATTGAGGCAGCCTGCCGGTCATGGCTTCGTGCAGTACCACGCCAAGAGAGTAGAGATCCGCGCGGGCATCGAGCATCTCGCCGCGCGCTTGCTCGGGAGCCATATAGGCGTAGGTGCCAAGGATCACGCCCGTCAGCGTCCGGGTAAACACGGCGGTTGCGCCATCGTCGCCCAGTCCCGCCGAGGCGGCACGGCCGGCCTGGTCTTTCGCCAAACCGAAATCGAGCAGCTTCACCTCTGCCTGGCGGGTGATGAAGACGTTGGCGGGCTTGATGTCGCGGTGAAGAATTCCAGCCGTGTGCGCCGCACCCAGCCCGGAAAGAACTTGCAGGCCGATTTCGAGCGCCTCATGAGGATAGAGCCAACGGATGGCCATTCGCTCCGCCAGAGTCCAGCCCTCGAGCAACTCCATGGCCAGGAAGGGACGCTGCTGCCAGTAACCTACCTCGTACACGGCGCAAAGATTGGGATGGTGAACGGCGCTAAGGAGCTGCCCTTCCTGCTCAAAGCGGGCCACGATGTCGCGGCTGGCGAGGTGCTCGTCCCCAAGGAACTTAAGCGCCACGGAGCGATGGTTTGCAATATCCTCGGCCTGGAAGACGATTCCCATGGAACCGTGCCCCAGTTCACGGACAACCCGGTAGCGAGTGGCCGGATCGGTCACAGCTACCTAATCTACACCTTATTGGACACGAGCACTTCGACCGCCTTTTTCACCACCGGATCGTCTTCCAGCTTTTTTTGCTGCGGCTGCGGTTGCGGTGGGGCGGGAACCGGCTCGCCATTTTCGTCGAAGTCGATCTGCGGCTCCGGCTCGGCGACCGGGGTGCTGGGCGTCACGCCGGTATCCTGAATCGCCTTGCCGTCGGGCGAGTAGTACTTGGCCACGGATAGGAGAATGGCACCGCCATCGTCCATGTCGAGCGCCTTGCGCTGGGCGGCATCTCCGTAGGTGCGCTCGCCCACCACTTGAGCCCGCTGGTTACCCAGAAGAGCGGCAGCGGCGATTTCGGCGGCGTCGGCGGTGCCATGATTGGTCAGCACCGCGAGCGGCAGGGTGGTGATCGCCTTGGACGGATCGGCATCGAAATTCTGCTGCGGCACGCGCTGCCCCTTCAGATACGTGATGCGCCCTTTATTGAGGAACAGGTTCGCCAGGGCGATGCCGGCGTCGGGAGAGCCGGTGGCGCAGTTGCGCAAGTCCAGAATCAGCCGTTGCTCGCCGTCTTTCTGAAGCTTCTGAACCGCCGCGGCCACTTCCTTGACCCGTTCGGCGGAGAGCGTGCCGACGCCGATGTATCCCGTCTGGTTATCGAGCGGGCGGGTGACCAACGGCAGCGTGGCGACGTCGGATCGCGTCAAGGTAAGGGTCTGCGGCTCCGGATGACGTACTTGGACCACGGTCAGATCGATGGTGGTGCCCGGATTGCCCGCGAGCAGCATGCTGGCATAGGCCAACGGCATGTCCCGGGTGGAGATGCCCTTGATCGATTCGATCATGTCGCGGGTGCCGAATCCCGCCTTGGCCGCGGGAGAATCCGGTACCGCCGCCACCACTTCCATGTAGCCGGGCTTCTTCGACAGCACCAGGCCGACGTCGCCCGGCTTGGTTTGCCGGGTATCGAGGTAGGTCTTGTATTCCTTGTACTGATCCGCGTTGAGATAGCTGGCAAAAGGATCGATCGCTTCGAGCATGCCGTTGAGCGCGCCGAGGGTGACCGATTTCATGTCGGGCTCTTCCACATACTGGCTCTTGATATAGCCAACCACGTCGCTGAAAACGCCGATTTGCTTCAGCGGATCGTTCTGGTCGGCGCCCTTGCCTACCACGCTCCCGATCAGAAGCATGAGGGAAAGACACGTGGACGCGCTGACCACGGAATACTTGAAGCGGCTGCTCATAGGTAAGGAAATCTCCTGCGGGCCTAGGGCCATTATACAGTGTCTAAACGATTGGACGCACCGACGGGTGGTTTGGTGACAAAACAGCGGTCAGCATTCAGCGGTCAGCTATCAGCTTGTGCGTTCACTGGCGGGCGCACGTTTCCGTGCAGCGGCGGTAAGAAGCTGATGGCTGACTGCTGATCGCTGAAAGCTCCTCATTTCCACCCCATGCGCTTCCGCAGGCCGGTGATGTGCGCGGTATGATGCATTCCGTGCCAGGCGTACAGCGCCAGGTTAGCGTCCAGGGTCATGGGTGCGGGGTATTCCGGATGGCGGAAGGTGCGGGCGTAGTCCTCCGGATTCAAGCTCGAAAGCAGCGCTACCCAGCGGGCGTGCAGATTCTCCAGCAGCGCCAGCGATGGTTCGATAAACAGCGTGCGGGCGTCGGGCAGCTCCGCCCATTTGGCCTGCTCGTATGGCCGGATCAACGGATTGTCTTCGGTAAGGGCCAGGCGGGTGCGGATGTAGCTGTTCACGTGGCTGTCGGCGACGTGGTGGACCACCTGGCGGACAGTCCAGCCGCCGGGGCGATAGGGCGTGTCGAGCTGTTCGTCGGAAAGCCCGACCACGGCGCCGCGCAGCAGGGACGGCGTCGCGGCAAGTACCTCCAGAAGTTCCGCCCGTTCTTCCGCCGAAACCGATTCCGGACGGGTGAACTTACCGATCGGGTACCGCAGGTCCTGGCTCGAGATTGGGTTCATGTTCAGATGGTAGCAGGGGGAAGGAAGAGAAGAGAGAAGGCAGAAGGGCAGAAGGGCAGAAGGGCTGCGGCGGCGTTCTTCTCGACTTCTCGACTTCTCGACTTCTGAACTTCCTCAACTTCCGAATCCCGCAAGGGATTTGCGGGGCGAAGCCCCGCTGTTTGCGATAAGCTGTAAGTCGATGAGAATTCTGGTCGTCGAGGACGAAAAGCGAATCGCCGACTTTCTCTGCCGCGGGTTGCAGGGAGCCGGCTACGCGGTGGATGCCGCCGGCACCGGCGCCGCCGCTCTCGAAAACATTCACTCCGCCGACTATGACCTGGTGGTGCTCGACCTGATGCTGCCCGACATGGACGGCCTCGAAGTGCTCGAAAACATCCGCAGCAAGCGGGTGGGCCCTCCGGTGCTGATTCTGAGCGCCCGGGGCGGCCTCGACGACCGGGTGAATGGGCTCGAGCAGGGCGCCGACGATTACCTCACCAAGCCATTCGCCTTTGTGGAGCTGCTGGCACGGGTGCGTGCGCTGCTGCGCCGCGGACAACCCGCGCCCGAGCGCCTGCAAGTGGGCGACCTGGTGCTCGATTGCATCCGCCGCAAGGTTTCGCGCGGCGCCGAGACGATCGAACTGGCGCCCAAGGAATTCGGCATTCTGGAATACATGATGCGCAACCACGGCCGGCCGCTCAGCCGCACCATGATCGTGGAGCACGTCTGGGACATGGACTACGACGGTCTGACCAACATCGTCGACGTCTACATCCGCCATCTGCGCAGCAAGATCGACGACCGCTTCGCGCTGAAGCTGATCCAGACGGTGCGCGGCATCGGTTACATGATTGAAGCTCCCGATAAGCCGGCCGAACGCCCGGCGGACGCGGCCACGCAGGCGTGATATGGCGGGGAAGAAACGCGATCTGCGCCGTCTGGTTCGCGGGCTTCGTTTCCGGCTGACCGCCGTCTACTCGCTGTTTTTCGCGCTGCTGCTGATCGCCGTGGCGGGTTACTTTCGCGCTCGCCTGTCCACCACCCTTTCCGACGGCGTGAAGGACGGTCTCAATGACGAATGGGCCGCCGTGAAGGGCGGGTTCCTGCGCATCTGGGTGGACCCCATCAAGGGCACCTACGCCGATTGGTATTACGACAAGGACGACCCGGACGAAACCACGGTCGTGCTCGACATCAAGAAGATCTATCTCATCGCCGACCAGTACGGCCACGTGATTCCCGACATCATGGCCCAGGGGCCTTCCGTCTCGACCGGCTACCAGGATATCGGCATCGATAAGCCCGCGGAGATTCACGAGCGAATGGAAAGGATGCTGGAGTTCGCCAGAGCCCATCCGAACGCGCCCATCACGCCCAGTTGGGATGTGCGCCGCAATTCGGACGGCAAACCCTTCCTGATCCGCGCGGCAATGGTATGGGACCAGCAGCACAAGGAGCCTTTCTACGTGGCGCTGGGCGATTCCTTTCAGGAAAGCGACCGGACGCTGCGCGAAACCACCTGGAGGCTGGCGGCGGCCATTCCGGTGGCCATCATCTTAGGCTCGCTGCTGGGCTGGGTGATGGCCGGGCGGGCGCTGTCGCCGGTACACGATGTGGCCCGGGCGGCACAGCGCATCTCCAGCTCCAACCTGAGCCTGCGAATTCCGTCGCGCAATTCCGGCGATGAGCTCGACTACCTCATCCTGACCTTCAACCGCATGATCGAGCGCCTGGAAGCCTCCTTCCGCCAGATGAAGCAGTTCTCCACCGACGTTTCCCACGAACTGCGCACGCCCATCACGGCGATCCGGGGCCAGATCGAAGTGGCGCTGTTCACGGCCAAGACCACCGACCAGTACCGCGAAGCCATGTTCAACGCCATGCAGGATATCGACCGGCTTTCGCAGATCGTGCGCGCCCTGCTGCTGCTCTCGCAGGCCGAATCCGGACAGTTGGCGCTGCAACGGGCGCCGCTGGATCTTTCCGGCGTGGTGGAGGAGGTGACCGAACAATTCCAGATTCCGGCCGAGGCCGCGGGAATCGCGCTGACCGCCGAGCTGGCGGAGCGCTGCACGCTGGAGGGCGACCGCGTGCAGATCGAGCGCATGATCACCAACCTGCTCTCGAACGCCATCAAGTTCACCCCCGCGGGCGGCCGGGTGCGGGTGGCCGTGCAGCCGGTGGAAGGGGCGGTGGAACTGATTGTGGAGGATACCGGCCGCGGCATTGCGCCGGAATTCCTGCCGCATATTTTCGACCGCTTCTACCGCGTGCCGGGAACGGGCACGGCGCCGGCACCGGAACAGGGGCTGGGGCTGGGGTTGAGCTTCGTCGCCTGGATCGCCAAGGCGCACCACGGCGTGGTGAACGTCGACAGCGCGCCGGGCAAGGGTACCCGCTTCCGCATCCGGTTTCCGGACGGTGGCGCGACCGCCCATCCGCCTGACCAAACGCCCGCTCGCGCCGTTTCGTAGCGAGGCTTCGAAGCTGTTAGCCACGCCGGAGCGATGCATTGTGTGGTCTGGTAGGCGAGCGGTGGCTGACGTCCGATGGCCGATCGGTGAAAGCTCGCCGGGACAGCCCTCTTTCTGTCGGGTGTCGAGGCAGTCGCGTGTCGGAGGCATGGTAAGCACAGCACGGTTGTGATAGTATTTCTAAGACATACGGCCGAGCGCGATGCTGGCAGATCTGCCGCCAATGAACCCCAACCCTTGGATTTTGCCGGCTGAACCCGTACCTGGCGCGATCTTCGTGGTTTCGAACATCGTTGGCGCCGACATCCGCTCCCGCTTCGGCGAGGAACTGGAGAACGCATGAATCGCGACGAATTCCGAGTGCGGCGAACCGCCTCGGAAAACCTGGTGGTTGAGAAGTTGCCGGATGGATCGACCGCGGTGTTCGATACGAGCACCCGAACCGTCCATTCCCTGAATGCGAGCGCGGCGGCCGCGTTTGAGGCATGCCGCGAGAGTTGCACGGTGGCCGTGGTCGCGCAGGCGATGAGCGAACAGCTTCGAGACCGAGTGCCCGAGGATGTCGCGCTGGCGGCGATCTCGGAGCTGGAGGCCGCGGGCTTAGTAGTGTGTTCGGGTAGCGTAGAACCGGCCGCGCAAGCCGCCTCGCGCAGGTCCTTGCTACAGGCGGTTTCCGGGGTGGCTCTGCCGGTGGTTCTATCGCTCGGCGCGGCCGAACAGAAGGCTTTTGCGATCGGAGCCGGTTCCGGAACGACGACCAGCACCACGACAACAACAACGGCAGCCCCCACGACTACCACGACCACCACCACCACGACGACAACCACAACAACCACCACGACGACAACCACCGCGTTGCCGTCGGCCGTCGCAAGCCCGGGCGGCGTCTGTCCAAATAGCACTCCCACTACGTTCACGATTACCGGAACGGGCACGCACTTCACACAGGGCGCCACCACGGTAGCCACGTATGAACCCACCGATGTGACGTCCGCGGTGACGTACACGGACGTAACGGTTACCAGCGCAACCAGCATGACCGTCGTTGCTCCGGACATCGATTTGGACAGCGGTGATTTCTACATTACCCTGCAGATTACCACCGTGCTGGAGGGTGGCTCCGAGATCGTGCTCTGCCCGCCCATTCATGTTTTCTACGGTTTCTGCGGCTGAGATGGAACGTCCGCTGCTGTAATGTACTGCTGAGGAATCAGGGGCCGGCTCCCAGGCCCCTGGTTAGCTACAAACCCCCTCTAGTACCATGACCGGGAGATATGGTGCCAATCAGCAACCGCTTGCTGACGCGCGCGGCTCGGTTACGAGCCACGACCGTAAGGGAGTGGTCTCACGCTAGCGCACAAAACATGCGGTCAGAGACCTAGGTGCCTGTCGGGAATTAGCCACACCAGTCGCCGGAACCGCTCGCTTGACGGTCTCGGCTCCGGCCTAATCGAAGGCGTCCAGTTGTTCGGTAATGCCAGTCTTGAAGCGCTCCGGGTCCGGGTCGAAGCGGAACTGGGCGGCCCGGGGGAGCATGGCGCGGATTTCCAACAAAGTGAAGACGCGAGCCGGTGGGATCACGTCGAATCCAAGGCTGTCGGCCAGCAGGATTGCCACCCGCACCACGTCGGCCCGTTGAAAGTCGCCGGTGGAAAGTGGGTCGTGGTGGGTGGCGATCACATGGCGGATCTCTTCGCCGAGTTGCCAGTGGTCGGCGAGCCAAACGCCGGCCTGGCAATGGTCCATGCCGAAGGCGTGCCGTTCGCGCTCCAGCAGGTCCGTGCCATCGGCTGCCTCGAACTCGATCAACGTGGCGTATTCGGTCGGATGGGTGGCGAACAGGCCCAGGCGGCCGATATCGTGCAGCAGTGCCGTGGTATAAATGCAATCGTCCTGGGCCATCGCGGTGGAGCAAGCGTTCGAAAGGTCGTTGGCAATCAGACCGCACGCCAGGCTGTGCCTCCACAGGTGCCGCAGCAGGTCGATGCGGACGCACTGCAGGAACCCTTTGAGCGACACCGCCATGGCAAACTGCCTGACGCGTTCGAAACCAAGGCGCAGAACCGCCATCTGGATGCTGCTGATGGACGTGGAAGTGCCGAAAGCCGCCGAGTTGACGATGCGCAACAGGTCGCTGCTCAGAGCGGCATCGGTACGAATCAAATTCTGGATATCGCGCAGATCGGCGTCTTCGCGGGAAAGCACGCGCAACAGCTTGGTTGCGATGGCGGGAAACGGAGGCAGTTCCCTCAGGCCCCGATACGGATCGCTGGAAGACACCATATAACTAATCCTGGTGTAACACACTGGCCGCATGGGCGGCGTCCCTGTCATTGGTGAACCAACGCGGCGCCTGGTTCCCCTTATTGCTACCCGGCCAAAGGGTACGTCACGCTCTCGAGGAGCCATTCGCGGTTGGCTTTCACGTCCGCGGTCAGCGCGGCGCAGAGGTTTTCCCGCTGCTCGAATAGGCGATAGCCCTGGCTGGGGCGAAGGTAGCCGCGCGCCTTGGGTTCCCTCGCGAACGCCGCCGCTTCGCCCTCCTCCTCCACCATCTGGCGGTAGCGGGCACGGTTGTCGAGCAAAGCCCTGACCAGAAACGGCATCACCGTGGAATAATCCGCCTGCATGCTCTCGGTGGTCTGGAGGTAGGTATCTTTGTCGACCTTGCCCCAGGTAACGGCCTCGGCCGGCGGGCAGGAAGAAAGCGAGCCATCGGTCACCGGGGCGGTCACGATCTGCACGTCGAATTGGTAGCCGCGCACGTCGGCGAGGCCCAGCACCTGGCCCAGAGCCGGCTCGGGCTGGAGGTTATAGTTCTTAGGCACGCCGCCGCCCAAAATCAAGGTGGCGAGGGCGTGCACCGGGTGATCGAACAGACCCCAGCGGTGGTAAGCGCAGGCTTCGAATACTTCCGCGTGCAGGTCCAGCTCAAAGCCGTATTCGGGAATCAGCCCGGACTGGCGCATGGCCCACAGCTTCATGGAGTTGAGAAACACGCTGCCGTCGGCGGGAGCGCCCACCAGCACCGGAATGGCGCGGCGCCAGCAGGTGGAAAGCAGGCCGGCGGCGACCCCGTTGCGCTCCTCTTCGGCGGCGTAGTAGCGGCCCAACAGGTAGCGCAGTTCCGTGCCGGTCATTTTGCGCTGGAATTCGGGGCGCGCCAGCATGGCGCTCAGGAATCGGTCCTGGTCGAGCAGCACGCCTTCGTCGAAGGCCATATCGGTCACGCGGATGGTGCCTTCCTCGCGCAGGGCGGCATCGTCGCTCGCAATGGGGACTTCGTGAATCGGACCCGAACGGTAGGCGTTGAGGCTGCGATGGCCGTCGTGGTAACAGACCGCGTCGGTGGTGGAAAGGTAAGCCACCCAGCCGGTTTCAAGAAGGGGCAGCAGCCAGGCCTGGTGCTGGCCGGATACCGTCACCGGTCCGGAGACCGCCAGCGTGAACGGGCAGCCCATGCCGATGGCGCGGTCCAGGATGTCGTAGATGCGGCGCAACGAGGCGCCTCCGAAGGCCGGCAGGCAATGCAGAAAAACATCGCCCAGAGTGGCGCACTCGTCGACCCGGCGGACCTTTACGTAGCGCCGTTCCCGAGGCATTACATGACGCTGCTCCGGCGGCTCGGAATCAGGGGGAACGCTCGGCATCTTTTTGACCATAGCATGCGTGTTAAGTTGAATGGCAAAATGAATATACTTTTTGTCGGGGACATTTTCGCTTCTCCCGGCAGGAGAATCGTAGCCGATCACCTTGCCGATATCATGCAAACCAATGCCATCGACCTGGCCATTGGCAACGCGGAGAACGCCGCCGGCGGATTCGGCGTCACGCCGGCCATCGCCGAGGGTTTGTTCGCTTTGGGATTCGATGTGTTAACGACCGGCAATCACGTGTGGGACAAGCGGGAGATTTACGAGTACCTGGAGCGCCAGCCGCGCCTGTTGCGTCCCGCCAACTATCCGCAGGCCCCGGGCGCGGGACTGGCGGTGGTGCCGGCGCGCAATGGCGTGGAATGCGCCGTGTTGAACCTGCAAGGGCGCACGTACATGCCGGCAACCGATTGCCCGTTCCGCAAGGCCGATAGCATTCTGGCCGGGTTGGATCCGGGGGTGCGGGTGCGTTTCGTGGATTTTCACGCCGAGGTCACCAGCGAGAAGATCGCCATGGGGTGGTACCTGGATGGGCGCGTTTCCGCCCTCGTCGGCACCCATACCCACATTGCCACGGCGGATACGCGTATTCTGCCGGGCGGCACGGCCTACCAGACCGATTGCGGCATGACCGGGCCCTACGATTCGGTGATCGGTGTGGAAACCGGCGTAATCCTGCAGCGGTTCCTGACCAGCCTGCCGGTGCGCATGGAAGCGGCCACCAAGGGAGCCGAGTTGCATGCGGTGATCGTGGAAGTGGACGAATCCACCGGCAAAGCCCGCACGGTAAGGCGCCACGCCATCGGAGGCGACTAGGATCATGGACTCCACCGGACCGGTCGCCGATCTTACCGCCTTCCTGATACAGGAAATCGGCGCTTTGTTGTTCGGGATGGTATTTCTGTTCCTTTTCCGGCAGTCCAAGGCCGTGTATTTCGGCTTGTGGGCCGCGGCCTGGCTGCTGCGCCTGATTGCGGCGGTGTTCGGATTCGCGCTGACCGCCAGCGGGCACACGCCCTGGCTGGCGCCTTATGCCACTTTCGAATTCGCTTTCGCCATTGTGCTGGTATCGGCGGCGCGGGCCGGCTTTGGGTCCGCCGTCAAGGATTGGCGGACAGTCCTGCGGCTGATCGCCATCCTGCCGATTTTCGTGGCGCTGGTTTATGCGGTTGGGCTGTATTCCGGCCTGGCGGCATACCAGGCCACGCACGCCCTGGTGCTGGGCTTCGTCTATTTGTACAACTTCCTGCTGTTGCGCCGGCAGGAAGGGGTGGGCGCGCGCGTGTTTCGCTTCTCGCTGGTGGTCCTGGCGGCCGCGTTTTTCGAGCACGCGGGCATTCTGCTGTGGCTCTTCAGCCACGGCGACGCATCGGAGTGGGCGCAGTATCTGCACCATGAAAGCTATATCGATTTCACTTTGCACTGCGTGATGGCTTTCGCCGCCATGGCCATGTGGAACGAAAGCGAGCTTGGCCGCATCGCCGCCCTGAAAGCCGAACTGGACCATTTGCGGCGGGAAAACCGGCAGCGGCTGGATCTGGACCATCTGACCGGCCTTCTCAACCAGGCGGCCCTGGCCGGCCGTCTGGAGACCGATCGTCCCTTCGATGGTGTGGTCATGGTCTGCGACCTGGACAATTTCAAGGAGATCAACGACCGCTACGGACACCTGGTCGGCGACGAAATCCTGCAGAGTATAGGCAAACTGCTGACCAGTTCGGTTCGCGCCGAAGACGAGGCCTACCGCTGGGGCGGGGACGAGTTCGTGATTCTGTTCCACAACCAGCAGGCGGAACTGGCCTTGCGCCGGATCGGCGAGATCGCCCTGCGGCTGAGCGATTTTCGGGTGCGCGGCTATGGCCTGCTGCCGGTAACTTTCAGTTGGGGCGTAGCCGACGCCCGCGCCCGCACCTTGCGCGAAGCGCTGGACGAGGCCGACCGCGCCATGTACGCGCTGAAGCGCACGCGCGCCGCCGGGCGGACGGTGTAGGCCGGCAGCGAAAGCCCGCGACGTTATTGGCCGGTCTCTTCCCTACCACCTGGTTGGCTCACCGGCGATTCCCCTGGAGCGACATAGGTCTCACCAAAGGACTCATCCGGCGACGTCGCCGGCCAGCCGATCATGACGAGAAATACATCGAGCACAAACAGAGCGATAGCGATGTCATTAAAGAGGGTCGCCTGGCGTAGGTCCGGCCAGAGTTGATTGGCTGCCCAGAACAGGAACGCAACCGCCAGCATGGTCGCTTTCATCAATTCCCGGAACGGAGGCCGGTGTGCAGTCTGATAGACCAGGTAGGCAAACGCGATCATCGCCAGCGGAAGCGCGCCGAGATAGTCATGAGCCCTCGCGGGAAAGTACCCTGGAAAGGCATCCCATGTGAGCAGCACCGCGACGGACACAAGTGTGGAAACTCCGAGGATCACAGGCGCGGCCCGGTGTACGCGATCGAGGCGAATGTACATAAGAGCAAGCCTAACGCAACTCCAAAGCCAGCCGACTACTGTTTTGTTCCCGGTTCTCCATCGCTCTATTGTAAATGGCCGTCCGCCGGGGTTGTGGGAGCGATTGGTGGGGCGGTCCCGGGGGTTGACCGGAAAGGACCCGACGGCGGGCTATCCTTGATCGTGATGTTCCCGCGACCCATGCGTAGATAGACCCGCCGCGATGGAGCCGGGCCTGCGTGAACGAAGTGAGTACCCACCAGGAATTGTTTATTTCCTTTGCCCGCGAGATCGGCTGAAATGCTGCCTATTCTGGTCCTCGCATCGATCGCGTAGGGCCCTGGATCGGGCAGCATTACGATCATGTCGCCGGTATGGCCGTCCACTTCGATGTCTCCGGTCACATCGCTCACCCATATGTAGCCGTAATCATGGTGAACCAGCAGACGCGAGTCGCGCGGGACGTGGACGGTGTACTCGAGAGTTACGCCGCGGTGGCTGTGCTTGGGCATGGTCACAATGATTCGGCGCGAAGGAAGGATAGAGCTGATGAGATTAGTGCGGACGGGGAGAATTGTCGAAATCGCCAACTCCTTGCCCGAGCGCGGTTCGGTGGAGACACGGATTTCGTCAAAACGTTGCCCTGCTTGCTCCCTCCGCTCGGGCTCATAAAAGCGATCGGTGGACTTGGCGACCGTCACCTCAACCTCCGGCTCGTCCCAACCTTCCACCGTGAGGTAACCGTATGAGTTGTTCACTTCAACCGTGCCGCCCGCGAGGAAGCTCACCCGCTCCGTCTCAGTGACTTCAAATGACTGTTTCGGCGCTTTCTCCTGCGCGCATCCCAACACGCTAAACCCGAATACGACGGCTGCCAGCCTGTGTGTCATACCTCGGACCCCCTCTGTATGCTGCGCGCCTCAGCCACCATCTTCGTGTACCGCCGCGACAGTTCGACGATCCAGCCTCGCTCGCGGCGCCTGATGGCATCCTGGTGAATCAAGTCCCGCCCGATGCCCAACGCCGCCGCGCCCGCGCGGATAAAATCCACGGCGTTGGTTTGATTCACGCCGCCGGAAGCAATCATCGGAACTTCCGAAAAAGGCCCCTTGAGGGCCCGGATGTAACTGGGGCCGCCGTTCGCCGCGCAGGGAAAGACTTTGACGAAATCGCAACCGGCCTTCCAGGCGGCCATGACCTCGGTGGGCGTCAAGGCTCCCGGCAAGACGACCACGCCGCGCCCCAACCCAAAGTTGACGATCTCAAGATCGAGTCCCGGCATGGTCAGGAAGGCCGCTCCCGCGTCCAGGCAGCGGCGTGCCTTTTCCACATGAAACAGCGTGCCGGCGCCGACCAGAACTCCGGGATGCCGACGGGTCAATTGGCTAATGACGTCGACGGCGCCGGGGACGGTCATGGTCACTTCGACAATGGGGATGGCGCCTTCGCAGACCGCTTCGGCGGCAAACATGGCGTCCTCGGCGGAATACAGCCGCACCGCCGGGATGATGCCGATTTCGGCAATTCGCGCGCGAACTTCTTCTCTGGTCATAAAATCACTTTGGCATAGCGAAGCGTCGCGCTCAGGGCAGTTCCCTGGTTCCCACGGCCTGGCGAAGCTGCTCGATCGAAGTCAAGTAAGCCGCCACCGCCTGGCGGTAAGCGAGCTGGGTGGCGCGATAGGTCCGTTCGGCGTCCAGAAAATCGAGTAACGCCAATGCGCCGCGCCGGTACGCATATTCGCTGATGTCACGGCTTTTTTGGGCCACATCAAGATAGCTCGATCGAAAGAGCTGAACGACTTTCGCGCTCTCCTGCAGCCCCTCGTACGCGTCTTTCACGTCCGTCAGCACCTGCCCGCCGGCCGCTTTCCGCTGCTCCTCGGCCTGCCGGATGGCAATCCGCGTCTGTGCGATATTGCCCTGGTTGCGGTCGAAAATCGCGAGTGGAATACTGAACGACCAGGTGACGGCACTCAAGCCGTTGGTGTGCGTGTAGTTGGCCGATAAGGTAGGATCCTGTTTCCCATTCGCCTTGGCGAGCGCATATTGACTATTGGCGGCGCTAACTCCCAGCACCGCCGCACGCAGATCGGGCCGATTCTGAAGAGCCTTCGCCTGCAGTTCCGGAAGAGTGACCAGCAGCGGACGATATTCGAATTCGCCCATGACGTCGTAGCCGGCGGGAACCGACTCGTAACCCAATTGTTGACGGAGGTCGGACAGCGACTGGGCCTTGCTGACCAGCGCCTGTTGGACGTCGGTTTCAAACTGAAGCAACTGGATCTTAATTTTCAGGTAGTCGTTTTCGCTCAGGCCGCCATCTTTGAATTGGATTTCACCGATATCGACTGTCTGCTGAAAACTCTTGAGGTCGGTCTGCGCGAGTTCCAGAGTCGATTCCGCGAGTTGGGCGTTGACGAACAGAGCGCCAACCTGAAACGCCACACCGCGTTCGTTATCGGTCACCGTTGCCCGGCTTACAGCGGTTGTGCCCTTAGCCGCTTCCAAACGGCGAGCCCGCTTGTTGCCGCGTTCAATCAGGTAGCTCAACCCGGCGTCACCCTCGGTCGAGGCTTGCAGGTATTCCGACACACTCTCGCCCTGTGGGTGTTGGAAGATCGGCAGATATTCCCAGTCGGTGAAGAACGTCGGATTAGGCCGCAGATTCGCGGTAATTTCCGCCGCCTGATTCTGCTGGATGGTGGTCCGGGCGGCCTGCAAAACGTGGTTGTGCTTGAGCGCCATTTGGACGGCCTGCTCGAGCGTGATTCTGACAGGTGCCTGCTGGCCAAACGCCGAATCCGCCAAAACGATGCAACTGAACACGCCAGCGGCGGCCACGATAGTCCGGATGTTTTGCATAACATCAACCCTCGAAAGAACCTTCCGGTTTGGGAAGTTGGTCGCCGTCCCGCGCGATCCACACATAAAAGGTGGGCAATAAAACGATGCTCAGCAGCAAATCGGAAATCAGGCCGCCCACAATCACAATCGCGAAGGGCCGCTGCGAATCGCTTCCGATGTCGTGCGAGAGCGCTGCCGGAAGAAGTCCAAGGGTAGCCACGAGCATGGTCATCATGATGGGACGAAGTCTCAAAACCGCGCCCTCCACGGCGGAATCTTCGATCGAGTGGCCTCTCGCCCTGAGTTGGTTAATGTACTCGACCATGATGACGCCGGTTTGCACCGAGACTCCGAACAGCGCCAACATGCCGACGCCGGACGACACGCTGAGGTAGGTTCCGGTAACCAGGAGAGCAAGCAGGCCGCCAATGCGTGCCAGACCGACGTTCAACAGAATGAGCAGCGCCCATTTGTAAGAGCGAAACATGCTGTAGAGAATGATGAAGATGACCAGGATTGTCAGCGGAACGATGAGAGCCAGCCGCGCCTCCGCCCGCTTTTCGCTTTCGTATTCACCAGACCAACCGATGCTGTAGCCCGGCGGCAGCTTTACCTTCTCGCCGATCCTCTTGATTACGTCTTCTACCGTAGTTCCCAGATCCCTGCCTCGCACGTTGAAGGTTACGGCAACATAGCGGCTGTTGCCTTCCCGGAAGATGTCGTAGGCACCGTCCTTGACCTCTACATTAGTCAACTGCGCCAGCGAAACCCGCTCTCCGGAAGGGGACACCAGGCGGACTTTGGCGATGGCCCGCTGAGTATTTCGATAGGGCTCCTGGTAGCGCACCACTACGTCGTACCGCTGCTCGCCGATCAGTACCTGACTCACGGCGTTGCCGCCTACGGCCGTCTGGACGGCATCCTGGATGTCGGCCACGTTGACTCCGAACCGGGCCGCCTGGCGCCGGTCGATGGTCAAGTCGAGATTTGGCTGGCCGAAATCGCGCAAGAGCTTCACGTCGTGCATGCCCGCGATGCCCGACATGACGGCAGTGACTTCTTCACCCTTCTGTTCGAGGAGTTTCAAGTCATCCCCGAAGATCTTGAGCGCCAGCGAGCCCTTCGTGCCAGTGAGGGTCTCTCCGACGTTGTCTTCGATGGGCTGGGAGAAGTTCCAAATCGCCCCAGGGTATTTTTCCAGGGCGCGATTCATGGCGGCGATCAACTCGTCTTTGTTCTTGTGAAATATAGGGCGCCATTGCTCGTGAGGTTTCAAATCGACGAAATACTCGGTATTGCCGAATCCCCCGGTGTCGGTCCCGTCGTCGGGCCGGCCGACCTGCGACACTACGGTTTTCACCTCCGGGAACGAGGCGAACACATAGCGGCAGTTGGTGGTGAATTTCTCGCCCTCGCTGAGACTGGTACTGTTCGCCAGAGTGCCGCGGGCCCAAATGGCCCCTTCATCCAGGTGGGGCAGGAACTCCGCGCCAATCACACCGCCAAAACCCAGATAAACCGTCCCCGCCAGAGAAACGATCGCCACGCAGGCGACCACCCAGCGATGTTGGACGGCCCAGCGCAACCGCCTGCGATACTGGGTTACCAAATAGTTCAGGACCAGGTTTCGGCGCTCCCGGATGCCTTTACGAAAGAACGTGGCTGCCAGCACCGGTGCGATGAGAATCGAAAACGTCATGGCGCCGAGAAGAGCCAGGGCTACCGTCCAGGCCATCGGCCTGAACAACCGGCCCTCCACGCGTTGCAGCGTGAAGATCGGCATATAGGCCGTAATGATAATGGCGATGGCGTAAAAGACCGGCCGTTGCACTTCATGGCAAGCCTCGCGGATGATCTCCGCGGTGGTCTTCGCCGATCCATTGGCGCCGCGGCGATCTTTGCTCAGATGCCGGATGATGTTCTCCACCATGACCACCGCGCCATCCACGACCATTCCGAAATCGAGAGCGCCCAGGGAGAGAAGGTTCGCCGGGATGTGACTCAAGTCCAGCCAGATCGATGCAAAGAGCAGAGAGAACGGGATCGTGAGTGCGACGATAAGAGCGGCGCGGGCATTCAGCAGAAACAGGAACAGGATGACGCTGACCAGGATCATCCCTTCGATCAGGTTGTGCATCACCGTGTGCAAGGTGAAATGCAGCAGGTCGCTCCGGTCGAGCATGGGCACCACCTTCACCCCGGGAGGCAGAATGCCGTTGTTGAGGTCCTCGACTTTGCGGTGAATGGCCTCGAGCGTGGGCTCCTCCTCGGCGCCTTTCCGCATCAGCACGCCCCCCTCGATGACGTCCGGCTCGTCGATGATGCGCCCGTCCTCCATGTGGTTGGCTCTGGCCATATGGCCCAATCGAATCTTGGGACCCTGGACCACGTCGGCGATGTCTTTGACCCGAATGGCGGTGCCGGTCTGGGTTTTCAGCAGGGTCTGCTCAATGTCGTGCACGGTGTTGAAAAGCCCCAGGGCGCGCACGTTCATCTGCTGCATGCCTTCCTCGACGAAGCTGCCGCCGGCATTGATGTTGTTATTGGAAAGCTGCTGCTCCACCTGGCCGATGCTTAACCCGTAGGACACCAGCTTGTTCGGGTCCACCCGCACCTGGTACTCCCGGACCGTCCCGCCGAAGTCGGAAACGTCAACCACGTTGGGAACGGATTTGAACTGCTTGAGGAGAACCCAGTCTTCGATAGACCTTAGGTCCATCAGGTCGTAACGGGGATTGGTGCTTCTTATGGTGTACCAATAGATCTGACCCGTGGTGCTCCAGTCCGTGCCGATTTGAGGCTGCAGGTTTTGTCCATTCGGGAGATTGACCTGGGTAAGTCTTTCCAAAGTCTTTTGGCGATTCCAATCGTTGACGGAGCTGTCGTCGAAGATCATAATCACGAACGACAGGCCGAAAATCGACTCGGAGCGCAAAAAGGTCATGTGCGGCATTCCGGCCATCTGAATTTCGATCGGAATCGTTACCTGCTGTTCCACTTCTTCAGCCGAACGTCCCGGCCATTGGGTAATTACGGTGACGTAGTTGTCGGCGATGTCCGGATACGCCTCCACGGGAAGCTCGTGGAATGAGATCGCTCCCCAGCCGGCCAATAGCACGGCAACCGCCAACACCACGAATTTGTTGTTAAGCGCGAAGTCTACCAGAGCCCGAATCATTTCCTGTTTTCCTGTTTGGCCGGCCGGCAAGCCGGCCCCACCCCTGGATACCGATCCTGCAAACCCGCGGTCACTGACCGAGCACGTGGTCTAACACCAACGCGTTGGTGACCAGTTGTTGCCCAGGCTGCAGTCCGGACTTGATCTCCTGAAGACTGGTGTTGTCGGAGAGAAGGTCTCCACCGATAACTTCCACCCGGCGAAAGTTCTTGCCGGACGCGGGAACATACACAAAATCGCGATCGTGCATGTGCAGGACGGCGCTGGCCGGGACAATCGTGTGCATTTCCCTGGTTTGGCCGTGAAAAGTCGCCCGCACGAACATTCCCAGCCGCATGATGCCCGGGTTCTGTACCTCGATACGAACCTTGGCCGTGCGGATGTTGGGGTCGAGAACGGAGCCAATGTTGCTGACCCTTCCCCTGAACATTCGATCCGGATAGGCATTCAGTCTGATCTCCGCGGCGTCGCCGAGCCGGACGTTGGCCAGGTCGTTTTCATACACGTCGCAGACAACCCAGACCGACGAGAGATCGGAAATGGTAAACGGGCTGGGCGTACTGAACGCTTGAATCGCGGCGGCGTTGGTGACTTCCTGATCGGTGATCACTCCCGAGACCGGCGCGAAGATATCGACCATGGAAGCCGGCTTGTCGGGGTCGTTGCCAAGCAAACGGAGATGCTCGGCCAACGTATCCACGGCGATCTTGGCCTTGTCCTCCGTGTCTTGGGCCACCTGCAGGTCGTTGAGGGCAATCGCGCCGTGAGAGTAGAGATCCTTGGAACGCTCCAATTGAGTCCGGGCGAGAACCTCATCCGCCACCGCCATACGGTAATTCGAATAGCCGCCCGAGACGTCGTCGCTTCGAACGGTCAGCAGCAACTGGCCTTTTTGCACCGTGTCGCCAAGGCGCACATGAATGGCCATGACGCGGCCGGAGGCGAGTGAGACCACGGGAATGTTGCGAGACACGTCGGGAGTTACCGCTCCGGTGACGACCAGCTCCGAGGCTGCGGCGCGTTCGGCCGCCGTAGCCAGCGGAAATTGGTCCGGGCGGTCCACCGAGAAAAGCATAGCGTCCGGAAAGGGAACGACTTTGGCTTCGGGTGGCGCCCCTTGCGCCGTATCGGCTTTTACTTTCTTACACGCGGCTAGAATGACAAGTGAAGAGATGACGACTAATACCCGAGTAAGTGTGCGACCCCTGCTCTTCATAGAGACCTCCATAGAAACTGCCGAAGTAATGAGTTTCCCCAGGTTTTCATATCACAGTTCCAGTTTGCCCATAAACTCCATTTGACGCAGATCGAAAGTCTGGGAGACGACAATGCGGCCGATTTGCGCTTCGAATTGAATCTGTCGATCGTTTTTGGTGATTTCCGCGGACAAAGGAAACAAATAGACCACCACGACGTCGTTTTCCCGCTGGAAGGCTTCTGCGGCGATCGGCCGTACATCTCTTTTCGACTCGCGCTTCAAAGCTGCTAAGTTCTTCAGGGGTTTTCCCAATTCTTTTGGGTCGCCCCTGAAATCGGTACCGGGAACGCCGTAGACGGCGATGCGATAACCGTCTCCCTCCGAGGCGGGAGGCTCGACCTCGCGCGACTTGAACTCGGCGATCCGAACCGGAAGAGCGGTCTCCCAACGCAGCTTCAATGTGATGGGCTGGGGAAGGGAGCGGGGGCTCCGGTCGTCGCCCCCGGGGCCCGCGAAGATATTCGGCGATACCTTCGGTCCGCTGCCCTTCGGATCCACCCCGTCATAGCCGACACCGCGAGGTTGGCCCAGTTGTCCACCTTCCCTAAGTTGGTCCTCCGTCACCCTGCGGCTGACGACGGCCCTCGTCTCTTTCGCCCAAGGTGACGAAGCCAGAATCAGCCTGGCGTCGTCTTCGGTCCACTGGGCGGCCGGCTTGCTTATCCAAACCGGTCCGTCCGCCATCAGGACGGCGGCGGCTGCGATCCCCCACAGCGAGTGTATCAGCGGCTTACTCATCGGTTACTCCGTGAAGGCGGTGCAGCGGCCTGGTTCCCGTACGCGTAGCTGCACCGCAATTCAACTCTCATAAGTCTGGCGCTAGAACTTCACCATCACGCCAACCGAAAGCTTCGCTTCGCTGCGGCGAAGGTCGGGGAACCAAACACCGCCGGCGCTGGCACAATTGGTGGTCGCGGTCGGAAGATCGCTCGCTCCCGACGCTGCTCCGCTCATACAGGCGAACTGCCCGGGAGAACCATTAGTTCCGCCAAGCGCGAAGCCGGGAGGCGTGACGCCGCCCCGTCCGGCGAAATACGGGACATCCGAGTGACGATATCCAAACTCCGCCCACCAGGTGATGTATTGTTTCGGCATGTACTGGAAGGTGACCGTGCTATCCCACATGTGGGCCCTTTGGCCGGGAAGCTGCGTGAAGTAAGGCGAACCCGTCACCGCGTCGGCCCCATTGATCGGCGGCAGCAGCGTCAGATAGCGGCCCCAGTTGCTCATCTCTCCGCCGCCGAGCGTGATAGCATACAGATCCTTGTGGAACCACATTCTGTCATAAGCCATCCACCCTACAAACGATTCCTTGTTCTTGCTGGGTGCGCCGGTGCACTGAATTCCGCCGCCATATTGGCATCCCGCGTCGGCCGTGAGGGAGAATGCCATTTTGCTGATACCCATGTTTTCCGGCTTGCTGTAGTACCTGACCTCGATGCTATCGTCGGTGTGAATACGTTCCGTGTGGGGGAGACCCAGGTTGTCCTGTCCGAAGCCATACTGGTTCGCGACGAGCTTGAACCACTCTTTCGGCTGCCACAGAAGCTGCCCACCCAAACCGGGATGGCCGTTGTACTTGGCGTAGGATTGCCATCCGTTGATGAACCAGGGCTCTATCTTGAGCTTGTTCGTGGGAAACCACTGAACGCGCACGCCGTTAAAAAACCAAGGCGTGTTAGAGGACACGTACGAAGGTTGGTAAGTCCAGTTATCGAAGTTGTAGTAGCTGAACAGACCGATGTACGAGACGAAAATTCCGGCGTCCACGTTCAGGCCGTGATTCACGTTGAAGTGGTAGCCGCCCCAAGCTTCCGACACGTATTTGTAGGCGTCGCGGAGGTTCCATTGGCCAACCGCGAAGCTGGCGTCATTCCGCGGAGTGGTGGTTGAAAACAGGCCGAACATGGTCAAGACCCTGCCGCGAACGTTTTGCCAGTGGAAATCGCCGCCGAAACTGATCTGCTCGATCTGGACTTCGCCGGAGCGGAAAGACTCGGTGGCCCCGACGATGGTGTGATCGATCGGCTGGTTGAAATCCTCCATATAGTGGGTATCGAACCGCCCTTCAAAAGTAAAAAACTTCGTATCCAGAATGGTGTCTTTATTGCGGGAGGAGCCATTGAGCCAGGTGAAATCTCCGTATGCAAAGGGAGTGAAGTTGTCCACCGCGGGCGCCGGGTCGGGAGGCTGGAGGGCATCGGGAACGGCTGGAGCCGCGGGAGCCGCTGGGGCCTGCGCCGGAGGAGCCGCGGGGGCGGCCGTTTGAGAAGGGGCCGGCGCATCGACGGTTCCAGCCGCGGGCGGTAGAATTCCCGCGGTGAGAGGGGCGGCCGGCGCAGAGGGCCGGGTTGAGAGGGCCCTCAACGGGGGGGTATCTAAAGATGCGTACAGGGGTTGCGGCGCGGTATGGTTAGCCGCCGGCTGCGCCGCAACGGTAGCGGTTTGAGTGTCCGCGGCTGGAGGCTTCGAAGCGGCGGGCGGAGGGGCTGGTTGAGCCTTCACCTGGCTCAACTCCGCTTCAAGCTGGTCGATTCGTTTCTGCATGGCTTCGAGGCGCTCGACGCGTTCCTGCATAGCCTGCAGCGCCTTCGCCTGCGCGGCCGCGCCGGCTCCCAGGTCTTTTGAGGAAAGGGCGAGCGCCACCTGAAGAGGCTCTCGCGCCTTCAACTCGACCAGTGCCGAAGAGGTCAAAAATCCATCTTTACTCGCGATCAAGAGGTACCGGCCCGGTTTCAGGTTCTCGAAGTTGAAAGTCCCGTCGGGACCGCTCACCACGTTGCGATTGCTGTTGTCGTCCTGGCCGTGAATCGCCACGAGCGCTCCCGGTAAGGGAACGCCATTGGGCTCCAGCGTGACTCCATGAACGACGCTGAAAGGCGTCTCCGCGTGAGCGGGGACAGTAGTCCATGCAATTGACAGCGGCAACGCCACGGCCATTAATAGTTTCGTAGTCATAAGTTGACGGCATCCACCCTTTCTTTGAAGGATCTAACTGTGTCGTGCGAGACTCTGCTTCGTCGCAAACGAGGCGACACCTACCGCATTTAACTAAAGCCGCTGAGACTGGCTTAAGGATGCCGGTTTTGGCTAGTATGCCAGAGCAAGCATTCAAAAGCCATAAAGGACACCTAAGGAAGCGATAAAGACTCCTTATAGGCGTCAGTAACTTATTGGATGACGCTTCGGCGCCTTTGCCGATGATTGGTGTCGACAGGGACACGATAGCCTGGCGGCGGAACGCGGCCGCGCGGACCATGGAGCGGCCGTGGCGGCCGCTATTGGTTTCTTGTAAGTAGAAGGCCGCCTCGTCAGAAGAAGACGATCACGTCGCTGGCGAGGGTCAACTGGTTCTTTCTGGTGCCGTTGTCATAGGCTGGTGCGGAGTAGGAGCGCTCGAAGCGGATCTCGGGCCGGAAGAGAATCGTCGTTCCCACCCAGTGGCCCCACCCGATCAGGTGTTCCGTGTAAAACGTCTTAAACCCGGTGCGCTGGCCCACGAAGTCGTCGAAGAACTCGTTGCGGAACGAAAGATAGTCGTGCTTCCCGGTTTGATATTCAATATAGTTGACGATCGCGTAGTCCGGGGCGTAGCAGGTCACTTGCTCCAGGGTTTTGCAGATTGCGCCGTTGGCGCCGGTAATCAGCAGGGCCTGCCCCGCCGGGTTGTTTACGTTCGGAGTATGGCTTTCGTATTGGTACCAGCTCTCCGTAGCTGAATGCCATTTCGAGCTCGCACTGAACTTGTGGTACCAGGTGAGATAAAAGGCTTGCAGGTTGTTGTAAGCGTACCTTCCGTCGTTGATCGAGTTATCGCAGCCGTAGATATTGTCCATACCGTTGCGCCACGTGTATCCCAGGCATGTATTTACCGTCGGTTTGGCGCTTTTGGTCCACGGCATTGTGTCGCAGCCGGGCGAAAGCCCCACTTGGAACATCCAGTGGCTGGTTACCTTGGTCGTGCTGTTGATGCCAAGTTGCGTGTAGCAATCGAAAGTGTACGTCAAAGAGTGGCTGTAAGTATAATTATTCGGCGCTAACTGGGCTTCGATGTCCGGCAGCGAAATGTAACGGCCCACCCGGATGTCCGTCCCCTGGGCGATTTGCGGAACATACAAGTCGAAATAAAACATCGGGGCGTCGAAACCGTTCTCCTGATTCTTGCCAAGAAGTTGATTGCTGAAGAATCCTTGGGAAGTGGTGAACCGATAGTCCAGCCCATATAGCCCCGAGACTCGAAAGCCCCAGTCGACATGGTCCGTCTGCACGGTATCGGGCTGGCGCTCGATGTACAGCACTTCCTGGTCCAATTGAATGCCTTCGCGCTCGGCGTAAGCCTCGGGAAAATTCGAGTAGCCGCCGCCCCTGGAGGTGCTGACATTGGTGCCGGCGTTCAGCCATCCGTAAATTTGGATACCGCTCTTCTTCCAGGCGTCGCCGTTCGATCCGCCCCAAATTGCGGTCATCAGCGGGCCAGCCTGTGTCCATGGTTGGCCGATCGTCACGCTGCCGCCGTAGGGCCACACGGTAAAGGGAAAGGGCGGCCCGTCAACCGGCGCGGGATCACCGCGGAACTTAGGCGGGGGCGATACGTCCGGGCCCGTGGCGGGCCTCCAGTCGTCTGCATAGGACCGCAGAAACCGACGGATGAAACCCTCTTTCTTCGGCGTCGAAACGGCGGAAATGGAATCGCCGCCAAGCGGCACGTCGATGTTCGTGGAACTCCCGACGGCGAGGTCGATGGCGACCGGCTCTTGACTCGCCAAGCCGTCTTTGGCCGCCGTCACCTCGTAGTGTCCCGGCGCCAGGCTGGCCAGTTCAAATTCGCCGTTGCCGGTTGTGAGCACGGTACGCGGATCGCCTCCGGCGGAGAGTTTCGCCGTGACCGTCGCACCCGCCAGGGGCGTTCCAGCTCTGTCCTGAACCACTCCGTGCAGCCGAGCCACGGCAGATTCATTCTCCGCCGCGGAAGCGGCGTGGACCTGAAGACACGCTCCAATCAAGGCCGCGCAACCCAGGACGTAAGCAAACGGCATTCTCACTGTTTTTGCTTCCTTCCAACGGTCGAATTCCAAGAGCCCGGTTCGCCCATGCGCGAGGGTCGAGCGCGCGCCATAAGCACGAAATCGTTTGCGTTTCTCGTCGTCATGCGCGCGCTCCAGACCCAAAATCGGCTTCCGCTTTGAAACGGTAACCGATCCGCGATTCGGTAACCACGTATCTGGGCGCGAGGGCGTCGTCGCCAAGTTTTTTTCGTAGTTGTCGAACAAAGGTTCGGAGATATTCCAGCTCTCCGCCGTATTCCGGTCCCCATACAGCGGCAAGAATGCGGGCATGGGTGAGCGGACGTCCGGCGTGGGACATCAGGAAATGAAGCAAGTCGAATTCCTTCGGTGTCAAGTGGATTGCCTCCCCCGACCTCTTCACGGCACGCCGCTCCGGATCGAGCTCGATCTCTCCGATTTCAATCGAGGCTCCTTCGTCCGGCTGCGCCGCGCGAGCACGGCGCACGGCGGCGCGGAGCCTTGCCGCCAGTTCCCTGGCATGGAAAGGCTTGGTGACGTAGTCGTCGGCGCCGGCGTCAAGCGCCTGAATCATGTCTTCCTCCGTATCCCTGACGGTTAACATCACAATGCCGAGCAGCGGCATCAACTCACGAATCTGTCTACAGGCCTCGATGCCGTCCATTCCGGGCATGCCAATATCCAGCAGTACCGTGTCGAAACGGACCGTGCGAACCAGCGCGATCGCCTGCTGGCCGGTTTCGGCCTCCACGATTTCAAGACTCGGGTTCTGAAGGGTTTTCTTCAGCGCCCAGCGAATCGCCGGTTCGTCGTCCACGATCAGCAGCTTTCCTTTCACCGGCTCGAGTGTTGCGCTCATTTCCCGTGTCCCTCAATTGGCGGCGCAGGACCGCGTGTCATCGCACTTCGATTCGTAATTAGAGCGATTGTGAAGGAAGCCTCATGAGGAACGCATGAGGATTGGACACCTGGCGTTTTATAAGCTGGACGGCGTGCCGTAACTAATTGAACGACTGGAAGTTGGCTTTGGCATGCAAAGATTTGATGGGCTCGGTCAGGTTTTTTTATCCCTGGCATGGTGAAAGCAAACAATAGCTAAGTTGCTGAAGTTTTATTGCGGTGGACGGGGGCCGAGAGACAAAACTTAGCTGACACTTATGCAATCCTCATGTGCGCCGGTCTAGACTGCACCATGGACTTTATGGGTGAGAAGGCACGGGCCTTGGAAATCCATAGTGCGCGGCTGAAGACGCCGGTCCATCCAGGCATCGGGATCCTGCGGCGGGCCATCCGTGGGAACATGGTGTCCTTTCCATCACAGATTCCAAGACTTCTAAAGGAACCCGCGGCGGACGTTCAGTGGCGGATGGTCGTGCTGTTCTTCGTTTGCGGTTGGCGGTCGGCGAAGATTGCCGCCCGGTTCCATGTACCGGCAGACCGGATGCGCAAGGATCTTTACGCGTGGTCCGTTCGAGCGATGGCACTCGGCTACGTTCAAGTCATCGAGCCGGACGCTTTCGCGAGGTGTTGCCACGAAGACGTCGAATACGAATCCGACGACGACCCCGGAGAAGCGCGGCCGGGTGACAGCAGACCGGCGCCGGGGAGCCCTCCCAAGGCAGTTACCCGCGCAATTCCGACGCTGGGTGAGCGTGTTTTGTCGGACCGGCAGGGGTCTGAGAACAGGTCTTTTGTGTCGACTGAAGAAGGTGTCCGCCCGATGCTTACTCTGGATCGGGCGATCGAACGCTGCGAGGCGTTGTGCGAGGAGGTCCGGATGCTTGCGGCCACGCTCTTGCGCGAGCTGAGGACGGTGGAAGGGATGGCGCTCGAACTCAGGCGCTCGCGGGAACAGATGAATGTTTTCGCCGCCGGGTTCCGAAGCGGAGAGAGCGATAGGGAGCCGAGTCTAAGCCTCGGCCAAGAGGAGCGAGTGTCTCATGCGGTCGCATAGAATAAGGTCCGGTCCGGCTGGCGCCGTTTGCGCCGTGACGATCGTGTTGGTTGCGGCGGTCTGGTCCGCCGCTGCGCAGAAGCTCTCTTTGGCTGAAGCGCCGGCCTTCCGTGCCGACTCCACTCTGGTCTTGGTTCCGGTCGCGGTAGTCGACCGCCGCGGGGCCGTTGTCAATGGGTTGGCAAGGGATGCGTTCACGCTGGCCGAGGATGGAGTGCGTCAACAGATACGTACGTTCAGCGAGGAGGATGCGCCTGTCTCGATAGGAATCGTGCTGGACCTGAGCGGCAGCATGAGAGGGGCGCTCGGCGTGGCTAAGGAGTCTCTGCGGACACTCATGAAGGACGTCAATCCCGCCGACGAAGCGTTCCTCAACACGGTGTCGACGCACCCGCGGGCGTACTCGGAATTCACCCACGATTTCGACGCCGTCCTGAGCCGGGTCGCATTCGAGAGCGCGGGCGGAGACACCGCGCTGATCGATACGATTTACGGAAGTTTGAAAGAGTTGCGCTCCGGTATTCACGCCCGGAAGGCGTTACTGGTTATTTCCGACGGGATGGATAATCACAGCCGTTACTCCCGGGGGGAACTGTTGGAGCGGGCGGTGGAATCCGACGCACAGATTTACACCATCGCCGTCGGCAACGCGGCGCCGTATGCCAAGCCGATGCAGATGATGGAAGAAAAGCGGGGACTGCTGTTTCTGGACGAACTGGCCGCCAAGACGGGCGGGATCAGCTTCGCCGTTCGCAGCGGGAAGGAAATCGCAGACGCGGCGGCCAGGATCGGCCAGGCACTACGGAATCAATACGTCATCGGATATGCGCCGCGGGGCGACGACCGCGGTGGGCGATGGCACCGGATCACGGTGAAAGTCGCCGGTTCCGGGACCAGGGCGTACGCTCGAGAGGGGTATCGTATCGACTGACGGTAACCGCCTGCGCCACCGCGGCGCTACCTGCCATTGCGTAACCTGGTGCACACAGCCCCGGCACGGGACCAGGGATGGACCGCGGGGCCATCCTTCGATGCTCTTACAATGAGTTGATGGTCCGATTGTTGCCTGTATGCCTGGTGGGCGGTGCGCTGTTTGGGGCCGCCGCACTCGATTTTCGTCAGGCGTTGCCGGGGTATCGCTACCGGTTTCCGCGCGATCATTTCAATCACCCGGACTTCCGCACCGAATGGTGGTATTACACCGGCAACCTGCAGGCGCAAAACGGCCAGCGCTACGGCTTTGAGCTGGTTTTCTTCCGCCAGGGCGAGCAGCGGCCGGCGGCGTCCGACGGCGATTTCAATCCGTCCGCGTGGCGTGTCGACGATCTGTACCTGGCGCATTTGGCCGTGACCGATATTGACGGGCGCGCGTTTCACAGCGCTCGCCGTCTGAACCGCGCCGGCCCGGGCCTGGCTGGGGCGAGCTTCGACGAAGGCCGCATCTGGAACGGTAACTGGCAAGCGGCATGGGACAAGGCGACGGACCGCCAGACGCTGCGTGCGGTGGCTGAAGGAATTCGCTTCACGCTGGATCTGGCGCCGGTCAAACCCGCGGTGATTCACGGCGAAAACGGAGTCAGCCAGAAAGCCGAAGGCCCCGGCCGGGCCTCATACTATGTTTCGTTCCCACGGTTGGAAGTTCATGGCGAGCTAAACGGCCGTACGGTCCATGGCGTCGCGTGGATGGACCACGAATGGTTCACCGGCCAACTCGCCGACGACCAGCGCGGCTGGGATTGGTTCAGCGTTCAGCTCGACAATCGGACCGAGCTCATGTTGTTCGAAATTCGCCGCGACGATGGCTCGATCGACCGTTTCTCGGCGGGCACCTACATCGCCGCCGACGGCCACACGACTCACCTTGCGTCCGCCGATTTCCGTCTGGCGCCCCTCGCCTTCTGGACCAGCCCCGCCACTCACGCCCGCTATCCTATTCAATGGCGCATCCACATTCCCAAGCTCAAGCTGAATCTGAAATGCACCGCCGCCATCCCGCAACAGGAACTGTCCGCCGAAGACGCCGTCAGTTACTGGGAAGGCGCCGTGGCGTACTCGGGGAGCACGACGGGGGTCGGGTATCTGGAGATGACGGGGTACGCAGGCAAGGTGAAACTCTGATGTTCGGAGCAGAGCTTTGAATGCCGCCGACCAGATCGAGCTGCTGTTGGCGGCTTTGTTGCTGGTCCCGATTTTGCTGTGGAAACCCTGGGTACGGGGCTGGGGCCAGCGACTGGCCGCGTCGCCGCGTCTGGCTTGCGCGTTGCTGGCCGTGCTGCCGGTGGCGCTGCGTCTGCTGCTTCTGGCTCATCATCCGGCGCCGCACCCCATCGTTTACGACGAGTTCAGCCACTTGCTCGAAGCCGACACGCTGCGTCACCTGCGGCTGGCCAATCCGGCGCACGCGCTACCCGAATTCTTCGAGACGTTCTTTGTGCTGCAGGAACCCACCTATGCCTCCATTTATCCGCCGGGGCAGGGTCTGGTGTTGGCAATCGGCTGGACGATTTTCGGCCATCCCTGGGCCGGAGTCCTGTTGGCCGCGGCGGCGTTTTCGGCCGGTTGCTATTGGATGCTGCGCGGCTGGACTACACCCGGTTGGGCGATGGTGGGCGGCCTATTGACAGTGGTTGAATTCGGCCCGCTGAACCAATGGATGAACGATTACTGGGGCGGGATGTCCACAGCGGCGGCCGGCGCGGCGGTTTTCGGCGCTTTGCCGCGCCTGCGCGCCGGGGCTCGGCAGCGGGACGTGGTGGTAATGGGGCTGGGGCTGGGGCTCAGTCTCATCACCCGGCCGTATGAATCCATTTTTCTATTTCTGAGCGCGGCGGTGTACCTGGCTCCGGCGGTGCGGCGGGGCGCCTTATGGAAGTCCATGCCGGAGCTGGCGATGATTCTACTGGCCGCGGCGGCGGTGCTGCTATTCCAGAACAAAGCCGTGACGGGAAGCTGGGCCAGCATGCCCGAGATGCTCAGCCAGTATCAATACGGCGTGCCAGCCGCGTTCACCTGGCAGCCCCATGTTACGCCGCAGCGAGCGCTCACGGCAGAACAGGCGCTCGATTACCGCATGCAGCGGGGCTTCCGCGGCGAGCGCCCGGAAACGCCCGTAAGCTTTCTGGAGCGGCTGGAATTCCGCGTCCGCTATTACCGCTTTTTCTTCCTGCCGCCTCTCTATGCGGCGTTGGCCGCGTTTCTGTCGCGTCTGAAAGAACGCCGCTATCTGTGGGTCGCGGGCACGCTGGCGCTGTTCGCCCTGGGCGTTAATTTCTTCCCCGAGTTCCAGTTGCACTATCTCGCTCCGGTGGCGTGTCTGTTCGTACTGGCGAGCGTGGTTGGCCTCGAAACCATAGCCCGGCGCTGGTCTTATCTGGCGCGCTGGATCGTGTTTCTTTCCATCGGCCAGTTTCTCTTCTGGTACGCCGTACACGCCTTTTTCGACGGCTCGCCCTTGCGCCAGTACGAAACCTGGGACTCGATTCCGCACGACGATCCGGACCGCCGCACGTTTGTCGGCCGCCAACTCGACCAGATCGCGGGCAAGCTGCTGGTATTCGTTCACTACTCGCCGCATCATATCTTTCAAGACGAGTGGGTCTACAACGAGGCCGATATCGACCACGCGCGCATCGTCTTCGCCCGCGACCTGGGAAGGGAAGACAACGCCCAACTAGTGACCTACTATCCGGACCGCCAGGTCTGGCTGCTAAGTCCCGACGATCGCCCGCCGTCGCTGGTTCCCTACTCTAACTCCGAAGCAGTGCCATAGTAGCCAGTTACATCGCTGCAGCAAGTTCGGGGGGCCAGCGAGCCGCAGCCAGGAGGCACGGGCCGTTCCCGCTGCATAACAGCCTATGCGGGACGAGCGCCGGGATGAGACCCGGCGTGGCAGACTGAGAGTCCGCTCCACGAATGAAGGCTCGGCTCGTTTTCCGTTATGACGCGAAATGCCGAGGCGGCATCAGGAGTTCGGAAACCTGGCTCGACGCAAATGTCGCTACATCAGCAGGTCGGAGTCGAAAATTGTCTTACAGACCGAAACGAGGGGCAGTTTTTTCGGGTCAGGCAGCCTTACGGAGGGGCCTTTGGGCCGTCTGGAGGAGCTTTTTGGCCTCGGCGAGGCGGGTGAGGTGGGCGGCGAGGCGGGCGATTTCGGGAATTGAAAAATCAAATTGCGGGGGGAGGGACTGGCGCGGGTAGTCGCGCGCGATATCGTAGGTTTCTCCTTTGCTCTCAGCGAGTTGGGTGAGGAGGGCGACCTCTTCGGCGACTTGCTGGAGGGTGGCGCGGCGCTGCTGTTGGAGGTCGTCGAGCATCTTTTTGTTCTTGGTGACGCGGTTCTGGATGCGGTGCTGGTAGAGGCTGAGGAGCTGGAGGTTCTTGCCGTCGGCGAGCCAGACGCGGGCTTGGGCTAGGGCGACGTCGACCTGGGGTTCGCCGGAGGAGGTGCGGGTGGGCTGGCCGACTCCGATGGCGAAGATGGAGCCTTCGATGGCGACGCCGCGGTCGAGGCTCCAGCGGTCGGCGGCGATGGCCTGGACGAGATTGGTTTCCATGGCGCCGACGGGGGCGAAGGACTCGTGGATGCCGGCGCAGTGTTTGCGGTAGGCGATCTCATCGTCGGGGGTGAGGATGTGAACCTGGCCGGTGAGGCCGTGGCGATAGGCGTTGAGGGCGCGAGGGTCGCGGGGTTTGGAAGAGGCAGAGGACGGTTCGTAGGTCATAGTTATAACTCCTGGGGTGGTGCAATTATGCGAGACGAGCGCCGGGAGGAGTCCCGGCGTGGCAGACTGGGAGTCTGCTCCACGGGACTCCCCGACTATACTGTACGACGCGGGTGGAGGGTGGAGGAGGTGGCGAGGGCTGTAAGTGGTTGAAGGGATGGGCGGAGATTTATTTGCTGGGGCTGTGACTAGGCCGACGCCGCGGACTGACAATCCGCGCCACGAAAGAGGGTTCGGCTTGTTTTCCTGGGCGAGATCCTGATCTCGGAAATCAGACCTTTTGTACGATAGAGCAGGTTGCTAACCTGCCCCACAAATTCCAAAACATGGCTCAACCCAAATTCCGCAATGACCGTGCCGGCGGGCGGTTCCCGCCTCTGACTTATAAATAGTAGACTGGACGCGGAGGGTACGGGCCATGAGCAGCCAGGCGCCGGGAATCGAGCACGTATTCGTGCTGATGTTGGAAAACCGGTCTTTCGACCACTTGCTGGGTTTCTCCGGCATCCGCGGCACCGACGCCGTCACGGGGCAGGACACCGGGATCAATGGGCTGAGCGGGACGGAGTCGAACCAGTTTGGCGGCGCGACTTACACGGTGTCGGAGGGGGCCGACCGGGTGATGCCGACCGATCCGGGCCACGAGTTTCCGGACGTACTCGCGCAGCTCTGCGGGGCCGGGGCGCAGTATCCAAGGGGCGGCGCCTATCCGCCGATCGAAGCCAGCGGATTTGTGGCGGCTTACGTGGCGAGCGGCGGCAAGAACCCCGCCGAAGTGATGAAGTGTTACACGCCGGCGCAGTTGCCGGTACTGAACGCGCTGGCTGCCGAATTCGTGCTTTGCGATAACTGGCACGCGTCGATGCCGGGCCCCACGTGGCCGAACCGCATGTTCGTGCACGCGGCTTCGTCGGGCGGGTTGGACCACAGCCCCGGCACGGCGGAGATTGTGGAATGGGAAACGCTCGACGGGTTCCAACTCCCCAACGGCACCCTCTTCGCCGCCCTGGAGCGGAAGGGTATTCCGTGGCGCATCTATGGGGGTGACGATTTTCCGATGGCTGCCGCGCTGAAGGGCATCAGCCTCGGCGACGTCCGGCACTACAGTCTTTTCAGCGGCGACCTGAATGCCGCCAGTTTCGCGCCGCGGTATGTATTCATCGAACCGAGCTATGACGCGTTGCACGATTACAAAGCGGGCGACTCGCAGCATCCTCTGGGCGACGTGACTCAGGGCGAGCGGCTGATTCAGGAGACTTACGAAGCTATCCGTAACTCGCCGTTGTGGACGAGCAGCCTGCTGATTGTTACCTGGGACGAGCACGGCGGATTCTTCGATCACGCGATTCCACCCGCGGCGGCCGATCCGGGCGATACCGCGCCGAACGCCAAATACAATCAATACGGCTTCACTTTCGAGCAATATGGCCCACGCGTGCCGGCGGTGATCGTTTCGCCGCTGATTCCGAAGAACCAGATCGACCACCGGCTTTACGACCACACGTCTATTCTGGCCACGGCAGAGGCAATCTTCGGTTTGGAGGCGTTGACGGCGCGCGATAAGTCCGCGAACCGCCTGGACAAGCTGGTCACATTAAGCGCGGCGCGGGACGACGCTCCGGCAACGATGCCGGCACCGGCAAGTTCGGGAGCGGGGAGCGCGGCGGCCATGGCGGCCGTGGCGATGGCGGTAGCGGCGACGCCAGTCACACGTCCGGACGATCCCGCGGATGAGGGCAACGTGCCGGCAATTCTGGATTCGGCCATGCACCGGGATCTGAACGCTTCGCCTGGCGAGCGCCAGGCTATTCTGGCGCGGGTGGCCGCGATCAAGACGCGCGCCGACGCGACCGCCTACCTGACGGAGGTGCAACAAAAGGTCCGCCGGATCGCCGGATCGCCGGCCCTACGGGCTAATGCCACATAGTTTCCCCCGCCGGCACGAACCTGCATAAGTGGGGTGGGCAATTTTGCCCGCAGCCGCCTTTTTAGGCGGCTCTTTCGAGGCGTGGCGAGTCTTCCATCCAGGGCGAGAGCCGGCTAAAAGCCGGCTGCAGCCAAAATTGGCTGCCCCACGATTTGTGCCGAACGTCGCCAAAGTGAAAACTATGCGACATTGGGCTCCACGGTCTGCGGGCAGCGCGGCGCCGTGACGGGACGCAGGTGCGACTTACCGCAGCAGGGCTTCCGCCCCGCGTTGAACCACCGCCGCGCCGGCGACTCCGGCCAGAGTGGCGGTGAGGGCGGGCACGGCGCCGCGGCGTCTCCATTCTTCCTCGACGGCGTGGTAGCCCAGGTAAAACAGCCAGCCGGCGGTAATGCCGAGCGGGTAACTGGTCCACGCGAAGCCGAGCCGCGGGGCCAGCGCAATCCCCAGGGCCGCGCCAGCCAGCGTCGCCCCTTCCGCCAGGCCGCAGCATAGCAGCGCTTTGCCGCGGGACGCCACGGCGGCGCGCAGAACACCACCGAGCGCGATGCCCTCCGGCAGTTTATGCAAGGTGATGGCCAGCGGGACGGCGATGCGCAATCCCAGTGGAGCGGCCCGTTGCACGCTGACGATGCTCCAGCCATCGAGGAAGCTGTGGATGGCCGCGGCGGATACCAACGGCACTCCGAAACCGTGCAATTCGCTGGCGCAATCCCGGTGCTCGTGATCGTGCGCGCAGGTGGGGCAGACGGGATAGACAAACCGGTTGACGGCCAGCAGCAGCCCGTAGCCGGCGGCGAAGAGCAAGAGGCTGGCCGGCCATCCATTGGCTCCGGCCAATTCCGGTAGCAGCCCAAACGCAGTCACGCCCAGCAAGACTCCCGCGCTGAACGCCAGCGCCGGACCCACGCGATGCCGCAGCCCCGTCAGCCACAGCCCCATCGCGGCCCCGCACCATGCTACCGCGGTGGCCAGCAGAGGAACCGACATGGGGGAAAGGGGGGTGGAGAGCAACCTTCACTGTAGCGCGAAAGAATAATGGGCCGCGGTACCGCGGTCTACGCCCAGTGCCGCACACTAAACAGGAGGGGCCGAAATGACTTTCCGAGGTCCTGAGGCCGTGGAGTTTAGGTTGAGCCGGGTTCGGGCTGCCAGCGAGCCGCAACCAGACGCGCGGGCCGTTCCCGTTGCGTGAGAGCCTATGCGAGACAAGCGCCGGGATGAGTCCCGGCGTGGCAGACTGAGAGTCAGCTCCACGAAAGAGGGGTCACTTACAATGAGAGTGATCTCATGCGCGCGCTTCGAACTCTCTCTCTGGCACTGGGTGCGGCCGCCGTGGCGCTGGCCGCCGCCCAGGACGTACACGTAGTGGTGGCCCAGGATGGCACCGGCGATTTTCCCACCGTACAAAACGCCGTGGACCATGCGCTGGACAAGGCTCCCATCGGACCGAACGGCCGGCTTTACATCGAAATTCGCCCCGGCACCTATAACGAGCGAGTGGTGGTGCCGCAGGACATGCCGCGGGTGACTCTGGCCGGCAGCGACGCGGCCACGACCATCATCACGCACGGGCAGACTGCCAAGGAGACCGGCGGCACGTTTTTCAGCGCCACGGTGGATGTCAACGGCGCGGCGTTTGAGGCCGAAAACATCACCTTCGAAAACCCGGCCCAGGGCGCGCAGGCGGTGGCGGTTTCGGTGCATTCCGACCGCGCCCGGTTCCGCAACTGCCGCTTCATCGGGTGGCAGGATACGCTCTACGCCGCCAGCGGGAGGCAGTATTACCTTCACTGCTACATTTCCGGACACGTGGATTTCATTTTCGGTCATGCCGCGGCGGTTTTCGAAGATTGCGAAATCCACAGCCGGGGTAACGGCTACCTGACGGCCGTGAATCGCACCCGGGCGGACGAGCCCACCGGCTACGCGATCCTTCGCTCGCGGCTGACGGCCGAGGATGGAGTGAATAGCGTGGCGCTGGGACGTCCCTGGCGGCTCTACGCGCGGGTGGTCTACATCGATTGCTGGATGGGGCCACAGATTATTCCCGGCGGCTGGAACAACTGGAATAAGCCGGAAGCCGAGAAAACCGCGTTCTACGGCGAGTACGGTTCCTCCGGCCCCGGCGCCCGGCCGGATGCGCGCGTGGCATGGGCGCACCGGCTCAGCGCCACCCAAGCCGGGCAATTCCGCCCCGAGGTTTTCCTGCGCGGCAGCGACGGATGGGACCCCAGGAAATAAGGACCAATTTTGCGCCGGGTTCGCTGATTTGGCGGACGCTCGATGTTATACTGGCATGAGTGCCGCGGTCGGTGCCCGGCATGCCCCGCATCTCCTTCAGGGCGCGTAGCTCAACTGGCAGAGCAACTGACTCTTAATCAGTAGGTTGAAGGTTCGATTCCTTCCGCGCTCACCACACAAATTCAAGAAATTAAATTACTTAGTGCCCAATTTCGGAATTACGGCGACAAGTTAAGCAACCGCTCCCTTGCGGTCGCGGCTCGGTATCGCGCGTTTCCGAGGTGTGACGCCGTCTGTCATTGATCGTCACCTATAACCTGCGGGCGCGGCTCGGTTACGCGCGTTTCCGAGGTGCGACCGCGCGAGGGAGCGGTTGCCCGGAACGGATTTCCCCAAGATCGGTTAAGCACCCGCCAGTTAACTCCTGACTGCGGGGTCCTTCGCTTTTCGCTACAATCAGTGTTCTTCGCATGAGTACTGTCGTCGTTCACCCAATTCATCGTGCGGTGCGCTTTTACGAAGCCCCCATCGGCAAGAAGGCCGTGATGGCGGCCACCGGAGTGATTCTGGTCGGCTACGTATTCGCCCACCTGCTCGGAAACCTGCAAATCTATTCGTCCGATGCGCAGCAGATCAACCGCTACGCGGCGTTTCTGCACAACCCGGCCAACGCGGTGGCGTTGTGGGCGGCGCGGTCGGCGCTGCTGGCGGCCGTGGTGCTGCACATTGTGGCGGCAACGCAGCTCTGGCTGCAAAACCGGGCGGCGCGGCCGCAGGGCTACGTGAAAAAGAAAGACGTTCCGGCGTCGTACGCGGCGCGCACGATGGTGTGGAGCGGGCCGATCGTGGCGGCGTTTATCGTGTTCCACATTATGCACCTGACGATGGGTTCGGTGTTGCCGGTGCGGGATATCGGATTGAACCCGAACACGCCGGACGTGCGCTGGAACGTGATCGCGGGGTTTCAGAATCCCGCCGTGGCGGGTTTCTACATCTTCGCCATGATCCTGTTGTGCATGCACTTGTATCACGGGATCTGGAGCCTGTTCCAGTCGTTGGGCGTCAACCACCCGCGCTACACGCCGTGGATTCAGAAAGCTTCGGCGGCGCTGGCGATTCTGGTGGCGGTGGGCAACTGCTCGATTCCGATCGCGGTACTGAGCGGTTTGTTGACGTATTAAAAGGGAACACATGCAACTCGATTCGAAATGTCCGCAGGGTCCGATCGAGACCCGATGGGACCGTCACCAGTTCAGCCTGAAGCTGGTGAACCCGGCCAATAAGCGGAAACACACGATCATCATGGTCGGCACGGGCCTGGCGGGCGGATCGGCGGCGGCCACGCTGGCGGAGCTGGGCTACAACGTCAAGTGCTTCTGCTTTCAGGATTCGCCGCGGCGCGCGCACTCGATTGCGGCCCAGGGCGGCATCAACGCGGCCAAGAATTATCATAACGACGGCGACAGCGTGTACCGCCTGTTTTACGACACGGTCAAGGGCGGGGATTTCCGGGCGCGCGAATCGAACGTGTACCGGCTGGCGCAGATCAGCCTGAACATCATCGACCAGTGCGTGGCCCAGGGCGTGCCGTTCGCGCGCGAATATTCGGGCTACCTGGATAACCGGAGCTTTGGCGGGGCGCAGGTTTCGCGCACGTTTTATGCCCGGGGACAGACGGGCCAGCAATTGCTATTGGGAGCGTACCAGGCTTTGGAGCGGCAGATCGGGACGGGCCAGGTAGCCATGTTTCCGCGCACGGAAATGCTGGACCTGATCGTGATCGACGGGCGCGCGCGCGGCATTGTGACGCGCAACCTGATTACCGGCGAGGTCGCCTCGCACCTGGCCGACACGGTGGTGCTCGGGACCGGCGGCTACGGCAACGTATACTACCTGTCCACCAACGCCAAAGGGTCGAACGCGACCGCGATCTGGCGGGCTTATAAACGGGGCGCGCTGTTTGCCAACCCCTGTTTCACCCAGATTCACCCCACCTGCATTCCGGTTTCGGGCGAATATCAATCCAAACTGACACTGATGAGCGAATCGCTGCGCAACGACGGGCGGGTGTGGGTGCCGCTCAAGAAGGGCGATACGCGTCCGCCCAGCCAGATACCGGAGGCGGAGCGCGATTACTACCTGGAGCGCCGCTATCCGAGTTTCGGCAACCTGGTGCCGCGCGACGTGGCCTCACGCAACTCCAAGGTGGTTTGCGACGAAGGCCGGGGCGTGGGCGAAACCGGCCTGGCAGTCTATCTGGATTTCCGCGACGCCATCCAACGGCTGGGCCGGCACGTGATTGAGGAACGCTACGGCAACCTGTTCGAGATGTACGAGCGCATCACCGGCGAGGACCCCTACCAGGGGCCGATGCGCATCTATCCGGCGATTCATTACACCATGGGCGGCCTGTGGGTGGACTACAACCTGATGACCACGATTCCCGGGTTGTATGCCATCGGCGAAGCCAACTTTTCCGATCACGGCGCCAACCGCCTGGGGGCGAGCGCGCTGATGCAGGGGCTGGCGGACGGCTATTTCGTGCTGCCGAACACGATCAACGACTACATCGCTTCGACGAAGCTGGAAAAGGTGGATGGCAGCCATGGGGCGGTTGCCGAGGCCGAAGCTTCGGTCCAGGCGACGACGAGGAGACTGCTGGAGGCGAAGGGGACGCGCTCGGTGGACAGCTTCCACCGCGAATTGGGCAAGCTGATGTGGGAGCACTGCGGCATGTCGCGGACGGCCGAGGGCCTGAAACTGGCGTTAGGGAGCATTGGCGAGTTGCGCGAGCAATACTGGCGCGAGGTGAAGGTGCTGGGGACGGACGAGGGCTTGAACCAGTCGCTTGAAAAGGCCGGCAGAGTGGCGGATTTCTTCGAACTGGCCGAGCTGATGTGCCTGGACGCGCTGGAGCGAAACGAATCGTGCGGAGGCCACTTCCGGGAGGAATACCAGACGCCGGAAGGCGAGGCGGCGCGCGACGACGAACATTTCAGTTATGCGGCGGCGTGGGGGTTCCGCGGCGTGGGCAACGCGCCCGAACTGCACAAGGAAGACCTGACATTCGAGTACGTGCATCCCACCCAGCGGAGCTACAAGTAATGCGAATCACTCTCCATATCTGGCGCCAGGAGAACGCGGCCGCGAAAGGCCGAATGGTGCGTTACGAAGTCCCCAACGTGAACGAGCACATGTCGTTCCTCGAGATGCTGGACGTGCTGAACGAGGAACTGATCGCCAAGGGCGAGGAGCCGGTGGCGTTCGATCACGATTGCCGCGAGGGCATTTGCGGCATGTGCGGGGCGATGGTGAACGGCGTGGCGCACGGGCCGCTGGCGGCGACCACCCTGTGCCAGTTGCACATGCGGCATTTCAAGGACGGCGACACGCTGTACATCGAGCCCTGGCGGGCGCGGGCCTTTCCGGTGGTGAAAGACCTGGTGGTGGACCGCAGCGCGTTCGACCGGCTGATCGCGGCCGGCGGGTTCATCGGCGTTTCCACGGGAAGCGCTCCGGACGGCAATGCCGTGCTGGTTCCGAAGGAAAAGGCCGACCTGGCGATGGACGCGGCCGCGTGCATCGGCTGCGGCGCATGCGTGGCGATGTGTCCGAACGCTTCGGCGTCGCTGTTCATGGGCGCCAAGATTGCGCATCTGGGGCTGTTGCCGCAAGGAGATGCGGAGCGCGACCAGCGGGTGGTGGCCATGGTGGCGCAGGCCAATGCGGAGCTATTTGGAAGCTGCACCAACATGGCCGAGTGCGAAGCGGTCTGCCCGAAGGGGATCAAGATCGAAGTCATCGCGCGGATGAACCGGGACTTTCTCGGCGCCAAATGGAGCGGCCGCGGGACGGCGAAAGAATAGGGGCGGGGGTGTTTTCGAGTTCCTGAGGTCTCTGGTGGTGAGGTAAGACAGCCCATCGTTTTTGGTGGGCTGTCGAGCCTTCGCCAGCCCCTAACAGCCGGGCTGCGCCCGGCGGGACCGATTGACAATCGGTCCGCAGGTTGGACAACCTGCCCCACAACAAACCGTCAGTAAATCAGCTTGAGCGAGAACTGGATCTGCCGCGAGGTGCCGGCGGTGCGGTTGATCATACCAAAGCCCGTCCCGGTTACGGTATTGGCGGGCAGGCCGAAGTTCACGATGTTGAACAGGTTGAAGAATTCGGCGCGAAATTGCAGGGTGCCGAGTTCCGCCGACCCTCGCTTGCCGACCGGTGTGTCCTTGATCAGGGCGATATCCGCATTGTGGAACCCCGGGCCGCGAAACGTGTTTCGGCCCAGCGTGCCGAAGCGGCCGCGATTCGGTCCGGTACCGCCGGGCACATCGATCGGAACGCGGAAAAGGGACGCGTTACCGGATCCAAGCCCGAAATAGTCTTCGCGTACGGTGCGGCTGGTGGAGAGGCCGGGGATTCCGATCTGGTCGGGCCGGTCGGTACCGCCCGCGCCGACTCCGGTTTGCTGCAGGCCCGAGTAGACGGTGAAGGGCAGGCCGGTCATCATCGTCCCCATGCCCAGCAATTGCCAGCCGCGGGTGAGTGTCTTACCGAGGGGCCGCAGAAGGCGCACGGAATCGGCGTGGAGATCCTGGAAGAGGCTGAAGGTGAACGCCTGCCTGATGTCGAAGCCGGACGGCCCTTTGTCGATGGCCGGATCGAACGGGTTCATGGGCGTGGTCTGGGCGACGGCGCCCGAGGATCCGGTGATGAAACCGCCCAACACGGCGCTGGAGTCGTCGATCGATTTCGAGTACGTATAGCTGGTCTGAAACCCGAGGCCGGAGGCGGTCAGGTTATTGCGCACGGACAGTTGCAGGGCATGATAGGTGGAGTGCGAGCGATTGGTGATCTCGCTGACCGGCCCGTAACCGCCGATCGCGCCGCCGGATGAATCGAACTGCGTGTAGGGCGCAAAGGCCGCATCCGCTCCGCTGTAACCGTTGGGAAAATCCATGGCGGGCAGCTTGATTCCAGCGGTTCCGACGTAAGCACCATCGAGGATAACGCCCCGGACTTTGTGTTCGATGCCCGCGGTCCACGTGCCGACGTAGCCGCCGCTGAAGTTGGGTGCGATACCGGACACGGCGAGCGGCGTAATCTGATGATCGGGTGAAAGCGCCGCCAGGTCCTGCTCGAAGCGGAGCACATCCATGGGAGTGTTCGGGGCCACCTGTTTCGAGTCGCCCGAAGGGAACACCAGTTTCCCGTCCGGGGTGTACACGGCGGGCAATTGCTGGGGCGTGATGGTCATGCCGTAGCGAATCGACTGGCCGGGCGCGGCGGTGAGGCGGGGATACATGACAAACGGTGTGCTGCCGGTGAGCGAGTTATCCTGCCAGAGATTGACCAGCAGGGTGGTGATGGCGCCGCCCACATGCACCGTGGTGTCCGGGGCGACGCGTCCGTCTACCGACAGCCGGGGCCCCCAGCCGTTCTTGTCGAGCCTGTATCCCGGCTGCGGATTGACGATCAACTCCGAGCCGGGCGTGCCTGTTCCGCCCGACAGCACCGGTGCGGAGGTGCGTTTATCCTCCTCGCGAATGGGCGAAGTGATTTCGTAGCGCAGACCGTAGTTCAGGGTCACACGGCCGTTGACCTTCCAACTGTCCTCGACATACGCGTTGTAGGAATCGCGGTGGATGGCCGAATTGCCGATCGAGTTGCCTTGGGCGAACATCGGCGGCGCAACCGCGATGGAATAAGTGAACGCGCTCGCGGTGAGCAAGCCGGTCAGCGTGTCGGGCAGAGGGTCTCCCACCTGAATATTGTGTCCGCCGCTAAGGGAGGGAATTGCAACGGGCGAATACGCTACCCCTCCGCCGAACTGGTACTGGCCGTTGGGACTGATTCCGAATAGCGTGGTATCGCGATTGGAGCGAACCTCGGCGCCGGCCTTGACGGTATGCTTGCCGCGATTCCAGGTAAAGTTCGCGCGCGCCTGGAAAAGATTACCGTAGGCGGCCATGACGGAACCGCCGGCGGCGTTGAAGGCCTCATAGAGTCCGTCGCCGAATACCAGCGCCGGGTCGGTGCGATCGGGCGTCGGGAACGAAGGCGTGGTGCGCGTGAAGCCGATGGAGAACTCCTGGGTAGAGGCGGGGGTTGGGGTGCGGGTCAAGGTGACGACGGCGTTGCGCTGGCGATCGAGGAATCCGACGGCGAATTCGGGTGAGATGGCGGTCTGGCTGGGGTTGGTGGTCGGGCCGGTGCTGTTATCCATGGTGAACCGCCCGAACAACTTCGTCGTGTCGGACAGGTTGTGATCGATGCGGCCGGAGAACTGGTCGGCAACCGTAGTCACCTTCGAGGAGCCCGCCCAGGTGCGCGCGCCGTAGGGTCCCTCGGCATCGTTGGGCAGAGGGTAGCGTGCCAGCACTTTAGCGATGCGCGGATCCACCGGCACAATCAGCGTGTCGCCGGGGTAGGCCGTGGTATCGAGGCCCTGGCGTTCGGCGGCGGAGGGGACAGGGAGCACCTCGGTGACGCTCAGCACCTGGCGGAACCCCTGGTACTCGGCAAAGTAAAAGGTCCGGTTGCGGCCGTTATAGAGGTGGGGGATGACCACGGGGCCGCCGCTGGTGAGGCCAAATTCGTTGCGGATGAAGGGCGGAATGCGTTGGGGGCTGGCGATGGTGCGGTAGTCGAAGAAGTTGCGCGCATCGAGGGCGGCATTGCGCAGAAACTCGAACACCGAGCCGTGCACGGAATTGGTTCCCGACTTGGTGATGATGTCGGTGAAGCCGGCCGCTCCACGTCCGATTTCGGCGGGCATCCAGCCCGAGTTGGAGCGAATCTCCTGTACCGCATCGACGTTGAAGTTGGTGAAGGTGGCGCCGCCCATTTCGGGATCGGAACTGTCGGCGCCGTCCATGGCGAACACGGCGGCGGTGCCGCGCTGCCCGTTGACGGCGAACTGCTGGGTGAAATTGGACGCGCCGTTGGTGTCGGTCATGGTGCCGGCCGCGAGCAGAAGCAATTGACTGAAGTCGCGCTTGTTGAGCGGCATCGCCGAGACGGCTTTGGCGGACAACTGCTCGCCTCCGGTGCCCTGGCGGGATTCGGTGCCAGACAGGAGCGAGACAGAGCCCTCCGCCGATAATTCGAGGACAGCCGGGGAGGCGGTGTCCGGCAGCCGGACCGTGCGGGAGCAGATTGCCGTGGAGCCTTTGTAGTCCACCGCAACCGAGTACTCGCCGGCGGGCAGCCCGGCAAACGTAAACTGGCCGTCACCGCCGGTGGTGGCGGCCGCCTTGGTACCGGCCGACTCTACGCGCACGACGGCGCCGGCGAGCGCGGAGCCGCTGGCGTCGCGCAGGGTCCCTTTCCACGAAACCCCGGAGGGCTGGTCATCCCCGGCTAACACGGGAACGGCAATTGCGGCGCACGCGATCAGGGCGTAGAGCTTGGTGGACAACACATCAGCATAGCTCACACCATTGGCGGGCACTCGCCCGTGGGTTGGCAGCGCTCCGGCCGCCAGGATTACGGTTTGATTAATCCACGCAACCTTTTCGCCGCCGGTTGGGTTTTGCCCTATAGTTGTGAATGGCACGACAGTTGCTCGGTTCCACTGTTCCCGCGCGGAGAGCCGCGCAGTGAGGAAAAAATTCCATGACGACCAACAAATACTTGCGTCACGCGCTACTGCTGTCGGCTCTGCTCTTGCTGCCGGCGCAGATGTTTGCCGGAGTGTTTATCTCCGTTTCGATTGCGCCGCCGGTGCTGCCGGTTTATGTGCAGCCGGTTTGTCCGGCGCCGGGATACATCTGGACGCCGGGATATTGGGCTTATGGTGAGCCGGACGGGTATTATTGGGTGCCGGGCACGTGGGTGATGGCGCCGCAGCCGGGTTACCTGTGGACGCCGGGATACTGGGGCTGGAGCGGCGGCGTGTACCTATGGAACGCGGGGTATTGGGGACCGCACGTGGGCTTCTACGGCGGCGTGAACTACGGTTTCGGATATGGCGGTATGGGCTACGCCGGCGGCATGTGGGCGGGCGGAGTGTTCCGCTACAACACGGCCTTCAGCAACGTGAATATCGGCATCGTTCACAACACCTATGTGGACCGGACGGTGATCGGCGGCGGCGTGGGCAGCCGTGCCAGCTTCAATGGGCCGAACGGCATCATGTCGCGTCCTTCGGCGCAGGAGATGGCCTACGGGCGGGAGCAGCATATGGCCGCCACGGGGGAACAGGCGGCGCACGAGCATGCGGCGTCGATGGATCGCAATAGTTTCGCGTCGGTCAATCACGGGCGGCCGGCAATGGCGGCGGTGGCGCGGCCCATGTCGCATCCCATGTCGCCAGGCATGTCGCACCCCGGCTTCAATGACCGGCCGATGAGCGCGCAACACGGCGGTGGGGCGGCGACGAACCATCCCGCCATGAACCAGGGCGCATCGGCAGGCCACTCCGCTCCGCAGCACTACTCCGAAGCGCCGCATAACGCCACGGCGCCGCACACCGAGGCGCAGCACAACGCAGCTCCAGAACATAACGCGGCGCCGCAGCACAACGCTCCGCAACGCCAGCAGCAGCACTCCGCTCCCAAACAGGAAGGGCACGAAGGCCGCTAGAATAGTGTCCAATAGATGACTGGACAGGTCTTGAAGCCTTTTGTGGGGCGGACCCCCTTGGTCCGCGGCCGACGCCTTCGTCGGCCTTTTTCCGAGATGGCGCGCGATAGGCTCACATGAGCATGAAAAGCCGGCCAGGTGGCCGGCCGCGGACCGGGGGCGGACCGGGGGGTCCGCCCCACCAAGCCGCCTGATACCTGTCCAGCTAATTCCTGGACGGTACACTTGGGGGCGAGCTTTCTTCGCTTTCGTCCTAGCATTTGCGGTGATTTGCGGCTTTCTTTTCTCCCCTCCAGCCGTTTTTCCTCCAAACTTCGGCGGCCGTGGCCGATGAGATGCTTGTCAGTGGATTTATTGGGGCATAGCCGGGCCGATTGGTGAATTCCGGAGTCGTCGGGCTTTTGTTTTTACGTAGGCATTGTAAATGCTTACACAAACCTTGAGTCCCGGGTGCATGCCGCGCGTCCAAAGCGTTGAAAGGAGGGCGTTGGAAATGGCTGCTTTAAGGGTGATGTTGGATCCCACCAGGTTGGGACAGGAAGCGGAAACGCTGGAGGCAAACCTCCGCAAGCGGGTAGTCGGCCAAGCCGACGCCATTCGCCAGACCGTCGATTTGTATCAGACGTTCCTGGCGGGGATGGCCAGCACCGGGCGCCCCATTGGGAACTTGCTGTTTCTAGGCCCGACCGGAACGGGGAAGACGCGCACCGTGGAAGCGGTAGCGGAGAGCCTGGTCGGCGACCCGCGGGCGGTGGTGAAGATCGATTGCGCGGAATTTCAGCACAGTCACGAGATTGCCAAACTGGTGGGTTCGCCTCCGGGATACCTGGGGCACCGGGAAACCCATCCGCTGCTCAGCCAGGAAGCGCTGAATCTGCACCAGACCGAGACGGTGAAGCTGAGCTTCGTGCTGTTCGACGAGATCGAAAAAGCCAGCGACGCGCTGTGGAACCTGCTGCTGGGAATCCTGGACAAGGCAACCTTGACGCTGGGCGATAACCGGCGGGTGGATTTTTCCCGCGCGATCATCTTCATGACCAGCAACCTGGGATCGGCGGAAATGGAATCGATGCTGCAACCGGGTATGGGCTTTCAGGCGGTGAGCCAGGCGGCGGCGATGGCAGCGGCCGCGGGCGCTTCGGTGGCGAAGAAGATGGAGCGCGCCGGCATGGAATCGGCGCGGCGCCGTTTCACCCCGGAATTCATGAACCGCATCGACAAGGTGGTGGTGTTTCGATCGCTGGGCGAAAGCGAGTTGCGCAGCATCCTCGACCTGGAAATCGATGCCGTGCGGGACCGCCTGCGGCAGGCTACTGGAACGGGCTCTCTCACGCTGAAGCTCAGCGAAACGGCGCGCGATCTGCTTCTGCGGGAAGGCAGCGACCCACGCTACGGCGCGCGCCATTTGAAGCGCGCCATCGAGCGCCTGCTGGTCCATCCCATGTCGAACCTGATTGCCACCGGGCAAGTGAAAGAGGGCGACCAGGTGCTGGTCCATGTCGACGGAGACGGCGCGCGCCTGGTCTTCCTGAAGGAATTCAAAGGCGTGGCGCCACAGCGCGAAGACAAGACGGGGTCGTCGGCGGCGGCGTAGGGAGCTGCCAGCCTCAGCGATCGAACAGCAGCGGGCCTGAGTGCTCGGGATTCACCGCCGAACAGCCGGCCAACGATGCGACGCGGCAGAGTCTTTGGTCGGCCGCGACAAGAACGCCAATCTACCCCTTGATGGCGAGCACAGACTCCAGCTCTACGATCGAAAGGTTGGAAATCAGGGATCGGGAACCCGACCGATCGAGAATGCGGTCCATGTATTCGGATCCGTTCTCCTTGTGGTAGCGCTTCGCGAGTGCGCTCGTGTCGAGAAAGTAGTTTGGCAAGTCAGCGCTCTTGGCGGAGAGCGATCACGGTCTCGGAGAGGGAGCCTGGGATTGTGGAGAGCGCGCGCCTGACTTCATCCAGGCTGATATCGTCGTCGGCAGCTTCTGCCCATTCTTCGGGCGTAAAGTATCCGGCGAGGTCCTGGCTGCCGTGGGCTGAATCGCTAATGGTCACGGTCACTTGTTGCCTCTCTTCAAGCGGTACACTCTCCAGAGGCCGTAGAACGCCATCCTTGTACACGGCTTGAAAACTCTTCTCCATAGCGCTTTCAGTCTAGCCGATCCCAGCTTCTATATCCATGCCTGGCAGGAGGCGCGACGGCACAGGGGAGCCGCGGGGACCGGCCGCCGACCGCTGAAGGCTTGGTTCGGCGGATTCGGGGGCGGCGTTACACGGCGTCAATCTTTGCGCCGCAGGATCCGCAAGACCGCCGATTTTGGGGCACCGCCTTTCCACACTCACTGCAAATGGTTGCGCGGAGACCCTGACCGCACTTTCCACAAAACTCCATCTCATTGGGTACCTCCACCCCACAGTGGGGGCAGCGAGCCGAAGCCCCGGGGGCTGGCGAGCGGGCACCCAGGAGGCGCGAGAGACCAAGACCGCCAACGACTCCCACGATCGCGCCAGCCAACGTGTAATTGAACGCCGACTGCGCCGCTGGCCGGAGGAGCGCGTTCAGTCCCTCCAAGAACATTCCTCTCGTCAAGACGTCACCGAACGATAAAATTGGCGACGTGCCAACCAGGTATCCGACCAGCGCGCCAGCCAAACCGCCGATGATTTCGAATCCGATGTGGCCGCCGGCGACACGAGGCGGATGAATCCTATTCGCGGCCAAGGTACGCAATAGCGGTCGCATCACCACATTCACCAGCACCATAGCGACCGAGAAAATCGGGAGCAGAAGCAGGGCGGTATGCAATCCGGAGGCATGCGCCACGTTGCCGATAATGGGGGAACTGACGGCCAGGCCGATCCAACCGGAGGTAATGACCACGCCCATAGCGGTCGCGCTCATACGCGGGAAAGCATCGCCCACCATCGCCAGCGTGGTGGGGAATATGGGCGCCATGGCGAGGCCGGCGCAGAAAACCGCGATCCAGGCCCCGGTGGCGGTGGCCGATTGCAGCATTCCGTAAGTGGTGGCGGCCATGGCGCAGGAGGCGATCAAGGTCACCGTAAGCGCCGACACGTTGACCAGAATACGCGCCACCACCACGCGGCCCACCAGCAGACCCAAAGCGAAGCCGAGCGACAGAATATTGAGGGCGGAAGCCTTATCCAACCCGCGCTCGTCGCTGAGATACTTCGCCAGCCAGTTCCACACGCCCACTTCGCAGGAGACGTACAGGAACAGGAACAAGGAAAGCAGGTAGAGCGCCGGGCGTCCGAAAAGCGCGCCGAGTTCGGAGGCTTTGAAACCGCGTTCTCCGGTGGGCCGGGGCATGGGTGTGACGGCGTTGACGACCAGCGCCGCGGCGGCCAGACCGGCGGCCAGGTAGCACATGCGAATGGCATTACCGCTTAGCAGGTTGGCGGTGACGAACGGAGTCAGCAGGCCGCCCAGGCCGAAAAATATGTTGAGCAGGTTGAGAGCGGTGCCGCGGCGCGATTCGGTGACGTCGGAGACGAGCGTGTTGGCGCCGGTGACGACAATGCCGCCGCCCAGCCCGAGCACGGCCAGGCAAATCATGATGACGGTGTAATCGCGGCCTGCATTGGGCAGCCAAAACAGCGAGCCGGCGACGAGCGCCAACCCGGCCACCAGAGCCACCTTTTTCCCTTTCAGATCGATCAACGGGCCGACCGAAATGGAAGCTACGACGAGCCCCAGCGCTTGCGCCAGCGCGATCGAGCCGTTCTGCGCGTCATTGAACCCTAAGGTGGGATTCAGCGTTCCCCAGGTGGCGGCGACGATGCCGTACACCAGGATGCCTAGAATAGCAGCCAGTATCAACATGGACAGTCGATCTTATCAGATTCAAGCCATGCCCGGCGAAAATCAGGTCCGCTTCAGAACGTCACCCCAACCAGGAACTCCGCCTGGTTCTGGTTGCTGGCCACCACGTTGGCAAGGTCGAAGTGCTGCGACGTCCAACGCGTGAAACGGATCTCCGGCGCAATGTGCAACACCAGCACGTGAATGTCGATCCCGCCGCCCATCACGAATCCGGTGGTAACCGAGTGCTGTTCCGCCGGAGGCGTCGTCGCTATACTCTCGACAGTCGATTTCAGCCCGCTCAGCGCATCCCAGGAAACTCCCGCCTCGACGTATGGGCGGACCAGTTTGCCGTGGAACCTGTATTTCGCCACCAGCGGGAATTCCCAGTCCCCGCTCGATGTCACAGTCGACAGCGCCGAAACTGCCGAACCGACCGGGTTGGTGTAATTGAAATGCCGGTAAAGCACATCGAATTCCACGCTCAGACCCAGCGGCAGGTGCAATTCCGCCATGGGACCCACAATATAATCGCTCCTGGTGGTCGCCGCGCCGCTCTCCACCGTATTCACAAAGTCGGTTAAGGGAAGGCCGCCCTTAATCCCACCTGAGAATGGCTGCGCCAGACAAACGGCGGCGCCTAATGCAACCACCGTCAACAACCGCGAAAAAGCACTCATATTAAAGATTACGAAGAACTTCGGCATTTCGTTTCGGTCCGACGCCAGGTTTCGGGGCGTGTAGCCACCAAAAAGGAGTTACATTTGGGCTTTGAAGAACGAATGGGATGGGGCGAAGAAGGAACCGAACGCGCCCCATTTCGAAGGGGATGGGAACCGCCGTGGCCAAAAGACCTATGAAGAGCGACTTGGAACGGATTGACCGAATGAAGGATGCCGATATCGACTACTCGGATATCCCGCCGCTCGACAAGTCGTTTCTTAACAAAGCGGCCGTCGTCTGGCCACCGGTAAAGCCCGCCCCTCACAGCGAGAACGAGTCCCCCAGGTAAATCCGCTTCACATCCGGGTCGCGGCCCAGCGCCTGCGGGCTGCCGGCGCGAAAAATACGGCCGTTATTGATGATGTAGGCGCGGTCGGTCACCATCAGCGTCTCGCGCACGTTGTGATCGGTGATCAGAATTCCGATGCCGGAGCGCTTGAGGTCGAAAATGATGCGCTGCAGCTCCAGCACCTGGATCGGGTCGATGCCGGAAAACGGCTCGTCGAGCAGCAGAAAAGCCGGGCTGATGACCAGCGAGCGGGCGATTTCGACGCGCCGCCGTTCGCCCCCCGACAGCATGTAGCCGTGGCTGCGCCGCACCTTTTCGAGGCCGAGTTGATCGATCAACTGTTCCAATCGCTCGCGGCGCTCGCGCGAGCTCATCGACAGCGTCTCCAGGATCGCCATCAGGTTCTCTTCCACCGTCAGCTTGCGGAAGACCGAGGCTTCCTGCGGCAGGTAGCTGATGCCGCGGCGGGCGCGCTGATACATGGGCAGGCCGGTGATGTCCTGCTCGTCCACCAGAATGCGTCCCGAGTCGGGGCTGATCAGGCCCACGATCATATAAAACGACGTGGTCTTGCCGGCGCCATTGGGCCCCAGCAGGCCGACCACTTCGCCCTGTTCCACGTGCACGGTGACGTCGTCCACCACACGGCGGCCGCGATATGCCTTGGATATCTCCCTGGTTTCGAGTTTGCTCATGCGGGCTTATTTGCGGCTGCGATTGAGGCGGCTTTCCACGGGTTGCCCCGCCGCCCCTTCCCCCAGCAGGCGGTCGTCATTGGCGTAGTAGGTCAGTTGTTGCGGGGCCTGGATCATGCTGCCTTTCACGCTGTCGACCAATTTAGGCGAGCCGCCGCGCAGGATCACTTTCTGATCGGCGGTGTAGTACTCGCTATGGTCGGCCGTCCCGGTGCGGACCCGGCCCGAGGCGGTCTGGCGAATCTCCACGGCGCCGTCGGCGAACGCCTTCTCGAGACGCGAGTCCGCGCCCTGCTCGGCCAGGTAAGCGCGCAGTTGGTTGCACTTCACTTCCATGCCGCTCCGCTTCAGATCCACACCGCCCGAATAAACCGCCAGGCGGTTGTCGTCGGTGTAGGCCATGTGCGGCGCACGCACCACCGTCAACACCGGGAGCGCGGCCTTTTTCTTTGGATCGGCGCTCTTCGTCGGGTCGTCCTTGTGCTCTTCCCACAAATTGCTCACCACGTTGCCGTCGGCCACGAGCTGCCTCTTTTCGCGATTCAGGTCGACCGTATCCGCCTGAATGCGGCTGGCGCCCTGCCACATGGCGACGTTGCCCTCGTAGTGAATCACTTTGTTCTTATCGGCCGACACCATGCGTCGCGCCTGCGCCTGAAAGGGCTGGTCGCTCGAGAGCATCTGGGAGTTCTTCTTGGGGTCCTTCTCCGGCATGCGGCTGGAGTTGACGTTCCCTTCGGCCATGTAGTCGCCCGTGCGCTGATCCATGCGAATCAGATCGGCGCTGGTCGATCCGGCGGCGTCCCACATGCGCGCGCCGTGTTCCAGCACGATCACGTTCTTGTCGTTATCGAGGCTGGCATGGGCGGCTACCGCCTGCCGGTCGCCTTCGGCGTATTGCACGTTGCCGGTTTGCTCCATGGTTGCCATCTGGCTCGACCCGGGTTTGAAGCGGGCCAGGATCTCATGGCTGGAAGTTTTCGATTGCTGGCGGTTGTGCTTGCGCTCTTCCGCGTTGGGATCGGTCAGCGTCCCGACGTCGGTGGCGCGGAACGTATCGATGCGGTTTTCGGCGCCATAGACAATGCGCATGTTGTTGCCGGTGAGGATACGGTGATGCTGCGCCGGCACATTGGGCAGGAACTCCAGCGTGCCCGTCGCCAGCGTCGCCACCGATTCGATGTCCTTGCCGCCAGGCCGCATCTTCATTTGCAGGTTGTCGCTCGACAATACGTGCGTTTCGCCCATCTCACGGCCCGGCGCCGCCAGCGGTTTGGACCTGACTACGCCGTGCCCGGTGGCGGCAACCTGCGTCAGCAGGCTTTCGTGATTTTGCACGTCGAATGCCAACTCCACATGGTCGGCCGTCACCGTGGTTTCGGACGTGGCCGCGTAGGACACGAGCCGGGCGTTGTTCTGGCCCACGATTTTCTCAATCTCCCCGTGCTCGTTGAACTCCATCCACAGCTCATCGGCGGCGTACTGGAGCTTGCGGCCGGGGTCGTCATTCACGCCACGGGCATGGATGGCATGCACGCGGTGAATCTCGTGGTTCTGGAGTTGAATCTGCGGATTCTCGCCTTCCACTACCAGGGTGTCGCGCGTCAGCCGGCCCCAGGGACTCAGATCGATGGTTGCACCCGCCTCGTGATACACCAGGCTGCCGGCTTCGATTACCATCGCCTTGCCATTCGGCGTCGCCGGCTTGTAGTTGATCTCGACGTCCTGGTTCATGCGCAATTCGTGCGATTCCGGATCGTAATCGGCGCCGGTGGCTTTGCCGCTGCCGTTTTCGAAAGTGAAGGTCGACGGCCGGTCGGTCTGGGCATGGCCCGTATCCGAATTGAACCCCACCCCCGAACTGTGAATCGTCACCAACTGGTGGCGCGGTTGGCCCTGGAACGGAATGCCGAGGGTGATTTCGACGTCGCCGTCGGAATACAGGCGATGCTCGGAGCGATAGAATTCCGCCGCCGCGCTCTTGATCAGGTTGTAGTTGTCGCCCTTCCGCGAGGGCAGTTCCAAGGTCACTCCCTTGAGGTCGACCCGGGAGGAGTCTTTGACCTCAGCCATATCCCTGGCTGTGATTCTGGCCTTGATTCGGTTGGTCTTACCGTCGGTATCCACGTACTGCCACTGCTGCGCCTGGGCGCCGACGTCCTCCGGCAGATCTCGCGGTTTGGCGACCGCCAGCTTCTTGACCAACGTTTTCTGGGCTCGATACGTCGCGCCAACGCCGCCGAGGATAGCGAAGATGGCGACCAGCAGGAGCCAGCGGGTGCCTCGCATGGAGTTTAATCTTATTCTACCGCCATGTGGAACAGGCCCCCCGGCCTGTTCAGGCCCACCGTGACGGCCCGCCAGCGTTGCACGGGTAGCATTTTTCAGTCACAAACATTTAATCGATGAAAATACAGCACTTAGCTTCATCCCCTGGATCGTTTCCGCTGGGCGCTACGCTGCCGTATCTTCGCAAAAGCCTCGGGGCCGTCCACGAATTCACCACGGTCGGCTTGCCCGGCTCCCACGGCGATTTCCTTGCGCAACTCGGCAAGCCGCAACTGCTTGAGATCTTCGCGCTCTTTCAACAGCCGGAGGCCTTCGCGCAAGATTTCGCTTTGCGTTTGGTAGTAGCCGCTCTTCAAGAGACCGGCCACAAAATCATCAAAGACTTGTCCGAGGTGGACGTTCATGGCTTTACCGTACATGCTGTAACAATCGTTGTCAACTATTGACAGTGGTCTTTAGTGGCTTGGCGCGCCAGGGCGGGATGACGGATCTGTGGGGACTGGAAGAGGCGGGCTACGGGATCGAAATCGAATGCAAGACCCCGCGCCCGCCGTGGTAGCTGCGGGTTATTTCGCCGATTCCAGGCAGCGAGCGCCTGGGAGGTTTACACGACTCCGACGTAGACAGTCAATTCAAACAGGTTGCGCACTCGCTCGACATCCCCGGCTTGAATACGGTGCGCTGGGGTTTCGTCGCCAAGCGAGCGATGCGGGCTCCGGAGCCAATTCTCCGCATCCGGTAATATGATTCGAATTTCTTCAAGCAGTTCCATTGCCTTTGGGTCCGTGTTCGGCGACAGAGAAGCAGATTCATCGGTATTCATTTCAAATGGCAAGACGCTAGCACCTCCCGGTATGGTCGGAGAGCGGCGTGTTGCCGTCAACTTCCTTTCTTATGAGAATTGATAGTAATAGACTGAAAAACCAATACATCCCCACGGAGGAGCCCGACATCCCCAGGCTTCCCGGTGCTGCAGGAGCACCAAAGCAAACATCGGTGCGCCCATCTACTAATATGGCTCCGAAGTCGCCGGCGGATGCGTCCTCAGTGCGAATATCGCGGAGGTTAGGCCATAACCTGGGGCCAATCCATCGCGGCAAAATCGGTTGGGCCGAGGAGGCCGTCGGGACGGTGAATTTGGTCCTTTCCGTGCTCGGCCCGGGCCGGTTTCGAACCGGCAAACCTTGCCATGGAGTAACGTGGAAAGAGCTATGGATACTTCCGGCACGTCCCGGCTCATCGTTGGCATCACCGGCGCAACAGGTTCGATTTTCGGCATTCGTCTACTCGAAGCGCTGGCCGGCGCGGAAGTGGAAACCCACCTGGTAATCAGCAAGTGGGGCGCGGCGACCCTGGTGCATGAAACGCCGTACTCGGTGGAGCAGGTGGAGCGTCTGGCCAGCAGCCACTATTCGCCCCAGGACCAGGGAGCGGCCATTTCGAGCGGCTCGTTTCTGACCCGCGGCATGGTGGTGGCGCCTTGCAGCATGCGTACCGTGGCCGCCATCGCTACCGGCCAGGGCGAGCACCTGGTGCATCGTGCCGCCGACGTGGTGCTGAAGGAACGGCGCAAACTGGTGCTGGTGGCGCGCGAGGCGCCGCTTAGCGAGATCCACCTGGAGAACCTGTACAAGCTGGCGCGCATGGGGGTGGTCATTTTGCCTCCGGTGCCGGCCTTCTACAATCATCCCCAGTCGATCGAGGAGATGGTCGACCATATTGTCATGCGGATTCTGGACCAGTTTGACATTCACCTGGACCTGCGCGCCCGTTGGGATGGCCGGATGCGGGCCGGCCGGGAACGAGCGGAATCGTGACGCCCTCCTCCGGCTGCCAGGCGGCCCTCGGGGCCGACGATTCGCCCCGCCTAGCCTCGCCGGGTCGCCTCGCAGCGGCGTGACCGCTCCAGAGGAAACCATCTTCGCGCGGCCTCTCCGGTGAACGCGCGAACCGGGGGTTCGGGCCGCAGTGCCGCCGGCGGGACCTCCCTTGCGAAGACCTGGCCGACCGTCGGGGGAAAACCCGATTGACGCCCCCCTCCAACTTACTAGTACGTTTAGTTAGCAGCGTCACACCGCCGCGTGGAGCGCTGTATAACTTTGGCCCCGCCTGGCTAAGATTGGAGAAAACTACGCTATGTGTAAGAGGTGTTGTGTGCCACTGTTACTGATCGTGGGCAGCCTGGCTATTGTGGGCGTGCCCGCCGCCAGCCAGGAGCGGGTGCAGGCTGGTACCTCGGCGCCTGCGGTCGACGACCCCGGGCTCTATCTCGGCCTCTTCTCGTTTCAGCAAATACTTAGGAAAGACGCAGCGGGAGACCGGGCCAACGGCGATGGGCTGCTTAGGGCCGTCGCGCGCGACTATCACATCTCCGACGCGGACTTCGCGGCGCTCGGTAAGGTTGCCGATGCGGTCCTTGCAAAGCTGCCGCCCATCCACGCGGCGGCCAAGGCCTACTCGTCGAGTGAGGTCGCCGCGGGCCGCATGCCGGACCGGGCGAAAATCGAGGAATTTCAGCGACAGGAAGCGGATATCGTGCGCGGTGGAATGAGGGATCTGGAGGCGGCACTGTCGCCCGAGGGTTGGAGAAATCTCCACGCCTACATCAACGGCGCCTACCGGCTTACAGTGGTGCGAAAGGAGCAGATCCGTGCGAAATAGAAGCGAGGCGAGCGGGAAACGGCGGTTGCTGCCGCGGCGGCCGATGTGGGCGCCCATTTTCATCCTGGCCTGCTGCGCCATACCGGGGAGCGGCCAGACGCCGTGTGACGAGGAGTCGGTCGTCTTCAACGGCCAATCATACGCCGTTCGGCTCGACTCGAATCACGTCAAGACCTACGGCTCTAGCTGGGTCGTGAACGACCAGCTAGAGCTTTGGACGCCCTACGATGGGGCCTGGCAGCAACTAAATGGTACTGACATCACGACTGAGGCGATCGGTAGCGCCAACCCCGGGGCCACGGCCTCGTCGGCATGGACGAGCACGCTGAGCGGCACTGGGCCCGGCTCGTACACCGATTACAGCTACCACTGGTTTGTACCGAACCAATCCTGCTCCTCCGACACATCCACCGACTACTTGGGCTATACAAGGAGCGCGGCTGTTGCTATACAACAGCCAGCAATAAGCGGAGCGAACGCATTCTGGTGGCTCGGCAGCGGCGTCCTCTCGGACGGCGGATACTACGCCCAGGCCGCCTGGAGCGCCGATCCGAATGGGGCGACGGGCACACCAACGTGGAGCGTGTACTACTATGGCTCGGGGCAGGTGAGCCTGAGCTGCACGAACTGCACGAGCACGACCGCGACCAGCCTGGCGGCGAGCCTTGGCTGCACCGCGGACATCAAAATTACGGTCAACTATGGGGGATTCACGTCCAATCCCTTCTGGGTAACCATCGCGGCGCCGGCCCAACTGGTATTGGTGAGCGGGTACCCGCAGGACAAAGACGGAAATCCGAATGACTCGACCGGCTGGACGAGCGTGTACGAGTGGAACCTGACAGACACCTGCGGGTACCAGGACCCGGGGCTTGATGGGTACGAGCTGTTCGGGCAGTGGACCCAATACAACGGTTCAAATTGGCCGTCGGCGCAGCCCGAGCCGCCAGCCAGCAACAGCGCCAGCATATGGAACGACGAGATGGCGAAGGGCGAGACCTACGGACTCAATCCCCCCGCCCGGCCGCTGCAGAACCCCTTGACCTCCATCCAGGCCGAGAGCGCTCCGTGGACGTTCACGGTTGGCTCGCTGACCGTGGGACTGGGCCTCCAGGTCGGGTCCAATACCTCCATGTACTATGTGGACCACGGTAGGCACCAGTGACGCCGCCGCGCCGCAAGGTCAGTGGCAATGACTGAAATGACTGAAAGGAGAAAAAGCATGCGAGTGACTCAATATCGTTTGGCGGCGGGTTTGTTTGGAGCGGCCGCCTGTGCATACGGCGGCATGTCCGCTCCGCGCTCTCTGGCTGATCTGGCGCAGAGCGCCGATGCCATCGTGATAGCTACCGCGAGTTGGCAGGGGAGCAGCGGCTCGGCGGCGGCCGTGACGCTGCAGCTGACGCGTGTCGTGAACGGCGACCTCTCGTTGTCCGGTGGGCCAGTCGTCGTAGCTCTCCAAGGCGTGTCCCCGGCTGGCACCATCACTCCGGGGACGCCAATTCCCGTGGCCTCGTCGGGCGCGCTGTGGTTCCTGCAGCGCTCGTCCGGCGGGTGGGCAGTGCTCCCGGTTGCCTCAGGCGCATCCGCGAGCCATGCTTTCCTCCCTGTTCCGGGCGGCCCGCTGCTGCCGGCGTACGCGTATCAGAGTTCGGCGCCTTTGCTGGACAAGCTCGCCTCCGAGCTCTGCTCCGCTATCGAGGGCGCCGACGGCGGGGAGCCTCAGCTAGCAAGCCTGCACCTTGGTCTGCTAGACCAACTGGGCTCTTCCGTGGTCGCACTGCTGTACCAGCGGATGGCCACGTCGAGTTCCCTTAAGCAGCAGATCCTGGGCCTGGCGGGCCAAGTCCGCGGAGGCAGTTCCTCGGCCCTGGCGAGCGCGGCGCAACTCGCGTCCTCGGCGTCGGCGCCCTCGCTGGAAACCGGGGTGTTGCTGTGGAGCATTCAGAACGAGTTCCGGGCCGCCGACGCGAACTCTGCCGCCGTCCTGGGTGGGATCGCAGCGTCGCCAGCATCCGGGAACGCCGCGCTCCGGCACGCGGCGGCGCACGCCTTGGCCGCGATCCATACCGCCGGTGCCGCGCCGTACCTGGCCGCGCTCCTCGACGACCCCGACACCGAGATTGAAGCGGAGGGAGTGCGCGGATTGGGCTCTCTCGCGCTAGGATTGCCGATCCAGACCACCGCCGGGGTGCCATCGCTGGCGCATCTTCAGATGCCGGCTAACGCGCCTCTAAGGACCGACGCGGTGGTGGCTAACTTCGCCCTCAGCACGGACGCGATCCAGCAGAAGATAGCAACGTACGTCCCTTTTTGGAAGAGTTGGTGGACGAGTAACCAAGCCGCAATTGGGCATTAGAGACGCGGACGGCGCCCTCCCGCGTAAAGCGCCGGGGGGCGCCAAGAACGGTCTCAGGCTGTTCGCGAGCGCCATTTTGTCGGGCCTTTGCGCCCGGGTCTGGTCGGCTGAAGGGATGGTTGACCACCGTGTCACGTGGACGCCGGGCCGGCCCGGCGTCCACCCCGCACTGCGGGGCTGGCGGGAACGGCCCGAACTGTGATAGCTTCGTCTCTTCGTGATTGCCACGCCTCCCCAGCCGGTCGTCCCCGCCGTGCGGTTCGGCCTGTTCAGCATCGGCCTGGACGCTTACTGGCCCCAGTTCGACGGGCTGCGCGAACGCCTTCTCGGCTATAACCAGGCGGTGGCGCGGCGGCTTGAGAGGCCGGGCGTGGAGGTCGTCAATCTCGGCCTGATCGACAATCCCCAGGCGGCTGCCGAAGCGGGACACCAGTTCCGGCGCGCCGACGTGGACGTCATCTTCCTGCACGTCGCCACCTATGCGCTGTCTTCCACCGTTCTGCCGGTGGTGCGGCGCGCCAAAGTTCCGGTCATCATCTTAAACCTTTCGCCCGGCGAAGCCATCGATTACGCCGCTTTCAACCGCATGAGCGATCGCGGACGCATGACCGGGGAATGGCTGGCCTGGTGCCAGGCGTGCCCGGTACCGGAAATCGCGAACGTTTTTCAACGCGCGCGCATCGCGTATTTCGAGGTCACCGGCATGCTGGACGGCGACCCGCGGGCGTGGGAAGAAATCGACGAGTGGGTGGACGCCGCCCGCGTGGCTTGGGTGATGGAACACAACCGCCTCGGCCTGATGGGTCACTACTACGGCGGCATGCTGGACATCTACTCCGACCTGACGCGCCAGTGCGCCGGCTTTGGCGGCCATATCGAGATGCTGGAAGTGGACGAGCTGGCCGCGCTCATCGCCCAGGTCGCGCCGGAGGAATGCCCCGCGCGCGTGGCGTTGTTCCGGGATGTATTCGACGTCCAGCCGGATTGCTCCGAGCGGGAGCTGGCGCGCTCGGCGCGAACCTCGGTGGCGCTCGACCGCCTGGTTGCGCGTCACGCCCTCGGGTCGCTGGCGTATTACTATTCGGGCACCGGCAATGCGGCGAACGAAGACGCCATCGGCAGCATCATTGTGGGCACCAGTCTGCTGACGGCGCGCGGCGTTCCGGTGGCGGGAGAATACGAAGTCAAGAATGCGCAGGCCATGAAGATCATGGACGCGTTCGGGGCGGGCGGATCGTTTTCCGAATACTACGCCTGCGATTTCCGCGACGACGTAGTGCTGCTCGGCCACGACGGCCCCGGCCACATCGCCATCGCCGAGGGCAAGGTGAAGGTGAAGCCGCTGGGCGTTTATCACGGCAAGGTGGGCAGCGGCTTGTCGGTCGAAATGTCGGTGAAGCACGGGCCAGTCACGCTGCTCTCGGTAGTGGAGACGCCGGCCGGCGAGTTGAAGCTGCTGGCGGCCGAAGGCGAATCGGTGCCCGGTCCGATTCTCGAAATCGGCAACACCAACAGCCGCTACCGTTTCCCCATCGGCGCCCGACGCTTTATCGGCGAATGGAACGCGCACGGCCCCGCCCATCATTGCGCCATCGGGGTGGGCCATATCGCATCGAAGATCGAAAAGCTGGGCCGGCTGCTGGGATTTCAGACGGCGAGAGTTGGCTGAGGGCGGCGGCGCGAGTATCGGCGACTGGACGGCAGGGCGCCACCCACGTGCCCCCGCCGTTTCAGAGCCCAAGCTCACTATGCGAGCCGAGGCGCACGAGTTCGAGGCTGTCGTCATCCGGCTTGCGGTAGATGAGAACGAGATCCGGCGTGATGTGGCAGTCGCGGTGATCGTTCCATTCGCCGGACAGTGGGTGGTCGAAATTCCGGCGCCGCAGCGGCGTGTTTGCGGCGAGCAGGTTGACGACCTCCATCAACAGGGCGTCCAGCTTCTTGCTGTGCCGACCGGATTTTTCTCGCCTGTAGTCACGCTGAAAGCGGCTGGTGTATTTAATCTCTCGCATTCAGACTTCGCAGCAGTTTGTCCGGCTTGCCGACCTTGACCAGCTCGCCCCGGCGCGCGGCTTTCATCGCTGCAACGGTTTCGGCATTGGGATTGAGCGGCTCGAACGGCAGGGCCTTTTCCGCCGCGACGCGCACCAGCAGCAGGCGAAAGGCATCGGACACGGTGAGCCCGATTTTCTTCAGCGCCACGGCGGCTTCCCTTTTAGTGCGTTCATCGATGCGGGCGCGAACGACGGAATTGCCAGTCATGGCGTCAGTCTCCTCTTGAGCCACATTGTAGCCCAGGCAGCCAGGAAATGTCCAGCTTTCCGACGTTGCACAAAGCGCTGACGTGAGCACCTGGGGCCGTGGGCCATATCGCATCGAAGATCGAAAAGCTGGGCCGGCTGCTGGGATTTCAGATGGCGAGAGTTGGCTGAGGGCGGCCTCGGCGGGAATAGCGGGAATATCATCGACTGGACGGGAGCACTCAGTAGCCCACAGGTCTGCGGCGGCGATCTCTGCGCGACGGGAACGCGAATTCCCGTGACGGTGATCCTCGATAGCCTCGCCGAGGGAGCCACCAAGGGCGAGGTCCTGGCAAGCTATCCCTCCCTTCGCGCCGACCATATCGATGCGGCCCTGGCCTACGCCGCGGAACTGGCGCACGAAGAACGCCTCGTGCCCATCCGGGCGCTGTCACTTACCGAAGCCGCGACCGTTAGACCGAGCGGGAACTTCGGGTTAGAGTGGTTGCACACGCCGGAGCCGGGCGCAGGCAAGCAACCGCACAGGTGCACAGCAGGCTCGCCACAGCAAGGCCAGCTTCCAGAAAGAGTTCGTGGTGTTCCTGAGGAAGCATAGGGTGGTCTACGATGAACGGGACCTATGGGGGTAGACGCGCTTACGCCCTTGCAGGGCTGGTCCGTTGGCAGGCCATTTCCGCGTTCCCACGGCTCACGTCGTGGGCTACTATCTGCCGCTGCCGGGCGGAAGCTACTCCTACTCCACCCGATAGTTCGGCGCTTCCTTGGTGATGATCACGTCGTGCACGTGGCTTTCTCTCAGGCCGGCGGGCGAAATCCGCAGGAAACGCGCGTTCTTTTGCAGGCTGGGAATATCGGGCACGCCGCAATAGCCCATGCCGGAGCGCAAACCGCCCACAAGCTGGTAGACCAGGTCTGCCAGGGGCCCTTTGGCGGCTACCCGGCCCTCAATGCCTTCGGGCACCAGCTTCGAGGCCGGGTCCTGCTCGTAGCGGTTCGCCTGCCCCTGCGACATGGCGCTCATCGAGCCCATCCCGCGGTACGTTTTGAAGGTGCGGCCCTGGTAAAGTATCGTCTCGCCGGGGCTCTCGTCGGTGCCCGCCAGCAGGCTGCCGATCATGACCGTATCGGCGCCGGCTGCAATGGCTTTGGTGATATCGCCCGAGTACTTGATGCCTCCATCGGCAATCACCGGTACCCCGAATTCCCGCGCGGCCCGCGAGCACTCTGAAATCGCCGTGATCTGCGGCACGCCCGCCCCCGATACCACCCGCGTGGTGCAGATCGATCCCGGCCCGATGCCCACCTTGATGCCGTCCACGCCCAGCTCGGCCAATTCCCTGGCGCCTTCGTAGGTGGCCACGTTCCCGGCCGTCAACTGCACTTCCGGGTACTTGCCCTTGATCGTCTTCACCGCCGCCAGCACGCGGCTGGTGTGGCCATGGGCCGTGTCGATGGCCAGCACGTCCACTTTCCGCGCCACCAGTTCCTCGGCGCGCTCCAGGAAATCGCCGGTGGCGCCGATCGCCGCGCCTACCCGCAGCCGGCCTTGCTCGTCTTTGGCCGCGTTCGGATATTTCAATTTCTTCTGGATGTCCTTGACCGTGATCAGCCCCTTCAGAATGAAGTTGTCGTCCACCACCAGCAGCTTTTCCACCCGGTGCTTGTGCAGGATCAGCTCGGCCTGTTCGAGCGTCGTCCCCACCGGAACGGTGATCAGGTTCTCCTTCGTCATCACTTCGGCGATGGGAGCGTCGAAGCGCGTCTCGAAGCGCAGATCGCGGTTGGTGAGGATGCCCACCAGCTTGCCGCCCTTCACCACCGGGACGCCCGAGATGCGGTAGCGCGCCATCAGCGCCTGCGCATCGGCGATCGATTGCTCCGGCTCGATGGTGATGGGGTCCACGATCATGCCGCTTTCACTCCGCTTCACCCGGTCCACCTCTTCGGCTTGCCGTTCGACCGACATATTGCGGTGGATAATGCCAATCCCGCCCTGCTGCGCCAGCGCGATGGCCAGGTGAGATTCGGTGACGGTGTCCATGGCGGCGGACACGATGGGAACGTTCAAACCGATGGAACGGGTGAATTGCGTGCTTGTGTCGGTATCGGTGGGTAAGACTTCGCTGCGGGCCGGCGCGAGCAGGACGTCGTCGAACGTCAAGCCCTCGATGAGAACTTCCTGGATCATAGGGGTTTTTCTATGATAACGTACCGCGGCCGGCATTCGTCCGAGGCGCCCGAATGGGGTGATTAACCGATCTGGGAGAATGAGAGGACGTAACGGCGGCGTGGAGCCGCTGGAGGAACTGCGAAAATGGACGATCCGAACATGGCAAGACGCCGTTTCATCGGCGGCATGGCAGCCGCGCAATTGGCGGTTTCGGGGGCCCGGGCGGCGGCCACGGGCCCGGCCAAGCGGCGCCTGGTGGTGGGGTGCGACCACGCCGGGTTTCCGCTGAAGGGGCCGGTCATCGAGACGCTCCAATCCTGGGGGCACACGGTCAAAGACATCGGAACGTACAGCACCGACCCGGTCGACTTTCCGGATATCGCCCAAAAACTGTGCGACGAGGTCCTGTCGGGACGGTCCGAGCGCGGCATTATGGTTTGCGGCACGGGAGTAGGCGCCGCGATCGCCGTCAACAAGGTCCGCGGCATGCGCGCGGCGCTGTGCCACGACACGTACTGCGCGCACCAGTGCGTCGAACACGACGACGTGAACGTGTTGTGCCTGGGCGCCTGGGTGATCGGGCCGAAGCTGGCCGAAGAGGTTCTCAAAGCCTATCTGAACGCGAGGTTCGCGAGCGAAGACGCGGATCTGAAGCGCCGCGTCGACAAGCTGCGGGAGATGGAAAAGAAGTAGGGATCGCCCCAGGGACCGGGGTCACGCGTTGACAAATCGGGATTAATGTCATAGCATCCGCTTTCTATGCCGCAGCAAGACTATATTCCGGTAGCAGGAAGTCTGGCTCTCTCCACCGCGATCGCAGCCATCCCCATCGTGGTTCTGCTCTACTGTTTGGGTATCCGGCGAACTGCCGCATGGGTAGCGGCTTTGTTCGGCCTGGGGACGGCCCTGCTGGTCGCCTTGTTCAGCTACCACATGCCGCCCGCGCTCGCCGCCAGCGCGGTCGCCTACGGGGCCGCGTATGGGTTGTTTCCCATCTGCTGGATCATCATTTGGGCAATCTTCCTCTACCGCATCATGGTCGAGACGGGCAAATTCAAAATCGTCAAGGACTCGATCGGGAACCTGACCACGGACCGGCGCCTGCAGGCGCTGCTGATCGCCTTCGCCTTCGGCTCGTTCATCGAGGGCGCGGCCGGTTTCGGCACGCCGGTGGCGGTAGCGGCAGCCATGCTCACCGGCCTCGGGTTCTCGCCGTTCTACGCGGCGGCGATCTGCCTGCTGGCCAATACCGCGCCGGTGGCCTTCGGTTCCGTGGGCGTGCCCATTGTTACCCTGGCGGGCATCACGGGGTTGCCGCTCAACCACCTGAGCGCGGCGGTGGGCCTGATTTGCGCGCCCATCTCGTTGCTGGTGCCGGCCTACGTGATTCTGGTGATGGGTGGGTGGAAGGCCCTGCGCGGAGTGTTGCCGGCGGTGGTCGCCTGCGGCGTGGTCTACGCCCTGGTTCAGTTCTTCGTCTCCAATTATGTCGGCCCGCACCTGACCGCGATCCTGACTTCACTGGCCGCGATGGGCGTGCTGGCAGTGGCCGTGAAGATATGGAAGCCCTCGGGAACGGTGACGCTCGAAGGGGACACGGGGATGCCGGCCAACCCGCCGCACCATACCGGCCGCGAGCTGGCGCTGGCGTGGTCTCCCTACATGCTGCTGGTGGTCTTCGTGCTGGTGTGGGGGATGGAGCCGTTTAAGGGCTGGCTCAACTCAGTCACGGTTATTTTCGGATGGCCGGGGTTGCACAACCGGATTCTGCAGGTGCCGCCGGTGACGGCCAAGCCCACGCCGTATGCGGCGCGGTTCACCCTGAACTGGCTGTCGGCCTCCGGCACGGCGTGCCTGTTCGCATCGGTTTGCTCGGCGATCGTCCTGAGATTGTCTCCGTGGCGCTTTTTCCACCTGCTGGGCGCGACCCTGAAGCAGTTGACGGTGCCGATCGTGACCATCGCCTCGGTGCTGGGCATGGCCTTCCTGATGAACTATTCCGGCTCCATCGGCACGCTCGGGCTGGCCTGCGCCGCCAGCGGGGCCTTGTACCCGTTTATCGGGACGTTGATGGGATGGCTGGGCGTGTTTCTGACCGGTTCCGACACTTCGTCCAACGCCCTGTTCGGAAACCTGCAGGTGGTGACTTCCCGTCAACTGCACCTCAACCCGGTGCTGATGGCGGCGGCCAACTCGAGCGGCGGCGTGATGGGCAAGATGATCAGCCTGGCGAGCATCGCCGTAGCATCGGCGGCCACCGGCATGGCGCCTCACGACGAGGCGAAACTGTTCCGGTTCACCTTGCACCACAGCCTTCTGCTGGTGTCGCTGGTGGGGTTGCTGGTGGTTTTCTATGCGTACGTCACGCCCCAGTGGATACCGTAGGGAAATGGCCGGTTCAATTGGCAACCGCTCCTTGACAGTCGCGGCTCGGTAGAGGGAACAAAACCCAGGTGTGAAACGTATGACTACAACGGACGAGCATCCGATCTCATGAAAGCCTCTACGAACAGCACTCTAGCGGCAACCCTGATTGCGACCGCCGCCGGTGTCGGCGCATGGTTCTTTGGCTTCGCTAAAGTCATCTGGCCGGACCATCCGCAAGTTGCCGCCCTCGTGATCTCTATTGTTGTCAGCATCGTGGTAAAGCAAATCTGGCCCATCAATGTCGGCCGGAAGAGAATCTAGCCCTTCGCCTCGTTTAACTACGCGCACCATTTCGGAATTTCGGCCACATGATGAGCAACCGCTCCCTAACGGTCGCGGCTCGGAAACGCTCGCCGTCACCGCAGCAGATCGCGGATCAGCACGGCGGGATGTTGGGCCCTGGCGCCGCTCAGTTCCGTCACTTGATGACGGCAGCTCGTGCCGGGCGCAACCAGCACGTCGCCCGGCTCCATTTTCCGCACTTCGGCCAGCAAGCGCCGATTGGCGATGGCTTCCGAAATCTCGTAATGCTCCTTGTAATAGCCGAACGATCCGGCCATGCCGCAACAGCCGGCATCGAGATCGATGGCCTGCGCCTGGGGAATGCGGCCGACCAGCGCCATGGTGGCAGGCAACAGCCCCAGCGACTTCTGGTGACAGTGGCCGTGCACCAGAATGCGCCTGGGGCCGGGCGCGAGCGGCAGGTCCAGGCCGGCCGCGAATTCGTCGAACAGCATGCAGGCGCCCGCCACCGTCCGCGCCCGGCTCTGCTGTTCGCCCCGCAATAGCGACGGCGCGTCGTCTTTGAAAACGGAAAGGCAGCTCGGCTCGCAGAACAGGATCTTCTCACCGCGTTCGGCGATCGGCAACAGGGCTTCCACCACGTGCGCAACCTGCTCCCGGGCCTCACCCAGCAGTCCCTGCGAAATCAAAGGGCGCCCGCAGCAACCGGGCCGCACCACCCCGACCTGGCAGCCTCCCTTCTCCAGAACCGCCAGGGCCGCGATGCCGATCTCCGGGTCGTAATGATTCAGGAACGTATCGTTAAACAACGTCACCCGCGTGCCCACCGCCGAAGTCCGCGGAGGGTGGCCGGCGAGCCACCGCTCGAAGGTCTGCCGCTTCCAGGCCGGCGGTACGCGGCGGCGGTCGATGCCCAGCAGCTTTTCCATCGTCCAGCGCATGGGCCCACTGGCCGCGATCCAGTTGGACAGGGGAGCGAAGCGGCTGCCCCAAACCGAGAGCCGGTGGATATTCCCCAGCGCGCGCGCCCGCAGCGGTGTCCCGTGGCGTTTCCAGTAATCCGCCAGGAACTCGCTCTTGAAGCGCGCCATGTCCACGCCGATCGGGCATTCCGCCTTGCACGCCCGGCACTGGAGGCACAGATCGAGCGCGCCGTATACGCCCTGGTCGCCAAGTCCCGCTTCCCCCAGGCTTCCGGTCATCGCCAGCCGCAACGCGTTGGCGCGGCCCCGCGTCGCGTGCGCTTCGTCGCGCGTGGCCATATACGAGGGGCACATCGTGCCCGACAGTTTCTTGCGGCAGGCGCCGATGCCGCTGCACATTTCCACCGCGCGGCCCATGCCGCCGAATTCCGAATAGTCGAACCATGTGGGCGGATCCGGCGTCCGGTAGTCCTTCCCGAAACGCAGATTCGCAGCCAGCGGCGGCGCGTCCACGATCTTGCCGGGATTCAGAATACCGTCCGGGTCGAAGGTCCGTTTCACCTCGCGGAACGCTTCATACAGCACCGGGCCGAACATCTGCCGGTTGAACGGGCTGCGCGTCAGGCCATCGCCGTGTTCGGAGGAAAGCGAACCGCCGAATTCGAGCACCAGGTCCGCGACCTCCTGGGCCATGGTTTCGAACTTCCGAATCCCGTCCTCGGTCTTGAGATTGATCACCGGCCTCACGTGCAGGCAGCCCACCGAGGCGTGCGCGTAAATTCCGGCGGTGGTTCCGTGACGATGGATAACTTCAAGGAAGCGGCCGATGTAGTCGCGCAGCTTTTCGGGCGCAACCGCGGTGTCTTCGACGAAGGAGATCGATTTGGCGTCGCCCCTCATAGCCATCGAAAGACCCAGCGAGTTCTCGCGCAGGCTCCAGATTTTCGCCTGCGCCGCCGGGTCGGTTTCGGACCGGTAGGCGTAGCCGAGCTTGCGCCGCCGCAGATCGTCTTCGAGCGCCTGGAGCCGCGGCGGCAGGTCCTCCTTCCGATCGGCGTAGAGTTCCACGCACAAAGTGGAAGCCGGGTCGCCCTCGATATAGGCGTTGCGAATGCGGTCGAGGGTGGCGTTCTGGCGGGTGTAATCCAGAATCGACTTGTCCATCACCTCCACGGCCGATGGTTTATGCTCCAGGATTACGGGAGTGGCGGCCAGCGACTCCAGCAGGTCGTGGAACATGATCGCCATCACGGCTTTCGCCTTCGGCAGCGGCACCAGCCGCAGCTTGGCTTCCAGGATGATGCCCAAGGTCCCCTCGGAGCCGACCATGATCCTGGCGAGATTCACCGGCTTCGCCGGGTCGGTGAACTCGTCCAGGTTGTAGCCGCCCACGTGGCGCAGGATCTTGGGGTAGCGGCGGCCGATCTCGGCGGCGTGCTCGCTGGCGAGGCCGAGCACGGTGCGATAACAGGCCGCCTCCAGCGTGTCGCCGGCCGGCACTTCGGTGCGCGGAATTTCGCGAAAGTGAACCATGCTCGCGTCCGATAGCGCGACCACCATCTCCTGCACGTGGTCGATGGTTCTGCCCCACCAGACGCTGCGCGCGCCGGCCGCGTTGTTGGCCATCATGCCGCCGATGGTGGCGCGGCTGGCGGTGGAAATGTCGGGCGCAAAGCGCAGCCCGAGCGGCGCCATTTGCGCGTTCAATTCGTCCAGCACGATGCCCGGTTCCACCCGGACCCAGCGCTCGTCCGCGTTCACCTCCAGCACGCGGTTGTAGTATTTGGAAATGTCGATCTGCAAACCGGAGCCGATCGACTGGCCGCACTGCGAGGTGCCGCCTCCGCGCATGGTGATGGGGCAGCGGTGCCGCCGGCAAATCCCGAGGCTGCGCAGAATGTCCTCGCGGTTCCTGGGAATCACGACGCCTGCAGGGGCGATCTGGTAAACGCTGGCATCGGTGGAATAGAGCGCGCGAGTGACCGCGTCGAAGCGGACCTCGCCTTCGATCTGGCTTTCGAGCTCGCGGCGGAGCGCGCCCGAGTCGATTGGCGCCACCGTTCCGGGCAGGATGGGAACGGTCGTCACGCTGTCTCGCTTTCCTGCCCGATCAGGTAATCGAGAGCGGCGGCGATGCCGCCCTTTCGGTGTGGAATGCCGGCAAGCCCGAGCCCCATTTCGACGCCGGCCAAAGTGCCCGCCAACATGAGATCGTTGAAATCGCCCAGGTGGCCGATGCGAAAGACCTTGCCCGCGGTCTTTCCCAATCCCGCCCCGAGCGACATGTTGAACCGTTCCAGCACGACTGCCCGGAGGGCGGATTCGCTGCAGCCGTCCGGCAGCAGAACGGCCGTATCCGAACTGCTGTACTCGGCGGGATTCGCGGCCCAGATCTCCAGGTTCCAGGCGCGCACCGCACGGCGGGTGGCCTCGGCCAGGCGGTCGTGACGGCGAAAGACGTTTTCAAGCCCTTCCTCCTGGAGCATCTTCAGAGCTTCCCGCAGGCCGTATAGCAGGTTCGTAGCGGGAGTGTAAGGGAAAAATCCGCGCGCGTTGTTCGCCAGCATTTCTTCCCATCGCCAGTAGCTCTTGGGCAGTTTGGAGTCCTTACTGGCCGCGATGGCTTTCGAACTGACCGCATTGAAGGAGAGCCCGGGCGGAAGCATGAGACCCTTTTGAGAGCCGCCGACGGAGACATCCACGCCCCACTCATCGTGCCGGTAGTCCATCGCCGCCAGCGAAGAAATGGTGTCCACCAACAGCAGGCCGGGGTGCTCGGCGTTGTCGAGCGCACGGCGGACGGCGGCGACGTCGCTCCGGATGCCGGTCGAAGTCTCGTTGTGGACTACCAGGACGGCCTTGATCTCGTGGTTGCGGTCGGCACTTAGCTTGGCCGCGGCCTCCGCCGGGTCCACGCCGCGTCTCCAGTCGCCCGGCACAAAGTCCACCCGCAGGCCGAGGTCCGCCGCCATCTTGGCCCACAGGGTGGCGAATTGGCCGGTCTCGAACGCCAGCACCCGGTCTCCCGGACTCAGGGTGTTGACCAAAGCCGCCTCCCACGCGCCCGTGCCGGACGACGGGAAGATCATCACGGGGTTCCCGGTCCGGAAGACGGCCTTCATGCCCTCCAGACAAGACTTGCCCAGCTCCGCGAAACCCGCGCCGCGATGGTCGATCGTCGGATTGTCGATGGCGCGCAGAACCCGGTCCGGAACATTGGTCGGACCGGGTATTTGAAGAAAGTGTCTGCCGGTGGGATGCCTCATGGTTACCTTTCCGGGCGAAGTGTCACCGTGGCCAATCATCGCCACAGTTGGCCGTTTTCAGAATCTTATCAGACATAAACGGCCCCGGGTTAGCTGACCCGCCAACGCAAGAATCCGTCCGGCCCCGTCAATCGGGAGTAGAATACTTCAGAAGAACCCCCACTGGAGGGGGGACTCATGAAAAGACTTCTGTCTTCCCTACTGCTATTAAGCTGCGTCTTGCCGGCTCAAACCAGGAAAGTGATTGCCAACCTCTCGCCGGATATGCTGAAGGAGCTGGCGGTGACTGCTCCAAACGTGAAGATCGTGGCGGCCCGCGGCGCCGATCTCGCCAAGGAAATCGTGGATGCCGACGCCATGGTAGGCGTCCAGTTAACGCCCGAGTTATTCAAACAGGCCAAGCAGTTGAAGTGGCTGCACATCTCGAGCGCGGGTGTCGAACCGCACGCCGAGCAGGTCGGTCTGTTCCCGGCCTTGATCGATAGCGACGTAGTAGTCACCAACGCCAAGAACGTCTACGGCCCGCAGATCGCCGATCACGCGTTTGCCTTTCTGCTGGCGCTGACGCGCCGGCTGAACGTTACCATTCCCCGGCAGCATCTCGAGGAATGGCCTCCTGGACGGAACGGAATGTTCGAGTTGGATGGCAAGACGGCTGTCATCATCGGCGTCGGTGGAATCGGCAGCCAGATCGCCCAGCGGGCGCATGGCTTCGGTATGAAGGTCATCGGTGTCGATATCCGCGACGTTCCCATCGGCAACACGGTGCAGCGCGTCGTGCCCCCGGATATGCTCGATTCGGTGCTGCCCGAGGCTAATGTCGTTTTCATCTCGGTGCCGCACACCAAGAAGAGCGAGGGAATGATGGGCCCGCACGAGTTCGAACTGATGAAACAGGGCTCGTATTTCATCGCCATGTCGCGCGGGGCGATCTATAGCCACGCAGGGCTGGTCAAGGCGCTCGACAGCGGGCGCCTCGCCGGAGCGGGCCTGGATGTCACCGACCCCGAGCCGCTGCCCAAAGGCGACCCCCTCTGGAAGTTTCCCAACGTCGTGATCACGCCCCACACCTCCGGCGGTTCCGACAATTTGCAGGCGCGCCTGAATCACATCGTCAGCGAGAACATCAGGCGGTTCGGCGCCGGACTGCCGCTGCTCAATGTGGTGGACAAGAAGGAAGGCTTCTAACTCCTTCCCGGCGCCGGCCGCGAAGGGTGCGTGCGCCGTAATAACCGTACCAACCGCTCCCATACGTAAGGGAGCGGTTCCCGGTCATTGGGGTTGGGCGCTTGGGAATCGTCATGAAATAACCATGCCAAATCCTGGAGCCGACGTGGCGCACGCACTCGTGCGTGCCGTGTCGAGACTCTTCTCGACACCCGCTTGCGTAGGGTGAGCCGAGCGTCGGCAAAAGTGCCGACGCGGCACGCACGAGTGCGTGCGCCACGCCGGAAAGGCATAGTTACTTCTTGACGGGCGCTTAAACAAAATCGATGCGGAAGATAGCACCGCTCGACAAGCTGTCGCGATCCTTCCAGCCAGGATGAACGCCGGCGTCGCAACTGATCAGGGCGCCGTCGTGAAACTCCAGTCCATGCGGGTCGGCGGAGCCGGGAAGGAACTCCGCAGTCTCGAGCAGGCGGCCGGTTTGGGCGTCGTACTTAACTAAGGCGGGCCGGCCTTCGGCAAAGCTCTTGCTGTCGTTCCCCATCACCTGCCAGATGGCGCCGTCCCCGTCGAAAGTCATGTCGTGCCACCGCGGCATCTCCGCCGTATGGTGGATGGGGATCAGCAACTCCGGCTCCCAGGTGTTGGGATCGACGCGGAGGAGCCCGGCGATCCGGTTCGCCACGATCCATAGCTTGCCTTCGTGCCACTGTGCCCCGTGGCAGCCGCCGCCATCGCTCGCGGGCCCGAGCGGAATCTGACGATGGCTGACTGTCCTGGAGTCCATGTCCGTCTGGAAAATGCCCTGCGGCTCCGTATTCGCGCCCATCCAGACACACCCGTTGCCATAGGCCATTCCGCTGGTGTTGCGGGACTGGGTCGTTACTGTCTTCAGCAGTTTGCCATTCCAATCGACCAGCCAGGCGGCTTCGTCCCGGTCTTTTGGGACCGGTTGGTTCCATAGGGCGGCCTGCTGCGCCGAGAGTTTTTGCTGAGCGATCCACAAGCCCTCGGGTGCCACCGCGAGCCCGTTCGGGTACATGCCCGGCGAGCGGAACAGCTCTGTCGTTTTCACCTTACGATGCGGAATGCCCGCCCCGCCGCGGCCTCCGGTTCCCTGCTGGGGCTCCCACGCAAAAGCCAGGCGCCCACCCAGCCACCCGGCAGCCAAACCGGCGCCGATAAAGTCTCTTCTCTTGGTGTCCACGTTTCCCACCCCCCAAAGAGTCGGTCTTGGAGCCCAGGCAAGAGTGACCTCACCCGCCCGCACCCGAATCAGCCGCGGAAACGTCGGGTAGAGACTCGCCGCGGTGCCGAAAGGTACCGGCGCCACGCTTGGCTCTCGGCTTTCGATTCTACATCCAACCGCCTCGGTCGCACGGTTTTGTCTCGGCTTGTCTTGATTTTCGCAACAAATCGGTACACAATATCACTCGTTGTCACTCGCTGACCGGTTTGGGACTGAAATTCCGCAGAAATGTCCCGGCGGCAGTGGGCGATGGTTGGGTGGGGTCTTCAACCGAGTACGTTGAAAGAAGGTGGGAAATGTCACGGTGGTACAAGTTTCTTCTCCTCGCTGCGTTGCCTGTATTCCGACTTTGCGGGCAACAATTCGGCGAAGTCACAGGCACAGTCACGGATGCCAGCGGTGCGGTCATTGCGGGAGCCCAGGTTCGGGTGACGAATACCGCAACACAACAAGCTCGTAGTGCGGCCAGCAACGACTCGGGCGTTTATTCCGTTCCCTATCTGGTGCCGGGCATGTATGCGGTCCGCGCCGAGAAATCCGGATTCAAGGTCACCACACAGTCGGACGTGGAGGTACACGTCGGCGATGTGGCGCGTATCGATTTCCGGCTGGAACTCGGCGAGATCACCCAGCAGGTAGAGGTCACCGGCGGAGCGCCGCTGCTCAACACCGAATCGGTCGCCATCGGCAGCGTCATCGAATCGACGCAAATCGTGAACCTTCCCCTCAACGGGCGCGACTATCTGAGTCTGGTGATGTTGAGTTCCAACGCGGTGGGAGAAATGACCGGTGGCGGTGGCAGTGGCTTGCAGGGCGGTGTGCGCTCTTCCGAGGCGATCTCGGTGGCTGGGCAGCGCCTGGAATACAACCACTATACGCTCGATGGGGTGGAAAACACCGATCCCAACTGGAACTCCTACATCATTCATCCATCGGTTGATGCGATTCAGGAATTCAAAGTGCTGACGGGCGTCTACTCAGCCGAGTTCGGGCGGGGAGCCTCGCAGATCAACGTCAATACCCTGCCTGGGGCGAATGCCTACCATCTGGCGGCTTTCGAGTTTTTGCGGAATGACGACATGGACGCCAAACAATGGGAGCAGGTGGGCGCGAAGAATCCGTTTCGGCGCAACGATTACGGCTTCACGCTGTCGGGGCCGACCTCGATTCCCAAGATATTCAATGCCAAGAACCGGCTTTTTTTTATGTCGAATTTCGAAGCGCTCCGCGACCGGACCACTTACCAGGAGATTGATCCGGTAGCTACCGACCTGATGCGCGCCGGCAACTTCACGCAAATCAGCCAGATCATTTACGATCCCCTGACGCGGGTCTACAATTCCTCCGGAGCGGGCACCGCCAACCCCTTTCCGGGAAACATAATCCCCGCCTCGGAGATCAGCCCGCAAACGGTGAACCTGCTCAAGTACTATCCGACCACGACCATCCCGGGCGACACACTGAACGCGCGCAATTTCCATCGCAACGCCCTGTCGCCCACCGATTCCACCCAGTTCAACCAGCGAATCGACTGGGTCGAGAACGCCAAATCGACCTGGTTCGGCCGTTTCAGTTGGGGCAACGATTTGCAAGAGGCCGCCGGCGCCTTTTACGGCGGAAACACGATTACCGGGACTATCGTTCGCCAGGCCGTGTTGGCCAATACTCGCATTCTGAGTCCCTCCATGGTGAACGAAGCCCGCTTCTCCTGGAATGAGTTCGAAAACAATCTGACCGGCGATTACGCCAACACAACCAACGTGCAGGGCACGCTCGGCATCACTGGCCTGGCGGCTCCCAGTCCCTTGGCATACGGCATCCCGGCGATCGGTCTTGGGGAGGGTATCACTGGCTACGGCGGGATCACTCCGTGGATTACCAGGGACAATAACTTCCAGGGGACCGATACCGTCTCGATTCTCAAAGGCGGCCACAGCATCAAAGTGGGCGCCGACCTTCGCCGCCAGCGGTACGACCAGTATGGGAACCAGAAGACCGATGGCGAATTCGATTTCGACGGCCAGTCCACCTGCAATCCGGCCAGTTGCGCCTCGAGCGGTTTCATCTTTGCCGATTTCATGGTCGGTCTGCCTTACCAGGCCTACCGTGCGCTGGGCGAAGCCAACGCCATGATGCGCACCACTTTCTTTGCCGGTTACGTCCAGGACGACTGGAAGGTCAGCCGAAAGCTTACTCTGAACCTCGGTTTACGCTACGAAAACGAGCGCCCGTGGGTGGACAAGTACAACGACATGATGAACATCCAGGCGTTTGACACGGGCGTGGGCCCGGCCGGAGCTTATCTGATTCCCAACGCGCAGGCACCGATCTTCACCAGACCGGGAAGCGGGAGCTTTTACCCCAACAGCGCGTGGGAATTCGGGCAAGGACAGGCGACGCAAGTCAGCAACGCCATGGGGCGAGGCCTGGTCAACCCCAGCGACCGCAATTGGGGGCCGCGCGTCGGTCTGGCCTACAACCCGGCGCAACACTGGAGCATCCGGGCCGGTGTCGGGATGTTCTACGTGCAGGACATCACTAACATCGTTTTCGATATGGCCCGTAATCTGGCAGCTAAGGACGGGTATGTGATCCCCGTCAACGCGCGGACCACTTATCTTTCTTCTCCGTGGGCCACCGAGTCTGGCAGTCCCAATTGCCCGGGCTTTGGCGGGGTGTGCCTGGCGGCGCCTCAAGTCCAGGCCACCGATCAGAACAACCGCACGCCGTACGTGGAACAGTTTCTGCTGAACATACAGCGCGAATTGACACACCACATCGTAATGGAGGTCGGATACCTGGGGAATGAAGGACACCACCTGGACCGTTACCAGGTCCTGAACCAGGCGATTCTTCCGAGCGGGCCGAACGACCATAGCAGCACCGCGTCGCGCCGTCCCTGGCCGTTATACGGCAATCTTCAGGAAGTGGCGGGCGTGGATAACTCCAACTACCACGCCCTCAATTGGAAACTGACCCAGACGCCGGTCAAGGGCTTGGCCTACACGGTTGCGTTCACCTGGTCGAAGGCCATCGACGAGGGCAGCGCCACACGCACCAATTCCGGCGATACCCTTTGGCCGAACAACAGCTACACGCTGAACACCATGCGCGGGCTTTCGCAATTCGATGAGGGGCGCCGGTTTGTGGCTTCCTACGTGTACAATCTGCCGATCGGGCGGGGCACGAGCTTACTCGGCGCTGGCGCCGCCGGCGCGATCCTCGGCGGCTGGCAGCTCGGAGGCATCCTCACCCTGGCGGACGGCACGCCGGAACAGGGCTCCACGTTGGGCGATACCACCAACATCGGCAACCTAAACGATTTCCCGGAGGTCACGGGAATTAGTCCGGTCCCGGCGAACCGCTCCGCGAGTAACTACTTTAATGCGGCCGCATTCAATTTCACCAGTCCGACCCTGTCCTATCTACCGGGTGATGAGGGAAGAAACGTGCTGTTAACTCCCGGGGTCGCAAACTTCGATGCCTCGCTGGTGAAGCTGATCCATATCCGAGAGAGCCACGCGGTGGTCGTCCGGTTTGAGGCCTTCAACTCAGTCAACCATCCCAACTGGAATGTGCCGCCTAACGATCCCCGGTCCCCGGCCACATTCGGCATCGTGACCAGCGCCAGGGCGATGCGGCAGTTGCAAGTCGCGCTGAAATATAGTTTTTGACGAGTCGAGGGAGGGGCGCATTTAACTGATCCACTTTACCGCGGCATCCGATGTTTGACAGAGCCGGCGGATTTCCGTTCGTTAAACAAGTTCGGAAAGGAAAATCATGAAGAGTATTTCGAAGGGAACGTGTTGGCTGGGCTTGCCGGTGGCACTGGTATTCGGGGTTGCGGTCACGCTGGCCCAAAACGGGGAGTCGGCCTACAAGCCGAAGCGGATCAATCGAGCCGTCGAGTTGTTGGCGGACGGCCAGCCGATTTATTATACGGGCTCTCACACGGGAGCGCCGGGCGGGGGCGCGAGCGCGGAAGCCAGTTTTGAACAGGGTAAGAAGGACGCGCAGACTTACGCCGACTATATCAGCTACGACATGGAACATACCGCTTACGACATTGTCGGGCTGACTGCATACATGAAGGGGCTGGTGGCGGGCGGCCCGACCAGGAGCGGCCATCGCACGCCGGCGGTGATCGTCAATGTGCCTGTGAATGGCTTGGATGAAGCGTCGGTGCGCGCCAATGCCTGGATGTTCCAGCAGGTACTGGCCGCGGGTGTGCACGGAATCATGCTCACCCACGCGGAAACGCCGGGCGCCATTCGGGAGTTCGTTGAAGCCGTCCGCTTTCCAATCCACAAAGAGGGGATCGGGCCGCTGCTCGGTGAGGGTCACCGGGGCGAGCACGGATCCGCCCCGGCCGCGGCGATCTGGGGAATTTCGTTACAAGAGTACGAGCAAAAGGCCGATCCGTGGCCGCTCAACCCGAACGGGGAGCTTCTGCTGGGCGTAAAGGAGGAAGATAAGTACGCCCTGGCGAACGTGGAAACCAACCTGCAAGTGCCGGGCATCGGAATGGCGGAGTGGGGGCCGGGAGACATGGCGCTGTCGCTGGGCGTACCCTCGGGGCGGGACGCAGTCAGCGACCCCAGAATGGTGGCTGCCCGAGCGAGAGTATTGGCGGCATGCAAAGCCAACCACGTCGCTTTCCTGAATTCCCTGGCTCCCGGTAATGCAATCGATATGATCAAGGAAGGCGTCATGGTGGGTCCGGCTAGCCGGGAGACTACCGAAATCGGCCGTAAGTTCACCAAACGCCAGATGCCCTGGTAGTTACCGGGCGGTTCTTTTTGCCGTTACCGAGCCGCGACCGTCAGGGAGCGGTTCTTTTCCGGACGGATATTTCAGACAGAGCAGTCGAGAAAACCACAACACATGAAACCATACCTAAGTTCGGTTGGCCTGACGCTGATGATGACGGCGGGCCTGTTCGGCGCGGACAACGTTCTGACTCCCCAAGAGAAAGCTGCGGGGTGGATACTCTTGTTCGACGGCAAGACGCTTAATGGCTGGGATTCGGCCGTTCCCTGGACTGGCGGGCAGGGGCCCGGCGCACCGGGGGCCGGGGCTCCAAAGCAGGCGAAAGCCGCGCCGCGAACCGGCGGCTCCCCGGCGCAAGGCTCCAATCCGCGGCCGTGCTCGACCGAAACGGCGACGGCCGCCGTCCCGCCGGGCGGTTCGCACTGGGAAGTCAAGGATGGAGTGCTTTCGCCGTGCGGACCGGTTTCGGGCTATCTGACCTCGAAGCAGGACTATAAAGACCTGGTTCTTACGGTGGATTTCAAGACCGGCGAGGACACCAATAGCGGCGTATTTATTCGCTCTCCTGCGGGCAAGCTGGGCTATGAAGTGCAGATCTGGAAGGACCAGCCGGCGGGTTATAACACCGGCTCGATCGTCGGGGCGGGCAAGACCGACAAAGAGTATAAGTTCATAGCCGACCAGTGGAACCACTACGAGATCACCGCCGATGGCGATCGCCTGGTGGTAGTGCTGAACGGAACCAAGACGCTGGATATTCACGACTCATCGTTTTCCGATGGCCGCATCCGTTTTCAGTATCAGAAATACCCAATCGAGTTTAAGAATGTCAAGATGCGAGAGATTAAGCACTGATGCCTGGTGTTTAGGTGGGGCAGGCGGTTCCGCCTGCCCGCCAATTCTCTTACTGCATCCTAATGAAACAAGCATGCCCAATCCTGCGGCCCTATGTGGCGCACGCACTCGTGCGTGCCGTATCGAGACTCTCTCGACACCCGCTCGCGTATGGTACGGGTCATTCCATGACAGGCTTTTAGCATGATCAATCTCCGGCGAGCTTCCGAACGCCCTCCCAAGGCACCGGCCGATCCAGCCGACCTACCTCCCGCCAGCCGGGTGCGCTATCGCGTATTGGGTTTAAGTTTTCTGATGGCGTTCCTGATGTACATGGAACGCGGCGCCATCGGCGCGGTGGCTCCGGCCATCATGCGCGAGTTCCACGTGAACAAGATCTCCATGGGCTGGGCGGTTTCGGCGTTCAACTGGTCCTACGCTCTGTTTCAGGTGCCGGGGGGCTGGATGGCCGACCGGTTCGGTCCGCGCCTCATTCTGGCCGGGGCCATGGCGTGGTGGTCGGTTTTCACCGCGGCCACGGGGTTCACGTTCAACGTCTCTTCGTTGGCCGCCACGCGGTTTCTGTTTGGCGTGGGCGAAGCGGCGGCGTTCCCGGCCGGATCGCGGGCGCTGGTGCGCTGGCTGCCGGTCCGGCGGCGCGCCTTCGGACAGGGATTCCAGCATTCCGGCTCGCGTCTGGGCGCGGCGCTGGCTCCGGCCCTGGTGGTGACGCTGACCGCGCTGTCGGGTTGGAGGCCGGTCTTCTACATTTTTGGGGTAGTGGGAATCGCGTGGGCCTTCGCCTGGTATTGGTATTATCGCGATTATCCGCGCGAGCACGCGGGCGTCAACGCCGAAGAGTTAGCCATCCTGGGGACGGCGGGCTCGCGGCCTCCGTCCGCGGCGCGGCCCGCCGTGCCCTGGGGGCCGATTCTACGCAGCCGCGATTTGTGGTACCTCAGCACGATTTATTTCTGTTACGGCTGGGTGCTGTGGTTGTATCTGGCCTGGTTTCCCAGTTACCTGCGGGAAGCGCGCCACTTCACCCGGCTGGGGATGGGGTTGGCGAGCCTGCCTCTGCTGGCGGCGACTGTTACCAATGTGATGGGCGGGTTGTTATCGGACCGGCTGGCCCACCGTTGGAACGACTTGCGCCGCGGCCGGTTGATCGTTTCGATCGGCGGCTTCGCCATAGCGGGGATCGCCCTGTTACCGGGGGTTTTGGCGGCCAGCCCCATCGCGGCGATGATTTGTCTGACCATCGCGCTGGCTGGGCTGGAACTTACTGTCTCGGTGTCGTGGGCCATCTCGATCGATATCGGCGGCGACTTCAGCGGCTCGGTTTCTTCGGTCATGAATACCTGGGGCAATGTGGGCGGGGCTGTGTCCGCCGTTATGGTCGGCTATCTGGCTACGCTGCTTGGATGGACCTCGCCGTTTCTGGTGGCCAGCGCCTTGTGCCTGTTCTCGGCGCTGGTTGTCAGCCGCATCGATCCGCGCCGCTCGGCCACCGGCCAACCTGTGAGAGAATACAATACTTCGGGGAGCACACCGGTATGAGAATCGACCCTGCTAAGTGCGTGGCCTGCGGCAACTGCACTTATGTGTGTCCCATGGGCGCGATCTACATCGATCCCGCCATCAAACGCGCCACCGTGAACCGCGACGAGTGCGTGGAGTGTTATGCCTGTTACAACGGTCTGAGCCAGGAGCACCTGAATCCGACGCTCGTGCGGACGATGCGCAGGGTGTTCCAAATGATGCGGCTGCGTTTCGACCCCGAACCCGACGTCTGCCCGACGGCGGCGTTCGCGCCCGAGGATCTCGTCTGGCCGAGAGTGGTGCGGCGCGCCTTTTCCGACCCGCGCGTGCCGCACGAATCGACCGGCGTGGAAGGGCGCGGCACCGAAGAGGTGAAGACTAACGACATCAGCGGCCGGGTGAAGGTGGGCGAGGTGGGATTCACCATCGAATTCGGCCGGCCGGGAGTGGGCGTATGGTTCCGTGAGATCCAGGAGATGGCTTGGGTGCTGGCGCGCGCCGGAGTGGCGTTCGAAAAGAAGAACCCCATCACGTCGCTGATGTCCGACGTCTCCAGCGGCACTATCCGTGAAGATATCCTGAATGAAAAGGTACTGTCGGCGATTCTCGAAATCAAGGTCCCGGTGGCGCGCACCGAGGAAGTGATCCGGCTGGTGTGGGACGTGGAGAAGAGACTGGAGACGGTGGTGGCGCTGGGGGTAGGAACGCGGTGCGACGCGGACGGGGAAGAACGCACGGTGGCGCCGATTCTGGAACAGTTGGGATACAAGCTGGAGCGGGCCAAGACCAATACGGGACTGGGGCGAATCACCAACGCCGCGCCGGTGAGTTAAAGGAGTTTTCAGAGCCGCGACCGTGAGGGAGCGGTTTGTACTCTTAGTGCGCAACGTGCCTTTAGGCGGAGAGACAAGATGACTAACACTCTACATCGGTATGGAGACGCGGCCAGTTTCCACGACGATTACGTGGTTTTCGCCATCTGCAGCCGTGGCAAGAACGACGAGGATTCGGTCCCCAAGCTGCGCCGGTTCCTGGAGATGGCGCTGCCGTTCCAACCGGTGAACCTGGGCGACGCCAGGCACGGCGGGGCGCTGCGGCCGTCGAAATCGATGCACCCGACGTCGCACTGGAAGCGGGAAGCGAAACCGGATTTTCAAGCCGTGATCGACGGCCTCGACACTCCCACCACGGCGGCGGCGGTATTCGACAACCGCGTGGCGGCGGAAGATTTCGTGAAGAGCGTGAAAGCCGCGGACCTGGGCCTGAGCGTGAATATCTCGACCTCCATCGATGGCGCCGAACAGTGCTGCCATGCGGCAGGTATCTGCCGCCACAGCGTGGGTTACTCACTCGGGTTTGAGGGCAAAACCGGGCATCTTCCCAATGAAGACGTGCTGAAGCTTTCCACCATGTGCGGACACGGGATGGTGAGCGCTTCGTTTGCCAAGAAGATGGTGGATTGGGTGAAAGAAGGGCGGCGAACCCCGGCGGAGGCGGTGACGTACCTGGCCCGCTTCTGCTCTTGCGGAGTGTTCAATCCGGCGCGCGCCAAACGGATTCTCGAAGATGCTCGCACCAGAACGAAGTAGAATTGCCTGTTTGGCGGCGCTGCTCGTGGGCGCCTCTGCGCTTCATGCCGAGGTCAAGGTGCTGAAGGGCTTCACCCTGATCGACGGCTCCGGCCGCCCGCCGCTGGCCAACGCCGCCATGGTGATCGACGCCGGCCGGATTGTCTGGGTGGGCCCGGTGGCGCAACTCAAGGTACCGGCCGGGGTGGAGACGATCGACCTCGCCGGCAAGTACGTGATGCCCGGCATCATCAACCTGCACGGGCACCTCGGCAACACCATCGGCCTGACCCAGGATGCCAAGTTTTTCACCCGCGAAAACGTGGAGAAGAATCTCGATACCTATGCGTCTTACGGCGTGACGGCCATGCTCAGCATGGGTACCGACCAGGACCTGATTTTCGAGATTCGCGACCGGCAGCGCGCCGGCAGGCCTTCGACGACGCGGGTTTTCACAGCCGGCCAGGGGTTCATCTTCAAGGGCGGCTACGGCGGCATTGCGGGAGTGAACCAGGGCGTATCCAGCGTCGCCGAAGTGGAGCCGGCGGTGGCGGTGCAGGCGCGCAAGAAAGTTGACATGATCAAGCTTTGGATGGACGACGAACTGGGCAGGCTTCCCAAGATGCCCTATCCGATCTCGAAGGCCATTATCGACGCCGCGCACCGACACCACCTGCGCGCGGCCGCGCACATCTTCTATTTGCAGGACGCGAAGCAGTTGACCGAATACGGCGTGGACGGGCTGGCCCACAGCGTGCGCGACAAGCCCATCGACCAGGCGCTCATTGAGAGCATGAAGAAGCACGGCACCTGGCAGTTGGCGGCGACGCTCTCGCGCGAGGCGTCCATGTTCGTCTACGCCGGCCCCGCCCCGTTCCTCACCGATCCTTTCTTTATGCGCGGCGTGTCCCCGGTGGTCGTCGAGACGCTGCGCACCCCGGCGTATCGGGAGTCGATTTCATCCGGCGCCCATTTCAGAGAATATCCGGCCTTTCTCGAGACCGCCAAGAGGAACCTCAAAACACTGGTGGATGCGGGCGTGAAGTACGGTTTCGGCACCGATTCCGGCCCTCCCGGACGATTCCCCGGCTATTTCGAACATTGGGAAATGGAACTGATGGTGGAAGCCGGGCTGACGCCGGCGGAGGTTCTGACGGCGGCCACGCGCAATGCGGCGGAGTTTCTGGGAGCGAACGACCTCGGCACCTTGGAACGCTCCAAATGGGCCGACCTGATCGTGCTCGACCGCAACCCGCTCGACGACATCAGGAACACCAGAACAATCGACGCGGTCTATATCGCCGGCAACCGGGTGAAATAAGGGCATCGATATACTTGACGCGACCGGACTCGCCGGAAATTCGAGTCTGTCGCTTTGTCGCCGCGGGTTCCCCGCGTGAAGCCTCGTGGTCAGATGTGACGCTCAGGCCCACTGCCCGCGGCACAACTTCTTATTCGAGACCCCTAGATCCGCTTCCTGTCGCTCTGGCCCTCGGCGTGCCACAGAGCGGCATGCGCACTGCATGGCTGGTTGTCGCTCTGTTGATGGCCTTTGGACCCGCAGCCTCCGGCCAGCGGCTCTATTGGGGCGCGATCGGAGGGACGAATCTCACTTCGGATTTTCCCCTCTACGACCTGAGCACACCGGCGGACGCTTACGGCAACCCTGCAGACAACTTCGAGCACCTGCCCGGTCCCCGCAAATTCATTTTGGGTGGCCTGCTGGAGGTCCAACTCACCAGCAGCTTTGCCATCGAGGCGGACATTTTGCATCGATCTCTGCCGGGCATCGGCGTCGATACGGAATTTCCGGCCGGCGGCCCCACCGTGACCACCAGATACAACACCCCATCGGCGAATACGTGGGAATTTCCCGTGATGCTGAAATGGAACCTGCCCTTCCCGCCGATATGGGGACGAGTCCGGCCGTTCCTCGAAGGCGGGCCTGCCTTCCGCACCTCGCAGGACAATTCGGGCACTCTGCCATCGCAATTCGGAGTGACTGCCGGGGTGGGCGCCGCCATCCACTTTGGCAAATTGCGCGTGGCGCCCACCATCCGGTACACGCGATGGGAGGAAGACGCAGGTTTTCCGAATTTTCCCACCAAGCCCGATCAGCTCGAGTTTCTGACCAGCGTGGCGTGGGGGACATCGTCAGACCCGGTGCCAGTGACCGGGCACGGGCTGAGTTTCGGGGTTTTGGCGGGATTATCCGTACTCGGTGAGCTCTACGACCCTTACACCGGAGTCAAGGAACACATCGGCGACCTGGGCGGGGTTTCGGGGCAACTGAAACTGCGCGAGGGCCTGGCGCTGGAGGCGGATGCCATCTACAAGCCGCTGCACGGCGCGGATTTCACCGTGGTGACCTGGGATTTCCCGGTGTTGGCCAAATATCACGTGGCAAAGCTGGGGCGGGCGCCGTTCGTGGAGGCGGGGCCCTCCTTCCGGGTCTCCGGCAATCTGAACGGCTACAACCCCTCGCACTTCGGGGTGACGGCCGGGGCCGGCGCGGAGACACGCAAGGGCTGGGCGCTACTATCTACGGCGCTGCGTTACACCCGTTGGGTCAAGGATGGGTATCCGTACTCTCTGGCGCCCGCCGTGGGTTACAGTTATGAGCGGACGAATGTCAATACCGTGGAATTGATATTCGGAATCGGTTTTTGATCGATGGTTTGACCGTCCCTACTGGGACTCTCAAGCCCAGGCTGGTTCGCAACCGAGAAATGGGACATTGAAGCAAAGAGTAGCGAACAGGTTGCGCATAGCGTCGAGGAAACACACCGCATGCTTCAGGGCTTGCTCGGCGAACGGTTTGGGTTGCGGATTCACCGGCAAACCGAGCAGCGCCCGGCATACATACTGGCTGTCGGGAAGGGTGGACCAAAGTTCAAGGCAGCGGAGCCAGATGAGTCTACCAACTATCGAATTACCGGAAACTCCATTAGTTTGGAGCGAGGGGACCTCGCACGAATGGCGCAGATCCTCGCGACGGCATTAGGCAGACCGGTCATCGACCGAACCGGACTCAGCGGGCACTACGATCTGTCCCTACAGTGGGACGATGCCCCCATCGGCGAAGGAGGCGTGCCGGGCCTGGATGCGCCCGTCGCGCAGGGGGACGATCGCGGATCTATCTTCAGCGCGATTCAGGATCAGCTAGGCTTGCGGCTGGTGTCTCAGCGGGCGCCCGTTGAGGTCATCGTCGTCGACCGAATTGAGAGACCATCTCAGAATTGAGCTTCGGCGCGTCCACCGGCCAGTGGCGGAGAATCGCACTTTCTTGTTGGAGAAATGGAATGAACGCTTCCCACCTTAGCATCGCTTCGGCATCCGCCGCAGTTAGGCGCGGCAGCTTAGGCATGAACTTCGACCGCGGTGGTCAGAATCTCCTGGCTCAGCGCGGCCGAGCGCTCTTCATAAGTCAGAGTCTCCAGGAAGAGTTCGATTGCCTCGCGGATATTGACAAGTGTCTCCTCGACTGTCCTGCCTTGCGATTGGCACCCCCTCAGTTCCGGGCACCACGCGTAGCAGCCCTGCTCGTCCTGTTCGATTACGACGCTAACCTTGCCCGTCATCAACCATCATTGTACGCCAGCGGCTGACGACTGAGTACAAGACCTACAGCAACGAGGAGGGCTGGAGCGAGTGGCTCGACCCCAGGACCCTCATAATACTCGCCGGGAAGACCGACCGAAAAGACGGGAAGGCGAGTCCGGCTGACGGACCCAGGCGCGAAATTCAAACCGGGAAATCCACCGGCTGGCCGGTCTGGTTGGAACGATAGATGGCGGCGAATATCTCGACCACGGCGCGGCCGTCGGCGGCTGTCACCAGCGGTTCCCGGCCTTCGCGAATGGCGCGCAGAAAATCCTGAATCTGCAGGGCGTGGTAGTGAACGGTGGGATCGACGGCGGCGAAGCGGGTACGGTCGTCAGCCTGAAACCCCAAGAGCAGCGGCTCTTCGCCGGGAACGGTCCAGAGGTCGTTCAACGGCGGATCGACGACGCCCGTCATTCCCGCCACGAAGGTGGCGCCGGTATCGGTTTCGACGCCCACCGAAGCGCCGTTCGACCCGTGTACGTGCAGCTTGGTGTAGATGCCCGGCCGCTGGCTCAGGCTGGTGAGGATGGACCCCAGGCCGCCATTGCGAAAGCGGACCATGGCGAGCGCTGTGTCTTCCACCTCTATATAAGGATGGTTCAGGTTGGCGCAGGCGCCGGTGATTTGCCGGATGGGTCCCATGAACCAGCGCAACAGGTCCAGATGGTGCGGGGCTTGGTTCACCAGCACGCCGCCGCCTTCGGTATCCCAACGGCCGCGCCACGGATCGGAGCGGTAATACGCCTCGTCGCGCCAGCTCAGCATCAGCACCGTGCCAAGGACGGGAGTTCCGATCTTGCCCGCATCGATGGCCGCCTTCAGGCGCATGACGGGCTCATAGAAGCGCCGCTGGCTGATGACGCCGAGCTTGACGTTGGCTGCGCGGGCGGCCGCGATCATGGCGTCGCAATCGGCAAGGCTCGCGGCCATGGGCTTTTCGACCAATACGTGGACGCCGGCACGGGCGGCTATGACGGCGGGTTCGAGATGCGCGGGATGGGGCGTGCAGATGGACACGGCCTCGACACCGGCTTCGGCGATCATGGCGGAGGGATCTTCGAAGGGAAGCGCGCCATACTCGGCGGCGAAGGCGCGGGCGCGGCCGCCCTGCGCGTCGCATACGGCCACCAGTTGCGCCTCAGCGATACCGGTCAAGGCGCGGGCATGCAGGTGCCCTACCTTGCCGCATCCGATGATAGCGGTCCGAACCGGGCGCGATTTTGGAAACGGGGAAGGTTTCATGTTGGTTTATGGCGGACCGAGCAGGGCGTGTTCCAGTAGCACTCCGCCCAGACCCACCAGGGCGATCAGGATCTCGAGCATGGTCCAGGTGGCTAGCGTGTCCCGAACGCTGAGATTGAAATATTCTTTGAACATCCAGAACCCGCTGTCGCTGAAATGCGAAAGCGATACGCTGCCCGCACCGATGGCCAGCACCAGCAACTCGGGCCGCACGCCGCTGGAAGGGACGATGGGAACCACGATGCCGGCCGCGGTTATGGCGGCGACGGTGGCTGAACCGGTGGCGCCGCGGAGCAATACGGCCGTGGCCCAGGCCAGTACGATGGGCGAGAGAGACATGCCGGCGGTGAGGTGCTTCACGCTCTCGCCGGTTCCGGCATCGAGCAGCACCTGTTTCAGCGCGCCCCCGGCGGCGACGATGAACAACGTCCCGGCTACCCCGGAGACGGCCGTGTTGGCGTCTTTCATGAGCGCTTCCACGGTTCGTCCGCGCCGCAGTCCGAGGGTGTAACACGCTAAAACCACCGCCAGGAAGAGGGCCACATTCGCGTCACTGAGGAAGCGCATGGAGACGGTCAGGCCGTTGTCGTGCCGCACCGCCAGGGCCACGATGGAGCCGGCGATCATGAGCGCTACCGGGAACAAAACCGTGCCCATGCTCACTGGGAAGCCGGGAAGACTGCGGCCCTCGAAGGAGCGCTCCACGTGCAGGCCGGCGGGAGGCTGGCTGCGCAAGCCGCGGAAGAAGGTGGCCCACCCCGGTCCCGCGACGATCGCCGCTATGATCGCAATGGGCAGGCCGTAGAGCAGCGTCCGGCCCGAATCGGCGTGAAACGCGATGGCGATGGCGGCCGGCGCGGGATGCGGCGGCAGCATGCCATGCACGGCGGACAGGGCGGCGGCCATGGGCATCCCCAGCCAGGCGAGGGACAGACCGGTGTCGGTGGCCAGCGTATAGATGAGCGGAATCAGAACCAGGAAGGCGGCGTTGTAAAACATCGGCAGGCCGATCAGAAATGCGACGATCAGCACGGCCCACTGAATGCGCTTCGGTCCCATGGCGGCGATGAGCGCGCCGGTAATGGTGTGGGCCGCTCCGCTTTCTTCGATCAGCTTGCCCAGCATGGCCCCGAACAGAATCATCAGCGCCAGGCTGCCAAGCGTATCGCCGAACCCTTTCAGGATGGATTTGAGCGCCGCGTCCGCGCTCATGCCGTTGAGGACGCCGGCGCAGAAGGCGGTTACCAGCAGCGCCAGAAGCGGGTTCAGTTTGGCCCAGGTGATGAGCGCCAGCAGGATGGCGATGGAGATTGCGAGAACGATCAGCGCCATGGCGGCTCAGGTTTCAGGATGGAGGAGCACCTTCAGGGCTTGCTTCCGCTCGCACAGATCGAAGGCCTGGCGCCATTGGGAGATGGGCAGCCTGGCGGTGATCATGTCGTCCAGGCGGATGCGGCCCTCGGCCAGGATCTTCATCACGCGGTCCCAGGTGCGGGCGGTGTAACAGAGCGTGCCGGTCAGGGTGAGCTGCTTGTAGAAAATGAAATCGATGGGGAAAGGGATCTCGCGCCCGCAGATGGCCACCTGGGTGTAGTGTCCCATGGGCCGCAGGGCCTCCAGGCAATTGCGCACGGAGAGCGGGTGGCCGGCGCACTCGAATGCGGTATCCACGCCCACGCCGCCGGTTTCCTCGCGGATGGCTTCGGCCAGATTGCGCGAGGCGATGTCGATGGTTGCGGCCGCACCCATGCGGCGAGCGGCTTCCAGGCGTTCGGTATCCGCCGCGGCGCCGGCCACGATGGTCTTGACGCCCTCGGCCACCAGCAACTTGAGGCACAGCAGTCCGATGGGTCCAGGGCCGGAGATCAGCACGGTGTCGCCAATCCGCACTTGGGTGATTTCGGTGACGGCCTGGACGGCGGCCGCGAACGGCTCCGAGAGAGCGGCTTCCTCCAGAGGGAAACCCTCCGGGACGCGGTAAAGCTGATCCGGCCGGACCACCAGGTAACGGGCGAAGCCGCCGTTCACGCCGTGCCCGATGCCGCGCCGGTTGGCGCAGAACATGAAGTTACCCGAGCGGCAATAGCGGCACTGGCCGCAGGTTACCGCCGTGGCGCCCAGAATGGTGGCGCGGTCGCCGACCGAAACCCCGGCGGCTCCGGCTCCCACTTCCACCACCCGGCCCGAGACTTCGTGTCCCATGATCACCGGCGGGAAGTTGCGGAAGGTGTCGTGCAGAACGTGGAGGTCGGTGCCGCACACCCCACAAAAAGCCACTTCCACCTTCACCTGGCCAGGGCCGCAGACGGGCTCTTCGACGTCCCGAACGTCCACGTTGCCCTCTCCGCGAGCGAATTTGACGACGGCTTTCATAGAGAAGTCGCGGTCATCTTTCGAGTGGATTAGCGCTCCAGGGCTTTGACGCCGGGCAGTTCGATACCGGCCAGGAACTCCAGCGAGGCGCCGCCGCCGGTGGAGACGTGACTGATCTTGCTGGTGACTCCGGCGGCTTTAATGGCTTTTTCCGAATCGCCGCCGCCTACCACCGAGGTTGCGCCGGAATCGGCCACGGCTTTGGCCAGCGCCACCGTGCCCGTGTCGAAAGGCGGTTTTTCGAAAATTCCCATGGGACCGTTCCAGATGACGGTCTTGGCCGCGGCGATCACTTGAGCGTATTCGGCGATGGTCTTGGGGCCGATATCGACCGCGATCTTACCGTCCGGAATGGTTTCCACGGTCTCGTGGGCCGCGCCGGCGGCGATTTCGGAAACCACCACGTGGTCGAGCGGCAGGAGCAGTTTGGTTCCCAGGCTGGCCATCAGGCTGCGAGCCAGATCGAGCTTGTCGTCTTCCACCAGCGATTTGCCGACGGGCAGGCCCTGGGCCTTCAGGAAGGTGTAGGCCATGGCGCCGCCAATGAGCAGCCTGTCCACGATCTTGCCCAGGTTTGCGATGACTTCGATCTTGTCGGAAACCTTGGCGCCGCCCAGAATGGCCACACACGGGCGGGCCGGGTTGCGGGTGGCCATGCCCAGGTACTTCAGCTCCTGCTCCATCAACAGGCCGGCCGCTGCGGTTTTGACAAACGGGATCATGCCCGCGGTGGAGGCGTGGGCGCGGTGGGCCGAGCCAAAAGCGTCGTTGACGTAAACGTCGCACAGGGCGGCGAGCTGTTTCGAGAATTCCGGATCGTTCTTTTCTTCCTGGGGATGGAAACGGAGGTTCTCGAGCAGCAGAACCTGGCCCGGAGCGGGCAGCATCGCCGCCACTTCCGGGCCCACGCAATCGGGCGCCATCACGACCGGACGGCCCAGCAGTTCGGCCAGCCGCGTAGCCACCGGCTGGAGACTCATTTCCGGATTGCGTTTCCCCTTGGGACGCCCAAGGTGCGAAGCCAGAACCAGGCCGGCGCCGTGTTCCAGCGCATATTGAATGGTTGGCAGCGACGCCTTGATGCGCTTGTCGGAGGAGATTTCCATTTCTCCGCGGTCGTTTTTGACGAGCGGAACATTGAAATCCACCCGAATGAAAACGCGCTTGCCGTTCAGATCGAGATCGCGAATGGAAAGGTAGGACATAAGAGTTCTCGAAACGCTGAGGGTAACACGAGGCACGAGGAATTTCCGGTTCGGAAGCGGGGCCGTGGCGGGGAGGCAAAGGGCGACCGCCGGCGGATGGGGAAGGGATTGCGGAGGCCGGCGATTTGTGCGTCGTTGTGCATTTTTGTGCAGCTTTCGGAGCCGATCGAGAACGCCGAGATTGGGCGGCGAAAGACAAGCTGGCGGATGGCCAGGTATTGCCGAGGCCGGTGATTTGTGCGCCGTTGTGCATCTTTGTGCACTTTTCGGAGCCGATCGGGAACGCCGAGATTGGGCGGCGAAAGACGGGCGCGGGCGGATGGGGCAGGTATGCCGGGGCCGGCGATTTGTGCAGCGTTGTGCATTTTTGTGCACCTTTCAGAGCCGGTCATGCGGAGCAGGGTAGGTTCTTGGTTTCTTTTTGTTGAGTGAAAAACTGGCTCGGTATCGGCGATTTGGGTTCGTTCCGAGCGTGCTGCCGGACGAGAGCGGCTGCCCACTTTGAGATGTAGCACGACGACGGGGGCGGTGAGCAACGCGGCAGAGCCGAGACGGTGGGAGGAAAGGGCTTCGCGGCCTGAAATAATTGGGAAAGTTCCGTGACCCGGATTTCGCAGCTCAGGCTGGGCCGCTTTCCACACGGTGTGTTGGACTTCGGGGCCCAGCTTGGCGCTGGCGGCAACTTAGGCTAGGATCGGATTGGGGGGCGGGAGGAAAATGGCAACCGCGACGACACTGATCGATTGGTCACACTGCTCCGTTCTGGAAAGCAAGCCGGACACGCAGGGCGGCGCCTGGGTTTTTCGGGGCACACGCGTACCGGTGACCGCCATTCTGCGCAACATGAGTGAATTGAGCGTCTCGGAGATGTCGCAGGAGTTCCCCACCGTTAAGCCCGAGCAGATTGCGGACCTTCTGGATTTCATCGCGCAGAGCGCTGAATCCGGGACGTGATCGATGCGGGTTCTGCTCGACGAAAACTTGCCGCAAAGATTGCGCCTCCACCTGGCCGGCCACGAGGTCGTCACAACGGCCTACCAAGGATGGGCAGGCTGGTCGAACGGAGCGTTGGTGAGGGCGGCGGACGAGTTGGCCTTTGACATATTGATAACGGCCGACCAAGGCCTGAATTATCAGCAGAGCCTTATGGGCCGCAAGATCGCGGTTGTGGTCTTGAGCACGAACAAAAGCAGCGTCGTGCTGGCGAATGTGGCGAAGATTCTAACCGCAATCAGCGCGGCCAAGCCGGGGAGTTTCAGCTTGGTCGACATCACGACCCGCGAGGAGCGCTAGGATCCGGTGCTCCGGCGCACCACCAGACATACATAGGAGCGGTCGCACCGATGATGTAGTGCGGGCCTTTGTCCGGCCGCGCTACGAGGGCGTTCGATCTCGTGCCACCTTGGGCCAGACAGCCGGCTCGACGGGGCCGAGGAAGAACAGGTACACAAACGCGCCGGTCAGAACCACTACGGCAACCGAGGCAAACGCCCAGAAGAATTGGCCGGTCCTACCTACGATGAATCCCGTGAGCGCCGGGGCGGCAATCCCCGCCCAGTTGCCGATGAAGTTCTGCAGCCCGGCCCATCTGCCCGCGGCAGCCGGTCCGGCGATGGTCTGGGTAATTGCCCAGTGACTGGAAGCGAAGACGCCATACGACACACAGGCCAGCATGAGGAAGGCCATCGACGCCGACCCGTTTGGAACGGCCACAACCGCCAGAATCACCGTGGAACAGCCCAGGCCCGCCGCCGTGCAGGTTTTGCGAACCCTGGTAGGGGACACGCCGGCGGCGATGGCGCGGTCGGCCAGCCATCCGGTAATAATGGTCGCGGTGGCCGTGACCGCATACGCCAACGCACCGATGGTTGCCATCCGGTCCATGGAAAAGTGGCGCTCGCGCACCAGGTAGAACGGCAGCCAGGTCAGCAGAAAATACCAAAGGTAGTTTCCACAGAAGATTCCGGCGAAAGTGGCCCACGCCGACCGCTTGCTTAGGATCTGTGGAACGCTCGGAACGTCCCCGGCGCCGCGCAGGTTTGGAATCGGCCCGCGCGGCATCCACTTTACCCAGGCCGGCAGCCAGATCATGCTGGCCAACCCAAGTACGATGAAGAACGGCCGCCACCCGAAGCGCGCCATCAGCAAGCCGCCCAGGAGCGTGCCCAGCGCGGGACCAAGCTTGGTGCCGGCATCGATCAGCGCATTGGCGAAGCCTCGTTGTTGCTCCTCAAAATATCCGGCCAGGATCTTGCAGTAACACGGATACGCCACGGACTCGCCGACCCCCAGCATCAGCCTCAAGACAACCAGCAGGGCGATTCCGTGTACCAGCCCGGTTACGGCCGTCGCGGCGGACCAAAGGAAGAACCCGCCAGCCAGGACCCAACTCATGTTCAGGCGGTCGACCAACCAGCCGGATACGATCTGGAAGGAAGAATAAGTCCAGAAAAATGCGGAAAGCAGGAAGCCAAGTTGCGCCGGCGAGAGCTTCAGCTCGTCCTTCAGCATTGGGGCGGCGATCGAGAGATTGCCGCGATCGATGTAATTGATGGCGACCGACGCCACCATGAGAACCAGGACCGGCCAAAGCGAACTTTGGATTCCGGTTTCCGCCATTTTACGGGGTGTTGTCACCGACATAGGCACGGCCCGCCGGACGTCACCACCATCGGTCTCCGGCGACACTCCGAGATCGTCTCCGGGGCGAGCCACCCGGCGCCGTATTCGCCGCCACGTTTCATCCTTATAACAATCACCCTCGACGCCAGCCTTAGAACTGGAGCTTCAGGCCAAATTGTAACACTCGTGGCCACGACCACTCCGTCGTCACTTGGCCGAACGCGGCGCTGGTTTGAGGTTGTGATTGGTGTCGGGAACCGGGGATGACTCATCCATCTAACTCGGACGGCGAATGCGAGTTATTATGCTTCCGAAAGCGATTCTACGCGGGGGCCGAATGGCTGTCAACAGTTTTCTGAGATATCTGAAAATATCTTTCCGGAGCGCTTTCTGTCCGCTGGCCGCAAGACCTTTCAAGTCAACCGCAAGTGATTGAACCTACAGGCGTTATCATTCGCTCTTGACCGGCCAATGGGGCTCCATATCCGGACGCTCGCGATGCTGCCGTTCGCCGATTCGCTTGACACCGCCCCCGACGGCAACTACAATCAGCTTCCGTATAAGCGTCGCGCCCGGAGTCTTCCGGCGCATGACTCGGCGGTTCGTATGAGTCGCCCGACAAAGCACCGGATACACGTGATGTACGGCAGTTCATGCGCGGGCGTGTGTGGAATGGCACGGGCCGCCGCCCGTGTTAGTTCGGAGTCGATAACTTAACCAAACATCGGAATGGAGACGGGCTGACAGTTCGTCCGGAAAGACGGGTCAAAGCAATGAGAACAGCAGTATTAGCACTCTGTAGTGTCGCCATGGCATGGGCGCAAGCCGACAAACCGGCGCTGCCGCCGCCGTCGAAACAGTACCTTACAGTGAAGCAGTATAGCGCGGAAGAAGACTCGCGAGTGCTCAAGCTATACGACGGAATACGGGTTGCCGATGTCATGGACGCCCTGGACGTCGTCGGTTTGCAGGACGTTACCATGATGGATCGCAATATCCGGCCGCTCTGGCGCGACGAGGAGAAACTCACCCATCGGATTCACGGTATCGCTCTTACCGTGCGGCTGGTGCCCGCTCAGGAGCGAGCGCCGCATTTCGAGTCTCACGCCGCGGAGCGCCCCTGGGAGGCGGCCTGGTATAAGAACCAGAGCGAGTATGGCGGCCTGGTGAGGCCCGGAACCATCCTGGTGGTCGATAACCAGGCGCGGGACGACGGATTCTGCGGGTCCAATATGGGACTTACTCTTTTCGGAAAGGGCTTGCGCGGTTTCGTCGGCAACGAAGTCTGTCGCGATACCGACGAAATGACTCTGACGAGGATCCCCGTCTATCAGGATCCCGCAGTATCGCCGCGGGGCATTAATCCGGGGCGCATGTGGGTTGAGTCTTACAATCAGCCCATCACGGTCGGCCACGTGCTGGTGATGCCGGGAGACATCATTGTTGCGGACAACGACGGCGTGGCGGTGGTGCCTCGCGCCAAGGCGGAGCAGGTGGCGGGAATCGCACGCTGGATCTTCGAGGACGACGAGATCAAGCGCGGGAAGATATACGACCGTGTCCACAAGCCCCGCGACTGGACGGTGGAAGGTCATACCGACCCCGCGCCTCCCAGCACTACGCCGATTCATCAGTAGGGAGGCTCCCGCATGTTGAAACGGTCGGCGATCAACTCCAGTATTGCCACGGCCAAGCACTATCTGAAAAAGTACGGCCTGCACTTGCCGCCGTTCGCATCCTGGACGGTAGAGGAGTGGAACCATAAGGGTTCGGAATGCGATGAGATCCGGCACTGCATGTTGGGGTGGGATGTGACGGATTTCGGCTGTGGCCGGTTTGCAGAGATCGGCCGGACTCTCTTTACCCTCCGAAACGGTACCTTGAGGGAACCGGGATACGCCAAGTCGTATGCGGAGAAGTACATTCTGGACCCCGAGGGCCAGCGCGCCCCCGCGCACTTTCACCGTGGCAAAATGGAGGACATCATTAATCGCGGCGGAGGCGTCATTTGTATCCAACTCACGCCATGGGCGGATGACGAGGAGCGGAGCGGCCGGCGGTTCACTGCCCAGGTGGACGGCCGGCGGGTCGAACTTACGCCGGGCGCGGTGATTGAACTGATGCCGGGGCAAAGCGTGTGTATCCCGCCGCGAACCATACACCAGTTTTGGGGTAAGTGCGGCACGGGATATACCATTAGTGGAGAGGTTTCGACTGTCTGCGACGATTGGAACGACAACTGCTTTCTGGAGCCCGCGTCCCGCTTTCCGGAGATCCACGAAGACGAGCCTCGCGCCGCGTATCTGTGTCATGAGTACCCGCCCGCGGCTCCGGGCTTTGGTCTTGGGGCTGCAACTATCGGCGATATACTGAAAACACAGCGGCCATGAACACTTATCACGGCAATCTCACTGAACACGCCTATCTGTTGATTCGCGATCGTATTCTTCGGGGTGAGCTTCCGTTCGGTACAGGGTTATCCAGGCGCGCCTTGGCCGAGGATTTCGGCATAAGTATCGTTCCGGTGGGAGACGCCCTGCAGCGTCTCGAAAACGACGGTCTCGTGGAAAGCCGGCCTCGCGTCGGTACACGAGTTCGCATTCCCACGCCGAAAGCAATTCGCGGCCACTATATTTTGCGTGAGGCGCTTGAATCGCAGGCCGCCCGGATTTTCGCGGAGAAGGCCAGCCCCAACGAACGCGAAGAAATCAAGCAGTTGGCCAGTCAGTTGGACGAACACTATACTCTACTGGCTACCACCGAAGGAGCCACGGAACCGGCCTTCCAAAGCCACACGCTCCACATGCGTTTCCATATGCGCATCGCGGAATGCACGGGGTGCGATGAGCTTTGCCAGGCAGTGGAGAAGAACCAGGTGCTGGTGTTCAACTGGCTCTACGACACTTCTCTCGGCAATCAGCAGCAGCCGCCGCCGGGTTGGCATCGGGAGCTAGCCGAAGCCCTTGTGTCGGGAGATCCCGAAGCCGCGGACGCGGCCATGCGCCGCCACACACGGTTTCGCATGGAAGAGGTTCTGCAGCGGATGGAGCCGTACTTCAGCTTCACCGAGGCGCGTCTGGGCGTTTTCCCAAAACGGCCGCGGCGGCGCACGGCGCCCAAGGCTGCCACGGCTCGCAAGTCTCGCAAGTCTTTGGCCGCGGCCCTGGAATCCCCCAAATGACGCTTGTGCCGGGAGTTCATAGAGCGACTCGTCCGGTTTCGCTCCAGCGGGTTGCCGCCGAGCAGGCGCGTATGGTTCGAATTGTGGTTCTCCTTGATTTCGACTGTGTGGAGCGAGAGGATTACGCACTATGAAACGAAGACAACTCATCGGTGCCGCCACAGTGATGGCGGGCTTCCTGGCGGCGGTGCCTGGCCGCGCCGCCGACGCTAAGCCGCCGGAGCCGCGAGTGTTCGGGGGCGCCCAGGTGCAGGAGGTCTATCGCGTCCTGCTCGACCGCGACGATCTTCTGCTGGAGTCCATCATCGATATCGTGAAGAAGGAAAACATTCAGGACGGCGAGGTTCTCATCAGCTCCGGTTCCATACAGGGATGCACTTATCACTATGTGGGGTCGACCGCGACAAAAGCGAAAAACATATTCAAGACCGTCAAGGGACCTTACGAGATCCTGGCCGGCATGGGAGTGATTGCCGACGGAGAACCTCACATTCATATCGTGCTGTCGCACGATGGCAAGGGGGGGTTTGGAGGCCACCTGGAAAAAGGCTGCCGCGTCCTCTACCTGGCCGAACTGACGATCATCAAGTACTCGGGACCGCCGTTAACGCGTAAGGAAAATGCCAACGGGATCTCGCTGTTGCAAGCAAAATAGCCACGGCCCCAATCACGGCCTAGTTGACCGGAACTCCCGATGTCGTGGAATTTGGTTTGAGCCAGTTTCAGCTCGCGGGGCAGTGGGGCGATCCGTGGGGCAGACCATCGTCTTTTGTGGTCTGCCACCGTGTCACCAGATCGCCGGCAATCTCGCGCTGGTAAGAGGCTGAATAGGAGGTGTAGGGCAGACCACAAGAAACGATGGTCTGCCCCACGGGTTCTGCCGGCGGTGGAGCGGGCGTTTTGGCTTTGAGACCTGCCACTGGGCTGCTTCCACCACGGGCCGTTACGGGCGCTCGCCGCGGGCCAGGCGGGCGGTGATGTCGTCCACTACGGGGATGAGATCGGCGGTTGAGGCGATGATGTAGTGCGGGCCTTTGGCGGCCAGACGGGCGCGGGCGCGGCTCATCCGGTCCTCCAGGTCCGCCGGCGAAAGCTGGTCGAGGTCCTGGCGCGACAGGCCGATTTCATTACCGTGCCGCAAAACCGAGACGGCCCACATACCGGCGGCGTGGGCTTCCTCGACATCGGCCAGGGTGTCGCCCACCTTGACGAACGCCGACATGGGATACAGGTTCAGTTTCTGCGCGGCGTAGAAGGCCATCCAGGGCGCCGGTCTTCCCTTCCCCACTAAGTCCGGGCACACCCATAGGTCGGGTGTATAGCCGCCCTCGCCGGCCAGGCGGACCAGGTCCACCATCATGCCGGTATCGAAGCCGGTGGTGTTGGCGATCTTGATGCCACGCGCGCGCAGTTGGCGCACCACCTCGGGCACGCCGGGAATCACGTCGCAGTGCCGCTTCAGAACCTCCATCTGCAGCGGGGTGAATTCGGCGTAGAGGCGGTCGAGATCCTCGCGTGTGGGCGCGGCGCCGTTGGCGCGCAACCAGCGCTCGGCCACAAAAGGATCGCTCAGCACGGTCCAGATGTGATCCTTCTTGTGGGTGCCCATGGGGCCGCGGGCTTCCGCCTCGGTGATGGCCACGCCGTGGCGGGCGAACAGTTTCACGAAGGCCACGACGGGCCCGCGGCTGCCGAAATCGAGGGTGGTACCGGAAATGTCGAAGATGACGGTGCGGACGCCGTTCGGTTCGCTAAGTTGGCTCATTCTGGCTCCTGAAAAATCTGCAAAATTGGGTGGGGCGGACGCCCGCGCTTCCAGAATTCAAGGGCTGGACCCTGGCGATGCCTGAAAAACCGCGCGACCAGGGGGTCGCGCGCCCCTACCAAAGGCCTATGCACACCGATCAGAGAGGTATACGGCATGGGCTTTCATGGTACCAGCGCCACGCGCGGCGGGCGATGGCTTTCGGCGAAGGCGATGGCGGCGTTGACTTCGCGCAGCGGGAAACTGGCCCCGACCAGGTCCGCGAAGGGGAAGCGGTCGACGGCGGCGGCGAGGAAAGCCAGCGCGCATTCCAAATCCTCGGGCGAGTAGTTGTAGACTCCAACGATCCGAATCATGCGGCGGACCAGTTGTTCGGCGTCGAGTTGCAACGGGCGGCTGGGAAATGTGGCGCCGGCCATGACGAAGCGGCCGCCCATGCGCAGCAGGCCCACACCCAGCTCGACGGATTCCGGATAGCCGGCGAATTCCAGGCCGGCATCGGCTCCCCGTCCCTGGCTGAGTTCTTTCACGCGCGCGGCAATTTCCGCCGGCGGCAGGGCGCTATCGAACGCGTGATCGGCCCCGAATCGCAATGCCTGCTCGCGCCGGCGCGGGTCGGGCTCGATCGCGACTACGCAGCGGGCGCCCCCAGACGCCGCCATGGCACAAGCGGTCAGGCCGAGCATCCCGGCGCCATGGACGACGACGACTTCGCCTTCGACCGAGCCGGCGTTGCGAAATACCGCCGCCACGGTGGCGGTAGCGCAATTGGCCGGGCTGGCAACGGCATCGGGCACGCCGGGCGGGACGAGGAAGATGGCGGTGCCTTCGGGCAGGTGGCAATACTCCGCCATGCCGCCGATCAAAACCCGGCCGGGCGCGAGCTTTTCATGACCGAACTTCATCAAACGCTCGCACTTGGGCCGCAACCCGTGGCGGCAGTAGAAGCACACTCCGCAGCTCCACACCATGGACCAGGTGACGCGGTCGCCGGGCCCGAGCGGCCGGCCGCGATAATCGCGCGCGCCCAGCGGACCCATGCCGGCAATCTCGCCCACCATTTCGTGACCCAGTATGGACGGCATCGGCGAGTGGCGCCGGCCGGACCAGGAATGCAGGTCGCTGCCGCAAATGGTGGCGCAGCGGACGCGCACCAGCGCTTCGCCGCCAGCCAGCGCGGGAATCGGAAACCGCTCCAAGGTGAGCGGCTCGCCGGCGGCGCGAAACACGGCGGCCAGCGAAGTGGATGGGGAATCGGTCATGGGGTCATCTTCCGACCGCCGGGGTCAACACAAGGATAACTTCAGTCAGGCAGCGTGAACTTCGGCATCACAAAGCTGTAGGCGGTGTAACGCATTTCGCTCCAGGCCAGTTCGGGCAGAGGGTAGCCCGGAAACAGCGGCCTCGATACGGGTGTGAACTTCACCCGAACGCGGATGGCGTTGCGGCCTCCGGTCAAGGCAAGAGGGAGCAGGAATTCGTCGTCGCGGAAACGGCGGTTGGAGGTCTCGACGAAGTGCTGGGTGGCGCCGAGTTCCTGCCGGGCGCCGGGGTCAGAGAAAACGCAGGTGTTGGAGCCGGCCAGGTACCAGATGCCGGCCGGCTTCCACTCGCGCCGGCCCGCTCCGGCATCGGCCACGAAAACCTCCGCGCGCTGATTGGGAAACGAATAGTCTAGCTTTCGGCGGAGCATGACGCCGAAGTTGCTCGGGTCGATTCGCAGGGTGAACTCGGAGAACGTTTTGGTGGTGCGGCCACGATCGGTTTGGGCCGGGTAGATCTCGCGGCCGTTGAGCGTATCCGGCCCCCATTCATATCGCGAGGTGATTTGGTAAGGCGGGGAGGCGTCCGGAGACGCGTATCGATGGCGGCGCTCGCTGGCAGGGTCGCCAACGATCAGCTCATCGGTTTGGACCAGCGAGGGCGCGGGCAGGCCGTACCAGTAGGCGACGGTTTCGTAGTGCTCGGTGGATTCATTGTTACCGCCGTGCTCCAGTTGAATGCGCGCATTCCTGCCGAAGGGCATCAGGTCCGCCAGCAGGAAGCGATAGGCCGATTCGATTCTATCCTCGTCACTGACGGCCGCCTGGGCGCTCCGGGCGCCGGTGGGATGGCCGGCGAAGGGGAGAGTCATGGTTTCACCGCCCCAGTAATCCCCGCCGCCGCCCCACTCTTCGGTACCGGTGCCTTGGGCTTGCGGGGTGAGGCTGTCGTCGAAGAAGAAGCGCGGGTCGCCTTCCAGAGTATTGAGCACAGCGGCGTGAGAAAAGATGAAAGACGTGCCGACGAACTGGCCGGACCAGTCGCCGCCTCCTTCGGTGCGGGTGGTGTCGAGCAGCACCAGATCCTTGCCGGGCTCGGGCGAGGGATGGTCGCGATAGGTAGCGTGAAAATAGCCGACGTGATTGGGCGGATCGCGATACGGAGCGAAGCGGACCTTCCAGTCGATATCCGCGATCGGCAGATCGGCGCCGGTGAGTTCGACCCGCGCGGAGCGAAAGAAGGGCATGGGGAAGTAACAGCTCAGGTAGACCCGGTCCGGACCGTAGCGGATCACCATGGGGAAGGACCGGACGAGATATTCGCGGTTGTCGCGGTTGTAGAGAACGCCCGCGCCGTAGAAAAGCCCGATGGGAGCGTCAATCGAGGCTGCCGCGCGGCCGTCCCAGGTGACGCGCAGCCGGACCCGGGAGAATTCCAGCGCCCGGTCGCGCGGGACGGAGAATTCGAGCGCCCGGAGCATCGTGGGGCCATCGGCGCGGCTCCAAACCGAGACAGTTCGGTCGGCGGGAACTTCGATTCGGCCGGATTGTTCGCGAATGCCGCCGGTGCCGGCCGGCGCCAGGTCGGTGCCGGAACGGTTGATAAGGTCGAGCACATCGGCGTCCGGCGGCGCGCCATCCCAAGACGAGATAGGGCGAGACAGCCTGGCGCCATCGACGAACTGATGATAGATGTAATAGCCGGTTCCGTAAAACGTGCGCGAATAAGCCATCCGGAACGATTGGGTGAAGCCGATGGGCACCCAACTGAGGTCGGCGCCCTTGGTTTCCGCCCACGTCCACGCCAGCGGTTTGGGGAACGACCGTTCGGGCAGAAACGTGGAGCCTGGCGCGGGGTGCAGTGGATCGGCCGTGCTGGTTTCCTGGACGATGCGGTCGCGGTGGTCCACCTCGTAGTGCCAGGGACTGCCGTGCCAGTGGTTGTAGCGGACGAAGTAGAGGACGCCGGGCGATTCCACGTCCAGGGTGACATTGAAATCGTCGGCCTGCTGATACAGGAAGTGAGAGGCGTCGGCGCTCTCGTTGCCGCCGCGCCGGTCGTAGGTGCTGCGCATATAGGCCCGCGCGCCGATGCGCTGATAGGGCCAGCGCTCCCACTGGCGATAGGCATCGGCGCCGACCGGAATGGCAGGCGGCTGGGCAAGGGCGGAAGCAGCCAGGCCGAAGAGGCAAAGCGACCATTTCATTTTGAGAAACAGTCTACACCTTTGTAGATAATGGAATGTGTGCCGCGGGATCGCCGTAGGATTGCGACCGCGAAGGGAGTCGGATCGATGAGATTTTGGTCAATAGTCCCGGCCGCGATATTGCCGCTGGTTTCCTTTGCCGCGCCGCGAACGTGGACCATCGGCAATGGCGAGATCGCCAGAACCCTGACGTTCAGCGAAACCTCCGGGCTGTACACCGAGCGGCTGAGCGATCTGCGCACGCACACCGATTTCATCGCGCCGGGAGCGCTCCGCATGGACATGGCCCAGGAGTTCTCTTTCCAGTGCGAGGGACACACCTGGCGCGGCGCCAGTTCGCAGTTTACGCTGGTGAGCGCCGCCGAGGAGCCTCTGCCAAACGGAAAGTCGCTCATCATCCGGCTGCGTCACAAGGAAATTCCGCTGGAAGTGTCGGCGATCTACAACGTTTACGATGGGCACCCGGCCATACGCAAATACCTGGTATTCCGCAATACCGGGTCCGCGCCATTGCAGTTGTCGCATTTGAATATAGAGGCCATCGGGCCGTCGGTCGGCCCGGCGGACGAGACCACGCTGAACACGCAGTACGGCGCGATTCCGCGCGAGATCTTCTACACGGGCCGTTCGGAGGATGCCGGGCTTCTGATCGCCAACGGACGCACGGGCATCGGCCTGGCAATCCTGAGCGAAGTCCCGGGATACATGAAGCGCACCGAGATTGCCGGTTGGGACGACCCGGCACGCGTGCGCATCGGCGTCCTGTACGATACCGATCTGATGCCGTTCGAGCGGTCTCTCGCGGCCGGGGAAGAATTCAGGACGGCCGCCGTTTCGCTGGTGAGCTTTCGAAACGGCGACGGCTTCCGCGATCCGCATTGGGTGCTGCCGTCGTACACTTCGAAGGTTCTGATGCGGAGAGTGAATCGGCACGGCGCGCCCTGGATCTACAACACGTGGGAACCGTTCGAACGGCGGATCGATCGCGATACGGTGCTCAAACTGCTCGACGTAGCCGGCGAAATGGGAATCGATATCTTCACCATCGACGACGGCTGGCAACAGGAATATGGCGAGAACGGGGTGAGCCTGACGAGCTTTCCGGACGGGCTGAAGTCCATTCAGGAGGCCATCGAGACGAAGGGGATGCGGCTTGGACTGTGGATTCCCCTGGCGGCCATCGGCACATCCACGGCGGACTATCGCGCGCATCCGGAGTGGGCGGCGCTCGACCAGCAGGGGAAAGAGAAGATCACCTCCACGGCGGCGGGCCCGAAAGTGGTAATGTGTCTGGCAAGCCCCTATCGGGACTCCGCCGCCGACCGCGTCAACCAGGCGATTGAGCGGTTTCACCTGGCTTACGTGAAGCTGGACCTGACGACGATCTTCAATGCGTATGGCGAAGCGCCGGGGTGTTGGGCTAAGGGTCACAACCACGCGAACTGGGCCGAATCCCTGAACCTGATCTACGAAGGCATCGCGTACGTGACAAATAAAATCTACCAGAAGCATCCGGATGTTCTTCTCGACCTGACCTTCGAACTCTGGGGCCAGAAACATGTCATCGACGCGGGATTGCTGGCGGCGGGCGATCTGGACTGGATGAGCAACGTCGACGACACCCGGCCCACTTCCGCCGGGCCGCTGCAGGCTCGCACCCTGCTTTACCAACGCGCCCTATCCATGCCGGCCGAGAGTATGCTGATCGGCAATATTCACGGCGAGCTGCCCAGCATTCAGGAGAGCTTTGCGACGGCCATCGGCTCCGCGCCTCTGCTGCTTGGCGACCTGGGCAAACTGAGCGCCGCCGACCGCGAGTGGTACCACGAGAAGATCGCCTGGTTCAAGCACCTGCGAACAACCACGCCCATCAGCGAGAGCTTCTTTCCGCTCGGAAGCTGGCTGCAGCCGTCGCCGGCTAAATGGGATGGATTCGCACGTCTGGCCCGCACCGGGAGCGGAGTGATCGCGGTCTTCCGTAACAAGTCGAACACGGCAACGGCGAACGTTCAACTACTCCTGATGCCGGAAGGCAAGTTCAAGATACACTCGGTGGTTATGAATAGAGATATGGGAGTCTTCACGAAGTCCGATTGGATCCGCGGCGTGCCAATCGCGTTTTCGGGTTCCGAACCGGTCGAGATACTCGAAGTTACGGTCGCGAAGTAATATGCGGTTTGAAAGCCGGCCGTTGACACTTCTTATCTTGTTACTGGCGGTGATCGCCGGCGGCATTGCCGCGAACGCCCAGGTCACCGCCGCGATTTCGGGCAAAGTGGAAGATTCAGAGGGCGGCGCGGTGGAGGGCGCGGCGATCACAGTGACGAGCGTCGAAACCGGCGCGACGCGCACCGCGACAACCGATCAGAAAGGCAATTACACCGTGCTCTCGCTTCCGCTGGGGGCGCAGGAAGTGAAGGCGGAAAAGAAGGGCTTTCAAGCGGCTCTGCGGACCGGGGTCAGTTTGAAGGTGGGACAGCAAGCGGTGGTGAACCTACGGCTCGAAGTGGGCGGCCTGACCCAACAGGTGACGGTTTCCGAGGAGAACCCGCTGGTGAATACCACCACGAGCCAGACCTCGGGCGTGGTCGACGAACGGGACGTGAAAGACCTGCCGCTCAACGGGCGCAGCTTCGACGATCTGATCGCCCTCAATCCGGGGGCCGTCAATTACGGCCTGAAGAGCGCCAATACCAGCACCAGCAACGGGAATACGTTCACCGTGGCGGGGCGCCGGCCGGCGGATAACATCGTGCTGTTGAACGGGATCGAATATACCGGATCGAGCCAGCTTGCCATTACTCCCGGAGGGGTGAGCGGTGAACTGCTGGGTATCGACGCCGTGCGCGAATTCAACGTACTTACCGATACTTACCCGGCGGAATACGGCAAACGGTCCGGCGCGCAAGTCACGGTGGTGACTCAGTCCGGAACCAATGCGCTGCACGGGTCGGTTTTTGAATTCCTACGCAACAGCCGCCTCGATGCCAAGAACTATTTCGACCAGGGCACGATCCCGCCTTTCCGCCGGAACCAGTTCGGCGGCGCGCTGGGCGGGCCTCTGAAGCGGGACAAGCTGTTCGTCTTCGGGAACTATGAGGGATTCCGTCAGTCGCTCGCGCTGAGCAACGTGGCCGTTGTACCCGATGGGTATGTCCGCCTGGGAGAGTTACCGAACGCCGCCACGGGTCTATACTCGACGCCCGCCAATCTCAACCCAGGGATGTTGAAATATATGTCCCTGTGGCCGGCCGCGAACGGTCCCGAGTTACTTGTCAATGGCGTCGCCAGCGGAGCGGCCTTGTCTTACAACCATCCGCTCGAAGCCATCCGGGAGGACTTCGGCACCATGCGAACCGATTACTCCATGGGCGCCCGCGACACTCTGACGGCCGCTTACACCATAGACGACGGCGATAGCCTGATACCGCAGGCCGATCCCCTGTTCGCGTCTTATTCGGCACTGCGCAGCCAGGTAGCCAGCCTGCAGGAAACGCATATCCTGTCTCCCTCGACGGTCGATACGTTCCGAGCGGGCTTTTCGCGCGCCGGTTATAATTTGGATCCGGTTTCGTTAGCCTCCTTCAGTCCGGACCTGGCCTTTGTTACCGGCGCGGGACCGGGTGGATTTACGATTGGCGGCGGAAATACGACCACCGGGTCGGCGGCTTTGACGGCGGCCGGTCCGAACAATGCCGCCGACGTCTGGAACCGCAGGAATCTGTATACTTTCTCGGACTCCGTCGATATCTTGAAGGGAAGGCATCAGATCGGCGCCGGGGTTTGGTTTCAGCGCGTCGAGGACAACGAAAACGGAGCGTCGCGCACCACCGGCGCCGCCACTTTTGCCTCGCTGGCGACATTCCTGGCGGGAACCGTAACTACCTTTCAGGTGGTGCCCGACCCGAATGAACTGGGCTGGAGAAGCCTTTTCGGCGCATGGTATTTGGAAGACGCCATCCGGTTGCGCGGTAATCTCACGGTAGATCTTGGCGTCCGGCAGGAATTCACCAGCGGATGGAACGAGGAATCCAGCAGGGCCGCTAACTACATCACCAACGGCGCGGGCGTGCTCTTGACGGCTCCGCGAATATCGGGCTCCGCGTTCACCGCGAACAATGCCACCAGGCTGTTCGCGCCGCGCATCGGCCTGGCGTGGGACCCTTTCGGGAACGGCAATACCGCGATTCGAGCGGCGTTCGGCACTTACCATTCGCTCCTCGACGACCTGAGCTTTCTGCTGAATTCGCTGCCTCCCGCCAATGGCTCCGCCTCCTATTCCGGTGCGCTGCTGCCGCTGCTGCCAGTCAGCCCGGGCGTTCCGCCGCCGCCATCGTGCGGTCCGGGCGTGGCGGCGCCGTGCACCACGTTCGCGCCGCAGGGAGTGCAGCCCAACGCGAAAACGCCGGCGGTGGAGGAATGGAATCTCACCATCGAGCGGCAGTTGAGCCCGAACACGGTGCTGCGGGTCGCTACTGTCGGATCGCACGGCTACCACGGACTGCTGAACGTCGATCCCAACAGCATTCCGGCGCAGGTTTGCGAGAGTTCGAGCGGTTGCGCGTCGGGCGGCAACGGCACGGCCATCGGCGGCGTGGCTCAGGGAGCGCTCTACATACCGGTACAGGCAACCCGGCCCAATCCTTATCTGGGAGCGGGTTTCTTCTGGTATACGGAGGGTAACAGCAGTTACAACGCGCTCCAGCTCGATCTGACGCGGCGCCTGAGCAAGGGTCTGCGGCTGCGCGCCAATTTTACCTGGTCGAAGAATCTCGACATGAATTCCGCGCCGACCGGGGCGCAGGCCAGCAATGAGGCGCAGATGATTATGGATCGCAACGATCTGCCCATGGACTGGGGACCATCGGCGCTCAACGTGGCCGCTCAGGCCAGTATATCGGCCACTTATGAACTGCCTTTCCCGAAAGTCAAGGGCCGAGTCAGTGGCCTCGCTCAAAGATTGGCGGGCGGTTGGCAATTGAATGCCATCGCCACTTTGCTGAGCGGGTTTCCGCTTACGCCGCAGGATGGGTCGAACCGCTCCGGCGACGGAGACACTCGGAACCCGGACCGGCCGTCGTTGAATCCGGCATTTTCGGGCCCGGTCGTTACCGGGAACCCGAATCGGTGGTTCAATCCCAATGCGTTCCTTCTTTCGACACCCGGCACCTGGGGCACGCTAGGCAGGGGGACATACAACGGGCCGGGGCTGGCGGATGTGGATCTGTCGCTGTTCAAGCGGATCGCGGTAACCGAAAAGACGAGCCTGCAGTTCCGGGCGGAGTGCTTCAACATACAGAACCGGGCTAACTTCGGGACACCCAATGCGATTGTGTTTTCGAGCGGCACGGTGAGTCCCTCGGCGGGATTGATATCGAGCACGGTAACCACGTCGCGGCAGATTCAGTTCGGGCTGAAGTTGATTTTCTAGGTGGTGAGTAAGTCGGCAACCGCTCCCTCACGGGCGCGGCTCGGTTTTGCGCGTTTCCGAGCCGCGACCGCCAGGGAGCGGTTGCTTTGTGGCCGTAATTCCGAAATCAAGTACTAAGCGTGAAAGGTTCCACCGGTGGAGCAGTGGCGTCGAGACGAGTCTCCGAACTCTTGAAGTCATGGAAATTGAGGTGAGCCGGGCTTCGAGCGGCCAGCGAGCCGCAGCCAGGAGGCGCGGGCCGTCCCCGCTGCATAACAACGTATGTGAGACAAGCGCCGGGATAAGTCCCGGCGTGGCAGACTGAGAGTCCGCTCCACGAGGGAGGGCTCAGCTCATTTTCGTTGGCGGCGCGAAGGGCCAGGGCCACTTCAGGAGTTCGGAGTCTCGACGCGGCACGCAGGAGTGCGTGCGCCACGAACGCTACGATCCTGGCACGGCGGCACGCAGATGAAACTCGAGGCGCGTCTCGGCGGGAATCGTCACCTCGCCGCGAGTCGACTCTTCGACCCCGGCACCGGCTCCGGCTCCGACCGCCGCTCCCGCCGCTGCGCCTTTCTTTTTGTGAAAGATTCCGCCGATCGCGCCGCCCACGGCCGCCGCTCCGCCCACCACGGCCGCGCCGGTTTCAGCGCGCAAGGTACCCTCCCGGAAGAACGAGTCGGTCTGCACGGTTTGAAGCCGTCCCCGAACCGACAGCCCCACCAGGCGCAGCTCCAACCTGGCGCGTCCCTTGAAGTGTCCCGAATCGGCCGCGTCCACCACTTCCAACTGGGCATCGGCGCCATGCGGCACCACCACGGTTCCAGCGACCATGACCGGCGTGTCCACACTGACGGAGAACTTCTGGCCGCGGCGGCTCCTGCCCGATTCGATGGGTCCGATGGTGCGGACGGTAACCGTCGTCCCGGCCGGTATCGCCAGGTCGGGCTGAGCCGGCGGGGGCGGCGGTGGGGTTTGCGGCGCGGGCGCCTGCTGTTGCTGTTGCGATGGCGGCTGCTGTGCTTGCCGATGGGGCGGATTGGGAGTGGCCGGCTGCTGCTGCGCGCCGGGCGCGGTTTGGCCGGCGTCGGCTGGCGCCTCGGCCGGCGGAAGCGCCGGCGGAATCTCCACCTGTTGAGTGGGCGCCGTTCCCGTGGAACCGGTATTCGAGGCGATGGGAGCGAGCGACGTCCCGTGATCCGGCTTCGGGCCGAACGGTGGGTGCATGGCAAAGTACACAGCGGCGGCGGCCAGCGCCACTACGCCGGCGGCGGCCAGCGCCATCCGCGGCGTGGTCCACGCGAAACGCCGCTTGGGCGCGGGCACCGGCGGCGACGGCACGGCAACGGCTTGGACTGGAGGGAGGGTGCCGGCCATGCGGGTCCGCGCCGGACCCGGAGCCACCGGCCCGGCGACTCCGGAGCCGACAACCACGGGCGCCCATTGAAATCCCTCCGGGTTCTCCAGCGCCGCGCCGAATTCCTCGGTGGTCTGAAAGCGCGCGTTGGGGTCTTTTTCGAGCGCCTTCAGAACCGCGTTGACCACGCCTTTGGGGATGTAAGGATAGAACTGGGTGGGCGGCGGCGGCGGCGTATTCACGTGGTCCGTCATCACCTGGTAGTCGCTGTCGCTCTCGAACGGAACGTGGCCCGCCAGCATCTCGTAGAGGGTGATGCCGAGCGCATAGACGTCGGAGCGGATGTCCACGCCCCGGTTCGTCACCTGTTCCGGGGCCATGTACCACGCCGTGCCCATCTGCGTGCCGGTGCGGGTCATGCTGCGATTGCCCAGCACCTTGGCGATGCCGAAATCCATCACCTTCACGATGCCCTGCCGGTTCAGCATGATATTGCCGGGCTTGATGTCGCGATGCACGATGCCCATGCGGTGGGCGTAACCGAGCCCCAGCAGCGCCTGGCGGAACAGCGGGACGGCCTCCTGGCTGGGAATGGGGCCGCGCCGCTGAATCATGCCGGCGAAGGACTCGCCCTCGATAAACTCCATCACCATCCACGCCGAGCCGCCCTCCACCAGAAACGCGTAGAGCGTGGCCAGGTTCACGTGGTTCAGGCTGGCCTGGGCGCGCGCCTCGGCGCGAAAACGCTGTTCCAGTTCCGGATTCCTGGCGAGCTCGGCCGTCAGCGCCTTGAGGGCGACCACGCGGTCGAGCGAAACGTCGACGGCCTTGTACACCACCCCCATGCCGCCCTCGCCGAGCTTGTCGACAATCCGATAGCCTGCCACCATGGTACCGATCATCTGGCGTTTCCCCGTTCTATCATTTTGCCTGCAGCCACTGTTCAATAGCGTTCACGTACTGAATCGGCGCACCGGACGCCGGTACGAAATTATAGACCTGCCCGTTGATGCGCAGGTGGAACGCGGCGCGGCCTCGAATCGGCAGCCGGTTCACTCTGACTTCCTCCACCGCCGAAGCCGCCACCGCAAAATCGTCGCGGCGTCCATCGGAGGTGCCGACGACGTGGAAGACCACCCGCCCGCCGCCAATCTGCAACTGGCCCCAGCAACTGGGCCATAGGAACTTGCCGCCGCCCACACCGTGATCGTGGTAGAGCGACATCAACGGGCTCAAGCGCGCCGTCTGTGGCGCGGGAGGAGCCTGCGGCGGCGCAACCGGCGGGGCCTGGCTCGCGGGAGCCGGAGCGGTCTGGGCGGGAGCCTGCGCCGGCTGTTGTGGCGCGGCCGCGGGAGCCTGCGCCGGTGGCTGGGGCGTGGGGGCGGAGGTCTTCTGCGCCGGCGCCGGTTTGGCCGCGGCGCCGCCGGCCACCAGAATGTCCACGGTGCGCGTCGCCGTCTGGCCGTCGGCGGCCTTGGCGGTGAGGGTAAACTCGGCGTCGGCCCGTGCGTCGATGGCCCGGCTGCCCTCGGCCGGCACCGTGCCGATGGCCGGGCTGATGGTCACTTCGGTGGCTCCCGGAACCGACCAGCGCAGCGTCACCCGCTGTCCCGCGGCAACCGGGTTCGGCGAGGCCTCGAACGCCTCCACCGCGAAAGGCGCCGCCGCGTTTTTCATTTCGATATCGACCTGCTCGGGACTGGGTGCGGGATTGACGATCTGCGATGGCGATACCTGCGCGGCGATGGGGCCCGGCAGCGGGCGCGGCGGCTGGGGGCTGAACAGGAGCCAGCCTCCCATCAGCAACACCACGGCGCCGAGGGCCCCCAGCACCATCCTGCCGGGCCAGGTGTTGAATAGAACCGCCAGCCCGGTGGGCGGATTTCGAGCCGGCGGCGGTACCTGGTATAGTGGCGCCGGTGCCTGCGGCGGCGGCCGATACGGCGGCTGAGGAGGAGGAGGAACAGTCGCGGCGGCAACCACCGTCCGGGATACGGTTGGCCTGGCGGCGCTCGGCGGCGGCGGGACGGTCACTATCCCCGCGCCGGCAACACCGAAATCGTGGGGACGCTCCAGCGCCGCGCCGAATTCCTCCACCGTCTGGAAACGCTCGTCCGGGTTCTTCGCCAGCGCCTTCAGGACGGCGTTCTCGACTCCTTTCGGAATGTGCGGATAGAACTTCGAGGGCGGCGGCGGAGGGGTGTGGACGTGGTCCGACATCACCTGGAACTCGCTCTCGCGCTGGAACGGCGCCGTCGCCGTCAGCATCTCGTACAGCGTGATGCCGAGCGAGTAGATGTCGCTGCGCGCGTCGGCGTCGGTGGTGAGCACCTGCTCGGGCGACATGTAGCGGCAGGTGCCGACCGGCATTCCCGTGCGCGTCAGGCCGCGCTCGCCCATCACCTTGGCGATGCCGAAGTCCATCACCTTGACGATGCCCTGGCGGTTCAGCATCAGGTTGCTGGGCTTGATGTCGCGATGAATGATGCCGGCGCGGTGGGCATGGGCGAACCCCAGCAGCGCCTGGCGGAACATGGGTACGGCGGTTTCGGCGGGGATGGGGCCGCGGCGATGAATCATGTTGGCGAAGGTTTCGCCGTCGACGAATTCCATCACCATCATGGAGTTGCCCCCGACGGTGAGAAACGCATAGAGCGTGGCCAGGTTGGTGTGGTTGAGATTGGCCTGCGCCTTGGCCTCGCTGCGAAAACGCGCCACCAGATCCGGTACCCGCGACAGGTCCGCGTTGAGCACCTTGATGGCAACCGTGCGGTCGAGCGTAGTATCTATCGCCTTGTAGACCACCCCCATGCCGCCCTCGCCGAGCTTCTCGAGAACCCGGTAATTACCGACCTCGGTTCCGATCATGGACGTTCCGGCTCGGCCGGGTACTCCGGCCTGGTCTTCTTCAAGCGGCCCGAAGCGGCCTGCGCCGGCGCCCCGTCCACGCGCACAATCTGCAGCGTGATGTTATCCGGGCCGCCGCGATCCCTGGCCATTTGCACCAGTTGCCGGCAGGCCTGGCGGGGCTCCGAGCGGGTGGCCGCGTCGGCCAACTCAGGTTCGCTCACCAGGCCGTGCAGCCCATCCGTGCAAATTAGCAGCGTGTCGCCGGGCTCGAGGGGAATCGCGGCGTCGGGGACGTCCACCGAAACGGCCCCGCTCATTCCCAGCGCCGCCACCAGCACGTTGCGGTCCGGATGGTCGGCTGCCTGCGCCTCGGTGATCACCCCTGTATCCACCAGCCGCTGCACCAGGGAATGATCGTGAGTGACGCGGCGGATGGCGCCGCCGCGGATCAGGTACAGGCGCGTGTCGCCGACATGGCCGTAGTAAAGCAGGCCGCCGATCAGCGCGGCGGCGGTGCAGGTGGTGCCCATGCCGGCCAGCTCCGGGTGCTCCCGCGCGTAATCCTGAATGGCGGCGTGGGCCTTGCCGAGCGCCGCGATCAGCAGCTCGGAAGGGTCGCCCGCGCCGCTGCTCCACGTCTGCCGCACCGTCTCCACCGCAATGCCGCTGGCAATCTCGCCGCCTTCGTGGCCGCCCATGCCATCGGCCACCACCAGCAGCCGGCCGCGCGCCCGGAATGCGTCGTCGTCGTCCGGCTCGAAATAACAATAATAGTCCTCGTTGCGCTCCCGCACGCAACCGGGGTCGGTCAGGTTCGCCAGTTCGATGCCGGGTCGTACCGTCATGCCCGCCCTACAGGCACTTGAATTTCAACACCACGTCGCCCACCCGGACCGTATCGTTATCCTTCAGGTCCTCGCGGGCAACCGATTCCGCGCCCTGGTTCAGGAACGTTCCGTTGGTGGAATCGAGATCGGTCAAAATGAACCTCTCTTCCTTGTGGCGGATGCTGGCGTGATGTCCCGATACGGTGACGTCGCGAATGACAATGTCGCAGTCGGCCGACGAGCCGAGCAGGTTCTGGCCATCGCGCACGCGGAAGTCGTCGCCCTTCTGTTCGCCGCTCATGGCCACGAACCAGCCCACCACCGGCGCCTTCCGCATCTCCGACAGCAGAACCGTTTTGCGGCCGCCCGCTGGCGCCGAACCCGCGGCGCTTCCAGGCGGAGGTGGCGGCGCGGTTTCCAGCCGGGTTTTCGCCGCGCCGGCGCCGCCGGCGGCTACCCCTGCAAACCCCGTCTTCTGGCAGTAAGGGCAGATCTCCCAGGAATCTTCCATCTGATGCCCGTTCGCACAAAACTTAGCCATTCCAGTCTCCCCCGATCTTCCTCAGGACGCGAAGTAGGTAACCACCACCGACCCCTTCTTGCCCAGAAACACACGGTCGCCATTCTGCAGCCCCACCTTGCTCACGCGCGGAGACTCCACCGAGTTGATGAACGTCCCGTTGCTCGATCCGCGATCGATCACCACCACGCCATTATCCAACGGTACGATCCAGGCGTGCTCGCCGGAAACCACGTCCTCGGTAAACACCACCTGGCACTTGGCCCCGTCCCGGCCCAGCAGCAGGCCGGCCTTGGTGACCGGGAAGCGGCGTCCCGCGAGCGATCCGCCGGTCACCTGGATGGTGCCGAAGGACCGGTCGGCCGCCGGAGGCAGCGCGGGCTGGGGCTGAAACTCCACCTTGGGCGCCCCACCGGCCATCGCCGGCGCGGGCGCCGCCTGCTTGCCGCGCATCATCAGCAGCGCCGCCGCCAGCAGCAACACCAGCAGCCCGCCCAAACCCCACATGACATACCCGGCGTTCTCCGTCATGCGGCCCACCGGCCCTTCGTCGACGGCGCACGCCTCCGCCGCCGCAAACAGGCGCGTGGCATCCGGCTCGTTCGGCATGATGCGCAGCACGTCGTCCAGTTTTTTCTTGGAGGTCTCGCACTTGCCCGCATCGTAGGTGTCCAGCGCCTCCTTCCACAGGCTGTCGAAAAGCCCCTGTTCGGGTTTGGCCCCCACCTGGTTGACGAACTCGATGGCGGTGTTGATGGGTACGAAGAAGTTCAACCCCGCCACCTCCGGCCCGAAGGTGGCAATCCCGATCACCTCGCCGGCGGCATTAAACGCCGGACCGCCGCTGTTGCCGTGGGTGATGGCCGCGTCGGACTGAATCACCGGCTGGCCCTTGAAATCCATCTTCACCGCCGAGACGTGCCCGTTGGTGACGGTGGGCACGAACAGCGACTCCATGCCGATCAGGCTCAGGCCCAGGGGCGAAGCCGCGCCCGGGTAGCCGATCACGCGCATCGCCTCCTGGATGTGGACCTTATTGGAATCGCCCAGCCGCACCGTCGGCAGGTTGTTGCCGTCGATCTTGACGATGCTCACGTCCTTGCCGCCCTTGGTGACGGGATCGCTGTAAGCCTTGATTTCGCCGTTGAATCCGCTCTTGTTGGCGAGGTAGACCTTCAACACCGGCACGCTGTAGCTCATGTGCAGGTTGATGGCCCGGGCCAGCTCATCCTCGTGCCCGCTCAAGTCGCGCTGGGTGGCCTTTTCGAAGGCGGGCACCAGCCTCTCGATCAGAACGGCTTGCCGGATGCTTTCCTGCAAGGCGGCCTGCGCCTGAGCGTCCTTCATGTTCGCGTCCGCCACCACGTGGCCGTTGGTGATCACGTAACCGTCGGGGCGATAAATGAAACCGGTTCCAAAAACGGTGTACGGCAGCTCCAGCTTCTGTGCCTCGTCCTTGATCTGAAACGTCGCCGTGATCTGGTAGGTGACCACCACCAGCACCACGCCCGGTGTCTGTTCGAGGGTCTCCTTTTCGGCCGGATCCAGCCGGCTGGCGGCGGATACCGGCGACCAGGCCAGTAGGGCTGCCAACACCAGCGGCAGAAACCGGCTGCCGGACCGGACCCGCGCCCGAACGGCGGAAGCTTCGAGTGGACTCTCGCTCATAATAGGACAGAGATTAGCACGCCCAAGGCCAGATTGGTAGGGGTTTTCCGCGCCTGCAGTCCTAGCCATTGGGGTGCTTAACCGATTTGGGGATTTCGCGGTTGAGGCCCGGCAACCGCTCCCTCGCGGTCGCGGCTCGGTTACGGGCGCCGCGTTTTTTCAATCACTTACCGAGCCGCGACCGCGAGGGAGCGGTTGCCGGGAACGGATTTTCCCAGATCGGTTAAGCACCCAGCCATGCCAGCCATTGGTACTTCCGGACCGCGCCGCCCTACATGCTAAAATGCCGCCATGAAGACCTATACGTGGGACGACATTGCCGAAGAGCAGTTGAATCCGCTGGCCGGCCGCAAGGCCCTTCACGGCGCCGCCATCACCGTGGCGCACTTTCGTTTCGATAAAGGCAACAAGGTTGCGTTGCACCACCACGCCAACGATCAGGTCACCATCGTCGAAAAAGGCGCGGTCCGAATGACCGTGGGCGACGAGGAATTCGTGCTCAAGGCGGGCGAAATGGTCCACGTGCCGCCGGATGTCCCGCACAGCAACGAAGCCCTGGAAGACACCGTCATCATGGAACTGTTCTCGCCGATTCGCGAGGACTGGATTAAAGGCGACGATTCGTACCTGCGTTCGAAGTAAGCGTGCGAAGGGCTTGCCGGGCAAAACGCCGGCGGACTATTTCGCGCCGTCCAGGATTCTCCTTTTGAGCCCTTCCCCATCGGAGCTCGCGTGCCGGTAAGCTTCGCCCGGCTTTCCGGACCGGGAGAAGCCCCTGAGGTTAAGGTACGCTCCTTCCTCAGCCCGGTATGGAAAGCGTTTTCAGCCGCGAGCGGGGATTCGTCCATCGGCACACACACCAGGTTAACCGTCTGGCTGCCGCCGGCATACACGAACTCACGCCCGCTGGCCGCCAGAAAATCCACGTCCTCGTACACCCGATATCCGAGGTCCCGCAATTGGCGCAGATAATCGGCCGGATCGGACTCGTCGATCCGGATGAGGCAGTCTGGACTGAATTCGGTGACAATCACCGGCCTGTCGCGGCCGACAATCCGCTGCATTCCCCGCAACGCGCGAGGCTCCCCGCCCTCAATATCCATCTTGATCAAACCGATGCGCCGGTCCTCCGGCACGAGCGAGTCGGCACATGCCAATTCGATCTCGACACTATCCAAACCCCGCGCGACTTCCACGTCGGGACGAACCGGCACAAAGGTGGGACCGAGATCGTCGGCTAATGGAACGAAAATGCGCGCCTTCCCCCGTCGGGCGCCGCATGCCACACGGAACACCATGACGGAATCGCCGAAACGGTTCTCCTCGACATTTTTCACCAGGAGGTCGTGCACGGCGGGGAATGGTTCGAACGCGTAGACCTTGCCCGTAGGGCCGCTGGCCTGCGCCATGATCAACGTGTAAAGGCCGATGTGCGCCCCGAGATCCAGGCAATTCATTCCAGGACGCAGCACCCTCCGCACGGCCTGCTGAGTGGTCGCTTCGTGCATCCCCGTGGCAATGCGGATCGCCTGTCGATCCCTCCAGTTGAACCACAGGCGCAAGCCGCCAGGCAGTTCGGTCATGATGTCGAGATCGTAGCCGGAATCATCGGAAAACCGCGTCTTGAACTCCGCGGAACGCGCGAACTCCAGCGAAAAACTCTCCAGGGTCCTGACGCCGAGACGCGCCCGGAACTGTTCCACGGTGTTGAACTCGGGCCAGCGCCCCAGCATAAGACGGTAGGCGAACAGGACGTCGACCAGCATGGCCGGACGCCCGTCTACCCGCTCACCCGGTTTGTAATCCTGCATGCGAGCCAATTCCTCGGCAAGCAGACCGATCAAATTCATATCAGGAGACGCTTTCTAATCGCGAGAAACAACACCACCGGCGCCCGACCGCCGAATGCTGCCGTGCGAGCGTTGCCCGAATATACCAGCTCTGAGACCCCGTGGCAACGCAGTGGCGACGCAGTGGCGTGCCGAGGTTGGATCTGTTACCCCTATGCTTCGTCCACGACCATTCAGGATACAATCTCTCCCATAAGGGGAACATCGGAGATGGGGGGTAATCGGTCCAAACGGCAAGCCTCGACGTCAAGAAGTTCCGTCATAAGCTGGCTGCTTGATTCCGACCCTTCGATCCGCTGGCAGGCGATGCGCAACCTGACCGATGCACCCGCGGACGAGATTAGGGCGGAGCGCGCAAGGGTCGCGACCGAGGGCGCGGGCGCGCGGCTGCTGGCTCTCCAGGGGCCCGACGGGCGATGGGGCGGCGCGGCGTGGAACCGCGGTTGGAACTCTACGATGCACGTCCTGCTGCTGTTGCGGGACATGGGCCTCGATCCGGCGAGCGACCAGGCGCGCCGCGCGGTTGGCCTTGTCCGCGAGCGGGTGACGTGGCTGGGATGCGGCCCGCGGGAATGTGACGGCCATGCCTTCTTTGAAGGCGAGGTCGAGCCCTGTATCAACGGGCAGGTCGGGGCGGTTGGCGCCTACTTCGGCCAGGACGTCCGGGGGATCGTCGACCGGCTGCTCGCCGGGCAACTGCCCGATGGCGGGTGGAACTGCGAGGCTGCCAAAGGCTCGACGCGGTCGTCGTTCAACACTACCATCTGCGTGCTCGAAGCGCTGCTCGAATACGAACAGGCCGTCGGGGGCAGCCCAGAGGCAACCAAGGCCCGTCTCCGTGGGCAGGAGTACCTGCTCGAGCGCCGCCTCTTCCGCCGGAAATCGACCGGCGAGGCGATCGAGCGAGACCGGAAGGGCGGCGCCGTGTGGACGCGCTTCGCCTTCCCCACGTGGTGGCATTACGACGTGCTGCGGGGGATCGAGTACTTCCGCCGCGCCGGCGGCGGGCCCGACCAGCGGCTAGCCGAGGCGATAGACCTGGTCGCGTCGAAGCCCGACGACGACGGCAGGTGGCCGCTCGAGACCCAATACCCTGGCAAGATGCCGGTCGAGACGGACGAGGGCGAGGGCCGCCCCAGCCGGTGGAACACGCTCCGCGCCTTGCGGGTGTTGGACTGGTATGCGGAACGGGACTAACGCAAATGTCGCCGCTCGCGACGACATATTACGCTGCAGAGTGGGACAGGCCTCCTGGCCTGTCGCCGGTTCGAAGGAGCCGCTTCGCGGCTACGACAGGCCGGGAGTCCTGTCCCACCGAATACGTCACTGTAATTCCGAGAGTAAGTGCTTAGCCGCGCAGGCGGAAGCGGAAGCGCATGTCTTCGCCGAACCACTGGATGTAGTTGGTTCCCCAGCCGTTGTTGAAAAGGTTGAAATGCAGGCCCCGTTCGAGGGCGGGCTGGTCCCTGGAAAAATACACCGGCAGTTTCTCGCCCAGGGCGACCACCGGTGCGTCCAGGGTTTCGATGGCGAATCTGCCTTCGGGCCCCTGGTAGCGCACCCCTCCGAGGACGGCGTGCATGGCGCGGTTGCCACCGGTGACGACGTCGAACGGGGAAAGCGGCACGCCGGATTTATCCAGCACCCAGCCGCGCGGTTCGGAAGCCGAAGGCTGGAAGCTGAGCCAGAGCGCCTCGGGCATGCGGTTCGACGCCTTGCCGAACCAGGAGAAGTTGATCTCGACGACCGGCTCGGCGTCGGGCAAGTTCAGCTCCAGAACCATTTGTTTTGGCCAGGCGACCCGCCCCGCCTTCTCGGCCGCGGCATCGTCGATCTTGAGTTGCGCCACGATCCGGTGGCCGGCCGCGACGGCGCCGTGCCGGCATTCGGAAATTGACGGCAGCCAGGTGCGGCTCTCGGCGCCGAAGCGTTCGATGTTCGGTTTGCCGAAGTCCTTGGGCGCCCAATCGGCATCGCTCTTCAGATAGTCCTTGAAGAAGCGGTCGTAATCGGCTTTCGAGAGCGTCTGATAAGAAAACAGGGCGAGCGGCTGGCTGGGTGCGGCCCAATCGCGCCCGGTCGCTTTGCTGCGCAGGCTTCGGATGGCGCCGGTTTCAGGATCGAGCGCGATCGAATAATGCTTAGTCTCGATCGGCTCGCCCGGCGCATGCGTCTGCAATCCCGCCATCGCGGGGACCACGGGCTTCAAGGCGCTCACCCGCGCGGCAGCCTCGCTCCGAAGTGCCGCGGGCAAGCTCGAAATCGCGTCGGTCAGGTCCTGGCGTTTTTCGTCCCAACTGTGCCGCACTACCTTGTACTTGGGCTGATCGAGCATTTGCGCCAGGTCCGCCGGCGTGTAATGGTCGAAATCCAGCCAGGTTTTCGTATCGGTGCCCCAGGTGTGCTCCACTTCCAGCAGGAAGCGGCTCAGGAATGCCAGATCGGTAGCGTCGCCCGCCTGCAATTTCCGTTTCGCGATCCACTCGCTCCGAAGCCGGGCGATTTCCCGGTAACGGGCCACTTTAAGCGGGTCGCTGGGCACGCCATAGATCCAGGTATCGCCGATCTCTTCGGTCACCACCGGCAAGCCGCCGCGATAGGGCTGGACCGCATCGGCAATGCCGGAAAGACTGGATGCGGCCACCTGGGCGTTGGGGAAGCGCTTCCGCAGGCCCCAGTAAATCGCGTGAATCTCGTCGAGCGAATGCGGGCCGCTGTTATCGTTGCGAACCTCGATATCGATGGCCAGATCCGACCCCGGCACCTTCACCACGCCGCCGTAGTCGTGATGGTGATACATCATGACCAGCGACCGGCCCGCACCGTCCTTCCAGGCGAACAGGGGCGGCACGTCGGGCGGCGTGCTGGCCGCGTTCACGCCGATGTCGAGCAGCTTGATTCCGTGCGCGGCCAGGGGACCGATGATGGCGCGCGTATGGCCGGGCACGTCGGTCATTTTCGCTCCCGTGGTGGTGTGTCCGAAGCGGCGGTCGAGCGCACCGGCCAGTCCTAAAGCCGCGGCGATCATGGATTGGTCCATCAGCTCGGTCTGCCAGGAGAACGGCAGCGCGTGCCAGGCGATGTCGCCATCGGCAATGGCCTGCTCCATGCGCTTGCGCGGCCCGGCGGGTGCCTTGTCGAGATACTCATGCACCAGCCACGAGCCGGTGGTCCAGACATATCGGTCGCCGCCCGCCTGCCGCATCCCGGCCGCGGTTTCGATGGCCCGTGGGAAGTACTCGTCGAAATACTTGCGCACTACATTGGCCTGGGTATCGATGAATCCTAAGTCCAGGTGGCACTTGAACATCACCAGGACGCGTTTGACGTCATGATCCGGAGGCCCCGGTTCAGGTCCCTGAAAGGCGCGCGCGGCTCTTGGAAGCAACGTTCCAAAGGAGGCGGCGGCAAGATTGGCAAAGAAAGTTCGGCGTCGCATGATGGCAACCTAAGGGCGAATGACGCCCTTTTTCAGCAGCACATTGCCATAGAGCCGCGTTTCTCCGGTGACTACAATAGCGAACGCGGCGCGCGACCGTTCGTAGAAATCGAACCGCTCGATGGGGGTGATCTTGACCTTCTTCGCCTCGGCGCGGTCCACCGCCTGCTGGAATTCCCGCACGGCCTCCGGCACCGTATCCGGCTCACCGACCACCTGCATGACGGCGACGGGCGAATCGACATACTCGTCCAGCGGCAGCAGGCTCAGCACCGCTTCGAGCACGCGCGTTGCGCCCACCGCGTCCAGCCGCACCAGCCTGCGCGCCATGGTCACCGCCGGGTAATTCGCGTCCACGATTGCTATCTCATCGCCATGCCCCATGGCGGCGAGCACCATCAGCAACTCCGGGCTCAGAATAGGATCCAGATTTTTCAGCATTGGTTCCTCTCGATATTAGATTCGTCACTGCTCCAGCCACACCGCCGCCGACCGCGCGGGAATCGTCAACACATCCGAGGCGGGCTTACCCTCCGGCTGCTCCGGCGTCGCCACCACCAGCCTGCCGGGGTTGGGCAACCCCACACGAGCCTGAATCGGGCCGGCCGGGCTTTGGTTCACCACCACCACCGCCCGTTTTCCAGCCGCGTTCCGAAAGACCGAATAGAGCGGATATGCATGGCCATCGGCGGTAACCGTGGCGCCCAGTTGGTCGCGGTATTCCGCGTCCCACAGCCAGGCTTTGTACCGCCGGCGGAGCGCATCGATCTTCCTGCCGTACTCCAGCGTCTTAGGAAAGTCGGATAAGTGCCCCTTGAAGTTATACGGTTCGTAACTGACGGCATACCGGTACATCAGAATGCGGTTCAACATTTCGCGATCGTCGAAGCCGGTCACGGCCACCACCAGGGGCGCCTCGGAATCGACGTAACGGCTCACCGGCGTGGAGCCATCGCCGATGCGGAAGTAGGAGACCGGATAGTGCTCGATCAGCATATCCTCGGGCGCCTCGCCGGCAAACACAAAGTCGGGATTGGCACTGGCAGCCTTTTGCAGGTCTTTCGCCAGCGGAATATCGCTCGAGTAGATATAGCCGGGGACGGCGTGCCCATGGTCCGCGGCGAAGCAGTACCGGGCGGGGCCGTGATGACAAACTTCGTCGTACAGCAGGCCCGCTCCGCCCAGATCCAGAATCTTATCGAACTCCTTCACCGCAAGGGCGCGGTACTGCGGCGACAAGGGGCACATCACGGCGAAGCGGCGATTATTAATGCCCGCCAGTTGGGTCGGTGTCCAATAGCTGTAACCGCCGTGTATATAAAGAATGCCGAACGGGTCCTTGGCGGCGAACCTGTATAACTCGCGCCGGTACCAGTCCGTGGTCATATCGGCCCAGACGAACTTGGCGAACAGGATGACTTTCACGCCCATCGCCTGCACTTGCTGAATGGCGTCGTGCAGTTCCTGCCAGGTGCCGAGGCGCGGATCGATCTCGAGCGACGGGTTGCCGCGGTCCTGGCCGCCATAGTTCCATCCCACGAGCTGAATGGCGGTCACTCCGTTCGCGGCGCATTCCCGGCCAAACTTTACCAGGTCGCGATACGGGATGCGCAGATCGTCTTCGGGCGAATTCACCTGCACCTGCTGCCACGAATGCACGTCCTTCACCCAGTCCGGAACGTGAATTTGCCGGAACCAGGTGGCGCGCCACTGCTTATAAAGATCCACTCCGGCTTGCCAGCCTCCGCTATAAGTGCGCAGGACGAGGGGCACCATGTCGATGGCCGATTTCGGCGGCGCGAAAACCAAATGGGTGGCGCGGAATTCCAGGTGAACCGGCGTTCCGCCCAGCGCATCGGCAGCCGGCACGCGGTTCTGAATGGATTCCATTACGCCAGGTTTCTGCTCGAAGGTGTACTCGACCAGATACCGCGGATCGGGGTCGTGCAGCTCGACATACAGGCCTTGATCGGCGGATTGAATCAGGCAGAAAAGGGACCGGTTCGAGTCCGCCGTCTGCATGGGGAAGTCGACCCCCCAATAGCCTTTGTCATTGCGGAAATGCGGGTAAATCTCGCTGGATTCCAGGTCGCCGTACCACATCTGGCGGCGCCACAGGGGCGCACCCGGCTTGGGCGGGCGCAGGTCCCCAAGATAGGGATATTCGATGCTCTCGATGGTGAGCGCGGACTGGTTCGCCACCGAAGCGGCAAAGATGAGCGCGCCGCTTTGCAAGGTGACGGTGGCCGTGAATTCGATCGGCAATACGCCGCCGTTTTCGCTCGCGAGATCTTTCCACTGGATGCGAACCTGGTTGCCCGAAGGGAGCTTTTCGACTGTCGCCGCCCGCTGCTTCCGGCCCAATATGAAGTTGTCGCGCCGGTCCGCGAGCGGCACGTGCATGCGGAACGGCGCTGCCAGCTCCGGCGACCTCTCGATGGTCCAGCCCGACGACTTCCGTTCCAGCCGGATCAGCGCTCCGGAGGTTGTGTCGAACGACGCCTTCAGCGTGGCGTCTTCCAGGACTACCTCCGCGGCTCGGGCGGGCTGCGTCGCCGCAAAGAGAATACAGAGAATGGATGCGGCCCAAACCGGGCGCTCCTCTTTCCGAAACAAGCGGATCGGGCTCAAAAGTTCTTCGTGGACTCCCGCAATCTCCATGGTCTGGTTCGGCCTCTGGCGTTCGCCACCATTACGCTAACACACGACCGCGGTGAGTTAGCATTGGGGGGAACATGCACGAACATTATCATGCGCGCTACGTCTGGCTGCTGGCCACGGTGGCGGCGCTGGGCGGCCTGCTGTTCGGCTACGATTGGGTGGTCATCGGCGGCGCCAAGCCTTTTTACGAAAAGTTCTTCCGCCTCGAATCGGAGCAGGCCGTTGGCTGGGCCAACAGTTGCGCCCTGCTGGGTTGCCTGGCCGGCTCCATATTGTCGGGAGCGAGCGCCGACAGGTTCGGGCGAAAGAAACTGCTGATCGGAGCGGCGCTGCTGTTCGCGGTTTCATCAGTGGCGACCGGCTGGGCTCAAACCTTCACCGGCTTCGTGATGTGGAGGATCGCCGGCGGTGTAGCCATCGGCATCGCTTCCAATGTCTCGCCGGTGTATATCGCCGAAATCAGCCCGGCGCCGTGGCGCGGCCGCATGGTGGCCATGAACCAGATGACCATCGTGGTAGGGATTCTGGCGGCGCAGATCGTGAACTGGGTGATCGCCCGGCCGGTCGACGCGGGAGCCACTGCGGAAATGATCCGGCAATCCTGGAACGGGCAGTTCGGCTGGCGCTGGATGTTTACCGCGGTCGCAGTCCCCGCGGTGGTCTTCCTGGCCGGCGCGCTGGCGATTCCGGAAAGCCCGCGATGGCTGGCGACGCGCGGACGGAAGGACCGGGCGCGCCGGACTCTCGAGCGCATCGGCGGCGGCGCATATGCCGACCGGGAGCTGGGCGAAGTGCTGGCCTCGGCCGAAGCCCACCAGGGCGGGAGCCGCTGGGCCGAGTTGCTGACGCCGGGCGTCGTCAAGCTGCTCGGCATCGGCGTTTTCCTGGCGGTCTTGCAGCAATGGAGCGGCATCAACGTCATCTTCAACTACGCCGAAGAGATCTATCGCAACGCGGGCTATGGCGTGAGCGACATCATGTTCAACATCGTCATCACCGGCGCCATCAACCTGGTGTTCACCTTCGTGGCGCTGGCCTTCGTGGACCGTTTGGGGCGGCGGGTGCTCATGCTGGCCGGATGCGGCGGCATCGCCGTTTGCCACACCCTGCTGGGGTTCTCCTACTTTTTCGGATTGAAAGGCCTGCCCGTGCTGATCTGCACGTTGGCGACGATCGGCTGTTACGGCATGTCGCTGGCGCCGGTGACCTGGGTGCTGATTTCCGAGATCTTCCCTAACCGCATTCGCGGCGCGGCCGTTTCGATTTCGGTTTCCGCGCTCTGGATCGCCTGTTTCGTGCTCACCTTTACCTTCCCGATTTTGAATCGGGCGCTGGGCCCGGCCCGAACCTTTTGGTTGTACGCGGGGATTTGCCTGGCGGGCTTCGTCTTCGTGCTGCTGAAAGTCTCCGAGACCAAAGGGAAAACGCTGGAAGAGATCGAACGGGAATACGCAGGGGTTTGAGAGGCGTCCCGGTTGGGTCCAACCTGGTCGCCGGATGTTCTATACCGCGTTTCCTGGGTCCGTTCCCGTCACAGAGACAAGCTTGCCAATGAATTGATGGACGTCGGCGTGAATTTCGTCGGCGTCCATACTGCCCGCTATCTGCTCCCGAATGAGTTGCACCGAGGGCTTGCCGGTTCGCAGTTGTTGAAAAAGCGAGTTATCGTCCTCGAACAAAATGCGCTTGCCGTCCACCGCGCTAAACACGTTCGCCGTCACATTCCGCCACGTTCTTCCGGGCGGCAAAGTCAGATTCTGTTCCACAAAAAAGTCGTCGATTGCCTGCAAGGCTGGCTGCACAAACAGTTCGCCCTCACCGAACCGTGAAGCGGCCCGCTTCCAGGCGTCCGGCACCAGCAGGTAGTTCTCGATGTTCTTGCGCTTCCACTCGAACAACGTTGCGTTATCCGGCTCGGGATGAAAAGTGGCCCTGTCGTCATAGTCGAAGAGCATCAACCTTTTGACCTCCGGGACGATTTGCCTCAGCGCGGCGAAGTGCTCGTCCGCCCTGGTCTTCATGCTCTGCTTGTCCCCGCCGCCCATCGATTTGAAACATACTTTGTCCATTGCGGCCTGGGCGCCGCACGGATTCGCCCAAGCACGCAGGATGCGCTCATCGCTCTCCCCCTCGACGTACAGGATGTAGGGAGAGACCATCAGGCGCGCGATCTCTTCGTTCGAAACTTCCGCCATGGCCCGTAGCACTTCGGGTGCCGACGTAACGCGCCTGGGCACTTGGTTTAGCAAGGAAACGATCTGGGCGGCATCGACGCCCCGCACAAACTCCTCGGCGTGCGTGGCGATCAGGAACTGAGTGTTCTTCTCTAAGCCTTTCCGTTTGAAGTAGTCGAGAACCTCGCGTTGCAAGTTGGCGTGCAGGTGAGCGTCCGGCTCATCGAGTAAGATCGTCGTTGGTTGATAGCCGTACAGAAAGGCCAATAAAGTCAACGTTTGATGGAACCCGCTGCCCCCCGCGATGATATCGAAATCCTTGCTGTTCTGGCGGTACTCGACGGTGATGTATACATCCTTGGCCGAGTCGTAACCCGGCTCATGTATCTCGACCGAGAACCAACGTTTGACGATGCCCGCCACTTCTTTCCAGTCCGCGGGTGATGTATAGCCCTTCGCGGCGCGGCCATTCGATCCCCGGGAGGGCGAAGGGCACACGCGCAGCAGCAGATTGCGCAGCACACTGCCAGGCTGTCCCTTTCCGACCTGCTGGCGGATTGGGGCCTCATCCAGCCACTTCTCCGTGGGCTCCAGACCCGAAAACGGCGGCACATAGGCGATTCTCGGGAAGTCCCCGCTCTGCTCACGGGCGCGGAACTTTTCCCAGCCACCGTTCGGTATCGCGTATATCGTTTGTGACGAGTGATAGCGTAATTCCACGCCAAACGTGGCTGTCGTGCCTGTCGCCTGCCTCCATTCCACGTCGATGTGGATCAGGATGTATTCCTGCTTCTTCTTGCCATCGACCACGGGCCAATAGCGATCGGTACGGTCCTTCCAAAGCAGGTTGAATTCCGGCACCGGCAGCGCCGTGAAGTTCGGCAGCACCACCTGGATGCCCTTGGAGCCGGCACGCTTAGATCGATGGAACTCATCCACGCAGAACTGCCAGATGGCCAACGCCTGCAGTACGGTGCTCTTACCGCTGTTGTTCCGCCCCGCGAGCAAGTCGAACTGGGTGAACTCGTAGGTCTGCTCGCTCACGCTTTTGAAATTGCGCAGGGCCAATTTAGTGATCATGCCTGTTCCCCATTCTCGCAGGATCATCGCCGTCAAGGTTCGCTGCCACTGCCGCGCCACGTGCGCCAACTGGGGCGCAGGACGACCACACTGTGACTGCGCTGCGACGTCGGTGACCCGCGGCTGTGGTACGGAGCGTCGCGGAATACCAACTGTCGTCAACGACGCGTTGCCGCCGGTCGGGCGGTATCGCTTTAAGCTGTTTTGCGGCGCCGTCGTGAATGTGGACGATCCAGGTCATGGCGAAGTTGGGCGAGGCTCACGAACTTTCCCTCGCGCATCTCTATTTCGGCCTTCTTCACGAGGGCGCTCTCTTCCGGGGTGAGTACGTCGCCGGGATCAACCACGCGCCGAGGCTTGATGAGCACGCCGTTTTGGGTTTGAGCGAACGCCACAAAATCCCCCGCCCGGATGTTGAGGGCTCCGAGCATCTCCCGTGGAATCACCACCTGGCGCCGCTGGCTAACGCGGCCGATCCGCTCCTGGGCTGTGGTTGATTCTGCTCCCATACCTTTCAGAGTATCCGACGAGCGGAATATGTCAGACACGGGGAGGGTTGCCGGCGCTGGAACCGCGCCGCTGGCTGTTAGATTGCGGCGCGGCGGTTGCACTCCATGCTGTCCCTGGGTTCGCCCCTATTTCTTTACCGGCTTTGGCGTTTGAGCTGCCTTGACTGTTATCGGGAGGGCATTCGATGGCGTTCCATTAGCGCCGTTCTGTACGGCCAGTTGATAGCTGCCCGCAGGGAGCTTTGTGGCGCCGGAGACTTCGGCAGCCGCTATGGTCAGTTTCCCGGTCGCAAGCGTGCACGCGTCGGCAGTACAGCCCTCTCCAGTGATCGTCGCCTGAGCCGTCTTTGGATCGAAGTTAGAACCAGAAACGCTGAATTGGAACTCTGTGTCCGCCGTCGCGGGAGGATCGATTTTGACGGCTCCGGTCAGTGCCGGTGTGGTGGAAGCCGCGGCGGAACCGGCGGCGTTTGGACCGAGGGTAATGCTTGCGGCGGAAGCCTTTTCCTGGCCCTTGGCAGTTACCGAGAACACTGCATATTGAGTGCCCTTTAACTTCTTCAACTGGTCTATTGGAAACGCTGCGCTTCCCTTCGTGGGGTCTCCCCCCTGAACGGTAACCACTCCGTCAACCGTTACCACATCTCCAGACTCTTTGGCGTTCTTGAGACGAACCTTTGCAATGTCTCCCAAGCTCGTTCCAACTAAGCTGCACGCAAAAAGCGTCGCGCCGGCGTCACTGGTCTTCGTCAGGTCCAAGGTGCCGTCTGTCGCGGTGGGACAATTGATGGAGGTCACCGACGCGCTTGCCGCTGTGTCTTCGACCAGATACTTCCCGGAAACCACGACGAACGTCCTCCTGGCGAGAGTGTTCAGAAATGCGGAATCAGCCTTCTTGAACTCCTTCCCCGTCTTTTGAACATAGATTCGTAGAGGAACGAATGCGACAAAGGGTACCGCCTGGCCCTTCGGGACAACGATTTTGTACACGCTCGAAGAGCTGAACGCCATATCGTCGAGGAGCCGGAGCTGGGCGATCGAAAGATCCGGAACACCCGCCTGGAGCAGCGGAACGGCGGTTCCGGAAAATACCGAGAAAGCGTTTCGTAAGGCAAGGCCGCCGGTGAGAGACGAAGCCGCCACTCCGAGTCCCGCGATCGACGAGGCTAGCGTTACGGCGATGTTCCTTGGGGACGACCAGTTTGTATTGCTCTGGAGCCCTCTTGCCAAAATATGCTCGCGCCCCGCATTCATTAGAGGATTGCAGGATCTGCAATTGCCACCTGTACATCATGAAGCAAGAACTGCTTAGTATCGTCCAGGTTCCTGACATTTACCTGGACGGCCAAGTAGTTGTCCGCCACTGCTCTTCCGAACATGAATGAGGTCTCCTGCCAGGTCAGAAGCGATTGAGAGCAGCCGACTAGCGGCGACGGACCCGAGTATTGCCAGGTTGTGGCGGAGGCCAGAGACGCCTCAAACCCGGCGCGCTCCTCTTGAGTGATGAGCCCACGCCTTTCCAAGTCGGCTGCCATTCCGGAAGAATCATTTGCTGCGTGAGCCTTGACGATCTGCTGTGCTTCCGCGACTTTTTCTTTGTTCGCTTGATCCTTCGAAAAGAAATCGGCAACGACATGATTGATCCTCTGGTATGCGCCTACATTCGACATAAATGTGTATGTCTGGGCGGGCGTGAACCGACACGGGAAATAGTCGCCAAGCGGCATGATGGTCGAAACGATAGGAGCCGGCCCTGGTGCTGGAGTTGGTGTTGGAGTTGGCACTGGCGTCGGCGTCGGTGTCGGTGTTGGCGCTGGTTTCGGTGGTGGCGCGTGTGTTGGAGGCGTTGGTGCTGCACGAAGAGGCGGTGGTGCTGGTGTTGGTGTTGGTTCCGGCTCCGGAGCCGGTTCCGGCGCTCGCTCTGGAGGAGTTGGAGCCGATGCCGATGGCGGCGGTGCAGGAGGTGGAGGTTGAGGAGGCTTGTGCTTACAAGCCGACATAAGACAAAGCAAACCCGCAGTGCAAGATATGAGCGCTAGCAGGCGGCGATTGGGACTTGAGTGGATCAACTTCATTGCTCCGCCGATGAATTCGGCGATTCTATCATAAACGCAGATTCTTTGGAGTCAGCCTATCTTGCGAGGGTGCTTAGCCGTTTTGGGGATTTGACAGTTTAGGCGCGGAAACCGCTCCCTCGCGGTCGCGGCTCGGTAACGGGTACCGCGTGTTTTCGGTCGCTTACCGAGCCGCGACTGCGAGGGAGCGGTTTCCGGGAACGGATTTCCCCAGATCGGCCAAGCACCGATCTTGCGAGCGAGCCGCCACAGGCCATAATGCCATTCTGTAGCCCGGTATCCCCGGCCACAGCTTGCTGCCGCAGCCTACCGGCCCGCCAAAATGTGGATCGCCCAGTAGCTCACCCAGGCAATGCTGGCGGCCATGGGGATGGTCAGGATCCAGCCGGACATAATATTGGTGGCGATACCCCAACGGACGGCCTTGAGGCGGTGAATGCTGCCGACCCCGGCGATGGCGCCGGCGATGGCATGCGTAGTGGAAACGGGCAGGCCCAGGTGGGTAGCCAGCAGCACGGCGCCGGCGGCACCGGTTTCGGCGCAGAAACCGCTGCGCGGCTTGAGGCGGGTCAGGCGGGTGCCCATGGTCCGGACGATCCGCCAGCCTCCGCTCAGAGTGCCGAGAGCGATGGCGCCGTAGGCCGCCACAATCACCCACAATTGCACATCGAAGGTTTTCTGGTAATGCGACGCCACCAGCAAGCCGGTGATGACGCCCATGGTCTTCTGCGCGTCGTTGGAGCCGTGCGAGAGGCTGAAAGTGGCGGCCGAGAGCAACTGGAAGCGGCGGAAATAAACGTCCATCTTGGCGGGGCTGGTTTTGCGGAACAGCCAGTACACGGCGACCATCAGCGCATACGCCGAAACCAGGCCGATCAGGGGCGCCAGGAAAATGAACGCCACGGTGAGCGCCCACTGGCCCGCGATCAATCCTTCGAGCGCGTGGCCCAGACCGCGGGTGATGGCCGCCCGCGCCATGGCCGCACCGGCATAGCCGCCGATCAGCGCGTGCGAGCTGGAGGTGGGCAGTCCCAGCCACCAGGTGATCAAGTCCCACGAAATCGCGCCCCCCAGGGCCGCCAGAATCACGTACGGCGTCACCACTTCCAGGTTGACGAAGCCGTTGCCCATGGTCTTCGCTACGGCGGTACCGAAGACGAAGGCGGCCAGGAAATTGAAAAACGCGGCCCAGACCACGGCCTGCACCGGCGTGAGCACGCGCGTCGCCACCACCGTGGCGATGGAATTGGCGGCGTCGTGAAATCCGTTGATGTAGTCGAAAACGAGAGCGATGGCGACGATCCCCGCCACCAGGGTGAAGACCGGCATGGCTAGAGCGTTGATCCAGAGAGTGGTACAGACGATCGTTTTTCGTCGTCTGTCGGGCTGCTGCTGCCTGGCCTGGGGCGACAGACCACAAAAAACGATGGTCTGTCCCACTCTATCTGGGCCGAAGCGTGGCACACCCCAATTTCCACGACCTCAGGAGCGAGTCCGTACCACGAAGCGAGGATGGGTTGCATTAGCTGTTTTTCACCACGACGTTCTGCAGGACGTCGGCGACGTCTTCGCAGCTATCGATGGTCTCCTCGAAAAAGTCGTACACCTCCTTGAGCTTGATCAGCGTGATCGGGTCCTTCTCTTTGGCGAACAGATCCACGATGGCGCTGCGGCCGACCAGGTCGCCCTCGTTTTCCAGGCGGTTGATCTCGATGCAATAGACCTGCGGCGAGCCCTTGCCTTGCAACTCAAACGCCTGCTGCAATTGTTTGGCGCAGCGGGCCACGATTTCCGCCAGCGAAACCATGTTGGCCGGAATCGGATTGATGTGATAGGCAACCAGGCGGTGGGCGGTGTCTTCTATGCCGTCGAGCACGTCGTCCAGCGCCGAAGAGATGGCGTGAATGTCTTCGGGGTCGATGGGGGTGATGAAGGTCTGGTTCAGGCGGGTGAAAATCTCGTGGATCAGCTCATCGCCGCGGTGCTCCAAAACGCTGATTTCCGTGGCCGCGCTGGCCATCCGGCCGTTGCCGATGCGGACCGCGTCCGCCAGCAACCGCGCCGCCTCGGAAATAATACCAACCTGTTTCTGAAACAATTCGAAAAACTTCTCGTCACGGGGCAGAAGTCTCATAAGGTGCGTAAGGTCGAGAGCTTATGGTAGCCGTATTGCAACAATTCGGTCAATTTGGCATTACGAAACGATGACTGTTTATGCCTGCCGCCCGAACCGGTTGGCCTTTTGGCGTGTGGGCCGGCGGGCGGTCACAGCGTTTCCATGATTTTTATCTCTCTCATTCCATTGGAATAATCGCGAATTGCCGGCAGGCTGCGCACGGCTCATCGATTACTCTGGGGACGTGGAAGCCTCACCCGCAGCCAGAATTACGAATCGAGAGGTCTCGCAGCCAGGCAAAAAAATGAGATTCCCCTCGCTGCCTGCACACTAGAGGGCAAATATGCCGCTAACCGAACAAACCAAGAAGCAGATCCTCGTGGTGGAAGATGAAGGATTGATCGCCGCCGACGTTCAGAGGCGGCTGGAGCGCATGGGTTACTCCGTGCCGGCGATCGCCAGGTCCGGAAAGGAGGCCCTTGGATGTGCGCGATCCACACCTTTCGACCTGGTGCTGATGGACATCCGCATCGGCGGCGAGATGGACGGCGTTGACACGGCCGCCGCGCTGAAACTCGAATGCGGCACGCCCATCGTCTACATGACCGCCCATTCCGACCAGACAACCGTGAACCGAGCCAAGCTGACCGAGCCGTTCGGTTACGTTCTGAAGCCGGTCGGCGATGCCAACCTGCGGAGCGCCGTCGAGATCGCCATCTACAAGAGCGAAATGGAACGCCGCCTGCGTACCAGCGAGGCTTGGCTCGCAGCCACTTTGCGCAGCGTGGGGGAAGGCCTCATCGCTACCAACGCCGGCGGCGAAATCGTATTCATGAACCCCTTGGCCGAGCAACTGACAGGCTGGTTGAGCGCCGACGCTCACGGACGCCCGTTAATGAACGTTCTCGGGCTCTTCGAAGAATCGGAAACCAGGTCTGTAAAGAATCCGGTTTTGGGGGTCCGCCTGGGAGAGAGCCTGATCTGCACCCTCATCTCCAGGACGGGAACTCGTTCCGCGGTCGAGGTCGAGTGGTTTGAGAACCGCGCCGGCGATCGACTGCTGGGGGTCATCGTGGTATTGCGCGACATCCGCGCCCGCCAGGAAATGGAAGCCCGTCTGGTGCAGTCTCAACGCATGGAAGCCATCGCCAGTATGGCGGGGGGCCTGGCGCATGAGTTCAACAACCAGCTCATGGTGATTCTCGGATACGCCGGGGAATTCGTCGCCCGGCTCTCGGGTGAGGATCGACAGGAGGCGCTCGAAATCCAGCAGGCCGCCACCATGGCCTCCTCCATCAGCCGCCAGTTATTGACTCTGAGCTGCCGCGACGGGGTGCCGACGGAGGTTCTTAACATCCACGAAGTGATCCGCGAGATCCAGCCGGTGCTCTCCCACGCCCTCGGGAAGACGTGCTGCCTGACCACCGACCTGGGCTCCTGGGTGGGGTTCGTCCGCGCCAATCGAAATCAGCTCAAGCAAGTCCTGTTGAATCTCACACTCAACGCGCGGGACGCCATGTACGGCGCCGGTGAGGTGCTGATTGAGAGCCGCGCCGTGGAGATTGCCGCCGATAGCCCGGAGGGTCGCCTCCATCGTCCGGGGCCATACGTTCGCCTCCGGTTCATGGATTCGGGCAAGGGCATGGACAAAGCTACTCTGGCCCGGATCTTCGAGCCCCTCTTTACCGCCAATAAGGGTGGACACGGATTGGGGCTGTCCATCGTGCACAGCATCGTCACGAAAGGGGGAGGCTACATAACTGCCTCCAGCGAGTTGGGAAAGGGCTCGACTTTCGAGATTTTGCTGCCGTGCGTCGGCACTTTCAAGCGGATGAGCGACGTCGGTTCGCTCGGCCGCGGCGGAGCCGACACCCCCACTGTCCTTCTGGTGGACGACGAAGAACCTGTCCGCAAGCTGATGCATAGCTACCTGTCGCGCGAAGGCTTTCAACTCCTGGAAGCCCGCAACCCCGAAGAAGCCGAACTCATCGCGGAAGCCTGCCAGGAGCCCATTCACGTTCTGGTCACCGATGTGGTAATGCCGGAGATGACGGGACCCCAGTTGGCCGAGCGGTTGGCCCGCTCCCGGCCGGATATGAAAGTTCTCTTCGTCTCCGGATACGCGCACGATGCCCTTGCACGGTACGGTCTGGATGGGTCGGCCAACATTCTGTCCAAGCCGTTTCCTGCCTCTGAACTTCTCCGGCGCGTGCGCCTGTTGCTGAGCCAGACAACGCATCTGGCGCGATGACGCCGGGGAAACGCTTGCCATTGCTCACTCAGTTTTGGACACGTCGGGGCCGTGGTCCGTCATCCGCTCGGTGCTACGCGGCCGCACTCTTTCTGGCCGCGGCCGCACAGATCGCGCGGTTGCCTCTCGATCCTCCTACCCTGATCCCATATATCACGTACCTGCCCTTCGTCTTGCTCAGCGCGGCGTATGGGGGATTCTGGCCCGGACTGCTAACGACCGTACTGTGCTTTCTCGAAGCGCTGTACTTTGCTACGGAGCCCATCGGGAGCTTGGCCGTCCGGAACCCAGGCAACTGGTTTGGACTAGGCGCTCTTGTGCTTACGGGCCTGCTCGCCAATATCCTGTTCGAGGGGGTGAAGAGGGCGAGGCTGGCCTCCAATCTGGAATTGACCACGATGTACGCCAATACTCCCGTAGCCCTGATGGTTCTCGATAGCGACCTCCGGGTGCGGAAGGCCAACGATATGGCCCGCGGATTCGCGGGACCTGGGGCGGTGGATCCCGTGGGTCAACGACTGGGTGGGATACTCCGATGCCTGAACGCATTGGCAGACCCACGAGGATGCGGCGATGGGCCGGCTTGTTCCCAATGCCAGGTGCGAAGCGCGGCGCTCGACAGCGCGCGGAACGGCATATCGCACAAAAATGTGGAGGCCTGGGTACCTGTTGCTATCGAAGGGCGCGTTGAGCGGCGATACCTTTCCGTCTCTACCGGTGTCATTCAGACGGACGGGGAAAGACTGATCCTGGTGTCCGCATCCGACGTCACCCGACTCAAGAAATCCGAAGGGGCTCTGAGCGAAACCGTCCGTGCGCTCGAATCGGCGCTGGCTGGGAAGACCGTCTTGCTCAAGGAAATTCACCACAGGGTGAAGAATAACCTCGCGGTCATCTCCAGTTTGTTGAGCATGAAGGCCGATACCGTGGAGGTAAAAGAAGCCAAAGAGGCTTTGGAGGAGAGCCAGCGGCGCGTCTTCTCCATCGCGCTGATCCACGAGCAGCTCTACGGCTCGGACCACCTGGATCGTATCAATTTCTTCGAGTACGCCCGGCAACTGGTCGAACAACTGCAATCCTCGTTTGTCGGCTCGCCCGAACAAATCGACGTCGTGCTGGACGTCGCTCCCATCGAAATGGGGGTCCATCGGGCGGTTCCGTGCGCGCTGATCCTGAACGAATTGGTGTCCAACGCGTTCAAGCATGCGTTTCCCGGCGCGCGGCGCGGCGAAGTTCTGGTTTCCCTCCGGGAACCCTCGCCCGGCTACCTGGAATTGGCGGTCGCGGACAATGGCATCGGCTCACCGCCCGGCCTTGCGGCCCGACATACGCGATCCCTCGGCTTGGAAATCGTCGGTATTTTGAGCCGGCAACTGGAGGGGTCGCTCGAACAGCAATCCGCTATCGGCGCCGGGACCCGATTTGTCCTTCGGTTTCCCGCGGGTAGTTCACGCCGGGCGGCGTAGGGCCGAATCGAAGGGCCTGGCGACCAGGCGGCCGCGCGGGGACGAGGGACTGCCCCACACATTGGGCCAGCCACTCCACTTTCCTGTCGCACCCATGACGAAGCGCGGCGCCCTCGCGGGAATAGGGGGCTATCACTCCAGCCACGCGCGAAGCGTTTCCAAAAGGCGGATCACTTCCCGGTAGCACTTATCAAACGAGGGCGCCAGCCTCGCAGGCTCAAGGTCGAATGCGGCGGTTAAGCGCGCCGTTTGGGAGCACAACCGCGGACGGCAAATCCCCGCGCGCTGTCCGCGTTCGCGTAGCGAGATCCGGGGCGAGTTTGGCCGGGCAGTCGTCATCGCTGTCCAGAATGACCAGAATTCCCCCGCCCGCTTCGGCGCGCACGGCCGCGAGCTTCACAGCCCTTTCCAATTCCCCGGGCTTCAAGAGTTTACTCCTGGGAATGCGAATCGGATGAGGAATGTCGACTGCCAGCCCAGGATCGAAACGTTGGGCGATTCTGCGAATGAGAATGGGAACCGACTCGCACTCTCCGTGCCCTTCCACAATGCATACGATTCGAACCGGCATCAGGTACGCTCGCGGTCGAATAGGCGGACCTGTTTGTCGACCTGTTTGGGGGAAGACTCGGGATCCGGGCGTAACTGGTCCATCCGCAGCAGTTCGCCAGGAGTGTAAGGGCGGCCCTGCAATGCTGCACGGCCCGCCCGATCCAGCGGTGCGATGTGGGTGGATCCCTCTTCGGCGTAGACAGCCAGGATGGAACTCGGATCGAGCCGTTCATCGTCCAGCAGATCCCCGCTATGGCTCGTTACGATGACTTGCGTGTTGCGACTGGCCTCCTTCAGTCCATCGTGGAGCAAGCCCGCCGCGGCGGGATGGAGCGCGATTTCGGGCTCTTCAATACCGACCAGCGGCACGCGGGGTCCGGCGCCGTTTCCAGACTGGAATAGCGCCACCAGAATTCCGAGAGCGCGAACCGTGCCGTCGGACATGTTCGCAGCCAGGAAGCGCCAGGGATCCTTCAACCCGGCGACCTGCTGTCGAAACTCCAGAGTTTCCTTCGGGCCGATCACCTTCACATCGACCCCGCGAACGCCTGGAACCACTCTTGACAAGTACTCCTCGATCCGCTCTTTTCGGCTCGGGTTGTTCTTCTTCAACTGGGCCAGGACACTGGCAATATGGCTGCCGTCGCGCGCCAGCAGGTCGCCGGCGTCGGGCGACTGGAGGTCGCGCATGCTGTCGGGGTTCAGACTGTAGAATCCCATTCGGGAAAGAGCTTCGTAGACGGGCCGAAACGCGGGAAGTCCGGAGGCGTTCACCAGATACAGCCGGTCGATGGCGGCGGCCGGCCCGGGCTGGGTGGTCTCCGCCACCTGGCCCGATTCCACTCGAAAATATTGAACCTCACCGAGGGCTTCCGCGGCCCCGATCCTGCATTCTTCCTCCTGAACGTCAAAGCCGCCCTGCGGGCGCGCTCCAATCCGAAACGCGTAGTGGCCAACCTGTCCGGAGCTGAGCGCAAACCACAGGCGCAGTCCGAAATTATTGGGATGTCCCCCAGATCGCCGACGCACGTCGTTGATGCCGCCCCGCTCTCTAAGGGCATGTTCAAGTGAAGTGCGGAGCGAGTCAGTGACAAAGCGCAACGCGTCCAGGAAATTGCTCTTCCCTGCGCCATTCCTTCGGTCCCACGAGAAACGTCAACGGACCGAGCCTGACGTCGCACGCGGCGAGGCTCTTGAAGTTCTTCAGCGCGACCCTCGTCAAGAAGGTTGGACTTGTCATAGTGACCTAGCGAGTGGCGCGCGGCTTCTCCGGATCGCGCGTTTAGCGCCCGCCGCGCTCCTCTCCTATGCTATCTCTACCACGTTGCCAACCTGGCCCACAACGAGAAAGGGCTTCAGTATTGGCGCCGCAGACAAGGAATGCCGGCAGCAATGCCCACGCGCCACAGCATCGTCAGAATTCACGCCGGCTGTTGCTGGGTCATGCAGTGGAGCGCGCCGAGGCCCCAGATCAGCCCGGTGGCGTCAATGCCGGCGACTTCGCGATCGGGGAACAGGCGCGCCAGCGTGTTCAGCGCCACGCGATCGGCCGGGTCGTTGAAGGTGGGTACCAGCACCAGGCGGTTGGCGATGTAGAAGTTGGCATAGCTGGCCGGAAGGCGTTGGCCCGAGAAAATCAACGGACGCGGCATGGGCAGCTTCACCAGCTTCAAGCCGGCGGCCCGCAGCAGAGCGTGATTCTCGCGCAGCGGCTCGTAGTTGGGGTCGGTTTTATCGGTCTCCGCCGCGACGGCCACCGTGTCCCGCGCAACGAAGCGGGCCAGGTCGTCGACGTGGCCGTGGGTATCGTCGCCGGCGATCCCGTTGCGCAGCCAGACGACGCGTTCGGCGCCAAGGTAATCGCGAAGTTTCCGCTCCACCGCGGCGCGGCTCATGCCCGGATTGCGCGCCTGCACCGGGCTGAGCAGGCATTCCTCGGTGGTCAGAAGAAGTCCCTTGCCGTTGACGTCGATGCTGCCGCCTTCGAGCACCATATCCGGCTCCCACAGGGGCAGTTTCAGCGCGCGGGCGAGCGACCGCGGGACGGCGGCGTCCAGTTGCCAATCGTCGTACTTGGCCCAGGCGTTGAAGCGCCATCCGGTGGCCGCGATGGCGCCGCTGGGATGGCGGACGAACAACGGGCAGTAGTCGCGGGTCCAGACACGATTGGTCGGAAGCACCCGGAATTCCACCGCCTCGAGATCGGCGCCGACTTTGACCAGGATGCCGCGCGCCTGCCGCTCCAGGGCGCGATCACGCACCAGAATACGCACCCGCTCGACGCGGCTCAACTTGCGCACGATCTCGCCGTACACCCACGGGATGGGAGCGAAGCGGCCGGGCCAGTCGTCGCGATTGTGCGGCCAGGCGATCCAGGTGGCCTCGTGCGGCTCCCACTCGGCCGGCATGCGGAAGCCGGCGCGGCGCGGTGTGGCGGCGGGCAGCGTCAATCGATCACCCGGTTCAGGATCGGCCCGTAGGCGTCGATGCGGCGATCGCGCAGGAACGGCCAGTTGCGCCGCACTTCCTCGATCCGGGCGGGATCGCACTCCACAATCAGCGTATCCTCCTGATCGTGGGAAGCTTCGGCCAACACCTGGCCAAACGGATCGGCCACGAACGATGCGCCCCAGAATTCCAGGCCCTGGCCGGGCGGCCCTTCATAGCCCACCCGGTTCACAGCCGCCACGTACACGCCGTTGGCAATCGCGTGCGAGCGCTGGATGGTGCGCCAGGCATCGTGCTGCGCTACCCCGTATTGCGCTTTTTCCGACGGGTGCCAGCCGATGGCGGTGGGATAAAACAGCACCTGGGCTCCGGCCAGCGCCGCCAGCCGCGCGGCCTCCGGATACCATTGATCCCAGCACACCAGCGGCGCGATTCGCGCGTACCGGGTATCGAAACAGCGAAAGCCCAGGTCGCCCGGAGTGAAGTAATACTTTTCAAAGTAGAGCGGATCGTCGGGAATGTGCATCTTGCGGTAGATGCCGGCCAGGCTGCCATCGGCGTCGAAGACCACCGCCGTGTTGTGGTAGACGCCGGCCGTGCGTCGCTCGAAAATCGAGCCGACAATGGCGATTTCCAGCTCGCGAGCCAGCGCGGAAAAGCACTCCGTGGTGGGGCCCGGAACCGGCTCGGCCAGGTCGAAGAGAGCGGCATTCTCTTCGCGGCAGAAATACTGGGAGCGGAACAGCTCCTGCACGCAGACGATTTGCGCCCCGCCCGAGGCCGCCTGGCGGATGCGCGCGGCAGCTTTGGCCAGGTTGGCGCCGGAGTCGGGCGAGCACGACATCTGGATCAGACCGATTTTGAAGGGAGTTTGGGGCATGGGGGGATCTCCAGCAAAAACCGTTAGCCACAGATGAACGCAGATAAACGCAGATGAAAAACCAAACCCCTTATCCCGTCTTATCTGTGTTCATCTGTGTTCATCTGTGGCTAATTCTCTCTTAAACCGCTGCCGGCGAATTGGCCTTGCCCATCCCCAGCAGGCGCTCGTCGAATTCGAAGCTGGCGGTGCGCGGCTTCTGGTTGCGCACGTACCAGCGGTAGGTCTCCTTCAAGCCAACGTCGAAGGGCGTCAGCTTCATCTTCAAGATGCGCGTGACCTTGCCGATATTCATGGTGATGGGCGCCAGGTCGAAGTATTCGCCGAAGTAGAACGGCTCTTCCATGGCATTGCCGCCGGCCTGCAGAATCAGGTCGCGGGGCACCCGTGCCAGGCTGGCTTCGGTATTGGCGGCCTTGGCCAGCCGCTCCACCACTTCCACCTGGGTGAGCGGTTTGGGATCGCCCATGTTGAAGGCCTCGCCCACGGCCCGCGGCTCCTCCATGGCGCGCATTAACGCTTCCACCACATCGTTGACGTAGGCAAACTGCATCAGGCGGTGACCGTCGCCGGGAATGACGATCGGCCGGCCGGCGCGCAACCGGTCCCAGAAAAACTGTTCCCGGTAGTACGGGTTGTTGGGTCCGTAGACGAATGGGGGCCGGAAGGTGACCAGCGGCAGCCCGGTTTGGGCGTGCATGCGGAACAGCAGCCGTTCGGTGGTGGCCTTATTGCTGCAGTAGGGATCGGCGTGGTATTCGGGAGCCAGCGGATCGCTCTCCTTGTGGTTCAATCCATCGCCATAGGCGGCTACGCTCGACATGAAGATGTAGCGTTGCAGGCGGAAGCCGACCGCGCGGACCGTGGCTTCCACCTGGGCGGCCGTGGTGCCGCGCTCCCAATCGTAGGCGTTATCGAAAACGACTTCGAAACGGCGGCCGTCGAGCGCTTCGCGCAGAGAGGCTGCGTCGTTGCGGTCGGCCATCAGATTTTCGACGCGGCGGCTGAAGTCGTGTTTGGGCTTGCGATGCAATACCGAGACTTCGTGACCCGCTTTCACCAGCGATTCCACCAGCGAACGGCCGATGAACAGAGTCCCGCCGATAACCAGTACTTTCATATATTCCCAGTGATACGGACGCACCGGCGCACCGGTGCGTCTTAGAAAAAGATACGACGATTAATCGTAATATTCCAGTCCCAGGTGCGTAATCAGGTCCTCACCCCGCATCCAGCGCAAGGTATTCTTGAGTTTCATCAACTGGATGAAGATGTCGTGCTCGGGGTAAACCTCGGGGGCGTGCATGGGTCCCTTAAAGTAGAACGACAGCCATTCCTGCACGCCGCGCATGCCGCAGCGCTGCGCCAGGTCCATGAACAGTACCAGGTCCAGAACCAGAGGCGCCGCCAGAATCGAGTCGCGGCACAGGAAATTGACCTTGATCTGCATCGGATAGCCCAGCCAGCCGAAAATGTCGATGTTATCCCAACCCTCCTTGGCGTCGCCACGGGGAGGGTAATATTCGATGCGGACCTTATGATAGAGATTATCGTAGAGATCGGGATAAAGCTGTTTCTGGAAAATATACTCTAAAGCGCTGGATTTAGTGACTTCCTTCGACCGGAACGAGCCCGGATCGTCGAGCACTTCGCCATCCCGGTTGCCCAGGATGTTGGTCGAAAACCAACCCCTCACGCCCAGCAGGCGCGATTTCAAGCCGGGGGCGATCAGCGTCTTCATAAACGTTTGGCCGCTCTTATAATCCTTGCCGCTCAACGGGAGATTGCGCTCCCGGGCGAGTTCGAGCAGCGCCGGCGTGTCCGTAGTCACGTGGGGTGCGCCGTTGGAATAGGGGACGCCCGACTTCAACGCCGCGTAAGCGTAAATCTGGCTGGGTGAGATGGCTGGGTCGCTTTTCTTCAAGCCACATTCGAATTTTTCCAGAGAGGAATGGACTTCGCCGGCCTCCGCGAAGACTTCCGTCGATCCGCACCAGATCATGGTTAAGCGGGCGGCTCCGGTGCGCTGCTTGAACTGGCGGATGTCCTCCATCACGGCTTCCGCGTAGTCCATCTTCGAGCCGCCGGTCATGACGTTGGGCCCGTTGATCTTCTTGACGAAATTCGGGTCGAACACCGCCTTCATGGGTTTAATCGCCTGTAGCGGCGCCTTCACCCGTTCGAGCAGGCCCATCTCGAGCACCCCAGCCTTGACTGCGGCCTCGTAGGCGTTGTCCTCGAAAATGTCCCACCCGCCGATCACCAGGTCCGACGGATCAGCCAGCGGGACGAAGTCCTTAATGGCCGGGCTACGGCCTTCGGTGCGCTTTCCCAGACGGACGGTTCCCAGTTGGGTGAGCGAGCCGATCGGTTTTCCCAATCCGAGCTTGATTGCTTCCAGGCCGGCGACGAAGGTCGTCGTCACCGCCCCTATTCCCGGTATCAAGACGCCAAGTTTGCCCTCGGCGGGCGCAATTTGGACGTTGTCTGCAGTTGCCAAAGTCGGGTCTCCTTTGAAGCCGAAATGCTATAATAGCAACTCCATGGGAGATCGCGCGACGGCTACCTTGACTACGCTTGTGGTAGACGACGAGCCATTGGCCCGCGAAGAGCTGGCATTTCTGCTGAAAGACTTTGCGGAAATTGAAGTTATCGGTTCTGGCGCGAATGGCGTGGAAGCCGTGGAAATGATCCGGGAATTGGAGCCGGAGCTGGTTTTTCTGGACGTCAACATGCCGGGGCTGGACGGCATGGGGGTGATCCGCAGGCTGCGCGAAGAGGGGGTGGAACTGCCCCAGTTCATCTTCGTGACCGCCTACGACCAGTACGCCGTGGAAGCTTTCCGGCTGGAAGCCATGGACTACCTGCTCAAGCCGCTGGACAAGGCCCGGCTGGCGGAAACGGTGGAGAGAGCGCGCCGCGCGCTGCAGGAAAAGAAGGCCCCGGAGACGGCCCTAACCGCGACCGCCGCCGGCACTCCGGTGAGCCGGCCGGCCCCATCGGCCGCGCCTCGCACCAAGCTCATGGTCAAGGCCAACAACCGCAACTTCGTGGTGGATGCCAACGAGGTGATCTACGCCACCATCGACGATGGCTTGATCACGCTGGTCACCACCAACATGGAAGGCCACTCCAACTACCGCACCATCGAAGATCTGCAAGCCAGCCTGGACCGCGAGATGTTCTGGCGCGTACACCGCTCCTACCTGGTAAACATTAACCGGATCAAGGAAGTGGTGCCGTGGTTCAAGTCGAGCTATCAGCTTCGCATGGACGACCGAAAGCACACGGAGATCCCCGTAAGTCGAGTACAGACAAAGAAATTACGGGAATTGTTCAAGCTGTAGGCTAAGGCTCCGCTCCAGGTTCCCGTTGGGAAGAATCGGCATCCCGCAGCGGCTTGACCGAATCGAGGGCGATGAACCCGCCGGCTTTGAAATCGACGGCTGCGTGGCAGTTCTCCAATCGGACAATTTCTCCCACCGCCCAGCATGGCAGCGGTTTGTCGGGGTCGGGTGAAATGTTGAACTCGCAGATCACCTGGTCGCCCAGGTTGAGTCCCACGGGCGCTTGCAACTGCAAAAGCACACCGCATCCACTCATATTCACCGTAGTGGCGCGGACAATCTGGCCGTTGTTAAACACTTCGACGGTCGTTCCGGCTTCAATAGCAAAGCGCGGTTCTCTTCTTTTGTCCGAGCCTGCAGGTTCTATTTGTCCCATCAGTCCTCCTTATCGGCCCGGGGGGCCGGCAAGCTTTAGGCAGGGTGCTTAACCGATCTGGGGGAAATCCGTTCCAGGCAACCGCTCCCTCGCGGTCGCGGCTCGGTAAGTGACTGAAAACACGCGGCACTCGGAACCTAGCCGCGACCGCGAGGGAGCGGTTGCCGCGCCGAAACCGCGAAATCCCCAGATCGGTTAAGCGCCCCTTTAGGCATGGCAACACGAATCAGGAACCCTCCGCCGTCCAACCGCGTCGAAGGAGGCATTACGCGGAGATAAACCGTGAAAGAACGCCGCCCGGCACTCAGGGCGATTTCGCTTCTGGTTGGGCTGCTCGCTTTGGCGGCTGCCGGTTCGGCGCAGCCAGGGATGCAGCAGCCCGTGCCCCCGATCATTGCCGATGTGAAAGAAGTACTGGTGCCGGTCATTGTGACGGACCCCAAGGGGCACCATGTAGGCAATCTGAAGGGATCCGACTTCAAAGTATCCGAAGACGGCGTCCCGCAGGAGATCGTCTCATTCCGGACCACCGTGGATGCTCCCGCCTCGGAGACCGTCCCCGCAGCCTGTCAGGCTGCCGGCGAGCCATAACTTCCTGCTGCGGTTGAATGAGCTGGTGAGAGCGGCTGCGAGCATGCCGACGTCTCGGACCATCATTTTCATTTCCGACGGGTTCAACCGCTTTCCGGGCCGCGAACTCTACGGCATCGTGCAGGGCTTTGCCCCGCGCGATCACAGCTTCTGGTTCCCATCGAGAGATACCGAACCCGAGTTGCAGAGCATTCAACAACGATTTGCCGAAGGGCATCACCAGGGCGCTCACGGACACGCGGGAATTCTATATGCTCGCCTACGTGCCGACGAACGATGCGTCGGACGGCAAATACCGAAAGATCAAGGTTGAAGTAAAAAACGGCGACAAGCTCCGGGTCAGCGCGAAAGCGGGCTACTGGGCGACGGAAAAGTGATCGGCTCCCAGCCTAATGCGCCATAGTTTTCCCCGCGGGCAAGGACCTGCACAAGTGGGGCGGGCAATTCTGCCCGCAGCCGCCTTTTTAGGCGGCTCTTTCGAGGCGTGGCTGGTCTTCCATCCCGGCGAGAGCCGGCCAAAAGCCGGCAGAATTGGCTGCCCCACGATTTGCGCGGAACGGCGCCAAAGTGAAAACTTTGCGGCATCAGGCTCCCAGGCGGCCCCACAACGGCTCGAATTTGATTTTCAACCCAGGCGGCGCGAGTTTCCGATTACCGAAAGGCTGGACAGGACCATCGCCGATGCGGCCAGAATCGGGCTGACAATGCCGGCGAAGGCCAGCGTAACGCCCACGGTGTTATAGGCGAATGCCCAGAACAGATTTTGGCGCACGACGCGGAATACGCGGCGGGACAGGTCGAGAGCGTCGATGACGGTCGCGAGCTTATTGTTCATGAGCACCAGTGGCGCGGCCTGAATGGCAATATCGGCGCCACATCCGAGGGCGATGCCTAGGTCGGCTTCGGCCAGGCTGGGCGCGTCATTGACGCCGTCGCCGATCATCATCACCACGGCGCCGGACTGGCGCAGGCGGCGGATGGTCTCGATTTTCCGCTCGGGCGTGGCTTCGGCTTCCCATTCGCCGGCGCCGATCGATGCGGCGACGGCCTGGGTGGGCGCGGCGGCGTCGCCCGAAAGCAGCAGGGTGCGGATGCCGCGGCGGCTCAGGGACGCGCACAGCTCGCGGGCATCGGGCCGCACGCGGTCGCCGAACGCCATGGCGCCGCGCACTGCGCCTTCCCACCCGAAATAAACCACGGTGCCGGTATCGCCGGAGGCCGCGGCCAGGTGACCCACGCGCGCGCCGAAGGTTTCCATCAAGCGGCTGTTGCCGATGAAATAGCGTGTGCCGTCCACCGCGCCGCTGATGCCCATGCCGGGATGAATGGAAATATCCGTGGAGCGGGCACTCGTGCCTGCAACGTCCCGACTCCTCGGGACGCGCGTGCCGGGATGATCCCCGACGTCGCAGCCAGGAGTGCCCGCTCCACGGAAGGCATGCGCGGCCACAATCGCCTTGGCCAGCGGGTGTTCCGAACGGGCTTCCACGGCGGCGATTTCGGCCATGCGGGAAGTGTCGCCGACGGTTTCAAGCAGGGCGAAGGCGCCTTCCGTTGCGGTGCCGGTTTTGTCGAGCACCACCACGTCCACGCCGCGAATGGTTTCGAGCACGCGCGTATCGCCGACCAGGATGCCGCGCCGCGAGGCCGCCGCCACGGCCGCCGTCAGCGCCAACGGGGTAGCGATGCCGAGGGCGCAGGGGCAGGCGATCACCAGCACGGCGATGGCGTGAGCGAGCGCTTCGGCCGCGCTTACGCGCCAGCTCCAGAAGGCGAAGGTGGCGAGCGAAAGCGCCAGCACCAGCGGGACGAAGACGCGCGACACGCGGTCGACGGCATGCTCGATCCTGGTGCGGTTGGCGGCGGCGCGCTCGACTGTCCGGACAATGTGTGCGAGTGTGCTTTCCTGCCCCACGCGGGTGGCTTCGATTTCGAGCGGGCCGCCGCTATTGACGCTGCCGCACACCACCGTGTCGCCGGGAGCCTTCCCAACCGGCCGCGATTCGCCGGTCAGCACGGATTCGTCGGCGTGCGAGCGGCCTTCCCGCACGATGCCATCGGCGGCGATCCGTTCCCCGGATTTCACCAGAAAACGCATGCCCGGTTTCAGCGCTTCCAGCGAAACGAAACGCTCGCGCCCGTCCACCACCAGGCGGGCTTTGTTGGGCATCAGGCGATATAACAAGGCGATCGCGCGGGCGCTCCTTTCCTTGGCGGCGCGCTCGATGCTCTTGCCGGCCAGCACCAGGGTGACGATGGCGCAGACGGTATCGAAATAGACGTGCAGGCTGCCGGAGAAGGCGGCAACCACGCTGTAGAAATAAGCCGCCAGGATGCCCATGGCCAGCAGCGTTTCCATGCGCAGCACGCCCTGGCGCACGCCGGCCCGGGCCAGGCGCAGGATGGGCCAGGCGCAGTAGAACACGGTGGGCGTAGCCAGCGCCATCAGTACGAACGGAATGCCGCGGCCGGCCCCGGTGATGCGCACGAAGTAGCTGGCGTAGACCACCAGGCTGAACATCATGGCATTCATCCAGAACAGCGCGGCCAGGCCGGTGCGCAGCAGCAGGTCCTTGCGCTCTGCGTCGGAGCGGCCGCCTGGTTCCCCGGTGTATTCCGACGCCCGGTAGCCCAGCGCGGCCACGCGCTCGCGCACGCGTTCGAGCGGCAGATACTGCGGCGCGTAGCGCAGCTTGAGCAGGTCGCTGGCGAACATCATCTCGCACCCCGCCACGCCGCGCAGCTTGCCCAGCGCGTGCTCAATGAGCCAGCCGCAGGAAGCGCACCACATGCCTTCGACATGGAAGACGGCTTCGCGCAGCTCGGCGCCCGGCGGGATGGCGGGCTCGGCCGCGCGGGCCCGAGTCGAGATCAGGCCCAGCCGCAAGCTCTCGCGGTAGAGATCGGTATCGCGGAAATCCTGGCCAGCGGTAAGCGCGCCGCTCTCGAGCAGAATGGCGTGGACGTTGCGGCAGCCGGCGCAGCAGAATTCGCCGTCGCCGGAGTCGAGCCCGCACAGCTTACAGGTCAACTGCCGTGCTCGATGCGGCCGTGCTCGTCCAGCATCTGCGGATTGGCTTGCCTGGTCTCCACGTATGCCCATATCAGAATTCCGATAAAGATGGCCGATACCACGGCCAGAAAAGGAATCAAAACCGGTATGCGTTTCATGGTGTCCCACTTCCCGGACCGGAGTGAGCCGGCCCTTGCCCAGGCGCTAGAAATGTCATGGGGAACGAATCCACCGCCCCATCCGGAATGGTGCTGGCCAGGATCTCGAAATGCGTCACCAGCTCCGGAGTGGAACCGGCGGGTTGGGCAATTTCGAAGAACCCCTGGGACGTCTCGCCCGGCTTCGTTCCCACTGGATTGACGGCGATGATGAGGTGCGCGGCGGGCAGGAAACGGAGCGAGAACAGCACCGCCGATGGACGGCCGCGGCGATTGGCGACGGCGAATCGAAAACGATTGTAGACCTGGCCGTCGCTCCCTACGCGGTAGAGGTCCTGGCCGCGCTCGGGCGAAATTTGCACCAGCACCGGGTGCCGCATGGAGAAAGCTACGCCCAGACCGGCGGCATAGAAAGCCGTAATCAGGATCACCACCACGCGCTTGGCGTCGCGGATGCCAATTCGCCGATACCAGGGCTCAGCCGCGGCGCCGGTGAGCAACTCGCCCTTTTCGCCCCAAGCGTAGTGAATCAGCCCGGGCTTTGGCTGCTTCAAGCGGGCGAGCACTTCGTCGCAAGCGTCGATGCATTCACCGCAATGTACGCACTCGATCTGGAACGGCCCGTTGCGGATGTCGATTTCCATGGGGCAGACGCGCACGCACTTCTTGCACTCGATGCACTCGTGGGTCTGGTCGCGATAGTGTACCAGCAGGGTATTGCCGTCCCCCATGATGCCCTGCAGGTAGCCGTACGGACAGACGCTTTTGCAGAAGCCCAGGCGCAGGAAAGCGAAGTCGGCGAAGGTCAGCAGGGTGACGGTGGCGCCGGCTATGCCGCCGGCGGTATGCGCGTCGAGCGAGAACAGGCGCCTGGCCAGGTCGACGGGTTCCACGAAGTAGGCGATGAACACGAAAGCCAGGAAGACCGCGCCGGGCGCGAGCGTCACATAAAACATGGCCCGCGCGGAACGCCGGCGGAGGGCGGGCGACCAATAGGGAAACTTCTTGGCGATTCGACGCTTCCACCACGATTCCACCGCCATCGACGCTTCGCTGAAAATCATCTGCGGGCAAAGATAGCTGCAGTAGACGCGCCCGAAGAATATCGAAGAGATGACGATCAGAAACATCAGGAACATCAGGGCGAAGAAGATGATGCCGAATTCACTGATCCATAACTCGGCGCCGAAGAAGTAGAAACGCTGGCGGGGAATGTCGAAGCGGACGACGTTCAGGAAGGGGAGAGCCAGGAAGACGAAGAAGCAGACCAGGTGGATTCGTTTGCGGAGACGGTGCCAGAGACTAGTGGGCATGGGGCACCTGGGTTTGTGATGCCTGGCAGACCACGAAAAACGATGGTCTGCCCCACAGAAAATTCTCTTGGGAAATACCCGACGGCCGCGGCACTAATCGTGTGAGGGCCATTATCCGTGGGGCAGACCATCGTTGTTGGTGGTCTGCCCTGCAGGCCTTATCCCGATGCTCTTGTATCGCAGACGGCTGCCGCACTGGTTCCCGGAGCGCAGCATCACATTCGTGACCTGGCGCCTTGCCGGCGCACTTCCGGCGCACGCGGAAGAGAGCCTCGACCGCGGACCCTTCTGGTTGCGGGATGAGCGGGCTGCCAAGATCGTGCAAGATGCGCTCGAGTGGGGTGCGGCAGTGCGCCAATCCTACGACCTTTACGCATGGGCGATCATGCCGAACCACGTACACGCGGTGTTGGAACCGCACGCCCCGATGCCGGAGATCATGCGCTGGTTGAAGGGCAGGACCGGCCGGATCATCAATCGGGAGCTCGGACGCTGCGGACAGGCGTTTTGGCAGGATGAATCCTACGATCACTGGGTCCGGTCGACTGAAGAGCTGAACGAAGTGATCCGTTATGTCGAGAGCAATCCTGTGCGAGCGGGGTTGGCCGAAGCGGAGGATGAGTGGAAGTGGTCCAGCGCCGGGTGTAGGACAGACCACAAACAACGATGGTCTGCCCCACAGTGAATTCTCGCAGGACATCCGTGGGGCAGACCATCGTTTTTCGTGGTCTGCCCTACCGGCTGTTGCCGTGCTTCTACCCATGGCACACCGGCTTGCCGGCGAGGCCGCGCCACAGCAGGATGGCGCCGAACAGCATCACGGCCACGGCGGCCAGGCGGGTCGACCATCGGCCCAGGCGATAGCCGGCCACGGACGACACCACGCCCATCGCGGCCAGTGCCACCGCCGTACCGGCGCCGAACGCCAGCATGGTGAGCGCACCCGTTAGCGCCGCGCCGGACTCCATGGCTTTGCCCAGCGCCGCGTACACCAGGCCGCAGGGCAGAAAACCCAAAGTCAGACCGAGGGCGAATTTGCCGCGCGTGCCGCTCGACGCCAGCCATCGGCCGATTGCCTGGCCCACCCCCGCCAGTCGCCCGCCACGCCGGATCCGCACCAGCCCGCCCGCCGGCATCAGCCCGATCATCAGTATGCCGGTAACGAGCATGGCCGCGCCACCCACCACCCGCGCTCCGGAGGACATGCCGGCGATCCGTCCCAGCAGGCCGATGGCCCGGCCCACCGAACCGGCCACGGCGCCCAACGCGCAGTACGTCAGAATACGGCCGGCATTGTAAGCGGCGTGGGCGCGCCAAAGCGTTTCCCGCCCGGCCCCGCCGCGCACCAGAGAAACCGAATAAGCCAGCACGATCGGCCCGCACATCTGCAGGCAGTGCAAGCCGCTGGCGAGGCCCAGCAGAAATATGGCGCCCGCCTCGAGCGGCGTCATGCCCCGTACCGGACTTTCGAGTTGGGCGTCGCCACCGCCACGCATTCCCGCGAAAACTCGAATCGCTTCATCAGAATGGCGTGGGTGGGGCAGCGCGAGGCGCACAGCGAGCAGCGGATACAGGTGGTCTCGTCCTTCATCATCACGCCGCCCAGTTGGTCGAGCTCTTCGGCGCTAAACCTGGTCAGGTCGCCGAATTCGGCCTGGGCGCGGTCCAGCCAGACCGGGTCTTCCACCAGTTGGCTCAAACCTACCAGGCGAATCAGGTTCTCCGGGCACACGTCCACGCAGCCGTTGCAGGCCACGCACAGGCCGGTATCGAAAACCGTGTTGACGTTGCAGCGCAGGCAGCGCGCGCCCTGGCGGCGCGCTTCGGCATCGGCGAAAGCGTCTTCTATATTAGCCAGCGAGGCGGCGCGCACCTCGGTTTCGAGTACCGGCGGATTGCGCCGCGGGATGGTATTCCAGCGCTCCGCCATGGTATAAGCGGCGGGCGTCCATTGCTTGCGCACCACCACGTCGGTACGCGTACCGCGCAGGTAATCGTGCATGCTGCGGGCCGCGATCTGGGCCGAGGCGATGGCGTGAATGAACAGGCGCGGGCCGTGGGCCACGTCGCCGCAGGCAAATACGTCGGGCGCGGTGCTCTGATAGGTGTCCGGATCCACCTTGACCAGGCCGCGCTCGGTCGCGACGCCGTCGGCCGGATCGAGGAAGGAGAGATCGCTCGCCTGCCCGATGGCGAAAATCACGCTATCGGCGGCGATATCCTCCACCTGGGTTTCGTCGAAGGAGGGATTGAAGCGGCCGGCGGCGTCGAACACCGCGGTGCAGCGCACGGTGCGCAGGGCGGTGACTTTGCCGTTCTCGCCCAGAATGGCGCGCGGGCCGCGCTGGTTGTGCAGCTTGAGACCCTCCTCGCCGCCTTCCACGATTTCGACCTCGTCGGCCGGCATCTCGGCGCGGCTTTCCAGACAGACTACGTGGACTTGCTTGTCGGCGCTCAGCCGGACGGCGGAGCGGGCCACATCATAGGCGATGTGGTCTTCGTGGGGGCGAACGGCGGAGCGGGCCACGTCGTAGGCTACGTTGCCGCCGCCGATCACGATCACGCGCTTACCCAGCGGAAGGGGCTTCGCGGCATTGAAGGCGCGCAGGAAATCCATGCCGTCGATGACGCCATCGAGGTCCGCGCCAGGTAGCGGCAGCTTGCGGCCCTTGGGCAGCCCGACGCCCAGAAAAATGGCTTTGTAACCCGCGGCGCGCAGGCTGGCAATGGTGAAATCGCGGCCCAGGCGCGCATTGCATTTCAGCTCCACGCCCAGCGAAAGGATGGCCTGAATTTCGTGGCGCACCAGCTCGCGCGGCAGGCGGAAGACCGGCACTCCGCCGGTGAGCATGCCGCCGGGCTCGGCCTCGGCTTCATAGACGGTGACTTTGTAGCCCACCTGCACCAGGTCGTGAGCCACGGTCAGGCCGGCCACCCCGGCGCCGACCACCGCCACGCGTTCGTAGTCGCCTCGTTGCCCGGGAAGCATGCGGGGATTACAGGCGTCGCGGTACAGAGCATAATCGCCGGTTTCGGGCCCGAACTTGTCGGCCACAAAACGCTTCAACGCGCGGATGGCCACCGGTTCGTCCACGTCGCCGCGGCGGCAGGCGGCCTCGCACGGCGCCCCGCAAACCCGTCCGCAAATAGAGGCGAACGGGTTGTGGGCGCGGGCCATGCGGTAAGCCTCCTCGTAGCGGCGCTCCGAAATCGCCGTCACGTAACCGCACGCGTCGGTGTGCACCGGACAGGCGTGCCGGCACTTGACCATCTCGATCCAGTAATCGGTCGCGTCCGGTACCCGAAGCTGATAGAAACCATTCTGCATGGCGCCAGCCCTATTTTTTCTCGCCTTGCGGATCGCCGGCCGGCTCCGGGGCCGGCTTGGCGAAGGAGTACGCCACCACGATGACGCCAAAGATCACGATCAGCGCCGCGATAGCATACATCAAGGCCGCCGAGGATTCGGTGGCGGCGTCCATGGCCTTCACCAGCGGACCGCGCTCGGGCTGGTTGACGTCACCGTACATATAGACCACGAAGTAGACGGCGGCGCCGAAGGCGATGAAGATGTAGGCAAACTTGAGGAAAGTGGGAAGCTCGGCGTCCTCGCGCTCGGTGATCCAGCCGCCGGCGTATTCCTTCAACTTGGTTTTAGTCGGTTCCATGTCGATCGCTCCTTACCGAAGACGGCGCCGATTGACAATCGGCCGGCAGGTTACCAACCTGCCCCACAAGGTCACTCGGCTGATCCTGGAATACCTGGTACTTCACCTTTTCGCCATCTTTGCCCCAATAGCCGTCGTGGCGCGACCGAAATAGGAAGTAGAGGCCCAGCGCCAGCGACAGGGCGAAGAAGAAATAGGCGAAAAATACGCTCGGCCAGGTGTAGTCCCTCATTGCTCGTAGTCTCCGTCGGGACGCCAATCCTTGGCGCGGCCGAGACGCTGGATGTAGGCCAGCAGGGCCTGGAATTCGCCTTCGTCGTTGGCGATCCAGGGGAAGGGCGGCATCACCGAGCCGGGCGTCAGGTCGCGCGGATTGCGAAAGTGGGTGCGGTGCCATTGGGTGTTGTACTTGCCGCCCACGCGCGAAAGGTCGGGACCGGTGCGCTTGGTGCCGAACATGTGGGGCTGGTCGTAGACGAATTCGTCGGGCGTGGAAATGGGCGAATCCACCCCGCGCCAGCCGCTGCGCTTGGTGTCGGCCACCAGCGTCCTTGTCTGCTGCGTATGGCAATACCAGCAGCCTTCGCGGGTGTAGATGGCCAAACCGTGTTTTTCGAGCTCCGTATAGGGCCGCAGCTTGCCGGTAGGCCCCTTCGAAGGATCGTGATTTTCGAACGGCCGCCCCCAGCTTTTGTCCACTAGCGGGGGAATGACGGTGGTGAGAGTGCCGCCGATAAAAAACAGCACCAGCGCGGCACCGATGGCAAAGCCCGCGCTCTTGTCGGCCCGATTAAGCATGCTCTTCCCTCCTGTTCACCACCGTGGCCATGATGTTGTAGGCGAACGAGACGATGCCGCAGAACATCAGCACGCCGGAACAGAACCGCACCAGCCAGACCGGGTGCAGCGCCTTCACCGTGTCGATGAACGGAATGGCGGGATTGTTCCACTGCCAACCCTGCCAGAAGCCGCCCAGCCAAAGGGTGACGAAGAAACCCAGCCCGCCGATCATGAAGAACCAGAAGCTCCAGTTGGCCAGCGCATCGCTGTGCAACTCGGTGCGCCACAGCCGCGGCGCCACGTAGTAGGCGCCGGCGATGGCGAAGAACGAAAAACAACCCAGCAGCGCCATGTGGGCGTGGCCGGGAATCCAGTCCGTCTTCGACACGATGGCGTTGACCGTGCGTAGCGAGTGCATCGGCCCCTGGAAGCAGGTCAGCAGGTAAAATACCGTCCCCGACATCAGGAACTTCAGCGGCACGTTGTCGCGCAACTGGTGCCACTGGCCCTTCATGGTGCCGAAGAAGTTCCACACCACGGCCCACACCGGAATCAGCAGCATCAGCGAAAACGCGATGGCGATGGTCTGCAGCCACTGCGAAATCGGCCCGTGCAGCATGTGGTGCGCGCCGGTCCAGACATACACGAACGACAGCGACCAGAACCCCACCATCGAGAGGCGATGGTTGTAGAGCGGCTGGGTGGAGGCGCGCGGAATAAAGTAGTAAGCCACCGCCAGGCCGACCGGAGTGAAGATCAGGCCCACCGCGTTGTGTACGTACATCCAGTTGAGGTTCGCCTGGTTGACGCCGGTGGTGAACTGGGTGGCGAAGTTGCCGGTCAGATAGACGAACGCCGTCCACAGGATAGTGCCCATGATGTACCAGATGGAAACGTACATCTGCTCGTACTTGCGGGTGAGGATGGTGCCGAAAATATTGATGCCGAACATGATCCAGGCAATCACCACCAGCACGCTGAGCGAGGTCGGCAGCTCGGCGTATTCCAGGCCCTTATTGAGGCCGGCCGGCAGCATCACCACCGCGCCCAGTACGATCACGTTCCAGAGAGCGGCGGTAGCCACACCCAGCTTTTCGCTCCACAGTTTGACCCCGCACAGCCGCGGCACGATGAAATAGACCATGGCCATATCGCACGGCAGCAGCCAGCCGAACAACATGCCGTTGACGTGCAGCGGACGCAGCCGCCCGTAGGTGAGGTACGGCACCGTGCCGAGCAGCTCCGGCCATACGAACTTGGCCGCGATGGTCAGGGCGACGATCCCCACAATGAAGAAGTACGCGATCGAGCTCAACAGAAACCACTTGGCGGTGGTATCGGTGTGCAGCCCCTGTTGGGCGGTCTGCCCTGCCGCGGCGCCAACCGGCGCCACCCTACCTTCCGGCATACGTCTGCCCTTTCTCGGCTGAACCCGGCGTCTTCGGATTCAGACTGCGAATGAAATTGATCAGATTTCCGACGTCCTGCTGCGACATGCCGTAGTCGATCCAGGGCGGCATGGCGGTGCCCTGTACACCGTACAGCACGGATTCGAAGATTCTGCGGTCACTCAACCTAGCGACAAACCAACTGTTGCGCAAATTGCGCGGGTGGGGATTGATATCGAGCGAATTGGGGCCCTTGCCGTCGGCCTTGCGTCCGTGGCAGCCCGTGCATCGCTCCAGGAACATGGCCTCTCCGGCGGCGATCGATGGCTGGCTCATCGTCACCGGATTGGTATCCGGCACCTTGCGCGGCTTGAGCGGCTTGAAAGGCTCCTTGGTGAACGTATCCGAAACGTAAGCCAGCAACCTCTTGATCTGGTCGTCGTCGAGCGCCTTACCCCACGGCGGCATGGACGTGCCGGCCACGCCGTTGTGAATCGAATCCAGCAGCCGTTCGCGCGGTTTCGAATTCATGAACGGAGCATTGGTGAAGTTGCGCGGCGAAGGATCCAGGTACCAGGCGATGGGCCCGTTCCCGTCCCCTTTCTCGCCGTGGCAGCGCGCGCACAGCGTCTTGAACGTATCCGCAGGCGCCGCTTTCGCGGGAGCTGTTTTCAGGCTGACCAGATAGGTGGTGATGGCGCGGAAATCGTCTTCCGGGAAGCGGAACGTGGGCATCACCGAATCCGGAATGCGCGAACGCGTGTTCTTGAAATGGTCCATCAGCCAGGCGTCGTCCCGGATCAGCCCTTCGTAGCTCAGGTCCGGCGAAACGCCGCCATCTTTATCTCTGAGCTTGTGGCAGGCGGTGCAGGCGCGGTCGGAGATCAACTGCTCGCCGGCCTTTTCCCCCGCCGTCCCGGGCGGAATCACCACCGCGATATTGGCGACGTGCGCCTTGTAGCGATCGAGCGTGGTTTCGGCGAAATTCACCCCACGCCGGCTCTTCAGGAAAATCACCAGCGCGGTCACGTCCTCGTCGCTCAGATGGAACTTGGGCATGAAGGAAGTAGCCAGGTTGGCGCGCGGGTCCACGATCGACTCCCACAGGTAATCGATCTTGTACTTCTTGCCGGCTTCGGTCAGGTCGGGTCCCAGCGTGCCTTCGCTCAAACCGTCGATCTTGTGGCAGCCGTAGCAGTTGGTGGCGTAGAACAGCTTGCGGCCGCGGTTCACGTTGGGCGTACCGGCGAAGTTTTCGTCGGTATGGCATTGGGCGCAATTGGCCTCCATGAACGCCTTGCCGCGCAGGTGAGGCACGAACTCCTTGCGCCAGTTGGCCTGGGTGACGTAGCCAGCCAGCGGCTCCGGCCAGAACTCGTCCTCGCCGTGGCTGTAATAAGTGTCCAAGCCGCGGCCCTGGCCGTCGTGGCAGACGGTGCAGCCGAAATCGGTGAACTTGTGCCGCCGCTCCCAGCGGCCGTTGCGGAACACGTCGCCCATGGCTTCCGAGTAGGGATGGGTGCGTAGCGGGTCGCCGGCTCCGGTGAAGCGCGGATCGTCGGCGGCGGCGTGGCAGGTGGTGCAGCGGTCGACGCGGGTCTCGCCGAAGCTGGTGACCATGATCTGATCGATTTTGGGAGACTTCGTCTCCATCTCGGTGCGCTCGCGGGCATTGTGAGAAAGCGAGCGGGCCTGTTCGAAATAGGCCGTCTGGTGCCGCGCCCAGCGGTTGGAAAACTGATCGTAGAACACCAGCCCGTGCACGATCAGAACGACGAAGCTTGCGATGGCAAGTGCCAGTCTCATCCTCGAATCCTCCTCAGAACGGCGAGACCAACGTCCAGTTCGGCCCGCGGAAGAAGGTGCCGATGACGATGAAGATCACGTTGAGAACGGCCAGCGTAAGAAAGATGGTATTGGCCAGCAGCCGCTCCTTGGCGAACCAGCGCCCCACCCCCGCCTGGCCGCGGTCGATATACGGCGCCGCCAGCAGCAGCAAAACCATCACGGTGGGCACGCCGATGCCGCCCCAAAAGGCCGAATAGCTCACCATTTCCTGCAATCCCAGGAAGTACCAGGGGGCCTTGGCCGGGTTGGGCGGGTGCATCACGTTCACCGGCTGCTCCAGCGGCGCGTTGAACAGCAGCGAAACCACCAGGATGGCCGAGAGCGTCAACACGAAGACGAACAACTCCGCCATCAGCAGGTTGGGCCAGCTATACACCGAATCGTCGGGCACGTTGCCGATCTTGGTGAACGGCCCGCGCACGAAGCCCTGCATGCCGTAGGTTTTCACGGCGGCGCCTTTAGGCGCGGCGGCCGGCTCGAGGCGCATTTTGACCACCCCGGCTTCCCTGCCCCGCCCATCCTGCGGCCGGGACAACCCGCCGTCCTTGCGAATGCGCCAGAAGTGAATCGCAATCAGCAGCGTCAGCACCGCCGGCAGAACCGCCACGTGCAGCACATAGAAGCGCAGCAGCGCCTCCTGGCCGACGGTGGTATCGCCCAGCAGCACGAACTTCATCTGTTGTCCCACCAGCGGGGCGTAGCCGGCAATCGATGTACCCACGGTGATGGCCCAGAAAGCCAGTTGGTCCCAGGGCAGCAGGTACCCGGTGAAGCTCAGGAAAAGGGTCACCAGCAGCAGCACTACCCCCAGCACCCAGTTGAATTCGCGGGGCTTTTTATAGGCCCCGGTAAGGAACACGCGGCACAGGTGCAGCGCCACCATGGCCACCATCCCGTGGGCCGACCAGCGGTGCATGTTGCGCAGGAAGATGCCGAACGCCACCGTGCCGCGCAGGTCCAGCATGCGGTCGTAGGCCTGGGTGGTGGAAGGCACGTAGTAGAACATCAGCAGAATGCCGGTCACCACCAGAATCAGGAACAGGAAAAAGGAAATCAGCCCCAAGCCCAGGGTATAGGCCGGGCGCAGCGTATTGCGGTGTACCTTCACCGGGTGCAGGTGCAGAAAGAAGTTGGTGAAACTGGTGGCGGCGCGCTCCTGGTCGTTGGCGGGAAGTGGATTGCGGAAGATGGAACTCCACACATTCGAGGGGAGTTCCTTGAGGGCGGTGACGAGGCCCGGGTGCTTCGCGGCGGCGCTCATAACGTGAAGTAGGTCCCCTGCTCGACTTCGGAGTTCTTGTCCACCATCACCTCGCCGTTCGGCGCCAGGTTGACCTGGTACCAGGCCAGCGCTTTGGGCGCCGGACCTCCAGTGACGTTGCCGTCCTGGTCGTAGCGCGAGCCGTGACAGGGACAGGAAAACCCGGTATCGGCCAGCGCCACGATGCAGCCCAGGTGGGTACAAGTGGTGGAAATGGCGGCCATCTTGTTGGCCTCGCGCACGATGCAGACCCGCTCCACCTCGCGCGCGATGCGCGTGCCGGGCGGATAATCGTCCGGTTTGCCGATACTGAACAGCGCGCTCGGACTATAGGTCACGCGCGGCTTAAAGAAGATAAGGTTCGAAACCGCGGCCAGCGCCGCCGAGCCGAACAAGCCAAAACCGGAAAGCCAGATCAGGGCTTTCCGCCGGGGCGTGGCGGCTTCCGGCTCATGATTCGCCATCGTCATTCTCCTTGTCCTTCGGGCTCCTGGCGGAATCCACCAGGTCCTCCACATCGCTCCAAAAAACCTGGTACTTGGTGTCTTCGAGGTTGCGGAAATAGTCCTTCTTCACGGCAAAAATGAAGACGCAGGCAGTTGCCGCCGCCATGCACAGGCTGGCCACCAGGGCGACCCAGGTCAGTTCCATACCTTGCGGTCCGCCTGGCGCGCCAGGTCTTCCAGACGCGCGTTGCGCAACACCCCGGTCATCGCCACCTGCGCCTCCACCCACACCCGGTGGGCCGGGCACCAGCTTTTCCGTTCGCAGCCGTAAGCCGAATCGATACAAACATTCAGGTGAATCGGCCCCTCGACGGCCTCGATCACGTCCAGCAGGGAGGCCCTCCTTTGCGCTTCCGGCAGCTCGAACCCGCCGGTGTTGCCCCGGTGCGAAGACACCAGTTGAGCTCGCGTGAGGGTCTGCATCACCTTGGCCAGAAACTGTTCCGGACACCCGGCCGCTTCGGCCAACTCGGCCCGGCTGGCACGAACGCCCGCCTTCAAGCCGGCCAGGTGGACCATCACTCGAATTGCGTAGTCAGCCGCTCGTGTCAGTTGCATATGGGATCAAAAAGACCCGATTGCCCGCAATTAAATTGCCAAACCGTCTTCATGCCGCCTCCTATGCCGAAAGTCTCTCTAGCTTAGTGGGTTGCAGCCGGCAAGCGTCTCTCTTGAATCGCGCCCTCACTGGCGCCCATGCGGGCTTTCACTCACCCAATTGGGGGTGTCTGCACAGCGTAGAAAATTACCACACTCTGCTGGGTTAGCCTCGGGAGTATACGGTATGCTGAAAGTTTGCCAGGCTGGCGCACGCGCCGACGCGCGCTGACGGGAGGATCGTCCGATATGACGGAATCCACGAGGAGAGATTTGGAAAGTACCGTCCAGGTGAGCGAACGGTTGGTGCGGGCACTGCTTGCGTCCGTCTCGCAAGCCATTCTTGGCACCGACCGGGAGGGCGAAATCGTCCTGGTCAATAATAGCGCCCAGGAGATGTTCGGCTACACGCGCGACGAACTGCTCGGCTCGAGCATCGAACTGCTCCTGCCCGAGGCCCGCCGCGCGGCGCACAAACTCGAGCGCAGCGCCTACTTCGATCACCCGCACACGCGGCCGATGGGAATCGGGATGGACTTGGCTGGCCGCCGCAAGGACGGCTCCGAGTTCCCGGTCGAGGTCAGCCTCAGCTTCATCGAAAGCCCGGAGGGCGTCTTCGGTATCGCCTTCGTCACCGACATCAGCCAGCGCAAAGCCCTGGAGCAGCAATTGATGCACGCCCAGAAAATGGAAGCGGTGGGACGGTTGGCGGGTGGCGTGGCCCACGACTTCAACAACATGCTGACCGTCATCAGCGGTTATAACCGTATGATTCTGGACGACTTGCCTCCATCGTCGGAACTGCGCGGCTACCTCGAGGAAACCCTCAAGGCCGCCGATCGCGCCGCTTCCATCACCAGCCAGTTATTGGCCTTCAGCCGCCGCCAGGTGATGCAGCCCGCCGTAGTCGACGTGAACCACATCATCTCCCACGCCGAAAAAATGCTCCGCCGCCTGATCGGCGAGGATGTCGTACTCGAGTTGAGCCTGGCCGACGGGCTCAATCCCATCCGGGCCGATCCCAATCACCTGGAGCAAGCCATCGTCAACCTGGCCGTCAACGCCCGCGACGCCATGCCCGCCGGCGGCCGCCTGCGAATCCATACCACCGCCGTCACCCTGGACGGGGATTTCGCCCGCACCCACCCCGCTTTAAGCCCCGGCCCCTTCTTGCGGATCGACGTTTCCGATACCGGACAAGGCATGGATGCGGCCACCGTCGCCCACATTTTCGAGCCGTTCTTCACCACCAAGGAGCGCGGCAAGGGTACCGGCTTGGGCTTAGCGACGGTGTATGGCATGGTGCGCCAGACGGGCGGCGATGTGCAAGTCACGAGCCAACCCGGAAACGGCTCCACGTTTCATCTTTACTTCCCGACCGTGATGGAACCGGCGAGCGAAACTCCGGAGCGGCTATCGGCCGCCGCCGGTCCCGGCTTCGAAACCGTCATGGTAGTGGAGGACGACGCGGCCGTCCGCGAATTCACCGCCAGGGTATTGCGCCAGCTCGGCTACCAGGTATTGACCGCTTCCGGCGGGGACGAAGCGATTCGGATCAGCGACGCCCACCCCGGCGAGATCGCGGCCTTGGTTACCGACGTCATCATGCCCGGCATCAGCGGCCGCGTAGTGGCCGACGAACTCATACGCCGCCGGCCCGGAATCAAAGTCCTGTTTCTTTCCGGTTATACCGGGGATGTGATCGCCGACCACAACGTGCTGGAAACCGGCGTCGACTTTCTGGCGAAACCATTCCGCCTGGAAGACCTGGCGATCAAGCTGCGCGAGGTTCTCGACCGCCCCTGAGCCCCTCCTGGCATCGCGCTTGCATTGGAGTCCGGCATGCCTCGCTCGATGGCTGCCAAATATCTGTCGCTAAACGGGTTGAACCATCCCGGAGTCGTGCCGTGGAGGCACACCGGTGTGAAGCCCGGGCCACATGAGGAACACGGCCGATCGCGACCGGTGCCTGCTATAATCGAGACTTCGTTCCTTACATTAGAGAACGTCACACCATATTCGGCATGAAGGGTATCTGCGTATTTCTCTTGAGTGCGGCGGCTGTCTTCGCCCAGAATTTCGCCAACGGACAGGCGGCCAGAGCGGTAATCGGGCAAACCACCTTTACCGCCGCCGATCCCAATTCGAGCAATAACGTCATTGGCGCGGCCAGCGGCATCGCGTACGCCAACAATACGCTCTTCGTGGCGGACGATAACCGCCTCGGCGCCACCCCCGAAAATAACCGTATTTTGATTTTTCAAAACCTGTCGAGCATGTTGCCGGCGCCCACCGCCCAGCTCAGCTACAACACCACCTGCCCGGTTTGCGTGGGTACCGCTGCGGTGGTCCTCGGGCAGCCGGATTTCACCACCACTACGGTCAATTTCACCCCTTCCCAGAGCAATTTGCGCCAACCCACCGCGGTCGCTTCCGATGGCGTCCACCTGGTGGTGGGCGACACGAATCATAACCGCGTCCTGATCTGGAATCATATTCCGACCGCCAACGACACGCCGGCCGATGTAGTGGTGGGACAAACCGATTTCTTCGGCGACGGGCTGTGCGGCAAGGACACCTGCACCGATAACGGCCCCACCGCCAGTTCCCTGCGCGGGCCGCAAGGAGTCTGGATCCAGAACGGCAAGCTTTATATCGCCGATACCCAGAACAGCCGCGTGCTGATCTATAACTCGATTCCGACCGCCAACGGCGCCGCCGCCGACGTAGTGGTGGGCGCGCCCGACTTCAAAACCACCACCAAGGCCAACCTGGATACCGAATACCCGGTCATGACGGCTTCCGACATGATCAATCCCGTTTCGGTAACCACCGACGGCGTGCGCCTCTTCGTAACCGACGCGGGCGCCAATCGCGTGTTGATCTGGAACAAGATTCCATCCGCCAACGGGACGGCCGCCGACGTGGAAATCGGCCAGCCCGACATGACATACTCGGTGCCCAACTACGCCTACACCACCTACACCGATCCCACCACCAACGTCACCACCGAGGTTCCCGTCCTTTGCACCATTCCCACCGGCCTTGACACCAACGGCAACCCCACCTATCCGGGTGTCTGTCTCTACACTTTGAATTTTCCGCGCTTCGCCTTCTCCGACGGTACCCACCTTTATATCGCCGACGGCGGCAACGACCGGATTCTGGAGTACTTCAGCATTCCTACTTCGAACGCCCCGCCCGCGGATATCATCGTGGGCCAGCTTGGCGGCGACGTGGACCAGGCCAACGACGCCGTCGATTCCATGTACACTCCCGTCGCCATGGCTTGGGACGGCACCAACCTTTACGTCAGCGACCCGTATAACCGGCGCATCATGGTATATACGCCCCAGAACAACGCCTTGCCCTACCAGGCGGTGGTCAACGCGGCCAGCCAGCAGGTCATCGCCAGCGGCTACGTCACCATCGGCGGCACCATCAAGGCCGGCGACGTGGTCACTATCACCGTTAATAACTTCGCCTACAACTACACGGTGAAAGAAACCGACACTTACGCGGACGTGGTAGCCGGATTGGTGGCCGAGATTAATTCCGGGCTTTCCGGCGATCCCAACGTCACCGCCAGCGTGGATGCCACCGACCTGGAAGTCATTCTGGCCGCCAAACAGACGGGAACGCTGGGGGACCAGATTTCCTACAGCGCTTCGGTATCGACCAGCGCCAGTATCACGGCCAGCGCCGAACAGTCCACCATGAAAGGCGGCGGTTCGGCGGCCCAGGTGGGGCCGGGGACGATCGTCGAAATCAACGGGACTGGGCTTTCGGCCGGCTCCGTCTCGGCCGATCTGTCACAACCCAACCTGCCCACCATACTCGGCGGCACGCAGGTTTATTTCAATGGAATCGCGTCGCCCCTCTATTCGGTGTCGCCGACCCAGATCGTGGCCCAGGTTCCGTGGGAGTTCACCACCGAAGATAGCGTGAATGCCTATGTTCGCAGCGTCATGAGCGATGGCACCATCCTGGCCACCTCGGCCGTGGCGCTTTCCGTCGTGCCGGCCAATCCAGGCATTTTCACCACTTCCAACACCAACCCCCAGGTGGCCATGGCGTTTCACGCTTCCAGTTCGGCGGTGGGCCTGCTTTCGGTGGATGGCAGCGTGGCGGCGGGCGACGTGGCAACCGTCACCATCGATACTCTGACGTACAACTATACGGTACAGAGTTTCGATACCCTGGACAGCATTCGCGACGCGCTGGTGGCGCTCCTCAATACCGATCCCCAAGTCACTGCCCGCGCCGCCGACTATTACGACCGCATTATTTTGCAGGCGCGGATTCATGGACCGGAGGGCAACAGTATTGCCTACACCGCCACCGCCAGCTCGGGTTCGAGCGTCAGCATGACCGCTTTCGCCAACCAGCTCTGTTGCGCCAACGTGGCGGGCGCGCCCGTTACCTATGAAAACCCTGCCGAAGCCGGCGAACTGCTTACCTTCTACGCCACCGGGTTGGGATTGCCGGTTTCAAACCCCGCTTATACGCCCCTGATTGCGACCGACCAGATGTATCCCTTGGGCGCGCCCGATACGCTGCCCCCGGAAACCGTCAACGGCACCCAGACTTTCATGTCCGCCATTTGCGGCGGCAGTACGGCCGACGTGATGGCCTCCACTCTGATGCAGGGCACGTTCGGCACTTTTTCCGTAGTCCTACACCTCAATACCGGCCTGAAGAACAATATTTACACTCTCTGCACGCTCGCGCAGGGCCCCTATGTCAGCAACCAGGCCGCTATATCGGTTGTAGCTCAGCAGTAACTTGACACAGAATCGGTTAAGCACCCGCTTCTAGTAAGCGGACGGCCCGGCCCGTGGCATGATAATTAAGATGGTACGCCGCCAGTGGGTAGCTTGGGTGCTGGCATGTGCCGGCTGGGTAGTACCCGCCGCGGCGCAACCGGGCGCTACCCTCTGCGGCCGCATCCTCGATGCCTCCGAGGGGGGCATCGAGGCGACCCAAATCACCGCCGTCAACCAGGACACGGGTTTCCGCCGCCAAACCGAATCCGCCAGCGACGGAGCCTACTCCATCGCTTCGCTGGCTCCCGGCTCCTACAAAGTCATCGCTCGCAAGGATGGCTTCCGCACGCTGGTGCGCTTCGGCGTGGTTCTTACCGACGGCCAGGCTTCGGTTGCCGACTTCGCCCTGCCGGTGGGCAGCATGCTCGAAACCATCACCGTCGAGGGTACGGCCTCTCCCTTGGAGCGGGTCGATGTTTCCGCCGGCACCGAATTCGATCGCGGCGACATCGCCCGCCTGCCGCTCAACGGGGCCGGCTTACTGACCCTGCTCGACGCCGCCGCCAATGTCAACGTCACTCCCGCCACGCGCGGCGAAGCCGGACAGTTTTCCGCCAACGGGCAACGGCCCAACGTCAATGCCTTCACCGTCGATGGCGCCAGCGTCAATACCGGAATTACGGCCGGCGGATTGCCAGCCCAAGCCACCGGGGGCACGCTGCCCGCGACCACCGCTTTCGGCAGCCTGGACGCGCTGGTTTCCCTCGATGCCATCGAAGACATGACGGTGCGTACCTCCACCGCCGGCGTCGAATTTGGCCGCCGGCCCGGCGCGCAGGTCGGCATCACTACCCAAACCGGCTCCAACCAGTTCCACGGCGGCGTTTCGTTTTCCTGGCGCAATCAACTGCTTAGCGCCAATAACTGGTTCGCCAACCAGGGCGGCTTCGGCCGCGTGCCGCTCAGCCTGCTCAACGTGGCGCCCACCCTGGGTGGACCGCTCAAACGCAACCGCCTGTTCTTTTTCCTGGCGTTTCAACACATCGCTCTCGGACAGCCCTTCGTGTGGGAGCAACCCGCGCCTTCGCTGGCGGAGAGGCAAGCCGTCGCGGCCTGGGCCCAGCCGGCGGTCGACCTGTTCCCCTCCCCAAACGGCCCGGCGCTCTCCAGTGCCTTGGGGGAATGGTCGGGATTCAGTTCCGAGCCGGCCGCGTTGAATGCCGGCAGCGCCAGATTCGACCAGATTATCTCGCCGCGCGTGAACTGGTTTGCGCGCTATCATGACGCGCCTTCGAACAACGCCTTCGGCCTCGCCGAAATCGACCGCCTTTCGATGCGCACCCAAAGCCTCACCCTGGGACTGAACGCCGGCTTCAGTTCGCGCACCGCCATGGAATTGCGCGTCAACGAATCCCAGTCGTCGGCCAATTCGGTTTGGACCACCCCCGGCGACCCTTCCACCCCAAGCTGCGACTTGCAGACCCTTCCCCCCCAGTTCGCCACCGCGCCCACCGGGTGCGACGCCCTCATCCGGCTGACCATCGATGGCGTCGGGCAGTTGGTGACCGGAGAGGAAGGGCTTCGCCGCCAGCGCCAGTTTCAGGCGGTGGATATCTTCAGCCTGCGTCTTGGAAAACACGCCCTGGAATGGGGCGCCGATTATCGCAGCATCACCGCCATACGCCGCGACCCCACCGGGTCCCTCAACCTGATCGCCGATACCGTCACCGATCTCACCGGCATCCAGAACCTTTGGGTGGCCATCTCAAAACCCAGCAACCAGACCGCCGGAGCCCAGGAACTGTCGAGCTGGATCGGCGATACCTGGCGCGCCACCTCACGCCTCACCGTGACGGCTGGCCTGCGGTGGGAATTCAGCCCGGCGCCGACAGGGTTGGTTTCGGTGCTTTTCGGCGGGACGATCGCTTCCGAACCTTCCCTGGCCCCTCTTTGGCCCCTGCGCTTCGGCAATCTCGCGCCGCGCCTCGGCTTGGCCTGGCGTTTGACCGCCGATGGAAAAACCGTCCTGCGCACCGGTGGCGGCCTTTACTACGACTCCAGTATGAGTATTGCCGCCGACGCCTTGAACGGCGGACCCTTGTTTGCCTCGTTTTTCTCCGAACGCTACGGCCTGTTCTCCTCCGAGTTGACCTACGCCTTCCTGCCGGATCTCCGCCTGCCGGCGGTGGGGCAATGGAATCTCCACCTGGAACGGGCTCTCAGCGCGCACGACACGCTTTCGCTCGGATACGTCGGGGCAGCCGGTTACGATTTGGTTCGCCGCGAGGTCGGCGGCGCCGGCAGCACCATCACTTCTCCCCTCGCTCTTACCACCGATAACGGCCGTTCCCGCTACCACGCCATGGAAGCGGAGTACCGCCGCCGCTTCGCCACCGGCCTCGATGCCTCGCTGACTTACACCTGGGCCCATGCCATCGATAACGATTCCAGCGACGCTTACCTGATGTGGACCGGCTCGGGAATGACTCCCGCGTCCGACCGCGCCTCCGCCGATTTCGACTTGCGCCAGTCCTTCGCCGCCACCTTCGCCTATACCATTCCGCGCCGCGCGCCGTCGTCCCCTTGGTCGCGACTCGCCGCGGACTGGAATCTGAGCGCCATCGTTCGCGCCCGCTCCGGCTTCCCTGTCACCGTCCTCGATAGCGAACAGTACACCGGCATTCCGCTCGCCGACGCTTTCCGGCCCACCTACGTCTATGGCCAGGCGCTCTGGCTCGCCGATCCCCATGCGCCCGGCGGAAGGCGCCTGAATCCGGCCGCGTTCGAACCGCTGCGCCCCGGGGTGGAGGGCGACCTCGGCCGCAACGCTATCGCCGGCTTCGGCATGTGGCAGGCCGATTTCTCCGCCAGCCGTACCTTGCGCCTGGACGAGCTCCGCTCGCTCGAGCTGCGCGCCGACGTCTACAACCTGTTCAACCACCCCAATTTCGGCGACCCGGCCCGCTACCTCGACAATCCCCTCCTGGGCCAGTCCACCAGCATGTTAAATATGATGCTCGGAACCGGCAGCCCCGGCAGCGGCATTTCCCCCCTCCTGGGCGCCGGCGGCCCGCGCGGCGCGCAATTGGGAATCAAGCTGCGGTTCTAGGGCAGCGGGATATCTTACGGGCCCAATAAGGCTTCGATGTCTCGGGCTCCGTGAATGATATGCACGACCTCGACGCCGTTCGCCCTGGGCAGATAGAAGATCAGCCAGTTCTCGAAGCCGGTTACCGGCCACCGGCGGACTCGGCGTAAGGCAGCTTTTTTCGAAACCCGCACAAAGCGCCCGCCTTTGGCAGACGCGCGAGTGTCTCAAAGCTCGCAGCCAGCGCGGCGAAAAACCGGTCGGCTGCCCCCGGTCCGCCGCTCTCTTCGAGATATCTGCCTTGCGTTTCAATCTCACGCCGCGCCGCGCCACGGACTACGATTTCGGGCACGATTACTGGCGCGCCGGCTTCGTCGGTTTCCCTGCGCGACGAACGTTCCTGCGGAGTTCGGCCCACCACTCCGGTGTCACCGCCTCGGGCTCCGTCTTAAGCGCTTCCAACAAAACGTCCTCGAGTCCTTCCCTGGCCTTGCGCTTTTGATCGGCGCGCACCAGCTCGCGCACATACTCGCTGACGCTGCTGTAATCCCCGCGGTTCACCTGCTCCTCAACGTATAGCTTCAGAGGGTCGGGGAGCGAAATGTTCATGGTTTGCATGGCGGCTGATTTTTATTCTGGCAATTCTTGTCAATTGCTGTCAAATCTGGCGGCGGCCCACGGCGTAAGCCGTCGGGAAGCACGCATCTCGGCTAACGGTTATCGTCGTCGATTTCAGTGAACAACTGAGCGAACGGGAAATCGATTGCGGGTTCTTTCAGCCGAATCGTGGCGCCGGTAAGAAGCTGCAAATTGCCTTGTTGAAACAGCCACGCCCGCTGGTTGTCCGGGTCCATGACCAGAATGTTCCGAACCGTCAGTTTCTCGTAGTCGAAACATCGATCGACGATGTCGTCAAACGTATCGTCCGGCGACTTGATTTCCACGATGATAGCCGGAACGTCCACCACAACCTTGCCCTTGGTGTACGGCACCCCAAGGACCATCACGTCGGGAATGCGGTAACGGCGAGTCGCGGCATCGACCAGAAGCCTGCATTCCGTGAACACATCGATCCGGTGCGATTTCCGAAACCTAAGAAAGAACGCCCCGACAATTAGCTGCAGCAATGCGTGCCGTTGTGTGCCCACATGTCGCTCCAGGAGGACACCGTCCACGAAGTCCCGGTCCGGTTCGTAGGCGCTGTTCAGATACTCGTCAAGCGAAATCGACGCCGATGTCGTACCCATGACTATCGAACCCCTCGATGCCGATTTTACCACTTGCGCGGGTTGCCAATCGGCCCCACGCGTGGGGCAGGCGCTTTCCCGGCCGAAGGGGCGAAGTAAACCTAGTCCGACGTGTCGCTGCGGTAAAATGCGGCACATGCAAGTTGCTCACACACGAGATTGGGTTGACTACCTGATCGCTATCGGACCGGTGATTGGAGTCATCGCCGTACTGATCGTTGGCTTCGTTCAGGCGTCCCTTCAACAGAGCCAATCGAAGCAGGGTCTTTTTGACAGACGATTCAAGGTGTATTCCGCCGCCGAGGCGTACCTTCTGAAGGTTCTCCAGACCGATGGGAAGACGGATATTCCGGCGTATCAGGAGTTCCGAAAAGACACTGATCCCGCCGAGTTCTTGTTTGGTCCCGACGTATGGAAGTTCGTCGGAGACATCGGCAGACTGGGCCTTGAGTTGCGCTCGAAACACACCGTTCTCGATCACAACACCCAAATCGTCAAGAACGTAAGAGACGCAAGCGGAGTCATGGCTGATGTCTTCACCTACTACGACGAAACCGAATATCGTGAGGCGTGCATCAGAGTGCCAGCCTTAGTAGGTGAAATAGGTGGCCTGATGAAACAAGTCGCAGATGCGATCAGTAGTGGCACGAAGGACGCTTTCCGCCCGTATCTCCAACTTCGCCACGACCTGCCGTGGTACGTACGTTTGGAGCGATATATGGATGACTTCCTTCAAAGGCTTGACAGGACGCTGAGCCGTTCAAGCGAGAGGGTCTGAGGCGGAGCCGCAGTTGATCCCACGCGCCGGAAATAGGTAAGGTGGGAGTATGAGCAGCAAAGCAACACCGCTTCTCCAGGAGTTCGAGGCCTTGCCGGAGGAAGAAAAGCAGGTCGTCATGTTCGAGTTCCTCCGCCGGGCCGCGCCTTACGATTCCGGCCCCATCGACGACCGGGAAACCGCCCAGGCGGCCGACGACCTGTTCCTCATGCTGGACGCGGAAGAGCATGAATCCAGCACGCGGTGAAGAGAGATCCCTCGCTCCGCCCGATAAACCCCTCCCCTTCTCCCCCCACAAGTTATAATCACAATCGGAATGGATGTTTTCGACGAATTGGTTCGCCTCCGCGCGCTCGGGCAAAAGTGCGCTCTGGCTACTATCGTCGAAGTGCGCGGCTCCATTCCCAGCTATGAAAGCGCCAAGCTGCTGGTGCGTGAAGACGGCTCCATGCTGGGGACCATCGGGGGCGGCTGCGTGGAAGCCGAAGTCTGGACTGCCGCTCGCGAAGTGCTCGACACGGAAAAGCCGCGCCGCCTCAAGTTCAGCCTCGGCCAGGACGCGGCTTACGATAACGGGTTGATTTGCGGCGGCCAACTGGAGGTCTTCGTGGAGCCGGTGCTTCCCGTTCCGAGCGCCTTTATCTTCGGCGCCGGCCACATCTCCAAAAGCCTGGCGGCGGTGGCGGCGCTGGCCGGTTTTCGGCCCGTGGTAATCGACAATCGCGAGAGCTTCGCCAACCGCGACCGCTTTCCCGAAGCCGCCGAGGTGCACGCCGCCGAATACGAGGACGTCTTCCCCCAACTGGCGATCCACGAAACCAGCTACATGATTATCGTCACCCGCGGCCATCGCGACGACATGCGCGTACTGCGGATGGCCATCTCGAGCCCGGCCCGCTACATCGCCATGATCGGCAGCCGGCGCAAAGTCCTGAACGTGGTCAGGGAACTGGAAAAGGAAGGCATCGCGCGCCAGGAACTGGAGCGGATTTACGCCCCTATGGGCCTCGACCTGGGCGCCATTTCTCCCGAAGAGATCGCCATTTCGGTGGCGGCGGAAATGATCGCCGTACGCCGCAACCCGGCCGGGCGCTGGCGCTCGCTCTCCATGTCGGTGTTCCCCCGCGACGAGGTAGCGGAGGAACCCGCGCCCCACGAAGTCTCCCCGTGACCGCCGGTCTCATACTGGCAGCCGGCGCGTCGCGCCGCATGCGCACCCCCAAGGCCCTGCTCGACTACCGTGGGGAAACCTTCGTCGATCGCCTGATTGGTCTGTTCGCGTCGCGCACCGAGCCGGTCATCGTGGTCCTGGGCGGGCACGCCGCCGAAATTCGCGCCGCCGCCCGGCGTCCCGCCCGCTTCGTGCTGAATCCCGATTACGAAAACGGCATGCTCGGCTCGCTGCAGTGCGGTCTGCGCGCCGTGCCGCCCGAAGCCTCGGGCGTGCTCCTGACCCTCGTCGATCACCCGGCGGTGGCCGATTCCACCATCGACGCGCTCCTGTCCCCGCCCGCCGGCGCGCTGCTGCGGGTGCCGCGGTACCGGGCTAAGCGCGGCCATCCTATTTGGTTCCACCCCTCCCTCATGCCCGAGTTTCTGGCCCCTCCGGCCGGCGCCACCGCCCGCGACATCGTCGCCGCCCACGCCGCCCAAACCGATTATCTCGATCTCGACGACCCCGGCGTGGTGGCCGATATCGACGACCCCGCCGCCTATCGCGAGCTCACGGGCGCGTCCTTATGACGCCGCCCCCAGTGGAACAGCCGGCGAAGTGGCATTGGAAATGGAAATGGAATGCCAGGCTGGCTTTCCGGCTTGCCCTGGGCGCGCTCGCGCTGGTGGTCGCCGCCGGTCTGGCCGCGCCCTACATCCGCGCCGACCAATACGGCGAGCGTCTGCGCGGCGCCCTGGAGCGAGCCCTCGGCCGGCGCGTCGAATTTGGCGGCAAGGTGCGTTTCAGCCTCTTTCGCGGCGGTTTCTCGGTGGAGGACGTGGTCATTCACGAGGACCCCTCCATCGGCTTGGAGCCGATCGCCTACATGGATGAAATCGTGGTTCGGCCGGCGCTGCTGCCGCTCGCGGCCGGCCGTTTCGCCATCGCTTCCATCCGCCTCGACGGCGCCAGCATCAATCTCGCCAAGTCCGGACCGGCCGAAGCCTGGGGCCGCTGGAATTTTGAGCCGTTGATCGGCCGATCGCTGATGAGCAATACGCCCGCCGTACAGGTCCGCAACAGCCGCATCAATTTTAAGTTCGGCGAGGAGAAATCGGTCTTCTACCTCACCGACACCGATCTGGATATTTCGCCTCCCGCCTCCCCCGGCCGCGGCTGGAAGATCGAACTGTCGGCCAAACCCGCCCGCACCGATGGCGCCGCCCGCGGCCTCGGTTCGTTTACCCTGGAAGGCCGCTGGTACGTCGCGCCGGAGCGGGTCGATCTCGACCTCGATCTGGACCGCAGCGGCCTGGCGGAAATCACCACCGCTTTCGCCGGGCAGCCCGGCGGCGTTCACGGCACCCTTTCCGGCAGCCTCCACCTGGCCGGCCCTCTACAGCAAATCGGCATCCTCGGCCGCATGCGCATCGAAGACGTGCATCGTTGGGACTTGATGCCGCCTCAGGGCGAAGGCTGGCCGGTCGCGATCCGCGGGCGCATCGACCTGGTCGGGCAGAAAATCGAGCTTGAATCGAGCACTGCCGGCCGCGGCGTCCCGCCCGTCTGGGTCCGCTTTCGCGCCAGCGATTATCTTTCCCAGCCGCACTGGGCCGTGGCCGTCAACTGGAATCGCTTCCCCTTGGGACCACTGCTGCAGTTGGCTGAACACATGGGCGCTTCGGTTCCCCCCAAGCTCGGTTTGAGCGGGTGGATGGAGGGCGCCATCGGTTACTCCGGGCGCGGCAGCCTGCAGGGTACCCTCGGCTTCCACGACACCGCCGTGACCATACCCGACTCCGCCCCCATCCGCATGCAACAGGCCTACGTGGTGCTGGGCAACGGGCACGCCCACCTCACGCCCGCCTCGGCGGTGACCGATAGCGGCGATCGGGGGACCCTGGAAGCCGATTACGCCGACGGAGCCTTCGACCTCACCATCGCCTCCGACGCCATGCCGGTGGCCGCGCTGCGTTCCCAGGTGGCCCTGGCCGCCGTGCCCTGGCTCGAACAATTGGCCTCCGGCCAATGGAGCGGCCAATTGCATTACCACCGGGAAAGCTCCCAGGCGAGCGCCCCGCCAGCCCCTCCGTCGGCATGGTCAGGCGATCTTGAAGTCAGCCACGCCCGGGTCACCGTACCCGGTCTGGCCGATCCGGTGGAATTGATCGCCGCCCACGCCGCCATCGACGGCGCGCGTCTCGTCATCGACCATATCGATGGGCGCGCCGGCAAACTCGCCTTCGGCGGAGAATACCGCTATGAGCCGGGGGCCTCCCGGCCCCACCGCCTCCGTCTCCGCGCCGCGGATTGGCCCGCCGCCGAGTTGGACCGGGAACTCGCTCCCACCTTGCGCCATGTCCCCGGCCTGATCGCGCGCGCCTTCGGACGCACCGCCCTCCCCGATTGGCTGCGGCAGCGCGCCCTGGAGGGCACCGTCGAGATCGGCCGCCTGAACCTGGCCGGCGTAACCTTGGCCGGGGTTCGCGCGCGCCTGGTGTGGAACGCTTCCCGCGTGGCGCTCGATAACTTGACGGCGAAACTCAATGGCGCCTCCGTCACCGGAACCCTGCTGGCCAACCTGGCCGGCGCGCGTCCGTCTTACCGCGTCGCCGCGCGAGTCAAAGGGCTGGGATGGCAATCCGGCAGGCTCGACGCCGACGGCACGCTCGAAACGGCCGGCACCGGCGCCCAGTTGTTGGCCAATCTGAAAGCCGATGGCTCCTTCGCTGGTACCGCCCTCGATTTTGGCCAGGGGCCATGGCGCCATTCGAGCGGAACTTTCAGCCTGGCCTGGTCGCCCGCGGGCCTCATCCTCACCAATCTCAGCCTGCGCGCCGAGGACGAAACCTACACCGGCCATGGCAGCGTGCAGGACGACGGTCGCCTGCTGGTGATCCTTTCCAACGGTACTCGCGAAATGCGCCTGGTCGGCCCGCTGGCCAAACTGCACGTCGATGAAGCCGCGCGCTAGCCGAGCCGGGTAGTCAGCACGACTTCTCCGTGGAGCGGACTCCCAGTCTGCCACGTCGGGACTTGTCCCGGCGCGTGTCCCGGGCAACCTGCCATGCTCCCCGAGAAGGCGAAGACAACCCGCAGCTCTGGTTGCGGCTCCGCTGCCCTGTGGGGCAGGTTGGCAACCCAATGCCGCATAGTTTTCACTCTGGCGACGTTCCACACAATTCGTGGGGCAGCCAATTCTGGCTGCAGCCGGCTTTTAGCCGGCTTTCGCCGGGCTGGAAGACTCGCCACGCCTCGAAAGAGCCGCCTAAAAAGGCGGCTGCGGGCAGAATTGCCCGCCCCACGCGGCAGGCCGCAACGAAATCCATTTATAGAGTTCAATGCCCAATTGCGGGGCAGACCACGGAAAACGATGGTCTGCCCCACGGTGGAATCGTTGCGGGGCGCGAAGGGATTGCCTGGTAGTAGGACAACCTATGCAGGTTCGTGCTGGCTGGAAAAACTATGTGGCATTGGGTTGGCACCTGCGGACCGATTGGCAATCGGTCCAGCCGGGCCCAGCCCGGCTGTTCATCCGTCCCGGCGACGGCCCCGCAGGGCCGTGTAGTTGAATCACAGATTTTGAAAATATTTCTAATCCCCACTCCCCCAGCACCTTAGCGTGAATCGCCGCTCCCCCACCCCCCGTTTTTCCCCGCTCGCCCGCTATCGTGTAATCGCAAGCATCCTTATGTTTATTCTGAATCCCCCACAACTCCAGGTCATCGACGCCTTGTCCAATGGCGCCTCCATGACCGACGCCGCCGCCCAAGCCGGCATCCATCGCAATACCATCGCCAGGTGGCGCCGCAATTCCCCCGATTTCCGCGAGGCATTAGCCATCACCCGCCACGACCGTGCCCTCCTCTACCGCGACCGCGCCGTCGAGTTGGCCGATCTCGCCTTCGAAACCCTCCGCAACGTCCTCACCGACCCAAAATCCTCACCCTCCACCCGCCTCCGCGCCGCCATCTTCATCATCGACAAAGTCTCCACCCCGCCCAAGTTCGAAAAAGAAGAGCCCGCCAGCTTGACCGACATGGTCGATACCATGGCGGAAACCGCCCACGCGCACCTCGCAAAGCAGCCCGCCGATGCACAAAATTGCACAACCGCGCCCAACGACGCCCAGCCCGAATCCGCCTCCCAGATGCACAATTTTGCACAACCGCCCGAAACCTACCGCCGTTCCGAACCCAAAATCGGCCGCAACGACCCCTGCCCCTGCGGCAGCGGCAAAAAGTACAAGCACTGCTGCCTCAATAAGTTCGCCGCCACTGCCGCCTGACGTCTAAGGAATCGTCATGAAATAACCATGCCAGATCTTGGAGCGCGACGTGGCGCACGCACTCGTGCGTGCCGTGTCGAGACTCTCTCGACACCAGCTCGGGTATGGTACGCCAAGCGTCGGCAAAAGTGCCGGCGCGGCACCCACGAGCGTGCGCCACGTCGAAATGGCACAGTTATTTCTTGACGGGAGCTAAGCGCGGGCGATCCGAGATGGGGACACTGGGACGGCGACACTGGGGACAGCCTCGACGGGACACTCAACGACTCGGCGCGCCGGTCGCGCTGGGTCTCCATAACGGCCACTGGCCCCGTATGAGCCGTTCGGAGCAAATCCGCCCGCACCGGGCGACACGCCCAAGCGGCCAGGCAATTTGAGAGAATTGGCAGCAGAGGCCCGAATGGATTCAGCGTCGATCTTTGATCTAAGCCCCTCTGAGAAACTCCAACTTGTCCAGGATCTGTGGGACGACCTTGCGGCCGCGCCGGAGGCCGTGCCGGTACACGATTGGCAAAAGCAGGAACTGGCGCGCAGGAAGGCGAATCTAATGAAAAACCCGGCTTCGGGGCTGCCCTGGGAAACGGTGAAGCGCAACGTGCGTGCCCGCCATGCCCGTTGAGCTGGTGATTGCTCCGGACGCCGAGTTGGACATTGCAGAAGCTTACGATTGGTATGAAGGCCGCAGAGCCGGACTGGGTGAGGAGTTCCTGAGCTCGGTCGATGCCTGCCTGGAAAGCATCCGGCGCCGGCCTGAGATGTACCCTGTCGTTCACGAGGGATACCGCCGCTCCCTGATACGTCGCTTTCCTTACGCCGTCTTCTATGCGCAGTCGGCGGCGGCGGTCACGATCTATGCTGTATTTCATACCTCTCGTGACCCGGACAAGTGGCGTCGGCGCCTTCCCTGAGGCCGCGTCCTTACCCGGGTCGTCGCGCCCGAAATCCGTTTCGCTTCGCTATCGCACCACCGCACTGAGCGTCAAAAACGTGGCGCTCCTTTGCGATTCGGTCTTCGCCAGCGGGGAATAGCAGTAGCGCAAAGCTACGCTGACTCGCGTTTCAACGCCCGGCGGGACGTCGAACAAAAAGGTTTCCGAGCGCTTTTCATCGGGCGCCAAACGGGTGTCCGCAATTACCTTGGCGCCACGTTCAAACACCAGGTACTCGCGCTCGAGCGGCTTGCCGTCGCGGTCGGCGACAGTGCGGCTGTACACCCGTTGCTGCATCGGGCGCTGGCCGCTGTCGGTATCGGCCCGAACTTCCAGGATCACTTGCCGCAGCGGCGATCCGGTCGGCACGTAGTGGGCAGCCGCCCGGTTGACGACGTCCACGTTCACCCTCACCTTGCCGCCATCCCTCACCGCCGAGAGTTGCGCCTGGATGGCGCTTGTCAGAAGTTCCGTGCTGTCGCTGCCCTTGATCTCGTGCAGGTTGAGTTGGCCATGCACGCGTAAGCCCGCGTCCACAATCGCGGGGCCCGGTCCCGCCTGGCTCGCTTTGCCGCCAGGCCCGGATGCCAGGTGGCAGGTCTGGCAGTGACTGTGCCTTTCCACATCGGTCGGTGTCGTTACCACGCGCTGTACCAGGGCAACGCGCCCCACGCTCGGCATGTGACAGAACTGGCACTGGCGGCCGGCTTTCCCGTCGCGGCTGGCTTGCCACTCCGAGAACGTCGTCACCACCGGGAAACCCAGTGCATTCCGGTATTCATGGCAGGGCGCGCAAAGCAGCGAGGTTGTGTGCAGGGTCGAAAAAAGAGCGCCGTGCTGGCCCGGAGTGTCGTCCTTCCACGGTCCCGTTCGCATGCGGGTGAATTCCAGCCTCGCCTTCGGGTTCGGTCCGGCCATGGAAACCTCCCGGATGGAGTGGCAGACGTCGCAGGTGACCCCTTCCCAACTGACTTTCGTTTGCAGGCCCGCGTCGCCGGTCGCAATCGCGACGGGCGCATGGCAGCCGAGGCAGGTGCGCCGCGCCTCCGCTCCCAGGTCGGCCCCGGTGTAGTGCAACACGTCCTGAAACAGCCGGCTGTCCATGGCATGTGCATGTCCGGATGCCTTCCACGATTCCTGCGCCGCCCGGTGGCAATCGCCGCAGATTTCGGCGCTGCTGGGCGACGCCAGTCCCGTTCCCCCAGAACCAGAGAGATCCTGCGCCATGACTGGCACCCAACCAACCAACATCAGTGCGAGCGCCGCGGGTCCCGGCGAGTGTACTTGACGAGCCATGGTCTGATTCCTCGAATCTGAGACAAAGCAATGGCGAGTGCCATGTCTCACTGTGGCGATCACGTAAGGACTATAACAAACGGCACGCCTTTGGGCCGCGGCGTCAAGCACCTTCGTACCTTGCTGCTAAAATCAGCCTGAGATGAGTATCGTAGCCGGTGTCGATTTCGGAACTCTGAGTGTGCGCGCTTCTCTGTTCGATAGCGCGCGCGGCCGCCTGGGCGCGGGCGTAGCGGAGTATCCACTTCTGCGCAAGCCGGACGACCCGGACTTTGCCACGCAAAGCCACGGCGACCACATGCGGGCGCTGGCGGAAGCCATGCGGAGCGCCATTGCCGAAGCCGGTATCGATGGCCAGGCTGTGGAAGCGCTGGCGCTCGATACTACCGGTTCCAGCGTGATCCCGGTGGATGAGACGCTCACGCCCATCGACGACTACTATCTCTGGTGCGACCACCGCGCCTGGAAGGAAGCCGCCGAAATCACCGCGGCGGCGCATGCCCGGCATCTGCCGGCGATCGATTGGTGCGGCGGCACGTATTCGTCCGAGTGGGGCTTCTCGAAGCTGCTGCACTGGCTGCGCCACAATCCAGACAAGCGCGCGCGTTTCTCGACCGCGCTGGAACATTGCGACATGGTGGCGGCCGTGCTGTGCGGCGTCACCAGTCCGGCCGCGGTTTCGCGCAGCATTTGCGCCATGGGGCATAAGTGGATGTGGAACGCTTCGCTGGGCGGCTTTCCTCCGGATGAGTTTCTGACCGCGGTCGATCCGCTGCTTGCCGGTGTCCGCCAGAAGCTCGACGGCCATTACCGGACCAGCGACAAAATGGCCGGCCAGCTTGACGCGGAATGGGCGGCCAAGCTGGGCTTGCGCGCGGGCATCCCGATTCCCACCGGCGCTTTCGATGCGCACTGGGACGCGATTGGCGCCGGCGTGAAGCTGGGCGACGTGGTGAACGTGGTCGGCACTTCCACCTGCATCATGGCGATCAGCGACGAAGCCCAACTGGTTCCGGGTGTTTGCGGCGTGGTGCCGGGGTCGATCGACCCCGCGCGCACGGGTATCGAAGCCGGGCTCTCGGCCACCGGCGATATTTTCGACGCGGTGGCGCGCCGGGCTGGCACCACGGTGGCCAAACTTTCCGAAGGCTTGGAAACGTTCCGCGCCGGCCAGACCGGCCTGTTGCGCTTGACCTGGGACAACGGCGACCGCACCGTGCTGGTGAATCCGGAGCTGAGCGGAGTGACGCTGGGCTGGCGGCTCACCCACACCGCCCAGGACGAGTTGTTCGCCGCCATCGAAGGCACCGCGTTTCACACCCGCGTGATTTTGGAGCGCATGGAAGAACACGGCGTGCCGGTACGTCGGGTAATCAACGGCGGCGGCATTCCGCGCAAGAACCAGGTGCTCAACCAGGTGTACGCCAACGTGCTGGGCAAACCGATTCTGGTGCCCGATGGCGACGTCACCAGCCTGGGCTCGGCCATTTTCGGGTTCCTGGCGGCGGGCGCATTTCCCTCGGTCGGGGCGGCGCAGGCGGCGCTTTGCCCGCCCTTCCGCACCATCGAACCGGAGCCGGCGGCGGTCGAGATCTATCAAGAGCTGTTCCCGCTGTTCCGCCAGTTATATTTTTCTTTGGGGCAGCGGCAATCGGAGCCGGTCGCTATCGGCGCGATGCTGCCCGAATTGCGGCGCATCGCGGCCGCGGCCAGAATGGGGAGATGATGCTGGAAAAATTACGGGAAGAAGTTCTGGAAGCGAATCTCGAATTAGTGCGGCGTGGGCTGGTGATTTTCACGTTCGGCAACGCCAGCGGTATGGCGCGGGAAGAACGCCTGTGCGTGATCAAGCCCAGCGGCGTGCCCTACGACAGGATGAAGCCGGCGGACATGGTCGTTACCGATCTCGATGGCCGCATCGTGGAAGGCTCGCTGCGGCCGTCGTCGGATCTGGATACTCACGTGGCGCTGTATCGCGCCTTCCCCGACATCGGCGGTGTGGTACACACGCACTCCCGCCACGCCACGGCCTGGGCGCAGGCTGGGCGGGAGATCCCCTGTTTCGGCACCACCCACGCCGATTACTTTCACGGTCCGATCCCCGTATCGGCGCCCCTCACCGCGGAAGAAATCGGCGCCGGCTACGAGGCCAATACCGGGGTCGCCATCATTCGCCGCCTGGGAGCCACCAGGCCGCTCGATTGCCCCGCTATGCTGGTGCACGGCCACGCTCCGTTCACCTGGGGTAAAGACGTGGCCGGCGCCGCGTACAACGCCGTCATCGTGGAAGAGCTGGCCGCGATGGCGCTGGAAACGATCGCCATCAACCCCGATGCGCAACCGATTTCGCTAGCGCAGCGCGATAAGCATTTCTTCCGCAAGCACGGGCCGACGGCCACCTACGGGCAGGCCAAATAAGTCCGCGGCTATCGCTATGTGTAGGTGTCCGCGTCACGAGCCGACCCGCGGCGTCGTAACGGAACCGGTTGCACTGGCCCTGTTCAGTTCGGCGGCCGACAGTCGGGCAGCGGACCAGGACAGTGAGAACAGCCCGACGCGACGCCGACCGAAATTCCGCTTTGGGACGGAGCGCTGCACCCCACAACGGCCCCGCGACTCAGGCGGAGTCGTTTCGAACGAAAATGGACAGGAAGACAGGCGCATCCCCGGAGGAACTGGGCGGCGTCTCACGTAGCCGGCCCGGCGGCTTCGGGTACAATACGCGCAATGGCTCTGCTCGATCTGATTCTAGGACGGCCGCTGTCATCCCTGGAGGAGCGGGGAGAAAAGATCGGGCCGGTGGCCGGGATTTCGATTTTCGGCCTGGATGCGTTGAGCTCGGCGGCATACGGGCCGGAGGCGGCGCTGACGCTGCTGATTCCGCTGGGGGCCGCGGGCGTCGCCTATATCGTTCCGGTCAGTTTCAGCATCATCGTGCTGCTCGGGATCGTCTATTTCTCCTATCTGCAGACGATCGCGGCCTATCCGGGCGGCGGCGGATCCTACACGGTGGCGCGGGAAAACATCGGAGCGGGGGCGGGGTTGCTGGGCGCGGCGGCCCTGATGATCGACTACGTGCTGACCGCCGCGGTGGGCATTTCGGCGGGAGTGGGGGCATTGGTATCGGCCGCGCCGGGCTTGCAGCCGCACACTTTGAGCTTGTGCCTGGCTATCCTGCTGGCGATTACGCTGATCAACCTGCGTGGGGTCCGCGAAACCGGTGGCATCTTCATGGTGCCGACGTACCTGTTCGTAGCGAGCCTGCTGGCTATGATCGCCATCGGGCTGGTGAAGACCGTGCTTTCGGGCGGGCATCCGATTCCGGTAGTGGCGCCGCCGCCGCCCAGCCCGGCGAAGGCGGCCATCACCACCTGGATCTTCCTGCAGGTTTTCGCCAGCGGCTGCACGGCCATGACGGGAGTGGAAGCGGTCAGCAACGGAGTGAAGGCTTTTCGCGAGCCCACCGCCAGGAATGCGCGCATCACGCTGACCATGATCATTGCCGTGCTGATCGTGCTGCTGGCGGGGATTGCGTACCTCGATTCGGCGTACCGGATCGCTGCCACCGACCCGGGCGCGCCGGGATACCAAAGCGTGCTGGCGATGATGCTGGGCGCGATTGCGGGCAAGGGGCCGTTCTTTTACGTGGCGATCGGCTCGATTCTGCTGGTGTTGGCGCTCTCCGCCAATACGGCTTTTGCCGATTTTCCACGGCTTTGCCGGATCGTGGCCGAAGATGGATACCTGCCCCGATCCTTTGCCACCACCGGGCGGCGGTTGGTTTATTCGGAAGGCATCTGGGTGCTGGCGGTACTGACGGCGGGGCTGCTGCTGCTGTTCGGCGGCGTGACGGACCGGCTGATCCCGCTGTATGCCATTGGGGCGTTCCTGGCGTTCACGCTTTCGCAATCGGGAATGGTGATGCACTGGCTGCGGCGCAGGCCGATGGCGTGGCACAACATCGCCCTGAACGGGCTGGGCGCGGTCGCCACCGGGATCACCGTGCTGGTGGTGCTGGTGGCGAAATTCGCCGCCGGGGCCTGGGTGACGCTGGCGCTGATGCCGCTGCTGCTGGCCACTATGACCGCGGTGAAACGGCATTACCGGAGGGTGGAGGCGGAGATTGCGAGCCGGAATCCGGCCGATCTTTCGAGATTATCGCCGCCCATCGTGGTCATCCCGATTCAATCCTGGACCAAGGTGGCCGAAAAGGCGCTGCGCTTTGCCTACACCGTCTCCCATGACGTTCGCGCGGTACACGTGGACTCGGAAGAAGAGGAAGACAACCGCTTTTGCGATTGCTGGGCGGAATATGCGGAGGCGCCGGCCCGAGCGGCGGGTTTGGCGCCGCCCAAACTGGATCGCGTGACATCGCCGTACCGGTTCGTATTACGGCCGATTGCGGACTACGTGAGCAAGGTGGCCAAAGACAATCCCGACCACTACGTTTCCGTGGTGGTGCCGGAGCTGTTCGAGCGGCACTGGTATCACTCCCTGCTGCATAACCAGCGCGCCGAGGTGCTGAAAGCCCGGCTGATGTGGTGGAGCAATCCGCGGATCGTGGTAGTCAGCGTGCCCTGGTACTTGAAGGAGTAAGCCTATTCAACCATGCCGAATCTCCAGCACGTCGCCGTCTTTCACGATATATTCTTTGCCTTCCAGACGCAGCAGGCCTTTTTCGCGCACGGCGGCGTATCCTCCCAGCTCCACCAGGCTTTTCCAGTTCACCACCTGGGCGCGGATGAATTTCTTTTCGAAATCGGAGTGAATGGCGCCGGCCGCTTTCACCGCGGTGCTGTTCATGGGGATGGTCCAGGCGCGGCATTCGTCTTCGCCGGCGGTGAGAAAACTCATCAGGCCGAGCAGCGCATAGGTGGCCGAGATCAGCCGCTCCAGCCCGGATTCCTTCAGCCCGTAGCTGGCCAGGTAATCGGACTGGTCTTCGCGCGGCAATTGCGCCAGTTCGGCCTCAACCTTACCGCAAACCGCGGTCACGGCCGTGTGGCGCCGCCCGGCCAGCGGACCTTCGCGGTATTCGGTTTCCCGCTGGTGCAGTCTCAAAGCTTCCTCCTCACCCAGATTCAGCACGTAGAGCACCGGTTTTTGGGAGAGAAACTGGAAACCGCGAAGGCGCTTTTCGTCCTCTCCATCGATCTCCATATTCCGAATCGGCTGGCCGTCTTCGAGGGTCTTGCGGCACCGCTCCAGCAATTCGAATTCGCGGTCCAGCTCCGGATTCTTGATCTTCTTGCGGTCTTTATCCAGGCGCTCCAGCCGCTTCTCCACCACCACCAGGTCGCTCAGGATCACCTCGGTCTCCAGATCTTCGAGGTCGCGGACCGGATCGATCGAACCCTTTTCGTGGGGGATGGTATCGTCTTCGAAAAGGCGCAGAACGTGCGCGAAAGCGTCGGCTACGCGCAGGCTGGCCATGTAGGACGGGTCGCGAAGGCTCTCCTTCGAAACCGGCGGCATATCCACGTATTCCACCGTGGCGTGAGTCACTTTGGGCGGTTCGAACAGCCGTCCCAGAGCTTCCAGGCGCGGGTCGGGGACCTTGGCGACGCCGGTGCGCACGGCGGTCGCACCCATTCGCACGTCCTGCTGCACGCCGGTCAGAATCGTGAACAAAGAGGTCTTGCCCGTCAGGGGCAGGCCGATGATTGCAGTCTTCATAATTGGACGAACTCTACAGGGGCACGGGCACCTGGCTGAGGATTTCTTGCATGATGCGCTCGCCCGCGTCGCCGCGGCGCGGCCCCAGAACGTTGCGCGTATCCACCACCAGACGGTGAGCGAAGACCGGCACGGCAAGTTGCTTGACGTCGTCCGGGACGGCGTAGTCGCGGCCTTCGGCCAGGGCCATTGCCTGCGCCGCCCGGTACAACGCCTGCGATCCGCGCGGGCTTACGCCTAGCGCCAGCGACTCGTGGCGCCGCGTCTCCTCCACGATCGCCAGCAAATAGTCCACCACCGCGTCGTCCACCATCACCCGCGCGGCGGCGTCCTGCAGGTGCAGAAGGTCGGACGCATCGAGCTCGGCTGGAATCTCCGCCGCGGCTGCCTGGCCGGGGGCGCGCACGATTTCCCGCTCGCTGGCGGCGTCGGGATACCCCATTCGCAGGCGCATCAGGAAGCGGTCGAGCTGCGATTCCGGCAGCGGGTAGGTGCCGTGATGTTCCACCGGATTCTGAGTGGCGATCACCATGAACGGCCGGGGCAGCGTGTGCGAATGCCCGTCCACCGTAACCTGGCTCTCGTTCATGGCTTCGAGCAGCGCCGATTGGGTCTTCGGGGTGGTGCGGTTGATTTCGTCGGCCAACAAGAAATTGGCGAAGATGGGGCCGGGTTTGAATTCGAAAGCCTCCGTTTGGCGGTTGTAAATGGTCACGCCCACGACGTCGCTCGGCAGCATGTCGGCGGTGAACTGAATGCGATGGAACTTGCACGCCGCCACCCGCGCCAGCGCCTGGCCCAGGGTTGTCTTGCCCACGCCGGGAACATCCTCAATTAAGAGGTGCCCGCGCGCCAGCAGGCACACCAGCGACAGTCGGATGGTTTCGCGCTTGCCGCGAATCACCGAACCGAGCGCCGTCTCGAGTTCGCTCAGCCTGGCAAGTATCTGCTGCGGGAATCCAGCCGGCGGGGCAAGCATTGATTCCCGCTGGTTCATGCAGATTTCATGATACTAAAGAACGGCGGGCGGGTTCGGGGCCCCGGCTGGAGGCTCGGGTTCCAGACCCCGGCTTAGATGCCCCAGGAGCGCGCCTGAAGATGTGTGAAGTTTTCCACGCTTACTCCGTCGCGGCTAAGCCGATCATACAGGTCGAGGTCATCGGTCAGCACAACGCAATTGTGTGTGCGCGCCACCGCGGCGATCGCGGCATCGGTCAGCCCAAGGTTCTGATAGAGCCGGTCCTCGGCTGCCCAGGCGCTTGGCATCTGGACTTCATCGAAGGAGGAGATCCGCTTCTTTAGGAAGCTCCGGGACAAGGTCCTCTCGGTGCCAGCCAGATCGGTGAGATTGCTGACCTCCGCCAAGACGTGGGGCACGGTGTAGATTTTCCTGCGGTCAAGCACCCGAATGAGCAAGTCGTAGTCGGCTTTTGAGTACTTGCGGGTCCTCTTAAACATCTCGATGCGATCGCGATTGACACTGCCCACCACGAACAGCACGAGAAGATTTGTGTCGACCAACAGCCCGGCGGCGTTGGGCGGGTCGTCGCAAAGCCCGGGTGCGCTCATCGGGACGCGACTTCACGCAACTTTATCGCAACAAGCTCGCCGGTTTCGGCGTCGATCAAAAAGCGCTTGTACTGCAGCCGGTCGACTGGCAGGATTTGGAGGGGATGGGGAATCGGGTCTTCGTACCTCGGAAGGCTAAGCGTAATGCTCCAAACCTCGCGGTCTTTGTACGACTCCCTTTCAATCTCCTCTAGATATAGCGACGCCTGGCCGAGCATCTCCGCCGCCTTCGTCTTCGCGATCTGAACAGCCTCTTTGGCATCTATCATGGCGGGCCACCTCATCCATAGTGCCACGAATTGACGATTCGCAACGTCACTTCCCGTTTGCAAACGAAACCTGGCCGACCCGCCCAGGCGCCCCGCGACTCTCCCGGCCGAGCTTCCGCCGAATCCTATGCGCCAACCGCCGCGTCCAGTCGAAGAGCAGGCCGGACAGAAAACGGAGTCCGCGAAATATATATCTTCCCAGCCACAGCATGCCCAGCCCGATGGTCACCAGAGCGGCGGCAGCGAGGAGCATAAATATACCCTGATCCGACGGAGAGAAGTGATCGAGGAACTCACCCACCGGGCCGCCCACTTGGATAAAGCCGAGCTCGACCAGCCTGTCAAACAGCCCCGGCAGCAGGATTCGAGCCAAGCCGAACAAAGTGAACATGGCGCCGGCAAAGAGGATGGCTCCGGCCGTCGCATAGAAAGCGGCCACCATGCCCGCCAGCGCCAGCAGCAGGCCCACCAGCACACTCAAGCCGCCAAACCCCAGCGGAATCCCGAACAGCGCGATGAATATCCCGCCCACCACGTAGAGCGGCAGGTTGCGTTTGGCGCCGGAACGCATCATCGTACCGGGCAAACGGCCGGCCACCACTTCGGCGGGATCACCGAAGTTCCGCAGCACGGTGAGGATCCTGGCGACCTCGTCGTCGACCGGCGTCTGATGGTAGGCCTCATACAAGTGCGACTCGATCTCTTTCAGAAACTCGTCCCGCTCACGGGCCGGCACCAGGCGGAGATATGCTTTCACGCGCTCCAGGTAATCGTTGGCAATTTTCGCCACCACTGGCGGGTAGTCGTTCATTTGTCTTACCCCTTTCGGACGACGAGTTTTTTGGCGGCGGATCCGGGTTGGTCCGAAGTTTTCCAGTTCTGCTGGACCAGGGAAACCAACGCATCGAGCTCTTGGCTCAGCTCATCGAAGAGTTGCCTGCCCGACGACGTCAGCACGTAATACTTGCGAGGAGGCCCCTGAACGGATTCCACCCATTCCGAACCGACCAGACCGTCTCGGTCCAGCCGGGCCAGGATGGGATAAACCGTCCCTTCTTTGAGGGGAATGGAGCCCCGTTCCGAGAGAACCCGGATCAAGGAATAGCCATAATGCCGCCCGTGATAGAGCACTCCCATGACAGCCAGTTCCAGGATGCCCTTGCGTAATTGGGCGATCCGCCTGTCCCTGCCGTCTTCCGGGTACTCCATAATGCCTAGTATACGATGATGCTAGGTACCTGGTTCCAACAGATTTCGAAGCTGTCCGCTCTCAACGGTCGGCTATCGGCCACACCACGCCCGCCGGTCGCCGACCGGGGAGGGGCGATCGGAGTTATGAACCGCGCCTATAGCGGCGGCCGTGGCGCTTCGGTTTATTCACCGGCAGGCTCGGTTGCCGGAGGCGCGGCAGCCGGGGCCGGTTTCGCGGCCTTCTTGACGGCGGCTTTCTTGCCCGGAGCGCGCTTCAGCGCCGACTTTGCCGGTGCTTTCTTTGCGGCTTGTTCCGCTTTGGCGGCTTCGGCGTGTTTCAATGCCCAGCGCTTCTTGGTGGCGGCGATGATATTTCTCCGGCCGGCCGCACTGAGTCTTCGTTTGGGCGTGGCGGCTTCCTTCGACGGTGGCGGTGGCGCCGGCTCGCTCTCCTTCTTAGCTTCGGCCCATCTCTTTCGCTGCGCTTCGGCAATCGCCTTCCTGCCCGCGGCACTCATCTTCCGGCGCTTGCGATGCGGCGGTTCCGGAGTTGCTTCCGGCTCAGTGGGGCTACCGGACAGGGTAGCTTTGAGCTCGGCGATCTTGGAGTCGATAAGCCGCTTCTGTTCCTCAAATCCAAGGATGGCGGCAGTGATAATTTCGCTTGTGAGATTGGTTGGCATATTAGCCTTATGTATAGTCCACGTTACCGCAATTATACCTGTCAGGGAGTAAGGGTTTCCTTCTTTCTTGGTTAAAAGTCGGAAGTCAGGAACGAAAAGCCGGAAGGAAGCTCGGGGGGCGTAGAGGCTGGCAGGCTGGATGCTGAATGTTTTATGCTGAAATGGTTCCGGATTGGCATGCTGTTTGTGTCGGCCTGCATGCTGCCTGACGCCGGTGTGACTGTGCGTCAGTCGTTCGAATGCAAGATGAACTTCGTATTCCGGACGTTCGGTCCGGCAGTTCCGGTGGGGTGAGATGATGACACGAGGGGGAGAGAGGAGATAGGCATGAATCGCCGGGTGTTTCTTGCAGCTTCTACGGCCGGGTTGTTGCGCGCCCAGACGCCGACGGCCGGCTTTGCCAACCTGAAGCCGATGACTGGAGACATCCAGCCGATTGGGGAAGGCGAGCGCCTGGCGCGAATGGAAAAGGCGCGCCGGCTGATGCGGGAAAACAGGATTGAAGCCATCGTCTGCCAGAGTGGCGCCAGCCTTTTCTATTACACCGGTGTGCGCTGGGCGGCAGGCGGCGCCACGCTGGCCTGGGTGCTGCCGGCAAAAGGCGAGGCGGCCTGGGTGATATCGGAAGCCGAACTGGACCGCGCGCGCCAGGCCATGCGCATGAGTGCCGACCGGGCCGGCACGAATATCCGGACATGGACCGGCGGCGACGACGCGGCCTATGCTCGCATGACGCAATTCTTGGAGGAGCGGGGAGCCGCCGGCCGGATCGGGATCGAAGAAAAAGCCAGTTTCGCGCTCTTCGACGGGCTGCGGCGGCAGGCGCCGGCCCTCGAGTTCGTCAGCGCCGACCCGGTCACAGTAGGTTGCCGCGTGATCAAATCGCCGGCGGAAATCGCCCTGCTGCAGCGCGCCAACGACATCACTATCGCCGCCTACCGGGCCGCGTTTCCGACCTTGAAGGAAGGCATGACCAATCGGGAGCTGAGCGCCAACGTCGCCGCCGCCTATCGCGCCCTGGGAGTGACCGGCGACGCCATGGTGATCTTTGGCAAGTACACAGCCTTCCCGCACGGCAGCATCCAGCCGCAGCGGTTGCGAGAGGGCGACCTGGTGCTGGTGGACGACGGCTGCACCGTGGATGGCTATCAATCCGACATCACTCGGACGGTGATTTTCGGCAAGCCTACTCCGCGCCAGCGGCAGGTTTGGGACCTGGAACGTAAGGCGCAGGATGCCGCCCTGGCGGCCGCCAAGCCGGGCGCCACCTGCGAATCGGTGGATTGGGCGGCGCGAAAGGTGATCACCGATGCCGGTTTCGGACCCGGCTATCGGGTTCCCGGTCTGCCCCATCGCACCGGCCACGGCATTGGGCTCGAAGGACATGAATGGACCAACCTGGTGAAAGGGAATAAGACGCCGCTCGCGCCCGGTATGTGTTTCAGCAACGAGCCGACCATCGCCATCTACGGCGAATTCGGCGTGCGGCTGGAAGACTGCATGCATATCACCCCGGAGGGCGCGCGCATGTTCACCGCGCAAAGCCCGGCCATCGATCAACCTTTCGGATGACGCTCGCGGCCCGGAAATGCGCGAGTCAGAGCCGCGACCGCGAGGGAGCGGTTGGTTGGGATAGACGTTCATAGGAACGAAGCGAGATTAGCAAATCATGCCACAAACTGTAATCCCAGAGACAACTTATCGCGAGCGCCAGGCCAAGCTGCAAGAGGCCATGAAAGAGTTCGGCCTTTCCGCCATTGTGCTGGAGCCGGGGCCGGCCATGCTCTATCTCACTGGGGTCCGATGGGGCAAGAGCGAGCGAACTTTCGCGGTGGTATTGCCGGCCAAAGGCGAACCGGTCTGGGTGCTGCCGGGGTTCGAAGAGATGCGCGCCCGCGAGCTGATCCGGCCGGGCGACGACATACGCATCTGGCAAGAGGACGAGAGCCCGTACGAGCGCATCGTGGCCGGGCTGAAAGACCGCGGCGTGACGACTGGCAAGGTAGGCATCGACGACGCCGCGCGGTTTTTCGTCTATGACGGGATTCGCAAGCTGGCGCCGCGATTGGAATTCACCGGGGCGACGCAGACGCTGAAGTCGGCGGGGGTGGATCTGACTCCCAGCGGCGGACGCGGGCGATAGGGATCTGGTGTCTCGCTCTAGTTACTTGGCTTGGCGATGAGTTGGCCGATGGCTGAGACGAGTTTGTCGACTCGTTCGCCGACCTGATCGATTCGCCCGCCGACCTGATCGATTCGTTGGCCGACCTGGTCAAAGCGGTCGGCGACCTGTTCGAAGCGTAGGCGGGTTTCGACGGCAAGGTCTTCCACCTTGTTGCGGAGGGCGTTCAGACCGATGCCGAGCTCGTTGATTTGGCGTTGGCCGTCGCGCCAGAGGGTCTTGTACTCCTCGCGATCTTTGCGGCGCTCTTCGGCGATACCGGCGGTGAGGTGTTCGATGCGGTCGAAGCGCTCTTCGATGGTCATGGAGGTGATCGATCCTTTTCGATTGTCGCATAGCGGTGCAGGAGATTGGCGCTCGGGCGGTAGGGTGCTTAGCCGGCCTGGGGAAATCGTTTTCGCCAACCGCTCCCTTGGAAGCTGTGAGAGAATTGGCTGGCAGGCGGTTCCGCCGGCGGAACCGCCTGCCCCACCAAGCAACCGCTCCCTTGCGGTCACGGCTCGGTTACGAATGCCGCTTGTTCCCGGCCAATGTGGCCGTAATTCGGAAATGGAGTACTTAGGCCGTGCGGACTCGCGGGATACGCGCTTCCACCGGCGGCAGCGCCGGGGATTCCGTGTACGGTTCAGACTGATACCAGTAGCCGACGGAAAAGAAGTTATCGTGGCGATCGTTGGCGTGGCCGTGTTCCATGGTGTGCCGCAGGTAGCGCTGGAAGGTTACGGGATTATCGCCGTGCCAGCGGTAGCAGCAGTAACGGCCGCCGGTGCGCTCCGGGTTGACGATCAGCGGCGCGCCGTACATGGCGTGGCCGAAGGGTTGGGCGCCGTCCCGGCCGCCGAAATCCCAGCTACCCAGGAAATAATCCTCGGAGCCTGTTCCTTGAATGGTTGGAGCGGATTCATTGTCGACGAAAATCATCTCGTCGCCTTCGCCCCACCAGCCTTCGGCGTTCTGCAACACGCCTAAAGTGACTCCCATCAAGTGCCCCTGGCCGCGGGTTTCCATGTACACATAATTCAGGCGGCCATCGGGATTCAGGCGGGCGGCCTCGCCAGTTGTGGGCGTGCAAGGCGCGGCCTGGCGGTATTGGGCGTGGAAGTAGAGCGTATCGGCCGGCAGCGCGGGTAGTACCTGGTAATCGATATTGGAATAGAAGGAGCCGACTTCCTGCTTGCCTTCGTTGGTGACGGTGAGCCGCGCGCCGCGGGCGTAGGGCATGACGAAGTACGAGTTGAGCGACTTGCCGGGCGAGCAAGCCAGATACTGGGATTGATAAATGGCGTAGGAGCCCAGGTTGAGGCCGAAGAAATCGCCAATGGGCGTCTCCACGCTGGGCCGCGAGTTGCCATCCCAGTAGGCGCGCAACACCAGCTCCTTCAAATGGTCGCTGGAGCGCGCGGCAATGGTGAACCAGACGTGAGTGATGGCTCCGGCACCCTGCGCGCGGAAGACTTCCAGTTCGCCGCCGGCGGGAATGTGCCAATAATCGGCGTTGCCGCCGGTGCGGTCGAAGCTGGATTGCTTGAGCGCCTGGTGGTGCTGGACGCGGGTATAGGACGGCAACGGGCCGGGAGGGGTGGAAGAGGGCGCCATCGGGGTTTGGGCCGAAGCGGAGCGCTCGACGGCAACGGCGGCCGGTACGGCGAGCAGGCGGCGGAGAAATCCGCGCCGGAGGTTGGAATCGGTGGGCATCATGCCGTCATTCATTCTACGCCTTGGCGGTGAGCCAGGAAAAAACACAAAAAATACAGCCACAGATGAACACAGATGAACGCAGATAGACCAATCTAATTCTTTGTGGTTCTTATCTGCGTTCATCTGTGGCTATTCAGGCTTTCCGCAGCGCCAGCACCGCATTCAGCCCGCCGAAGGCGAAGGAGTTCGATAGCGCCCACTCCACCTGGCAAGCGCGGGCCTGGTTGGGAATCACGTCCAGATCGCATTCGGGATCGGGGCCGAGATAGTTGGCGGTCGGCGGCAGCACGCCATCGCGCAGAGCCAGGACAGTGGCTACGCATTCCAAGGCGGCGGCGGCGCCGAGGGCGTGGCCGTGCATGGATTTGGTGGAGCTGACGGGCAACTTGCCCGCGTGCGCGCCAAACACGGTGCGGATGGCGGCGGTTTCGGTCACGTCGTTGGCCAGCGTGCCAGTGCCGTGCGCGTTGATGTAGCCGACGGCCTCCGGCTCGATAACGGCGTCGCGCATGGCCGCGCGCATGGCCCGCGCCGCTCCGGCGGCGGATGGCTGGGTGATGTGGCTGGCATCGGCCGACATGCCGAAGCCCACCAGTTCGGCATGAATGCGCGCGCCGCGGGCGCGGGCGATATCCATCGGCTCCAGCACCAGCATGCCGGCGCCTTCCCCCAGAATCATGCCGCGGCGATCGCGCGAAAAAGGGCGGCAGGTATCGGTCGAAACCACTCGCATGGCTTCCCAGGCCTTCAGAATGCCGAAGCTGAACGGCGCCTCGCTGCCGCCGGCGATGGCCGCGTCGGTAATCCCGTTGCGCACCATCCAGAAGGCCTGGCCGATGGCGTGGGCCGCCGAAGAACACGCGGTGGAAATGGTAAAGCTGGGACCCGTGATGCCGAATTCCATGGAAATCTGGCTGGCGCCGGCATTGGCCATGGTCTTGGGAATGGTAAGCGGATGTACCCGGTTCAGGCTCAGCTTGTAGACGTCGCGAAAGCCGATGTCTTCGGTGCTCTGTCCGCCCACGCACGACCCGGTGACGATGGCCGCCGTCTCGCGCAATTCGGGCGTAAACGTCAGGCCGGAGTCGGCCACGGCTTCCCGAGCGGCAATCACGGCGAATTGCGCGAAACGGTCCAGGAAATCCGCGGGCCGGTCGTCAAAGTAGGGCCGATGGCTGTAGGCGGGCACCTCGGCCCCAGCGGTGAACCGGAATTGCGACATATCCACGGTTTCGATGGGGCGAATGCCGCAACAACCCCCACGCAGCGCGGCGGCCACGTCCTCCACATTACGGCCCAGAGCGCAGATGGCGCCCAGGCCGGTAATCGCGACGCGACGCATTCCTACTGGCCGGTCCCGATTGGGGAGGTCTTGGCGGCGATCAGCTTCTCCAGCCCTTCGCACATGCCGCGCACGCCCGTGATGCCGCGCACCTGGTCGTCGGGGATATTGATATCGAACTCGTTTTCCAGTGCAAACAGGATCTCCACCGCATCCATTGAGTCGATGTTCAACTGCTGAAACTCACTATCGATGGTAACCGTTTCGGGCGGGATGCGTTTGGAAGCGGCAATCACCTTCAGAACCCTCTGAATCAAGTCGTCGGACATAAAAGTCGGCTGACAGTCTCCAATCCGTACCCTCGGTCGAGCAAGAGGGGTACAAGCCGGCGGACGGCCTCCACGGTCGCAGTCACATCCGGGTTCGAGCGCAGTTCCCGCCCGTCGTGCAGACAGAGAATCGCACCGTTCGACACCCGGCGGACCAATCGTATCGCGATGGCATCCGCCCCAAGCTTCCAATCATAGCCGATTGCACTCCACATGACGCCGCGCAGGTTCAGGTGGCGCTGAACGGCGCGCATCCCGAACCAGCGGACTCCGTACGGCGCGCGAAACCAGGCGGGCAGGGTTCCGGTCTGTTGCGCGATAGCAGCCTGGGCTCGGGCCAGGTCGTCGCGCAGAAATTCGTGGCCGTGAAAACAAAGCAGCGGATGACTGTAACTGTGATTGCCGATCTCGTGGCCGGCGGCGTGGACCTCGCGAGCCGCCGCGGGCAGCCGATCCACGTTTGCTCCGCACTGAAAAAAAGTGGCCTTCACGCCGTGCCGCGCCAGGATGTCGAGAATACGCGGCGTGGATTCGCTGGGGCCGTCGTCGAAGGTGAGGGCGACCATGGGCCGGTCGCGCGGGCCGCGCCAGACCGAAGGCGCGAATACCGAAGACGACCGCCCGCGCACCGCCCAGGCCATCCCCGCGACCCACGCGGCGCCCGCCGCCGTTAGCTCAATTTCGAACGACAGATTAGTGGGTTCCTCCCGGGGTTTGAGTGGAGGACGTTGCAGGCCAAGGGCCTACTTGAGAGGAGTTGCGGGGCAGGGTCGAAAAACGCGCCGGGACGAGTCCCGGCGTGGCAGACTGAGAGTCCGCTCCACGGAAAACAATGGTCTTACTCTGCATTCAAAACCGCTTCTTAAAGAATATATCCATGCCGATCATGCCGTTTTCCTCACGCTGCGCCACCGCCGACCATTTCTTGCTGAAGGCCCATTCCACGCTGACGATCTCCGGGTTGCTGCTGGTGACGTCGGTGATGTAGGTGAAGGTAATATCCGACGTCACCTGCTGCTCCAGCGTAAGCCGCGCCTGCGGGTTATATTCCAGGCCCGGCAGGCTGGGATCGATACGCAACTGGCTGACCCCGAAGAAACGCTGCAACCTGCCCGTGACGGGGCTCGAAATCGCCTGGCCGAGCAGCGCTGAGGCGCCCGTCTGCTGCCACGACTGCGGCGCGATGCTTTGCTGCGAGAGCAAGGCCGGATCGCTGGTGGGAGTGCGGCCGGTGGCCAGCAGCGCCACGATTTCGTTGAATTCCAGCGGCGGATCCGAGCGCGGCGCCAACGTCAGTTTATTGACCGGACCGGAGATGTTCAAGGTGACATCGATCCCGCGCGCCCTGGTATCCAGGTCGATATCCAAAATCGGCTCGACGCTGAGCGGATTGAAAAAAGAAATCGATCCCTGGCTGACGTTGTACTTGGTTCCGAAAAATACCACCTGCCCCTGCGATACGTTGATTCGCCCCAGCAGAGCCGGATTGCTGGCGGTGCCGCGCAGATGCAGGTTGCCCGTCACCTCCAGGTCCTGGGTCAGCGAACTGCGCACCTGTACGTTGGGCGAGGTGTTGATCGCCACGTCGAAATTGAGGCCGCCAAGAAATCCGGTGCGCGCCGCCGGAGTCTCCACCGGCTCGGCGGATTGCGCGATCACCGAGCTGAAGTCGGACTGCGGATTGAAGCCGCTGCGCAACACCGTCACCGTTCCCGACAGCATGCTGCGCGCCTCGGTGCCGGTCAGGTTCAGGCTGGCGTCGGCCACCGTGCTGACACCCTCGGGATAACGCAGGCGCACCTGTTCCAGGTTGGCGTGGAGGCGGAAGATCGGCTGCCCGTTTTCGTAAGCGGCAAAACCGGAGAGACGGATTTTGCCGCCGCCGGTTTCCCCGGAAAAGCTCTGAATGGAGGCGCGGCCGGCGGAAAATCCGATCGCCCCGTTGGCGTTCGAAATGCCGTTGGGAACGCCGGCGACATTGAACGAAGCGTTCTGAAACTCGACCCGGCCGGCGATTTGCGGACTGGCTAACGTGCCGCGAACCGCGGCGGCGGCGGTGATGGCCCCGGCGGCGGTGAAATCCTGGTTCAATTCCCGTAAGATGGACAGGTCGACCCGGCCTTCGGCGCGCAAGTCCAGCGGGCTTGCCTGGTCAAATGCATAACGGCCGCCGATGCGGAAATCGGTGTTCTTCCCGATCAGGCGGAAGCTCTCGATGGTGGCCACCGAATTGGCGTAGGTCACCACGATGGGCCCGGCGTTATGCATCGCCGCCGACTCGCCCAAACCCGACTTCGCGGTGGGCGTCAACGCCAGTTGCGGCACTTCCAGCCGCGCCCGCTCGGTCCGCGGCTGGAGAGCGTTGCCGGTAACCTGCAGCGAGCCTTCGGCCGAACCTTGCAGATTCTCGGTGGCCGAACCGGGTTCGAAAGTCCACTTTCTGAGCTGTTCGAAATCGAACTTGGAAAACCGGATGGTAGCGCTGCCCGGATATTCACCGTCTAGCTGCCAGGAGCCATCGCCCGAGATCACCGAGCCGGCGAAATCGGAGTCCAGGTGAGCCGTCAGTTTGCCGTCGATGGAATCGGCCTTCAGGTGGGTGTCTCCGAAGCGCTGTTCGCCCATGGTCAGGCCGGAAATCTCGCAATCCAGGTGCAAGTCGCGAATGCGAAACGGCAGTTCGCCGGCTCGCCTCGCGGTAATTTCGACCGCGCCGTGAAGCGAACCCTGAACCACGCCTTTCGCCCCGGGCCGCCCCGCGGCGACGGTTTGAATCTGCTCCACCGGCATGGCGTTGGTGCTGGCGGCAAACCGCAGCGTGCCGGTATCCCACTTGCCGGCGGGGTAAGCGTAGGAGCCCGTCAGCTTCACCTCTTTCGCGCCGGCGACGATCCGCCCGTCCTCGAATTCGATGGCGCCGGCCGTGTAGACCACCCGGCCGGTGACGAGGTCGAAAGGCTCGTCGCGGAAACGGCCGCCGCCCAGCGCCACGTCGGCGCGCAACTGCGGGTTGCCCATCGTTCCGGTGATCTGCGCCGTGGCGTCCAGGCTGCCGCTCACCGGAAACTGGTCCAGCGCCAGCAGCCGGGCAGCGTCAGAGAGCGTCATGGAATGCAGCGCCAGATTGCCGAACACCGCGCTGGAACCGGCGGTTTTCCAATCGCTCAGCGCCAACGCAATATCCCCCTGGGCGCGCCAGCCGCCGCCGGCCAGCACCACCTGCCGCGCGCTGACGTTGTCCCCGGATGCAGCCACGTCGGCCGTCAACGAATCGAACGGCCGGCCGCTCCAGGAAAACCCTCCCACCGTGGCGTGTCCCGAAAACTGCGGGCTGGACAGCTTGCCCCGCACTACCCCGTCGAACCGGACCGCCCCGCCGTTGAGCTTCACCGGAAAATCGTCCGGGCTCTCCCCCAGCGCGGGCAGAATATCGGCCAGATCGCGCGTTTCGGCGTGGACTCGCAGTTCCCGCCCCAGTGCGCCGGAAAATTCGACTCGCGAACCTGGCAGCGCGATCGTCGAATGGCCCAGGTCGAGAACCCCGCCAGCCGCGTCGTAGCGCGCCGCAATCGTGCCGTGAACCGGAGCGCTCCCTGGCGCAGGGGCGATGGCGAGTTGAGCGGATGCGTGCACGTCCGTGTGGCGCCGCAGCGAGCCCTGGCCTTCCAGTTGGCCCGACGCCACGCCATCCCAGGGAAGCGGCGCCTTGCTGTAGAGAGCCACCACACGGCGCGCACCGAACCCGGCCAGCGTTCCGGAAACCGCGAAGCGGTCGAGGCCGCGCAAACCGGCGTCGCCCTGAAACTCCCCACCCGCGAGCGCGAGATCGATCCCGCCCAACTCCAGGTCGCTACCCCGCACGGTTGCCGAGCCAACCGTCGCGGTGACCGGCGCGATGCCGGACGGCGTCGCCAGGCCGCCAGCCAGGCGCAGTCCGCTCAACTCCACCTGCCCGCCGCCGGCACGTAATTTGCCCGCCACTTCGATGTTGCGCAGCCGCACGGTGGAATCGCGATACTCCAGGCCGTAGCCCTTCAGATCGGCTTCGGACCGAAACCCGGCCGCATCGCTCCAGGAACCCTGGCCGGCAAGCTCCACCGTGCCGCGATCGAGCAAATGAGTCCGCAAAATGCGCTCGGCGTCCTGGTTGGCAATGCGGGCCTCATAGCGGAAACTGGCCTCCGGCGCCCCCAGATGGATGAGCGAACCGGATATCCGCGCCTGCGCCGTGCCAGTTGCGAGCGTCGCCGATTCCACCGCGATGCGGTCCCGCTCCATAGCCACGGCTGCATCGAAAGCGACCGGCGTGTCGGCTATGCCCGGAGCCTGGACGAGCAGTGGGTGGATCGCCAGAGTTCCCCGATAGCGCGGCCCGCCTGCCTCGAATTGCAGCGTGGAGGTCAGGTTCGCGCCGTGGAGCTCGAACGGCATCGCACCGCGATTCTCGATCCGGATCTCGCCACCAGTCAGATCGAAGCGGCCGATGGCCAGCGCCAGTATGGTTTCGATGGTGTCCTTTTTGACGGGGCTTTTCACCTTCGGCTCTGGAATGTTGGTCCGTCCGCCGGGCAGAATCATCAGGTAAATCCGCGGCTCGGCAACCTCCAGGTAGCGGATATCCACGTCGCGGTTCCAAATCGAAACCAGCCGCAGGCCGACCGAAACCGACCCGGCATGGAATAGCGGCGGCCGGTCGGCCGGCTCGGTTCCGTGCAATGTGAAATTGCGCACCTGGGCGCGGAGCCGGCTCCAATCGAAATCGAACCGGCCGATCTCGGCACGCCCTCCGGTAGCCGTCTCCACCGCTTCCACCATGCGTGCCCGGACCTTTTCCCGGAACCACGCGCTGCGCAGCACCACCAGCCCGCCGCCCGCCGCCAGCAGCAATAGCGCCGCCGCGCCGCCCAGCACCCAAAACACCCATCGGAATCGCTTCATTCCAGCGCCTCCGGATGATAGACGATCGCGGTCCGTTTGCGCGCGTCCTTTAGCCAGACGTCCAATTGCTCATCCTCGCGCTGCCCGGTCAGAGTGCGTTCCATCTGGCCGCGGTATTGATTGATCGACGGCGTTTGGTCCGGATGCGCCACCCGCGCCGCCGGGGCCACGACTTTATCGAAATAATCCCGGACGTCCTCGTCGGTCACTTGAATGTTGGGTTGAAACCGGACTTCGATGTAGGAAAGCAGCGTGCGCTGCCAAACCAGCTCGTCTTTCAAGGCCTGTTCAGTAATGCCGGCATCGGCCAGCGCCTGGCGATAGGCCGCGTCCGATGCGAAGTACTTGCTCTTGAACTCGTCCAGCAGCGGCGCGATTTCCGCCGCCGATGGCGCCGGATAACGGCTGTATTCCAGTTCGCTGCGGATCAACTGCTGGTCTACCAGCCGATCCGCCGTGGCCTTCTTCGATGCCTTTCCAAAATCCGGCTTCCGCCCGTCGAGAAACGCCGTAACCCGGATTTCGCGATCCACGTCAAGCGTGGTCACTACCCGGTTCCCAACCGAAACCGCAATGCGGTCGATAATCGCCGCCGAGGCAGCCAGGGGCAATAGCGCGAGCAGAGCCAGGAGCAATTGTGGGACAGACCATCGTTTTTCGTGGTCTGCCACCGGGCAAAGGCGAGGACGGGTGTAGGGCAGACCACAAAGAACGATGGTCTGCCCCACGGTTTGTCCCCGCTCTTTCAAAACGTCTGTCCTATCGAGAAAAAGAATTGGAAATGGCTCACACTTTGCGTGTTGCAGTAGTTCGGCACCGACGAGCAGGGATTCACGCCCGCGTTTACCAGGTCCTGCTCGGTGCCGCTGAATCCATAAAATTTCGGCGGGTTGATGCTGTAGGCGAAATCCGCTCGCAACGGACCCACCGGCGTACGGTAGCGAATCCCGAAACCCACCGCGTGTACCATGTAGTCGAAATCCTGCTCGCCGTGCTGCCTTACCCGAAAAGAGAAGTCGCCCAGGCTGCTGAACGTGTTGCCAAAATCGTGAAACAGCACCAGCCCTATATTCTCGCCGATCAGCGGGAACCTCAGTTCGGTCTGATTGAAGAATAGCGCCGTACCGCCGATCGGGAACCCGGTTTCGGGGTCGCGCGGCCCGGCCTGGTATTCCGGAAATCCCCGGTCCGAACTGTCGCCTCCGCTGAAAAAGCGCTCCGGCAGCGGGATGGCCTCGGCGGTGTTCACCCCGTTGTCGAACGAGTAGATTTCCCCGAACTGCGTGCTCCGCGCCAGCACGAAGCGCTTGCCCAGCGGATGGTACGTCGAATTGCGGACCAACAGCTTCACGTAGTCGCGCTGCGAGCCCAGGAAGTGCTCCGCCATTCCCAGGCTCACCGTGTTGTAGATGCCGCGGTGCGGGTCCACCGGATCGTCGCGCCGGTCCTGAATCATATCGCCTTCGAGCAGCCCCAGCCGCACCGGCTGCGATAAGAGCGGCACGATGTCCGGGGTGATCTTCAGGTTGCTCACGCTCACCCGCCGGTTGGTGTAACGATAGTGAAACAGCAGCGATTTGCCCACCCGCTGCTGCAACTGCATCGAGCCCTCTTCGCGCTTGTAATCGAAGGTGCGCACGTCGCGCGACGCTTCATAAAGCGCGGTGAAGGAAACCGTCAGGTTGCGGTTGCCGTCGAAGCGCGGCCAGTTATAAGTCAACAGGCCCAACTGTTCGAGCGTCGAAATGCGCGTGCGCAGGCTGATGGTGTGGGCCTCGCCCCACAGGTTTTCGCGTGTGACGCCGAACGAAAACCGCGGCGAAAAGCCGGTCTGCCCGGCCGGCGCATCCAGGCAATACTCGCAGCCGCCGATGCGGGCGAACTCCGCGCCCACCCCCCACGAAAACGAGTATCGTCTGGCTTCCTCCAGCTCGTACAGCACGTATTTGTCGTCGATCTCCCCGTCCGGATCCTGGATCGCCGTATCCACGCGCGCGAAAATTCCCAAATCGTACAGCTTGCGTTGCGTGTCGGTAACCGCGGTGGGCGAAAGCGGATCGCCCGGATTCAATTGCAGGTTGCGGTACACGAGGCTGGGCCGGGTGTGGCGCAGTCCGTCCGGATTGAACAGCACCTGACGAACGAACTGCTGGCTGCCTTCGTGAACTACGTATTGCAAGTCGATGGTATGCGGCTTGGCCGCTGGTTTGGAACTCCACTCGAAGGTCGCGTTGGGAAAGCCCTTCTCGAAATATTGAGCCAGAATCGCGTCGCGGTCCACCGCCACGCTGAATTCGCTGAACGGCTGGCCGGCGATGGAGCTGAGCTGCGCGGTCACCCTGGTCTTGTCGAGGTGCTCGATTCCCTCCACTGCCAGGTCGCCGATGAAGTACTGCGGACCCTCCTCGATCGCGATCGTAATCGCCATGTTGCCCGCCTTGCCCCCATCGCCGTCGCGGATTTCGTGAGACACTTTCACGTCCCGAAACCCGTTGGACTGGTACAGATTCGAGATCGCCTCCTCGTCTCGGCTCAGCAGGTTGCGGCTGTAGCGCCCGTGCGGGAACTGCAGAAACGTCGCCGTGCGCAGAAACAGGCGCTCGCGGATGGTTTCCGTATCGAAATAACGATTCCCCGTAATGTCGATCCGCACCAGCTTGTGGGCCGGCCCGCGCGTAATGTCGTAGTCGATCGTCGCCACCCCATCGGCAACGGTCTCCGGCTGAACCTTCACCGCCGCGTCGAAATAGCCCGCCGACTGAAAGTAATCCTGCAGGTTGTGCGCTCCTTCCGCCAGCAGGTCGTTGTCGATGCTGTGCTCCTCGAACACAGGTATGTACTCCGATAACTTCCCGTTCGAAACCTTGGCGCCCGTGGTTTGGATCTGGATGCGCGGTCCCGCGTCGATTTGGAGCGTCGGCCTCACCGTGTTGTCTTCGGCGTTGTGCGCCGCCGATTCCATCGATACCTTGGCCTCCAGACGCCGCTGCTTTTGGTACAGCGAGCGAATCGTCTCGAGCGCGTCTCGCACCCGCGCATCCGTCACCGGCTTCCAGGTATGGATGATCCATCGCCGAAACTTGGCAGCCTTCATAATACGCGCGGCCGGCATCTCGAGGTCGCCATTCAGCACCGGTGTCGTGAAGCGCGCCCGGCGCCCGCTCGAAATCTCGAAATGCACCTCGACCTGTTGATAGTCGTCGTTCCAGCGAATGACCGGCTGAATCGTGGCGTCGTACAAACCGTTCGATTCCAGCAGCCGGCGCTGATTCGCCAGCGCCTCGTCCAGGTTCTTCCGGGTGTAGGGCTGTCCCAGTTCGAGTTGCGCCGCGTTGGCCAACTGCGCCGCGTTGGGCGGGCTGGAGACCGCGCCGGTGACGAAGACATGGCCGATAAACCAACTGTTCTTGGTCAGGAAGCGCACCACCACACCGTCGCCATGAGCTTCCGCGTCCACCTGGATATCGGCGTAGCACCCGGTAGCGAACAGCCTTTCGATGCTGGCGCGAACATTTTCCGCCGTCAGCGGCTGCCCGCTCTTGAGTGGCAGGATCCGCTCGATATCCGACCCCTCCAGCGGCTGCTTCACCGGGTCGAACTGGATCGTGACGATCCGTTTTCCCTCGAACGCCGCCATCTGCGCGGCAGCCGGCACCGCGACCACTATAAAAGACAACCCGAGAAGCATCGACCCAAGCAGGCGGCGCACCAAACTCATAATAGCGTAAGCGATTCAAAGCAACTTTGTTACCATCGCCTGCCCGGTGGGGCATGCTTTACCCTGTTGCGCCCGAGGGGCGTAAGATCTTCCCGGCACTTGTTACCATCGGCACATGACCCCCGCCGAAAGGCTGCGCTATTCCCGCCAAATCCTGTTCGCCGGCATCGGTGAAAACGGCCAGGACGCCCTCCTCCACGCACACGTCGCCATCGTCGGCGCCGGTGCCCTGGGCAGCTTCCACGCCGCCGCCCTGGCCCGCGCCGGAGTCGGGCGCCTCACCGTGATCGACCGCGATTACGTCGAACCCGGCAACCTGCAGCGCCAGTGGCTGTTCGAAGAAGCCGATGCCGCCGAGTCCCTCCCCAAAGCCGCCGCCGCCGCCCGCGCCCTCGGCCGCATCAATTCCTCCATCGAGGTACGCGGCATCATTGCCGACCTCACCGCCTCCAATATCGCCGAACTAGTGGCCGGCGTGGACCTGATCCTCGATGGCACCGACAACTTCGACACCCGCTATCTGATCAACGATTTCGCCGTTAGCCGCGGAATCCCCTGGCTTTATGGCGCCGCCGTGGGCAGCTATGGATTGACCATGCCCGTGATCCCCGGCCGCACACCATGCCTGCGCTGCGTCTATCCCGATCCACCCTCGGGCGCCCAGCCCACCTGCGAAACCAGCGGCATCCTCAACGCCGTCGTTTCCCTCGTTGCATCGCTGCAGGTGGCCGACGCCCTCAAGATCCTCTCCGGCAACAGCGCCCAGGTGCGCGCCGTCATCACCACCGCGGATGTGTGGAGCGGCGCCATTCGCCAGGTCGAAGTCGTGCGCGATAGCGAATGCCCCGCCTGCGCCCTCGGCCGGTTTCCGTTCCTCAAGCCTTCGCCCCGCCCGCCCGCCGTCCTGTGCGGCCGCAACGCCGTGCAGATCAATGAACGCGAGCGCCCGCTCGATCTCGCCAACTTGCGCGCCCGCCTGGAGCCGCTCGGCGAGGTGCGCGCCAATGAATTCGCCCTGCGCTTCTTCCCCGCGCCCTACGAGCTGACCATCTTCCCCGACGGCCGCGCCATCGTCAAAGGCACCGGCGATATCGGCGTAGCCCGCAGCCTCTACGCCCGCTACGTAGGCACGTAACGGGTAGTACTGGCGCCCGGGGACTGGAAGGACCGACATGCCCCATGGGAAGCACGATTGGCCGATTTGCCGCATAATGGAGGCGTAAGGACGCTGACCGGTTTGTCCTATGAATCGCGCTGATTTCCAGGCTTTGGCGAATCTCCATTTGAGGCATGGGGAGGCACTGCTTAACGCTCAGTTGTTCGCTGGCGCCTACTACATTTCCGGGTATGCTGTTGAGTGTGGATTGAAGGCGGCGGTCGCCAAGTTGTTTCGCTACACGGCGGATTTTGAGTTTCCGGGGTCAGAAAAGCGGGGGGTAGGAAGAGGAGGGCTCGATCTCTACAGTCGCGACCTACCATTCCTTGTTAAGGTTGCTGGGCTCTCGCTGGACTGGGCCAATGAACTGGATGCGGACGATGCCTTGAAGGAGAACTGGAATATCGCGAAGAACTGGACGCCCGAGAGCCGCTACCAGTTGGCCCGCAGCGCACAAGAGGCTCAAGACTATTATTCAGCCGTTGCCGACACGAATCATGGAGTCCTCAAATGTATCGGAAAGTTTTGGTAGAAACTGAAATTCGGTCCGGGGAGCGCCTTCTGGAGCAGCTGGACCTCGCCAAGATCCCGGTGACAGCGGCGTTCTGGCTATATGCCGACGACGCCACCGAATGGCGGCTCGTGATCGTGTCTCCCTCCGTCGAAACGCTCGGGCCGAGGCAGCTTTACGCCCTGCTCGATGTCATGTTAATGAACCCTTCGGGCGCGCCGATTTCAATCCCGCTGGAAAGAATCTTTCTTCTCAGTCCGCATGACATTCGCTATCAGCAGGTGCGCCTAGCGGCGCTAGGCGCGGGGGCGGGATTGCTCGTCACTGGCGGGCCGGGCCGGAACGTTGCAGGCGAAGACGCCTACATCTATCGAGTGGCCTGACCCTCGCACCGCGACGGACCTGTCTAGTTATTTTGCCAGACACTACGGGTGGCCTGAGCCGACCAGGCAACTTATCGGCGTGCAATTCTACTTTCCACTCAGCTTGTACAGCCGACACAAGCCGAACCGGCAGAGTCGCCTCCGGCGAGCCTTCCGGGTGGATCGTCGGCTACTCGGAAAGTGGTCTCAAACGCCGTCCTGGAAGATGGCAACCAAACGGGGCTGCGACTGGATCCCGCAGCGGAGGTTATTTTGGCAAATCGCGTTATTTTTGACGCTTATGCCCCGCCCGCGCTTGCCCCTACGCCGCCGTCAGCCCTAGTCCCGCCCCCCGCGGCAGTATCAGTTTCCCCTTCTCCACTAAGACCCCCCGGAACGGGTCGTTGGCGATCAGCAGGTTGCCGTCCAGATCGGCGTAGTCCACCAGCGGCGAAAGGTGCGCCGCCGCCGTCACGCTTACCGAACTCGAAACCATGCATCCGAGCATCGTGCGCATGCCCAGCGATTTGGCCATGGCAATCATCCGATACGCCTCCAGCACGCCTCCGCTCTTGTCCAGCTTGACGTTGACCCCGTCGAAGCACTCCTTCAGCTTCGGAATGTCCGAGGCCCGCTGGCAGGCTTCGTCGGCCATGATCGGGATGTGTACCCGGCTCCTCACCCACCGCGTCTCTTCCAGCATCTCGGCCGGCATGGGCTGTTCGATGAACTCCACCCCGTGCTTCTCCAGCCAGTTGATCTTGCGGACGGCTTCTTCTTTGTCTTTCCAGCCTTCGTTGGCATCCACCCGCAACGGCTTGTCGGTCACACTGCGGACGGCCTCGATGGTCGGCTCGTCGGTCGCCAAGCCCACCTTCACTTTCAACACCGGAAAATCGGCCGCTTCCCTGGTCTTCTGCCTGGTGATTTCGGGAGTGTCGATGCCGATGGAAAATGTGGTTATAGGCGCGTCCCGCGGGTCCAGGCCGAAGTAGGAGTACAGCGGGATGCCGAGTTTCTGCCCAACCCAATCCATCAGCGCGATATCGAGCGCCGCCTTCGCGGCCCACGCGCCGGAAACGCGCCGGAAGATCTCCGCCATCGTCTTGGTGAACTGCATGGGGTCGGCCGCGAGCAGCACCTCGCGCACGCTTTCCGCCGCCTTCTGCGCCGAGACCGCGTCTTCGTGATAGCGCACGATGGGGGCGCCTTCGCCGTGCCCGGTGATGCCGTCGCGGGTGAAGCTGGTGTACAGCGTGTCGCGGTACTGGCTGGACGACATGGTGGTGGTCCAGACGTGCTGCAGGTTCAGACGGACAATCCTGGTTTCCAGAGTGGCCGCCGCCGGCGGCGCCGCTAAGGCTTCCGCGGAAGCGGCCGCTGTCGCCGATGCCGCCGCTTTCACAAAACTCCGACGATTCATTGAGACTCCCGTTCCCCACTTCTCGTGGGGCAGACCATCGTCCTTTGTGGTCTGCCCTGCACTAAACTAAGTACACGACTTCATAAGTTCGCTAACGTATTTCCGGGCAACCGCTCCCTGGCGGTCGCGGCTCGGTAACGCGCGAAACCGAGCCGCGACCGCTAGGGAGCGGTTGCTCATTATGTGGCCGTAATTCCGAAATGGAGTACTTAGCCGCCGCCTTCGTCCAATTTCGGAAGACGCCGCAATAACAGTGGGGCGTCCGCCCCACCAAACCGGTCTACGGCTCGATCCGTGTCCCCAGAACCTTCAGAAATTGAGCGATCCAGGCCGGATGCGCCGGCCATGCCGGTGCCGTAACCAGCGTCCCGCTGGTGTACGCCTGATCGATCGCGATATCCGCATATGTACCGCCGGCGGCGACGACCTCCGGGCCCACGGCCGGATAGCAACTGCACGATTTGCCCCGCAGCACACCCGCCGCGGCGAGTATCTGCGCCGCGTGACAGATGGCGGCAATCGGTTTGCCGGAATCCGCGAAGTGGCGCACGATTTCAAGCACGCGCGGATTGAGCCGCAGGTACTCCGGCGCCCGCCCGCCGGGAATCACCAGCCCGTCGTAATCCTCGGGGCGAACTTCGTCGAACGTGGCGTTCAGAGCGAAGTTGTGACCGCGTTTCTCGCTGTAGGTCTGGTCGCCCTCGAAATCGTGGATGGCGGTCCGCACCGAATCGCCCGCCCGCTTGTTCGGACAGACCGCATGCACAACGTGCCCCACCATCAGAAGCGCCTGGAACGGAACCATCGCTTCGTAATCTTCCACGTAATCGCCGACCAGCATCAGTAGTTTCTTGGTAGCCATCAGTTCTCCTGAGGCTATGTTCGCACCTTTTGAATTTTAGAAGGGTGCGCTACTGGAGCGTTGCCAGCACCGCCTTGCTCACTTTCGCCACTACGTGAACCTGCGGATCCACCACCTCGGCAATGTCGTAGCGGATCGAGGTCCCCAGCACGATGTTCGATTCGTTCGCCGAGAGCTTATAGTCGCGTTCGAGCCAGCGCGCCAGTTCGGTGGTGGCTTGCTGCAAAGCGTCCGTCAGCGACCCGGCAATGCCCGATGCCATCAGGTATTCCGCGTCTTCAAACCGCGGCCCCTGGCTGCTCTTGCCGCGAACCAGGTCGACGGTGAACTCCACCTCCATCGAAGTTTCCAGCGCGTCTCCGTTCAACTCCCCGTCGCCTTCGACCGCGTGCCCATCGCCGACGAACAGCAGCGCGCCCTCCCGATAGACCGGCAGGTACACCGTCACTCCCTCGCGCAGCCCGCTGTAATCCATGTTGCCGCCCCACGATCCCAGCCAGCCGGAGCGAAAAGATTGATTGGCCGGGGGCGCCACGCCCACACACCCGAGCATGGGCTGCAGGTTCACCTTGAAGTTCTTCAGCCGTTCGGTCGGCTTCGCCAGCGTGGCGACCCCCGCCGTCCGGTCGAGCGCCCAATCGCTGCTGAACTTCTCGTCGAACTTGGCATCGCGATAGTAACCCGCCTCGACGGCGCTGGCAACGATGCGGTCGCCGCTGCCGGCCGAATCGCGATTCAGGCGGATGCGGCCGAAGTGGATCGCCAGCGTGTCCCCCGGCATCGCCCCTTCCACGAAAAACGGCCCGGTTTCCGGATTGCCGCCCATCGAGCGCCTGACGCCATTGGCATCGCGGCCGCCGGCGTCCACCGTGGTGGTCTTAACGGTATCGCCCGGGTTGATGTGCAGCACCGGCGGAATGGCGCCGGAAAATGCGCGGTGGAAAGCGCTGGGCTCAAACGTGTGGATTTCCGGCGCGGCATGAATTTCCGCGGCCCGGTGCGCTTTCCAGGTGAACTCATCCTGCCCCTGGGTGCCCGTGCCGGTAATGTCGTCCCCCTGCACCTGGCCGTCCAGCTTGCCCCATTCCGTGTGATCCGGGCGGGTCGCGGTGATCGTCAGCCGATCGCCCTCAATGGTCCCCTCCAGTTTCAGCTCGTTCAGGCCCCCCATCAGCTTCCCGCCGTCGGCTTTCAGCTCCACCCGCGCCGCCGCGAACTCGTCTCCGAAGCGGATAAAGTGCGCATTCCATTGGCCCGTCACATCCGCCGCCCAGGCGAACACCGGCAAGAACAGTAAAAGCACGGCTCTGGTCATGTTGGTTTATACGTTCGAGTTGGCAATTGGTTGTCCAAAAACCAACATAGAACGTCAAAGCGCCCTGTTCCTTGCACGAATCTTCGTGGCGCGGACTGCCAAGTCCGCGGCGTCGGCCTTTCAAGCCGACGTTCTTGTCTTCCGTAGCGCCGGCGATCTTTGTCACCGGTGTCTTTGTTCGAGGCTATGCTACCCCGTGGAACAGCCTGCGATTTGTTTTTTCACGGCTCCTTAGGGCCGCCAAAGCGTACGTCTGCTTCTGAGGGAGCCGTTGCCGGCGCCGTTCCAGAGCCTCCCGGTCAATTCCGGCTCCGCCGCGACAGCGAGCAGTTGCCGCTATAGGTTCAGCGGCGGCTATTCCAGCGTATCCATCCTCGAACGCTATTACTGGGCCGCGGGAGGCGCCGTTAGCGGCTCTTGCGCTCCGCGGTGACAGGTGAAGCAGGTCACGTGCTCCTTGCCATCCGAGAACTTGCTATTGATGTCGCGGGTGATCTCGATCATATGGCGCGCAACGTTCTTATGTGGATTCTCGTCGCTGGCACGATCCTGTACGTGGCAGAAATCGCAGTGTACACCCAGCGAGACGGTATAGACGTGCATAATCCCGGCGCGCAGGTCCTCGGGCTTCAACAGCTTCAGGTTTTTGGGCCCGCCACCGCCTTGCGGAGGCGCGGCGCAAATCGGAATCAAACACAACAGCGAAAGCAGCAGTATACGCATATAGGTGACATGATACCTCAGGCGGCACTCTTCGTCCCGGCGGCATTGGGCACAAATTGTGGGGCGGCCAATCCTGGCGGCAGCCGGCTCTTAGCCGGCACTCGCATGGCAGGAAGACTCGGCCGCGCCCCGAAAGAGCCGCGGGCAAATTGCCCGCCCCACAACTTAGGGCACCATCGCCGGCCGACAATTTTGGGACGAAAGATCAGGCGCGTTCCACGCTGGTGGTGATACGATTCTGCCAGGAAGCCAATTGAGGGTGAAGAGACAACGCGAGGCGGAACGGCTGCGGCAGGTGGTGGCGGAATCGCCCGATACGGTCGGCGAGGTGTGGACGGCGGCCATCGCCGCCAGCCCGGTGCCCGAGAGGAAGCGGCGGCTCAGCCCGGCGGAGATGCTGGCCCGTTACGAGCAAGCCGATTCCCAATTCCAGCGCGTGTTGTCGACGGTGCGCTCGCGCGGCGGCTGGGACGATACCTTCGTCGACGAATTGTGCCAGCCGCCCGAGAGCTTTACCTTCGGCGGCATGCTGGCGCACCTGATCACGTTCAACTCCTACCGGCGGCTCACCGCCGCGGCCGTTCTGCGAGGCCTGGGCGTGGACGACGTCGGTTTCGGCGATCCGATCGAATACGAGCGTGAGGCCACGAGCCGGAACCGCGACTGTAAGGGAGCGGTTGCCGCTGAATAGAACGGTGATTTCCCGACGGGAAGCTATATCCTTCACCACAACCCGATCAGCTTCCACCACCACATCCCGACGCCCATCCAGATCGCCATATTCACCAGCGAGATCACCAGCCCGATCCGCCACCACGCGGCTTGCTTCACGTAGCCGCCGGCAAAGAATACCGGCGCCGAACCGGTGCCATAGTGCGTCATGGCGGCGTTCAGACTCGAGAAATAGCCCAACGGCAGCGCGGCCAGAAGCGGCGGAACGCCGGCCGCCAGGGCCGCGGCCAGAAAGCCCGGGTAAAGCGCCGTCACTTGGGCCGTCATGCTGGCGAAACCGTAATGGATGTAGTTATAGGCGGCCACCAGCACGACCAGCGATAGGATCCACGGCCAACCCGCCAGGTGGCTGAACAGGCGGGCGGAGAAAATCTTGATCACACCGGTTTCATTGAGTTGGTCGGACATCATGAGCATGGCCGCGAACCACACCAGCGCGTCCCAGGCGCGCTTTTCCCCCAACAGTTCTTCCCAGGTGAGCACCCGCAGAAGCAGTAGTGCGCACACCCCGGCTAGCGCCACGAACGTATTGGGAATACTGTGCCAGGGAGAGGTCACCCAGCCGGCCATGACCCCGACGATCACCACCAGCAGAGACTTTTCGGGGCGGCGCATCGGCCCCATCCTCTCCAGTTCCCGCCGCGCCAGTTCCCGCGCCGGAGCCATGTCGCGAATCTCCGGGGGAAAGAACTTGTGAATCACCCAGGGAACAATGGCCAGACTCAGGAAACCCGGCACCACCGAACCGGAAAACCAGCGCACCCAGGTCAGTTCCACGTGGCCGATACGGCGCGCAAAGTCGGCGATCAGGGGATTGGCCGCCATGCTGGTTAGAAACATGGCCGACGCCGTATACGTTGTGTGAAATGAAGACAGCATCAGAAACGTGCCCATGCGGCCGGCGGTCGGTCCAGGCTCGGAGCCGAACTCGGTGGCGATGCTGCGCGCGATGGGGAAGACGATGCCGCCGCCGCGGGCCGTATCGGAAGGAACGAACGGCGCCAGCACCAGGTCGGACGCGGCCACCGAATACCCGAGCGAAAGCGAACTACGCCCGAACCGGCTGACAAACAGGTAACCGACCCGCGCCCCGAAACCCGTGCCGGTTACGGCGCGCGCAAACAGGAATGCGGTGAAAATCAGCCAGACCGTGACGTTCGAAAATCCGGAGAAAATCTTGCCCGGCGCGAGCGTGCCGGTGAAATCCAGCAAGGTAAGCGCAATCAGCACCGACACGCCCATGGGAACCGGCTGCGCCACCAGCGCCACGATGGTGGCGACAAAAATCGCCAGTAAATGAGCCTGCACCGGGTTCAGGCCCAGCACCGGAATGAAGTATAGGACGAGCCCTGGAATCAGAACCGCCAACCACCGCCCGCCGGTTCTCATCGGCTAGCTCACCGTGCTGGTGCAGAAAGCGCAGCGGCGCGCCGCCAGGGGGATCTCGCTCAAGCACTCGGGGCATTTCTTGGTCGTCGGATCCGGCGGCACTTCACCGCGCTTGCGCCGCGCCGCGAGGGCGTTCATGGGCGCCACGATGAAGAAGTAAATGGTTGCCGCCACCATGATAAAAGCGATCACCGCGTCCACAAAATCGCCGGCCAAGAACTTGCTGCCATTCAGGGTAAAGACAACGCCCTTGAAATCCGGCGTACCGCCGAATATCCCGATTAAGGGCGTCAGAAAATCCGTGGTGAGCGCCGTCACCACTTTGCCGAATGCGCCGCCGATGATCACGGCGACCGCCAGGTCCACCACGTTGCCGCGCATCAGGAAGTCTTTGAAGCCTTTAAACATGCCCGTTCCTTTCACCGATCTAGATCCTGTTTATCATGAACGAACTACGCCCCGGCGCGCAAGAACTTTTGAATCCGCTCCAGGGCCGGCTCCAGGACTTCCAGGCTGGCGGCGTAGCAGATGCGCAGCGAGCCTTCCCCGCCCGCGCCGAACGCCACGCCCGGCGCCACGCCCACGCGGGTTTCGAGCAACAGCCGTTTGGCCAGCGCGAACGAATCGGACGCTCCATCGATGCGCGGGAACACGTAGAAAGCCCCTTCTGGCGCCGGCACGGTGACGCCGGGCACCGCGCCCAGCGCCTCCAGACAGAGATCGCGATTTTGACGCAGCCGCGCGAGCATTTCCCGCAGCGGCGCTTCCCCTTCCGCCAGGGCGGTTTCGCCCGCCTTTTGGGTGAAGCTGGGGGCGTGCGAAACCACGAATTCGTTCAACTGGGTGGCCTTCGAGATCGCGTCGCGCCGGCTCACCAGGTACCCCAGCCGCCAACCGGTCATGCAGTAACTCTTCGAAAAGGATTGCACCACCATCACCGCGTCCTGGCGCGTGGCCAGACGCAGAATCGACGGAGCGGGCTGGAGCGCTTCGGCTCCCTTCCAGTAGAGCCGGTCGTACACTTCATCGGCCAGCAGCCACAGATCGTGGCGGCGCGCGAAATCGAGCAGTTGCCGCTGTTCCTCTTCGGTAGCCACCCAGCCCAGCGGATTCGAAGGCGAAATGTATACCAACAGCCGCGTGCGCGGGTTGACGGCGGCTTCAAGCGCCGGGAAATCGATGGAATAACGGCCATTGAGCGGCTGCGGCACCTCCACCGCGCGCGCGTTTGCCATGGCCACAATGGAAGCTCCGTTGGGCCACGCCGGCGTCAGCACCAGCGCCTCGTCGCCCGGGTCGAGCACCGTGCGAATGCCCATGTGCAGCGCCTGCACTCCCGATGCCGTCACCACGATCTCGGTTTCCGGATCGAGCTCCACGTTCTGCCGCAACCGGTGATGAGTGGCAATCGCGCGCCGCAGCGAAGGCAACCCCGCGTTTTCGGTGTAAAACGTGTACCCCTCCTCCATGGCGCGCCAAGCCGCCTGCTTGATGTACTCCGGCGTGGGTTGGTTCGATTCGCCGAAGTACAGCCGCAGCACTCCATCCATCCGCATGGCGATCTCCGCCAGTTCCCGAATGCGCGAATGCGGAACCCGTTCCACCGAGGAAGCAATATGAGCCATAAAGGGCAATTTTCACACAGATCGCGTCACCACCGTTTGTTTGCGCCTAGCGATTTTGTCACCGGTATCTTTTTGCGCCGAGCTTCACGACACCAGGACGTTTCTGTGTGAACATTGGTAGCGGGAGCGGACCTCCGTATGGGATTGGATGCAACCGTATATTGCGATTGCTTCGAGAGGGGCCGAATGCGCAAGCCGCCGCCTCAACCCAAGCTCGTGTACATAGAACCATCCGGCCAATTGTCACTGAAATGGGACGCGCCTCAGGCGGATCAGCACAGCTTCTACGATTGGCTCGCCAACGCCTGCGACCATGGGCCGATGGGCGAGCTGGTTTCGCACCGGCCGGGGAACTTCGCGCTGATTGGCTTCTTACGCGAACTCCTGGCAGATACGCCCGAACGCTTCCCAGTCCTGCTGACAAAAGTCCTCTATGACGGCGGGCACGCCGGAGACCATCTCGCCCTGGATGAGGTTAACCATCTCGCCGTCGAAGTCGAGTTGCTGAAGAGTGTACATAGTCACCAGAAAGATAATGAGAACCTGATTCGCCACTTCGAGCAGCAAATGCTTGAGTTAGTGCAAGCTGCTCAGAGCGTTCGAAAACCAATAGCTTTCTGAGGTTCCATGACTCACTCGTAAGGGATGTCCACTTCGGCATAGCTGCCTGGCGTGGCCGCATTGACAGCTTCAACGACGCGTTGAACGTGAGGCCGGAGTTTCGGCCATTGCTGCTGGCCGAGAACAACAATCGCGATTTTACGGCCCGCAAGATTTTGTTGATAGCGCATATTCTTGTCGGTTGTGAGCAAAATGTCGAACCCCGCCTCTTCCGCGGCGGTCAGCAAATCGCCATTCCTCAGTTTGTCCCAACCTTGCTGTGCTGCTGTACGCACCGTATGGCCGTCGAGATACGGACGGATCGGTACCGGCGTTGCCTGATCGAAAATAATCCGCATCTACGGCGCGTAAGCCGGCGCTTTATCCAGACTGCGGACAGCGAACTCGATAACCGCCTCGACCTGTTCGCGGTCCAGTCCGTCGAACCATTCCATGATGTCGTCGATATTGGCCCCGGCCGCCAGATTGTCGAAGATGGCAGCTACCGGCATCCGCGTACCCTTCAAAACCCACGCGCCGCTAACCCTTCCAGGAACGCTTTCCACATCGGGGCACTGTGACCAGTCCAGAGTCGCCATTGCTCAATCTCCTGCTTTCAGAGTACGTCAACGGGTAGATGAAAAGCGACACCGTGGCAATTCACGCGCTTTTCCGGTAGAAGGGATTGCGGACGGCGGCGTTGTTCCAGAAGCTCTCGGTAAGAGGCGGAATGTCGGAAAAATCGATCTCCGAATCCGGCCGCCCCGCAAGCGCGGTGAGTTTCCGTTTGCGCGCCGGCGTCAGCGCGCATTCAGCCAGTGTTTGCTCATAACGGTTCCTTGTCTTCCCCCGCCGGCACCAGCATGACGGCATCCGGCGAGGAGTGAATTCCAATCAGCTTCAACACGTCGTCCCCCTCCTCGGAAGACCACGCTTTGGCGGTCTGCAATGCTTGCTTGCGAATCTCTTTGATCTGCGCGTCCGTCAGAATTTTGGAATTCTTCAGAGCGCTCTCGATCGCATTGATTTCCAGCCGCTGGGCAAGCACAAATCGCAGCAGCAATCTCCATTCTTCTGGCATCGACCCGCTCATTTCTCGCGCCAACGGCGCCTCGCAAACTGAAGTTTACACCTTCTGGGGAAGTGAGCCCCGTCGCGCCGGCCCAAGTTGCATACTTTTCATCTTCGGCGGTCGAAAGAGCCGCCTGAAAGGCGGCTGCAGGCAGGATTGCCCGCCCCACAACATTAAGCGCCTTCGGCGCCTTCGGCCGCGATGTTGCGCCCCTCTCATCCGCGGCGTTACTCTTACCAGTAGGAGTATTACCATGCAGATCACCAGCAAAGGGCAGGTCACGATTCCACAAGAAATCCGTATTCGCCTGGGCCTTTTGCCGCATACAAAAGTCGAGTTCGAGTTGGGCAAAGACCACGCTCGCATACGCAAGGCCGGCGATGACAGCCGCGGCCGGAGGATCGTCGAGACTCTCCGCGGCAGCGCCGACGTTCGCATGACGACCGACGAGATCATGGCCATGACGCGGGCCGAAACGCAGCCACGAAAGCGCCGCAAATGACGCCCGCGGTTGCGGATTTGCCCGCCCGGCTGGAGGGTTGCCACGGGGTGCTGGTGGACAGCAACGTGCTCCTGGACGTTGCCACCAACGATCCGCATTGGAGCGGCTGGTCCGGCAGGGCTCTTGCGGAGTGCGCCGAGCGGACGACGCTCATCGTCAATCCGATCGTGTACGCGGAGGTATCGATCGGCTACCGAACCATCGAAGCGCTCGACGCGGCTCTGCCCTCAACTGTGTATCGGCGCGAGCCTTTGCCCTGGGAAGCGGGATTTCTGGCCGGCAAGTGTTTTCTGGTGTACCGGCGGCGCGGCGGTTCACGAAACTCGCCGCTGCCGGACTTCTATATCGGGGCGCACGCCGCCATCGCACGCCTGGCCCTGCTCACGCGCGACGCGGCCCGCTATCGCACCTATTTTCCGAAAGTTGCAATTTTCTCTCCCCCGAAACAGCACGTCAGGTGACCTACCGCATACCGGACTACAATAGGTTTTCCATGCCAGTTCGATTTCCGATTGCCGCCATCACCGACGAATTTTCGCCCGACCTCGATCGCGCCGCCCGCTCCATGTCCGCCATCGGCATGGCCGGCGCGGAATTCCGCATGTTATCCGGCAAGAACATCGTCGATCTCACCGACAAGGAAGTGGATCAAGCCGTAGCCCTGGCGAGAAGTTACGGTCTGGAAGTGGTTTCCATCGCTTCGCCGCTGCTCAAATGCGTGCTGCCGGATGCGCCCGCGGTGGATGCCCGTTTCCAGCAGGACGTCTTCGCCGCGCGCCACACTTTCGCCGACCAGCCGCGCCTGGCGGCCCGCACGTTCGAAATTGCCGCCATCGCCGGAGCCCGCATCATCCGGGTCTTCACTTACTGGCGCACAGTGCGTCCCGCCGAATGCTTCTCGCGGATTGTGGACGCGTTGGGCGGGCTGGCGGAACAGGCGGCGGCCCAGGGCGTGACCATCGGCATTGAAAACGAGCACGCCTGCAATATCGCGACCGGCGAAGAGACCGCGCGCGTGCTGGCGGCGTTGGACCATCCCGCCTTGAAAGTGGTCTGGGATCCCGCCAATGCCCTGGTGTCGGGAGAGAACCCCTTCCCCGAAGGCTACGCGAAAATTCCGGCCGGACGCATTGTCCACGTTCACGCCAAGGATTGCCGCGTCCACGATCACAAAGCCGAATGGCTGGAACTGGGCAAAGGCAGCGTGGATTGGCCCGGCCAAATCGCGGCGCTGGAGCGCGACGGCTACCGCGGCTGGATCAGCCTGGAAACTCACTGGCCCGGCCCCGGCGGCGATAAACACCAGGCCAGCATCATTTGCGGCCGGAACCTGGTCAAGCTGGTAAATAGGTAAGGGGTTTACCAAGGTCCACTATAAACTTATAGGACGCCGCTAGCGCAACACTTTGTCTAGAAGCCATCTGGCAGCGAGCGCGTCTCCTGCTTCGAGCAGTAGTATCGGCGCCAAGGACATAGAGAAACTTATTCTTGGGTGGGTGGCCTCGGGAAGTGTAGCCGCGAATGTGCAGGACGGAACCTGGTTCCGGGTCAGACACGGAAAGGCCTGACGGCGTCGCGCGCAATCTCCCTTGACATTCGCCCCACCCGCGCTGTAAAAATAGAGTACAGGCGAATAAAAAGCGAATGTCAGCGGTTGCTCTCCTACCCCAATTCGCATCTGTACTTGGCGGCCAACTGGATTGGCGATGCCGGCCGGCTCCGGAAACCGTGCCCTTCGGGATTGCCGAAATCGATGCCGATTCCGGGGGATTGCCGCGCGGTTGTCTGACCGAAATTTTCGGCGCCGGCTCGTCCGGCCGGGCTACTTTAATGACCGCAATTCTGGCTCAGGCCACGGCGCGGCAGGAATTCTGCGCCCTGGTGGACGCGGAAGACGCCTTCGATCCCGCCTCGGCTGAAAGCGCCGGAGTTTGCCTGGCGCGGCTGCTCTGGGTGCGCTGCGGCCACAACGCCGAGCACGCGCTGCGGGCGGCAGATCTGTTGATTCAGAGCGGCGGTTTCGGCGTGGTGGCGCTCGATCTGGGCGATACCGCCGCGGCCAGCGCCCGCCGCATCTCGCTGACTTCCTGGTTTCGCCTGCGCCGCGCGGTGGAGCACACCCCCACCGTGCTGGTCGCCATCTCACGGCAATCGAACGCCAAACCCTGCGCCACGCTGCAACTGGAGTGCGCGCGCGAGCGGACGGCATGGTCGGGCTCGCCGCCCGGCCGCCTGTTGCGCGGCGTGCGCGTGCGCGCTTCCACTTCACGGAGCAAACTATGTTCGCCTGTCTTCACGGCCCGGGTAATCTGAAGGCGCTGGCGGCCGAATTTTCGCCCATCGTGGAGCTGACCGCGGCCGACACGGTGACATTCGATATTTCCGGCCTCGATCGCCTCTTCGGCCTGCCGCAGGAGATCGCCGCCGCCATTTTGCGGCGCGCCGGGGAACGTCTGTGGGGCGGACCCCCTGGTCCGCGGCCGGCCCCCTGGCCGGCTTGTCGGGAGTGGCAAGCTCTGGATTGTTCGGCAAAAGAGCGGGTCCAGGGGGACCCGCGCGGACCAGGGGGTCCGCCCCACAATTTGCTCCACCTGGCGCTGGCTTCCAACCCCGATGCCGCCATCTGCGCCGCGCGCGGTTTCGCGGGACTCAGCATCGTTCCCTATGGCGACGAGGCTAAGTTTCTGGGGCCGCTGCCGCTGGCGCAACTGGCGCCTTCCCCCGAACTGGCCCAGACGCTCGACCGCTGGGGCATCCGCCGTTTTCAGGATCTGGCCGCGCTGCCGCCGCTGGGCATCGCCGAGCGCCTGGGGCCGGAGGGCCTCCGCCTGCGCGAACTGGCGCGCGGCGAAGCCGATCGCAAGCTCAACCCCATCGCCGATCCGGAACGCTTCGAAGAAGAGTTCGAACCGGAGTACGCGGTGGATCTGCTGGAGCCGCTGGCGTTCCTGCTGGCGCGGCTGCTCAATGGGTTGGCCACGCGTTTGGCCACGCGCGCGCTGGCGACCGACGAATTGCGCCTGCGGTTGAAGTTGGAACCCGGCGCCATCCACGAGCGCGTTTTGCGTCTGCCCGTGCCGTCGCTCGATACCAAAGCGTTCCTGAAGCTTTGGCAGCTCGACCTGGCGGCTCATCCTCCGGCCGCGCCGGTGGTCTCGGTGTGGCTCGGACTGCACCCGGCAAAGCCGCAGGCCGCGCAGAGCGGGCTGTTCCTGCCGGCCGCGCCGGAGCCGGTAAAATTTGAAATCACCCTGGCGCGGGTGCGGGCCATCGTTGGCGACCAAAACGTGGGCACGCCGCAAGTGCTCGATACCCATCGGCCGGACGCCTTTTCCAACCGCAGCGGATGGGGCCGCGCTTGGGTGGCGAACCCCGCGGTTGGCAGTCCCACACTGGTTCTGCGCCGCTTCCGCCCCGCCCGCGCCGCGCGCGTGACGCTGGTGCGGAGCCAGCCCGGAGCGATCGCGGCCGAAGGCGTCCGCGGCAAAGTGGTCGATCTGGCCGGCCCCTGGCGAAGCTCGGGCGATTGGTGGACTCCCGACCCCTGGTCGCGCGACGAATGGGACATCGCCCTTTCCGACGGCGGCCTCTATCGGCTCTATTGCGATCCGGCCGGCTGGTTCGTGGAGGGGAGTTATGACTGAGGGAGCTATCAGCAATCAGCGCTCAGCTTTCAGCTAGCTGACGGCTGATTGCTGAATGCTGACCGCTCCATGTACACCGAACTCTACGCCCGCTCCGCTTTCAGCTTCCTCGAGGGTGCTTCTCTTCCGGAAGACCTGATCGCCGCCTGCGCCAGCTACGGCATGCCGGCAATGGGGCTGGCGGACCGCAACGGCGTCTATGGCGCGCCGCGCTTTCACATGGCGGCAAAAAAAGCCGGGGTGCGCGCCCACATCGGCTCGGAAATCACCTGCACCGACGGCGCCTGCTACGTACTGCTGGCGGCCACTCGCGAAGGCTACCGCAACCTCTGCCGGCTCATTACGCGCATGAAACTGCGCGCTCCGAAAGGCGAAGGCGCAGCCACGCCGGAAGAGCTGGCCGAGTTCGCGCGCGGCCTCGTCTGCCTCACTCGCCATCCTTCCCATCTTCTGGTTGAGATTTTCGGCAGGCACAATGTCTACGCGCGGCTGGAACGCCACTACCATCGCGGCCAGGAAGCTTTGAACCAACGCATCGCGGCAACGGCGCGCGGCCTGGGCATGCCGCTGGTGGCCACCAACGCCCCCGCTTACGCCGCGCCCGACCGCCGCCGGTTGCTGGACGTCTTCACCTGCGTTCGCCAGAAAGTCACTCTAGCCACGGCCGGCCGAAGACTGGAAGCCAATTCCGAGCGGCACGTCAAAACGCCGGCGGAAATGGAGCGCTTATTCGCCGACCTTCCGGAAGCGATCGCCAACACACAGGAAATATCCTCGCGCCTGGAATTCACCTTGAACGATCTGGGCTATCGCTTCCCGCGCTACCCGGTTCCCGAAAACGAAAGCATGGCGAGTTACTTGCGCCGCCTGACGGACGAAGGCGCGCGCCGCCGTTACCGCCCGTACCATGCGCGCGCACGCGCCCAGATCGAGCGTGAACTGGCGCTCATCGAAAAACTCGGCCTTGAAGGCTATTTCCTGATCGTGTGGGACATCGTGCGCTTCTGCCGGGAAAATCGTATTCTGGCACAGGGCCGCGGCTCGGCCGCCAATAGCGCCGTCTGCTACGCTCTGGAAATCACCGCCGTCGATCCGGTCGGCATGGACCTGCTGTTCGAGCGCTTCCTTTCCGAGGAACGCGGCGAATGGCCGGACATCGATATCGACCTGCCCAGCGGCGCCCAGCGCGAGCGCGCCATCCAGTACGTCTACCAGCGCTTCGGGCAATTGGGCGCCGCCATGACGGCCAACGTCATCACCTATCGCGGCCGCTCGGCGGCGCGCGAAGTGGGCAAAGCGCTGGGGTTCGATGTGACTTCGCTTGACCGGCTCTCCTCGCTGGCGCACGTGTGGGAATGGAAGGACCCCAAAGATACCACCGAACTGCGCTTTCGCGACGCGGGCCTCGACCTGACCCATCCGCGCGTGCGCAAATTTTTCGAGCTGTATGAAATGGCGCAGGATCTGCCGCGCCATCTCGGCCAGCATTCCGGCGGCATGGTGATCTGCCAGGATGCGCTCGATTCGGTGGTGCCGCTAGAGCCGGCCACCATGCCCGGCCGCGTCGTCGTGCAGTGGGACAAGGAAGATTGCGCCGATATGGGGATTATCAAAGTCGACCTGCTCGGCCTGGGCATGATGGCCGTCATCGAAGAAACCTTGCAGCGCATCCCGGCGATCTATGGCGAGGCGGTCGACCTGGCCCACCTGCCGCAGGACGACCCGGCGGTTTTCGAAGCCCTGCAGAAGGCCGATACCATCGGCATGTTTCAGGTGGAAAGCCGGGCCCAGATGTCCTCGCTGCCGCGCATGAAACCCCTCTGCTTTTACGACCTGGTGGTGCAGGTGGCGATCATCCGCCCCGGCCCGATTGTGGGCAAAATGGTGCATCCTTATTTGAATCGCCGCCAGGGAAGGGAGCCGCCGGATTGCCTCCATCCCTCGCTGGAGCCGGTGCTGCGCCGCACCCTGGGCGTGCCGCTATTTCAGGAGCAATTGCTGCGGATGGCGATGATCGCGGCCGGTTTTACCGGCGGCCAGGCAGAGGAATTGCGCCGCGCCATGGGGTTCAAACGCTCGGAAAAGCGCATGGGCGAGATCGAAATCAAGCTGCGCGAAGGGATGAATCGCCAGGGAATTACAGGCGATACGCAGGAAGCCATCGTACGCTCCATCACCGCGTTTGCGCTCTACGGCTTTCCCGAATCGCACGCCGCCAGCTTCGCCCTGCTGGCTTATGCCAGCGCCTATCTGAAATGCCACCATCTGGCCGCCTTCACCTGCGCCCTGCTCAACAACCAGCCCATGGGGTTCTACTCGCCGGCCATTCTGATCAAGGACGCGCAGCGCCACGGCCTGCGGGTGCTGCCGGTGGACGTGTCGGCTTCGGACTGGGATTGCAACGCGGTGGACCGCCATACCCTGCGGCTGGGCTTGCGCTACGCGCGCGGACTGCGCGAGGAATCGGCCCGCGCCATTCTGCGAGAGCGCCCGTTTTCGAGCGTCGACGACCTGGCCTTGCGGGTTCGCGAGTTGCGCAGGGACGAAATCAACCGGCTGGCGGAAATCGGCGCGCTCAACTCGCTCGGCCGCGAGCATCGCCGCGATGCTCTCTGGCAGACCCAGCGGGCCGTGCTGCCGGTTGGCCCCTTGCTGGAGCAACTGGAAGAATGCGCGCCATCGCCGCTCGCCGCCATGAGCACGGAGGAGCGATTGTGGGCCGATTACCGCGGCACTGGGGTAAATATCGGCCGCCATCCCATGGCGCACCGCCGCGCCGCCATGGACCAAATCGGGGTTGCCCGCGCCGCCGACCTGGCGCAAATTCCCAACGGCCGGGTGGTGCGCGTGGCCGGCGCCATCATCGTGCGCCAGCGGCCCGGCACCGCCAAGGGCTTCGTCTTTCTCAGCCTGGAAGACGAAACCGGAATCGCCAACGCCATCCTCGAACCGGCGGTTTTCGACCGCTATAAGCTCACCGTGCTCGGGGAGCGCTTCCTGCTTCTCGACGGCATTCTGCAAAACCAGGACGGCGCGATTTCGATCAAAGTGGGACGGGTAGCGGCCTTGGGCGCCGGGGCGGCGGCCGAAGCGCACAATTTCCATTGAGCCGGTGTTGTGCATTCTTGTGCACGGCCTTTCGTCCGGCCGGCCGAAGGAGTATGATTTCGACATGACCGCGCGGCAAATCAAAGACGGGATTCGGCGTTTTTTCAAGCGCCAGCAGCCGGAGCCTCCCGAAGATCCCTACGCCTATGTGGGCGCTCCTAAGAAGCCCCGCCCCCCGTATCGCAGCGCGGCAGCCGAGCCGGAACGGTAACGGCCCTGTAGGATCCGTGTAACTGGGTCCTACGAAAGATACTGCCCGAAATCCCCATTCTGCTCAGTGACTTTGTACTCCATTTCGGAATTACGGCCACATATTAAGCAACCGCTCCCTGACGGTCGCGGCTTCGGTTTAACGCGTTTCCGAGCCGCGACCGTCAGGGAGCGGTTACCCGGAAATACGTTGGCGAACTTATGAAGTTGTGTACTTAGTCAGCTAGCGCCCCTTGCGGAGCAAACAAATCGCCCGGCGCGGAGCGCTTTTCATCCGTCCCGGTGATGGCCCCGCGGGGGCCGTGTAGTGGGTCCTACGAATATCAGCCTGTAAGCCACGCCATATCAATGAGTTCCGCCAGGAACACCCAGCGCTTTTTCATCCATCCTGGTAGGCGCGCGCCAGCGCGCCGGAATGGGTCACAGATTTTCAAATATATTTCGCTCAATTATTGCAATCACTTACAAACTCTCCCGCTCAGTTGCGGTCTGTCGGCATCGTACCTTGCAATTGGGAGACAACTCATGTTAGACGAACGAATCGTACCTGTGCCGGCGCCTAAACCGAGATATCCGCTCTGCGAGATCCGCATGGGTGAGGAGGTTTGACCATGGCATGCCCCATTGCCGGCGATCCGGTCGAAGCATGGCGGCGCTACTGGCGCTGGTACGCGGATCAGGACTGACGCCGCCGCCAACTACTTCGGGTTCTTCGGATCGCCGAAAGTGACGGTCGATTCGCCGGTGTATTTGTGGTAATTGCGGAAGTCGATCACGTTGCGGCTGCACAGCGGGGTGCCGCGCTCGCAGCTCAGGGTTTCCGAATGCACCGGCAGCAGGTACTGCTGCGCGTCGCCCAGGCGGACATATTCGTAGTCGGTGGCCGATTCCACGTGGTCGGTGGGGAAACTCCCGGGGAAACCGAAGGCTTCCATTTCGATCCGCATCACCCGCGCCGTTTGAGGATCGATCCACACCGAGCCGCGAAATGCGGGCGAGTATTCCTGCGACCCCATTTTCACGTCCCAGTGGGAATGCTGGTGGTCGACGGTGAAATCGTACACCTTGGAACCGATGCCGCCGGCGCGCGACACATGGCTATAGCGGAAATCGGCGGCAGTAGCGGGGGAAAACAGGTTGACCAGCATGGTACCGAACTCGCCGGTCGACCAGGCTCCGTCCATTTGCTCCATGGTCTTATTCACCGCGCGTCCGTTGATCGTCAGGTTGCGGTAGTCTTCCTTGCCGTTTTCGTACACCACGTTGGTCTGGACGCGGTCGATGGCCTGCCAGTTGACCGGCTTGCTGTCGCTTTGGTAGCGGTTGATCAATTCCAGGCAAACGTAATTGGGCAGGTTTTGGGTAAAATCGAATGCCGCATCGGTGGCCTTGCGGATCAGATCGTCGCCGTTGGGACGAGAAACGGAAAGCTCGTCGTCGGTGGAAGCAAGCGAACCGGTCGATTGCGGCGGCGCGGGGGGAATGGTGTTAGCGGCGGTCTCCACCGGCGGTGCCCCGGCTGGGGGTTGGGCATTCGGCGCCGGCTGAACGCCGGAGGCGTGCTCCCGGTTGGCATCGGCTACCTTGCCGCGCTGCAAAGTCGGCGGACCCGGATCGTCGGCATCCGGCTTGGCTGGCGGCGGAGCTATGGTAGTAGCGGTATCCTGCTTGGGAGCGTCTTTCCAGGTGTCGACGGCGCCGCTATCGTCTTTCTTACCGGCACCGGTAGAGGTACTGGTGGATCCCGCCCCGGCCTTCTCCCAATAGACGTTGGCCGCCGTCATGCTACCGTCCATCTCCTCGGGTCCTTCCACGGAAAGCTGGTCGCCAACCTGGAACTGGGGATTCTTGATTTCGTCGCCCGCCTTGAAAAACTTGGTCTTATCGGTGCGCCGGAAAACAACCACGCGGTCGTCGTCGAGCGACAGCACAATCGACTTGGCATCCATCTGCTGTTTCAGCTTGCCGCGGAAGTTGGGCATGGGCTGGCCTTTGGTGGAATCCGGCTGTTTCTTGCCGCGTGGCATGGGAATTCCAGTGCCGCCCGGGTAGCCGCCGGGGTAACCGCCCGGATACCCGCCGGGGTAGCCATAGGGAGGGTAAACCTGCGCGGCGGCGAGGCCAGCCGCGAGAAGCGCGAGCGACAGCAGCCTTGCGCGGGGGAATCCGCCGGCCAGGCCGACACTACGGGCAGGCTCAGTGTGACGCATCGTCACATGAGATGCGCGGCGTCGCCCAAAGGTTACGCGCGGCCTCGCCCCAGGCGGAGCTGCCGGGAATGTCGCCGCGGGCTAAAGGCCTGTTCCGCAAAGGCTTAGCACTCCATCTCGGAACTACGAGCACACGCCCGGCAACCACTCCCTTGCGGTCGCGGCTCGGTAGTCGCGCATTTCCGAGCCGCGACCGCAAGGGAGCGGCCGCGCGGCGCGACTTTCGCTATGGGCTGCTAGAGTAAGGGTGAGGGGAAATTTGCCGCCACGCCTTCTGTTGGTCTTGGATGCCGATCCCGCGGTTCACCAGGCTCTGGAAGGACTTTTGCGCCGCGAAGACCGCGCCATTGAAGACGCCTACGATTCGGATCAGGCCCTGGATTTGTTGCGCCGGCTGCCTTACGAAGTGGTCGTGGCCGGACCGGAGTCGGGCGGCGGTGGGGATGGCCGGGCACTGCTGCGGCGGGTTCGGTCGCTTCGTCCGGAAGCGCGCGTGATTCTGACCGGCGAAGCCAACCCGGCGCACGCCCTGGCCGCCATCCGGGATCGGGCATATTGTTACTTTCACAAACCTCTTCCAGCCAGCCAGCTAGCGGATATGGTGCAGCAGGCGCTCGATGCTTCTGCCTGGCGCGACGACTTGCGGGTTGTCTCCGCCCGGCCGGATTGGTGTACGCTGGACGTCCGCTCCAAGCTCGAAGCCGCTGAGCGAGCCACCCAACTGGTGCGGGAAATGACTGCCGATGCGCCCGGCGGCCCGCGCGAGGACATCGCCAGCGCCTTCCGCGAATTGCTGATCAACGGCATCGAGCACGGCGCCGGTTCGGACCCCCGCAAGCGAGTGCGCGCCTCGCTGATCCGCACAGCCCGCTCGGTGGTGGTCGAGATCGAGGACCCCGGCAAGGGTTTCTCGCTCGAACACCTGCCCCACGCCGCCATTGCCAACCCGGAAGATTCGCCCACCCGCCACGTGGAGGTGCGCGTCCGGCAAGGCAACCGCCCCGGCGGCTTCGGCATCCTGATGGCTCGCAATATGGTGGATGAATTGGTCTATAACGAGAAGCGTAACGCTGTATTGTTCGTGAAATACTTGAAATAAGGCTTTGTCGGCCCGTCACCAGGATCGGATTTTAGCGGTTTATACCGAGTGCCGAAGTTCTTCCGAATCAACCGCTTTCGGAAGGCGCACACACTTGCCGGTGTGGGGTTGCGGGCACGCAATCGCGGAGAGTAAGCTTGGAAACGATGGGTAGTGTGAACGAAATAGAGCAGGCTGTACGGTTGCTTTCGGAGGCCGAACTTGCCATGTTCCGGGCGTGGTTTGCCGAATTCGACGCTGAAGCGTGGGACCGCCGGATTGAAGCGGACGTCAGGGCGGGACGCCTGGATGCGCTGGCGGACGAAGCTCTCGAGGATCTGCGCGCGGGCCGATGCATGGAGCGGTGAAGCACCGCGCCAATCCTCGATTCTGGCAATGTTATCACGAGCTTCCTGAAGACGTACGTCGCCTGGCCGACGAGTCCTACCGGCTGTTGCGGCGGGATCCACGTCACCCGTCCCTACACCTTAAGAAGTCTGGGCGTTTCTGGTCAGTTCGGATCGGGCTGCATTACCGCGCACTTGCGGTAGAGCGCGAAAACAATGTCGTGTGGTTCTGGGTGGGGCCGCACGCCGTCTACAACCGGCTAATCGCCACCGGGTGAAGCCTGCGGCAGCGCGACAAGGGTTCTCGCGCCCACCTGCTACGTGAAAGTATGCGTCCGGCAAGGTAACCGCCCAGCCGGCTTCGGCAACAGCTACTCGTCCCGAGGTTACGCGGCCATCAACCGCGGGCCATCGCGACAGGCGGAGCGCCCGTACCTCCGCATTACCATTAGGATGTGGACGGCGGCACCGAGATCCGGCTGTTTGACCCGCGGCGCGACCCGTGCGATTGGAGCGACCTGATTCGTCCCACCGATTGCGCCGTCTTTCTGAAGCACCAGACGATTTCCGCTTCGCTGGCGCCGGATGGCCAGCCGTATTCAACGCCGGCCGACGCCACGTGCATCGTGTTCGACCGCCTGGACGCGGCGCGGCGGTTCTGTGAAGCGAAGGTCCAAGCCATGCCGCATGTTCGGTGTGAAAAATCAATTCCATCTTTGTCGCGCTCCGTTTCCTTATTGGGATGCTGGATTGAAACATAAGGAACAGGGGAGGCGGAAGCGCCTGGAAGCGCATCGCAACCTGGAGCGGGGCGATGCCTGAACTGAAGCTCCTGTTTTTGCAGATGGCCGTGATCCTGACGGCCGCGCGGCTGATGGCCGCCGCGTTCCGGTCGATCGGCCAGCCCGAAGTGATCGGCGAGATGGCCGCCGGTATCCTGCTGGGTCCATCTTTACTGGGCAGATTCTTCCCCACCATGATGAACGGCCTGTTCCCCGCGGGCGGCATCGGGCCGCTGTATGCACTCAGCCAGTTGGGCCTGGTCCTGTTCATGTTCCTGGTCGGCCTCGAGGTTCGGCCGGGCTCCCTGCGGGGGTCCGCGAAATCGGTAGTGGCAGCCAGCCAGGCGAGCATCCTGGCGCCTTTCCTGCTGGGTGGAGCTCTGGCGTGGGGACTCTATCCACATCTGGGCGGCGGCGCTCCCAGGCTGCCGTTCGTGCTGTTTCTGGGCGCGGCCATGGGTATTACCGCGTTCCCCGTTCTGGCGCGCATCCTGGCCGATCGCAAACTGATGCGCACGCGGGTGGGAGTGTTTGCCATCTCCTGTGCGGCGGTTGACGACCTCACGGCGTGGTGCCTGCTCGCCGTCATCACCGTGATCGCGCGTCCGGAGGCGAATCAAAATCCGCTGCCCTGGCGCTTCGCCGCGCTCATCGGGTACATTCTCGCGATGGTTCTGCTGGTTCGCCCGGCATTACGCCGTTTGCTTCCGGCGGACGCGGCGCCGGGTCTCGGCCGTTTTGGGGCGGCCATGATCTTTCTCCTACTCTCCGTTTGGGCTACCGAAGCACTGGCCGTGCACGCCTTGTTTGGCGCCTTTCTGGCTGGAATCGTGATGCCCAAAGGCGGCAAGCTGGAAGAGGGACTACGGGACAAGCTCGAATCGGTAACCGTGGTCCTGCTGCTGCCGCTCTTCTTCGCCTATACCGGCCTCCGCACCAGCATCGGGCTGCTCAACAGCGTCGGACTCTGGTTGCTCTGCGGCCTCATCGTGTTGGTTGCCGTGGGTAGCAAGCTCCTGGTAAGCGGGCTGATCGTTCACGCCAGCGGGATGAGGTGGCGCGAGTCGCTGGCGGTCGGAGTTCTGGTGAATACCAGGGGACTGGTAGAGCTTGTCATCCTCAATGTGGGACTCGACTTGCACATTCTCTCGCCGACGCTGTTCTCCATGATGGTGATCATGGCCCTTGCCACCACCCTGATGACAGCGCCGCTGATCGACTGGATCCTTCCGGCATCGTAGTGATGGGGCAATTCGGAGGCGCCGCCGCGCGGGACGGATCGCGCAGGAGTGGAACTGGTGGAACGGGGGACACGATACCCCGAAAGGAAGGCCAGCGCCAAGGTTGCCCGCAACGAGTTTAGCCGTTGTCACGTGGCGACACGTGCTTTTTCATCAGCGAATCGAGAAGCGCTTCCGGGGTCCTAAAGGTTGTCCTTCGAAGTCGGTCAATCGCCCGAGCAAAGTTAACCAGGCCATGCTGGGCGGCAACATCGAGGACGCCCAGCGTGCCGGTCACACGGAGTCCCTTGCCGCGAGCTACAGATACGCCCTTCCGTTCGTCTATGAGCAATAGATCGGCGTCGAGGGAAATGGCCAAGGCGATTGCGGCTGTCTCCCCTTCATCGAGTCCCTCCACGGAAACCTGGTCGAACTGGGAGCGTGGCGTTTCGTGGACCTCAAGCCAGGCCGGGGGATCGGCAATCCAGCCTCGTACTGAAGGCGGAGCATCGGGGTCAGTCAGCTCCGCTCGCACGGCAGATGGGAGGATCACTTTCTCAAAAAGAACTGGAAGAAGATCGATGTTTCCAATCAGTATCAGGTAGTTGATCGGCCCGGTATCGGCGATGACGAGCCGCACCGACTAAAATCCTAATTGCTTGAGAGCGTCACGATCCCGCTCAAAATCTTCCAGGGTGTACTCTTCATACAAGTCATGAGACTTCAGAAACCCGTCCAGCCGGTATCGAGTTCCAAAACCGAGCAACCGCCGCAACTCGGGCTTGGTGATGCGGCCCGCCTTGAACTCTTCGAGCGCCAGGGCTTCGAGGGCGCGGCGCGACAGGTCGCCGCCGGATGCGCTCATGCGGTCGGCGAGATCGTCGGGGATTTCGACGGTGAGTTCCATCCTCCTTCACCCTACCCCATCCCTGGAACCCGGTCAACCAGGGCCAAAACAGCGCGGGCGTTAGCTGGCGGCTATGGTTTCGGCGGCGGCTTTGCCCATGCGGATGCAATCGGGAATGCCGATGCCTTGATAGGCGTTGCCGGCCAGGTGCGGGCCGGGGATGGGTTGTGCGCGCGCAGCAGCGCAGAGTAAGGGCTTCGAGGGCGGGGCGAGAGAGGTCGCCCGCCGGATGCACTCAGGCGGCAGAATAACGTTACTTCGGCGCCACGACTTCCACAGCCCGAAGAACGTCTATGCGGTAGCGCTCCACGGTGTTGGCGGTCAGGCTGATATAGTCCGCAAACGGCAAATCCGGATGCACCTTTGGCCACGCCGTATTCACGGGGACGCCCTGTCCCAGAGCGGCCCAGCTTGGGAACGTGTCCACTGTCAGAGCGTCGTAGTGAAGATACTCGCCGCCCGGCATGGCGAGCGTGTTCAGGCGCCAGCCAAGCCCCGAGTCCTTCAGCGACTCCACAAACGGCTTCCAACCGGTGGTTTCGAGCTTGAGCCATGCCGCCCCCTGGCCCGGCTTGATGTGATAGTAGTTGAGACGCACATACTGCCCGTTCTGAAGCGGCGGGCCGGCATCCGCCCGCGCACGCCAGATATCGACATTCACAAGAGTCGTAAGCGAAGATAGCTTGGCGCTATATTCGGCACTGGTCATATTGAGGCCGGCCTTCTTCAGGTCGGCCGTGGTCTGGTCGGCAGTGGGAGCTTCCGGCGGAAAGCCGGTGTAGCCGATCACGCTGTGGTAGTCGCACCGGGCCGACGTGCCCACCGGCACAACTGCACTCAAGGCCAGCCACCATGCGACACGGCCGTCATCGATGCGGACACGCATCAATTTCGCTATTGTGTCGTGCAGCCAGGCTGCAGCTTCGGCGGCTTTGCCCGGCGCCACCTTGACGCAAGTATCGCGGACATAGGCTGGTTGATCTTGTGCCGCGGCTAGGGCGAGACAGCCGGCTGCGGTGAAAAACAGGCGGGTTACGTTTCGAAACATGTAATCCCCTCCAAGTGTCGGGATCGGGCCGGAGTTCCCCTACCTCCACTCCGGGTGTAAAAGAGTATACACGCGAACATCGTCTTCACGCGCGACAAAGTCCCTTTATTCTTGGGAAGGGCGGGCTCTCGCAGCGGCGCTAGCTGGCGGCGCGGATGGCTTCGGCGGCGGCTTTGCCCATACGGATGCAATCGGGGATGCCGATGCCTTGATAAGCGTTGCCGGCCAGGTACAGGCCGGGGATGGCGGAGGCGCGGGACTCAATTTCGGCCAGGCGGGCGGCGTGGCCGACGGTGTACTGAGCCATGGAACGGGGCCAGCGGAAGATGCGATGAAAACGGGGCTGGGCGGCGACGCCGGCGATGTCGCGCAGTTCCTCGCGGACGATGGCGAGCACGGCTTCGTCGCTCTGGTCGAGGATGGCGGGATCCTGCCAGCCGCCCAGAAAGCAGCGCGCCACCAGCTTGCTGACGGGAGCCCGGTAAGGGAACTTGGTGCCCACCCAGGTGCAGGCCACCAGGCGGCGGCGCTCGACGCGGGGGACGAGAAAGCCGAATCCATCGGGCAAGGGGCCGGCGAAATCGGCGGCGTCGAACCCGAGGGCCACGGTCATGGACGAGCTGTACGGGACGGCGCCGAGCAGTTCGGCGAGACGGCCATCGACGGGCGCCAAATAACGGGCGGCGGTATGTGCTTCGGTGGCGACGACGAGGCGGTCGGCATCGAGCCAATCGCCACTGAGGCGCAAGCGAAAACCGGCGGCGGTGCGCTCCACGGTTTCGACGCGCGCGTGGCGAACCACGGCCTTGCCGGCGATGGCGGCGGCAACCGCGTCGGTCATTTGCTGCAGGCCGCCTTTAAGGGTGCGGAAAAGAGGGGCGGGCTCGGCATGGGCGCGGGCGGCTTTCGAGCGTTCGGCCAGCATCCCGCGGGACAGGCTGCCGTAGCGCTCGGCGAGTTCGACGAATCGGCCTAGAACGCTGCGCACGCTGAGCTGGGCGGGATCGCCGCCATAGACGCCGGACAGCAGCGGTTCGGCCAGATAATCGACGGCTTCCCGGCCGTAGTGCTCGCGGATGAATTCGGCCACGGATTGGTCGGCGGCCCTGGGCTTCGGCGCGCGAAACAGCTCCAGGCCCATGCGCAGCTTGGTGCCGGCGCCGACCAGCGGGCTGGCAAGCATGGGCAGGATGCGGGTGGGCACCATCATCATGAGGCCATCAGGCAGCGGCACCAGACGGCCGCGGCGGCGGATGTAGGTGCGGCGCAGGCGGTCGTTGGAGCCGATGACTTCACTCCCGAGGCCCAGCTCGCCGATGAGATCGAGAGCGGCGGGTTTGGCGGAGAGGAAGCTATCGGGGCCGGCTTCGACAGTGCAGCCGTCGACGCGTTCGGTTTGGATGACGCCGCCCAGGCGGGGCCGCGATTCGACGATGGTGGAGGCGATGCCGCCGCGGGCCAGGTAGTAGGCGGTGGAGAGCCCGGAGATGCCGCCGCCAATGATGGCTACGCGCATGGGGGAGCCACGGTGGGACAGACGATCGTTTTCTGTCGTCTGTCGGCCCCGCTCGAGCGGCCAAGTGACAGACGACGAAAAACGATCGTCTGTCCCACCTGAGAGCCTGACCGGAGCGATGGAAGCGGCTCCGGCAACCGCTCCCTCACGGTCGCGGCTCTGACTCGCGGCATCCCCAACTCTCCCCTACGGTTTGAACTCGCGCACCATCTGCACCACGGCGCGGACGTGTTCGGGAGGGGTGTCGGGCAGGATGCCGTGGCCCAGATTGAAAATGTGGCCGGGACGGGTACCGGTGCGCTTGAGCAGTTCGTGGACCTTGGTGCGCAGCTCGTGCAAGGGAGCGAACAGCGCCACCGGGTCGAGGTTGCCCTGAATGGCGGAGCGGTAGCTGATATCCACCCAGGCCTGATCGATATTCATGCGCCAGTCGACGCCCATGACGTCGCCTCCGGCGGCGTGCAGCTCGCGGAAAAAGCCGGAGGCGCCGGTACCGAAATGGATGACCGGCACGCCCGTGGAGCGGATGCGTTCGATGAGGGCGCGGGAATAGGGGGCGGCAAAGCGTACGTAATCGTCCGAGCCGAGCGCGCCCACCCAGCTATCGAACACCTGGATGGCGCGGGCGCCAGAAGCCACCTGGAGGTGGGCGAAGGGGGCCAGCACGTCGACGATCTTCCCCATCAAACGGCGCCAGAGGGTCTCGTCGCTATACATCAGGCGCTTGGTGCGGACGAAATTGCGGGAGGCGCCGCCTTCGATCATGTAACTGGCCATGGTGAAGGGCGCGCCCACGAAACCGATGACGGGAACGCGGCCGGCCAGGGCGCGGACTACCTGCTGTATGGATTCGCCGACGTAGCCGAGGTCGTCGGTATTGGCGGTGGAGAGGGAATCCACGTCGTCGGTGGTGCGCACCGGATTATCGATGACGGGACCCTCGCCGGTGACATAGCGCAACTTGAGGCCCATGGGCTCGACCGGCAGCAGCAGATCGGCGAAGATGATGGCGGCGTCGACGTCCAGCAATTCGACCGGCTGGAGAGTGACGGTGGACGCCAGGTCGGGCCGTTTACACATTTCGAGGATGCTATACCGCTCGCGGATGTGCCGGTACTGCTTGAGATAGCGGCCGGCCTGCCGCATGAACCATACCGGCCGGACATCGGTGGGCCGGCGGCGGCAGGCGTCGAGGAAGCGGCTTGTCATTGGAGCCACGCGCATGGGTGATCCGTCCTGTCCTGGCAAAAGAAAACGCGAAAATCCTTTGCCTTATGCTGGGCCGCCCACTGGCGGCCATTCACGAAATAGGGTTTGGCCCAAGCTTCGCTGTCGATGGTTCGCGGAGCCACGACCGAAACCGCCACGCTTCCCTGCGCCGGGTATCCCGTGCGCGGATCCATGATATGGGCATAGATGCGTCCTTCCGCGCGGAAGAACTTCTCGTAACTGCCGGAGGTGGACAGGGACATATCCTTCAAAAACACATCCGCGGCCTTCTGTCTCGGATGCCACGGATCGCGGATATCGATGGGCCAGCCGCCGGGCGAATCGGGCGGCGCGCCCAGCCCGTAAATGCTGCTGCCCGACCCGGCCACCAGCGCCGTTTCTACGTGCATCCGGCGCAGCACTTCGACCATGCGATCCACGGCATAACCTTTGCCGATGCCGCCGGGATCGAGTTCCACGCCCGCCCGGTCGAACCACACAGTCTGAGCGGCCGCATCGAGATGCACGTGCCGGTAGCCGGTTTTTTCGAGCGCAGTCATCACTTCGGCGCGGTGCGGCAGATGTCCCGTATCTTTGTAAAACCCCCAAACCTTCATCAACGGGCCCACCGAAATATCAAACGCCCCTTCACTTTCGCGGCTGTATTCGAGGCAGGCCGCGAACAACTGGAACAGCTCTTCGGAAATCCGGACCGGGCCCCCGGCGGCGCGCTGGTTCACGCGGCTCCATTCGCTGGTGGGCTTATAATTCGACAACAGATCGTCCAGGCGCCGTGCCTCGTCGAGCGCCGCGTCGGCGGCGGCTTCCATGGCCACCCGGTCGGTGCCGTAGAGCACCACCGTATAAGTAGACCCCATGGCGTCGCCGCTTTTCTCCAGCTTGAGCGCAGTTTGGGCCCAAGCCGGCGCGTACCCCGCCAACAAAAACAAAACTAGCACAATTTGGCGCAATTACCAGGATAACGTACCCGGCTGGAGAAAATAAAGGATTTACAAAAAAAGGCACCCGCTGGAAGCAGGGATGGAACTGAGGGGCGGAGGCGAAGAAAAAGCGAGGATACGGGAAGGCGTAGATAACACTTCGCGCATGGGGCGGAGAGGTATGTGGCCACATCCCTGGGGTGCATTGGGGGCGGGACGGGCGGACGGGTGTTGTTCGCGCTACGCAACGGGCCCGGCGGGCGACCACTTGCCGGTCAAGTCCCGTTCTACGCTGAAAGCTACTTCGCGATCGTCCATCTCACGCCACTTACAAAATTCAGCCTCAGCGCGGGGTAGCCGAACGCGTCTTCATAGCGCCGGTCGAGCGCGTTACGCAGATTGCCATATGCCGTCAGACCGTGACCCAGCCGGATGTTCAAGCTGATTCCCAGATTGACAAAGCCGGGGCAGCGGTAGAGTCCCGCGGTCGCGCCATAAGTAGGCTCCACGTCCAGGTCCGAGCCGCGAAAGTAACCGGTGACATGGCCCGACACTCTGCCGCGCAGGAACGACGCCGTGCCGGAACCGGAATCCGCCGGGCGCCGCAACAGTTCCTGCCCCACCGCGAACGGCGCCGGCGCCAGGTCACCCGATCCGTTCAACGCCAGGATCTGGGTAGCCAGGTGGGTATAAGAGCCGGTGACGAACAGCCACCGCGCCGGGCGGTATTGCGCCCTGAACTCGGCGCCCTGCGCTTCGGAATTGGCAATGTTATCCGACTCGTAGTGACTCAGCACCGAAAGCGATCCGCCCAGAATCACGATCAGGTCGTAGTAACGGTTATAAAAGTAAGTGCCGTCCAGAACCAGCTTGTCTCCCGCGAACTTCTGCTCGATACCGGCTTCGAAGCTGTGGGTGCGTTCGGGCTTCAGCGCCGGGTTGTCGGTGAAGGCAATGTCGTACACATCGGGCGGCCGAAGGCCGGTGCCGAACGACGCGTGCAGGCGCGCGCCGCCGTGCACGTAAGCGGCGGAAAGCTTGGGATCGGCCGCGTCCACGGTCTGCGCCGGAAAAAACGGCCGCGAGTAGCCGTCGGTCGCAATCGCGCCGGTGCGGACGAATTCGCCGCGCACGCCGGCATCGAAGAAAAAGTGGCCGCCAAGCTGGAAGCGGTTCTCCCAATACACGGCGGTGTCGTTGCGGCGGACGGGAAAGGTATCGGAAGCCTCGTCGGTCACATAGGTGTTGCGGACTTCCTCCAGAGTCTCGCTGGCGCCTACCGCCATGGTGTAATGGCGCGTGACGCTGATAATGGTGCGTTCCTCGCCCTGGCCGCGCAGGTCTTTGTTGAACGAAAATCCGTAGGGGCTGGTGTAGCCGGCATTGTCGAGAAAGAAGCTGGCGAATACGTCTTCGCGCAGGCGCTCGCCGGCTTCGATTTCGTAGTGCGCCAGGTAATCGCCGAAGTTGTTGCGGGAGCGGCTGATCAGGTCGTAGCCGGTATAATCGCCGAGCGGATCGGAGCCGTACGGGCCGGGCTCGCCCACGTTCCAGGAATCGAAATCGGCGTGGAGGTTGAAAGTCTGCCGGCCCATCCGGCGCGTCACGTTGAGCAGCGCGCCTTCATTATGATAGTCGCTGTTGGGCACCGGCCCCGCGTCGTCCATCCGCGAAGCCGAAGCGGCCACGCCGAAACCCGCCACCTGGCCGCCGCCGGAGATTCCGAAACGGTGCTCAGCGTAGCTGCCGCCTTCGGCCACCACGTCCACATTCGCCGGGGCGTTGGGATCGCGGGTCACGAAGTTCACCACGCTGCTGTTGGCATATTCCCCGTACACGGACGATTGGGCGCCGGTCGCCACCTCCACGTGGTCCAGCTCTTCGGTGGGAATGTGCGAGAAATCGAAGCTGCCGCCGAAAGCGTTTACCGGTACGCCATCGATCTCGACAAGGTTGTAATCGGTATCGCCGCCGCGCGCGTACAATTGGGCGATGGCGCCGGTGTTGCCGGTCTGGCTGAAGACCATGCCGGGAAGCGTGCGCAGCAGATCGAGCGCCAACGGCTGGTCGCTGGTTTCGATTTCGTCGCGGGGAATCAGGCTGACGCTGCCGCCCTGCTGGCTCACGGGCACGTCCAGCGCCGAACCGGCCACGCGCACCGAATCCACCACCGGCGCCAACTGCATTCTCACCGCCAGCGGCGCGTTAATGGCGCCCGCCATGATTTCGACGGTGCGAAACCCGGCCGCCGTGATCACGACTTTGGCATCGGCGGCCAGCCCAGGCGGCGTCTTCAGTTCGAACCATCCGTTGATGCCGACCGGCGTTTGTGCCTCCACGCCGACGCGATCGACCACCGAAACCTGAGCTCCGGCAACCGGCAACCCGGATGGATCGGCCACTGTTCCTGTAAGGGTGGCGGCCGGAGCGGCGATCGCAAAACCGGCCGAGAAAAGAAGACCGCGAACCAGGCCCGAAACGTAACGTTGCATTTATGCTCCTCCCTCGAGAGCAGATTTGTAGCGATTTCGCCGGCCGGTCTCCTGACTTGCGCTTCAGCGGTTCGATCTGCCTTCCCATTCCGCGAGGAACAGTGGACTGCCGCGACCGAACCTCCACGCTTACAGTGGCGGGGCCGTGCTGGACTCTCACCAGCTTCCCGTGCACCAGCGAAAATTTCGACTTACGGATCTGAGTGTAACAGATGGCAAGGAGGGAGCCAAGAGCGGGGACAAGGCGGGCGGAGGGTAGTGAAAGCTATCCTCGACCCGACTGTCTATAGGCGAAGTTTCGCATCGGCCTGCTCGGGAGCGTTGGCGAAGGCTTGCGTGTAATATTCATCCAGACCGCTCCGCTCGCGCAGCCACAACGCGATCGCGGAAGGCGTTGTGGGAATCTCGGCCAGAGCGCGGCTGAAGACCCCGCCGGCAAACGCCATCCCGCCGGGGAGGCGGCATCCCCGCCACTCGCATCCGCGCAAACCGCGGAGCGCAACGTCGAACTTTTCGATCGCTTCAGGACCGAATTCAAAGTCGTCGTCCAGGATCAAGACGCTCGTCAGGCACTGGCGGCGAGCTTCTTCCAGAATCGATCGATGCGCCAGCGCGCGGCCGATATCCGGGTCGAAGAGGTTCGCCACGGCCGTGAAGTGGCGGATATTGGGCGGGTCGTCAAGGCCGCGCGCATTGGTGCGGTAGATCCCGTCGAACATGTGGAAGGGGCCCGCGATCTCGCGCTGGGCGGCTTCCACCAGCGGGCGTGCCTCGCCGGGTGCCAGGTGTTTCTCGAAATGAGCCACGACGGGGGCCGGATCGAGACCGAGCTCATCATACTCGATGAGGTAATTGCGGATGCGGTCTTTCCAGGAGACGGGATAGCGGGTACCCTGCGGGCGGTCGAAGCGGTGCATCCAGCGCAGGAACGGGAGGCAGAACACCTTGCCGCCATTGCGCCGGATCTTTTCGTGAAGGTAGCCTTCCTCGCCGCCGAATCCGCTCAAACGTGGATTGAAACCGGGCCAGGCCTGTCTGCGGCAGGCAAACGCGCCCAGTCCCTGCATGGGGATTTCAAAAGGCGGCGCGTCCGGATCGGTGCCGCGCTCGTCGGTCCGCCAGGCGCCGTACATGCCACCCGACCACTCCGGAGCAAAATGCGTGGACAAGCTGGTCTGGTTGTCGTATAGCAGTGGGCCTTGCCAAAGGTCCACCGAATCGGGCTGTGTCTTCAGAAACGCAACCAGCCGGGCCAGCGAATGGGGAGCGAACAGTACGTGCGCATCCATCGCCAGCACGTAATCGGAATTCGCCTCGCGAAAAAGCAGGTCGCGAATCGCGGTTCCGGTCGATCGATCGTAGGCGATGTAACGGTAACCGGGCACCTGGCCTTCCAGCTTCTTCAAGGCCGCCGAGCAAGGTCCCCCAGGGTTGTTGTCGAGCACCAGGATTTCCGTGTCCGGCGTAATCTCGGGATGGTATAGGCGGATGGCCTGGACGGAAAAGTAGACGCCGTCATAGTCGTCGTAGGTGGCCATCCCGATGGTCAGGAAACGCTTGGGGCCGGACGCGCGCTGGCGGGGGACCTGGTCCCAACCCGGAACCAGGCAGGTATCGAGCAGCCCCGCCGCATGTTTGAAGAGAGGCGAAGACGGTGGGAGCTGAGCAAGGATCTCCAGCAGCCGCGGAAGCGGGAGTTGCCGGGTTGCGGGGGAGGGGTTATCGGACATTATGGGCTAGGCGATTCGCCTGCCCCACAAGCTCCTCGGGAAACGGGTGTGTATTTCGGAAATCATGTGTTAAGTCAAGGGGCCGCGGCCGGCCCCCAATTGCTTTAGGGTATCGGCGGGAAAAGCCCGATTTCAGACGGCGCACGTTCCGAAGAGGAGGGTGCCGCCAGTCGGGAGGTTCTGGGCGCCGGTGGTCACCACCAGGTCCACGGCAGCGCCCCAGTAGAGATAGTAGGTGTAGCCAGTGAAGCCCACTACGGTCACGGTCAGTTGGGTAGCGCTGTTGAAGGTAACGGAGGTGACGCTCATCCCGGGCAAAGCCGCCGACACGGTCGTGGATGCAGTCCAGTTCGTGTTCAGACCCGTGATTACGAATGACTGAAAATTCTGGCCGCACACGGAGGTGGATGGGGACACACCTTGAATCTGCGGGGGCGCCGGCGTGGTCGTCGTGGTGGTGGTCGTCGTGGTTGTTGTTGTGGTAGTCGTTGTTGGGGCCGCTGTTGTCGTTGTTGTCGTAGTCGTGGTGGTGGTGGGAGCTGCCGTTGTGGTAGTCGTGCTGGTCGTCGTTCCGGAACCGGCTCCAATCGCAAAAGCCTTCTGTTCGGCCGCTCCGAGCGATAGAACCACCGGCAACGCCACGGTGGAAACCGCTTGCAGCATGGACCTCCGCGAGGCGCCCTGGCCGTCCAGTTCCACGGAACCCGAACACACCACCAGACCGGCCGCTTCCAACTCGGAGACGGCCCGAAGCGCGACCTCTTCGGTCACAGCCTCATGCAACAGTTCGCTCATCCCCCGCGCCACCCAGGCCACGGTGCAACTTTCGCGACACGCCTCAAACGCGGCGGCCGCGCTCGCGTTCAGGGAATGGATAGTCCCGGTGCGGGTATCGAACACCGCGGTCGAGCCGTCTGGCAACTGCTCCACCACCAGGTTTTCCGAGGCGACTCGCCGCACTCGGAATTCGTCGCGATTCATGCGTTCTCCAGTTCTCCGCGGAAGGGAAGCCTGCACCGGGAATATTCGAAACCACAGATGCTATCACAAAAGTCCTGGTCTTACCGTTCGCCGCCGTTCGCCTTTGTCGAGAACCGTACACTTCAACGGTGATTGTGAACGTGACCTGGGCGGACGTTTCGCAGACGAACGTCGGGGTTACCGAGACGATCGACCCGGGCGCCGCTGTGGTGGTGGTCGTCGTCGTTGTGGTAGTCGTTGTCGTAGTCCTATTTACCACCGATAAGCGCCGAGCCGATGAACAAAGGGGATAGGCCCGGCGGGGCTTGATTTGACAGGCTCTTCCCTCAATCCCCGGGAAAAGACTGCGTCTTTCAAACGCGCAGCCTGAACTCGGTCCACAACCTCGCCAGCAGAGAACCCCAGGTTGGGGCATCCAGGAAAGCAGCCAGATATTGCGGGAGGGCGACCCACCGGGGAGCCCCACGCCACTCGGAATCGAACGGCCGCAAGCGCCGGAAATTGTACAGGTGCCAGGCGATACTGTCCAAAGGCCCCAGCGGACACGGCTTCTGCATGAGCATGTATTCGCGACGCTCCCATGCGGGCGCCTCGGCGGCAAAGGCCTGTTCGGGGACGGCCAAACGGAAGTGCGAGGCGAGAACCAGTAGCGCCTCGGTGAAGCGCGTCTGCATTTCGGAACTGGCGGCTAGGGCCGCGGCCCGGTCCCAATTGGGTTCGGCGTCGCGAACCACGGTCAGAGCATCGGCGATCCAGTACAGATTCCGGGTCCACTCCCAATGCATGGCATGTACGCAAACATGAAAGAACTGGTCGGTAGGGCAGGGAATCCGAGCGGCTTGGCCATCCAGCGTGATGGCTTCGGCTCCTTCCCAGAACATGCCGGCGACTTGCGGAGAATAGCATCTGGCCAGGGGGCGCCAGTGAAGATCGCAGTTTTCGGTGTCGCCCCTGGTGAATTGCCAGGCGTGGCGCACGCGGGATTGCCGCCGGATCGCCTCCGCCGAACAGCCCTCTTCCGCGGTCCATCCATCTTGAAGCAGCAGGCCGGCGGCGCGCTCGACGTCGGCGTGATGAATCAGCAGGTCGAAGTCGCCCATGGAGCGCAGGCCGTAGTCGCGATAGTGACCGAGCGTTAGCGCCGCGCCCTTGAGCAGCATGCATTCGATGCCCGCGCTTTCCAGTTGGCGGAGCACCGATGCGGCCGAGGCCATGCGTTCGCGGTTCTGTTGCCACGTAGCAAGGTAAACGCGGTGGGCGGTTTCGATCAGACTGCCGCTAGAGGACGCGCACCAGCGCCGATAGAAAAAGGGCAGCAAGCGGCGGGCAGCAGGTTCGATCCCGGCGCCTCCAGAAGCAATATCGGCGGCAACGCAGCTTTCGAACGCGAGCTGGCTTTCCCCGGCGTCCCCGAAGCAGGCCTGCAGCAGGCGTTCCGGATCGATTCGCTTCGGATTCACGCCCTCACTCCGCCACCAGCCGCAGAATGTGCCCGGCGGCATCGGCGGCATCGCCGCGTTTGCCGGCGTAACACTTGGAGCCGGCCGAGGCGCGTGTGAGGGCCGGCAATACCCGCGGCGTTTCGGCCAACACATGGGGAGTGTTCCGCAACAGGGCCAGCAGCGCTTCGCTTTGCGCCGTCGCGGCCAATCGCCAGTCTGCCGCGGCGTCGTATTGGAGAGCGAGAATCCAGCCGACCGGTACCGGAGCGTTCGCCACGGCGGCGTGGAATTCCTCCGGTAGCCGCGGAACCTGCTCGGCTCCTCCGTTGCGTAGCAGGAGCGGCCGGGGATAGGCTTGCGCCCGTCCCCGATCGTCGATCAAAGCGTATTCATCCGAGAGATAGACCGCGCCACAGCGCAAAAGCTCGGCCACCAGCGCCGATTTTCCGGCATGGGTTCCGCCCGGCAAAAGCAGCGCCCTGTCCCCAAACTGAACCGCGCCGGCATGAACGGCGGATAGATTCGACAGCCGTGCCACGATGGCTTCGTCAATCAGCCTCACGGCGCCAACCGTCAGCGCCCGTAAGTCGCGTGCCGGCTCCGCGGCGCCATTGCAAATAAGCTGGAACCCATCGCCGTCGCACAGGACACGAAGAAGGATTTCGGAACCGGCTTCGTCCGGGGCAGCCCTGGGCAGTGACGGCAGCAGGAAGCGGTCGAGCGTCTCCAGTGCCCGGCCGCAATCCGAAACCACTAAAATCCTGCAGCCGAAGGCGACGATAGCGATGCTGTTCATATCCCGACGGCTCCGCTTGCCGTGCCAGGGAGAGATTGTCGCCGGTAACCTCCCGAGGCTCTTGGCGGAGCGGTCAAACGCCTCAGCGTCCATCATATTACGACGCGATCGCGCCCTGTCGCCGACGTGCTTAACCGGTCTGGGGATTTCGCAGTTGAGTCCGGCAACCGCTCCCTTATGGTCGCGGCTCGGTTACGGACACCATGTGTTTGCAGTCACTTACCGAGCCGCGACCGTCAGGGAGCGGTTGTCGGGAACTAACTCCCCCAAATCTGTTAAGCACCCCTGTTGCCGAGGCGAAGCTGGCCGTCGCCATCGCTTGCGGTAAACTCGTGAATGCGTTCCCTCCCGCGGCGGCTGCCATGAAACGGACCGGAATCGTGATTTTGTCGATCGCCATGGCGGGCGTTGCCCAACAAGCGCCGGTGGTGAAACCCGTGCTGGTTGAACTGTTCACCTCGGAAGGTTGCTCCAGTTGCCCGCCGGCGGACGCCCTCCTGGCGAGGCTGGACCAGTTCCAACCCGTTTCCGGCGTTGAGATCGTCGCCCTGGAAGAGCACGTCGATTACTGGAACCACGATGGTTGGACCGACCCTTTCTCCTCTGCCCAGTTCAGCCGCCGCCAGGAACGCTACGGCGAGCAGTTCGGCATCTCCGACGTTTACACCCCCCAAATGGTGGTGGACGGCTTCCGCCAGCTTAACGGCAGCGATAGCCGCGGCGCTGTTTCCGCCATCGGCGCGGCGGCCCGTGCGGAGAAGTTGGCTGTCAGAATACTGCGTTCTGCCGGTGGTGTTCGCGTGGAGGTCGATTCCGGCAGCCACGGCGGCGACGTATTTCTGGCCGTGGCGCAGAAGGCCGCTTCCTCTCAGGTCCTGCGCGGCGAAAATCAAGGCCGCAGCCTGCGGCACGTCGCCATCGTGCGAAGCCTGAGCCAGATCGGCTCGGTAAAAAGCCGTGCCGGTTTCGCCAAGGACGTTCCTCTTACCAGCGGCGAATTCGAATACCGCGCCATCGCCTTCGTACAGGATTCTGGCCCCGGCCGGGTCCGGGGCGCCGCGCTCCTGAATGTCGCGACTGCAGCAGCCGGCAACCACTGATCGAAGCCTCGAACCCCGCAATATTGGGGCCCTACGCTGGAACGCCGACTCCCGTGACCAGAAAGCTGTGAAAAAACATCAAAAACCAATTTTTGTGCCACATGTTTTCAATGACTTGTCCTGTGCAAAATTGGCCCAAAACCGAATACTTCGCAGCTCCCAGGGGCGTATAAGGCTTCAGTTCAGTTTTTGAAGCTCGCCCCGACTACCGACCCGGAGTAGTACCCCCGGACAGCCACTTGCGCTGGCGCTCTCAGCCATGCTACCAGTTAAGCAGAGGTGCGTGGTGTCCCCTGTTGCCGAGCGCAAAGATCCAAACCTTAGGCACGGCGCTAAGCAATTGCCACCAAATGGTTTGGTGCTGCGCTGTATAGTTTTCAAGAATAAACAGGACGAATACTCGGCAGAGTGTATCGACCTTGATTTATTAGTTTATGGAAAAACTCTACACGATGCCCTGCATAGCTTGAGGGATGCGATCACGGGCTATCTGGAAGTGGCGTTCAATGGAGATCCGGCCGGTCTCGTGCCACGACCCGCGCCATTTTGGCATCGCGCCCGATACCGCTTCTACGCTCTCCGGGCTGGCTTTAGCGTTGGCATGACGGGAGCCAAACGCACTTTCCTCCTTAGCGATTGGCCTCCTGGGCCATCATTCTGCAAAGTACATTAATCCCCTTTCCGCATTGGACCGAACACCAGCCTGTCGCGCGCGTCAGAGAGCCAGGAACTCCTCCATCGCCCGGACGATGCGCGGGCTCGCCTGGCCATCGCCGTACGGATTGTGGATACCCGCCATACGCCGGTATTCGTCGGGTAAATCCAGCAGCCGGGTGGCTTCTCCCACGATGCGGTCGAAGTCCGTGCCCACCAGCTTAACCGTTCCCGCCCGGACCGCCTCGGGGCGCTCCGTTTTTTCCCGTACCACCAGCACCGGTTTGCCCAGCGATGGCGCCTCCTCCTGGATTCCGCCGGAATCGGTGACGATCAGGTAGGCGCGCCTCATCAGGTCCACGAACGAAACGTAATCCATCGGTTCCACCAGGCTCACCCGCGGCGAACTGCCCAGCCACCGCTCCACTGGACCGCGGACGTTCGGGTTGGGATGCACGGGCAACACAATCCGCACGTCCTCGCGGCACGCCAGCGTCGCCAATGCGCGGCAGATGTGCTCCAGACCGTCGCCGAAGCTCTCGCGGCGATGGGTCGTCGCCACGATCAGCTTCATCGCCGGGTCGATCACCGGCAAGCCCCGGCTGGCCAGCGCTCCCGTTTCCAGTGCCGCCTTGACGTGCAGCACGGCATCGATCCCGGTATTGCCGGTAACATGAATCGTGGCGGCGTCAAGGCCTTCGCGCCGCAGGTTTTCGGCGGCGCCCTCGGTCGCGGCGAAGTGGAGCGCGGCCAGCCGCCCGGTCACCACCCGGTTCATCTCTTCGGGAAACGGCTGCCGCATGTCGCCCGTGCGCAGCCCGGCCTCTACGTGGCCAACCGGAACCCGGCGATAGAACGCCGCCAGCGCGCCGCACAGAGTGGTGATGGTATCGCCTTGCACCAGAACCATATCCGGCCGCTCGCGCTCCAAAACCGGATCGAGGGCCGCCAGAATGCGCGCGGCGGCTTCGGCCGGCGATTGGTCCGGCCGCATGATGTCCAGGTCGTGGTCCGGTACGATACCGAAGGCTTCCAGCGCTTGATCGAGCATCCGCCGGTGCTGGCCCGTAGCACATGAGCGCACCTGGAAACCGCCGGTTCGGCCAAGCTCCAAAATCACCGGGCTCAGCTTGATGGCTTCCGGCCGGGTTCCCAAAATGACCAGGATATTCTTCATTCAAAGACTTAGTGCGTCAACTAGCGCAGGAATCGCAAACTTCTCGCTATCCGGTCGGCGTCGATCGAGATGCTCTGGCCTATATTTGGTGGAACAGGCCTCCCGGCCTGTCGTAGCCGCGAAGCGGCTCTTCCAGCCAGCGACACTGTCCCACTCCACGATAGAACATTCTAGTCGATTTCACAGAACCATCGGCTCCCCGGATTACCGGCCGGCGGAGGGATCTCCGGTAGGCGCCGGTGCGCGATCCTCTTTTGACGGCGGCCCTAGCAGTTCGGTCAGCAGCGGCTTCAGCGCGTCGGCCCAGAGTTGATATCCCCGCACCGTTGGATGGAGCTTGTCGTTGGCATTCATCACGCCTTCCCGGAGCCTTCCATCGCCATCGGCGAGCCGGTCGTTGATGTTCAGATACCGAATCCTACGACCATCGGCCAGATGCGCCAGATTCGCGTTAATTCTGTCGATCTCCGGCATGACATCCATGTTGTCGTTGCGCGGGAATATCCCCATCAGGACGATCGCCGCGTCCGGAGCCTTCGACTGCATGACGCGCACCACGGCTTGAAGGCCTTTCGTCACATCCTCCACCACCGAATCGGCGCCCGCCGCCGGAACCTGATTCCCGACATTGTTTGTCCCGGCCAGCAGCACGATCGCCTTGGGGTCGACCCCATCGAGCTCCCCGTTGTCCAGGCGCCAGAGAATGTTCTCAATGCGGTCCGCGCCCCACCCAAAGTCCGCCGCGTTCCAACCGAAGAAGTTCTTTTTCCAGTTTTCCAGAAGTTGTGGGTAGTCGGTCGCTCCCCACCGCCGCGTGATGGAGTCGCCTTCGAAGTACACATCGATCCGGCCCTGTTTGGCTTTGGCGAGAAGTTGTTCGTGCGCAAGCCGGGAGTTCCGGTCCGCTCTTGGAACGGGCCGGTCGGCCTGGGCCGACAGCAGCCACGCCGCCACGGTGCCGGCCAACAAAAGCCTCATCGAGCCTTCTCCTGGGCGCTCTGACGCAGGAACTTGTCCGCCCACGGAATGAAGAATTTCCAGTTGGGAGCGTCGGTATGTCCGCCGTCGTGCTGACGCCACGCAAGCTGGCCGTCCAAAAGCCCGGCGCTCACCGGCGGCATTTTCGCCGTATGGTAGTCGTCCGGAACGCCCAGGTCTCTGGCGCCGAGAAGGCGGAACACCGGCTGGGCCGCCGCCGCGGCCATGAAGCTGCCCTGATGATCCAGCCACTTCGCGTCGCCCTTTTCCGGCACGCCATAGCTCACAAAGGTGAGGCGGGGCGCGCAAAGGGCCAGCAACTCGTGGGCATCCACCGGCAGGTCGCCAGCGGTTTTACTGCCGAAAGTTGCCTCCGACGCACCGTACTTCAGGAAGTTCCCCGCCATCCAGTGATACTCGCCCGTGCCTGTGAGGTTTTCGACGGCTTCGCCCCAGTTGCGGCGGTGGAGCTTGGCTCCGCCTTCGCCGGACGAACCGATCAGCACCACCGCGAAGCGCGTATCGAACGCCATGATCACGAGCGCGGCTTTACCGTAACGCGACACCCCTTCGATCCCAACCTGCTTCGGATTCACGGCCGGTTCGGTTTCCAGGTAGTCGAGGCCGCGCGAAGCGCCCCATCCCCAGGCGCGTAGCGCGCCCCAGTCATCGGGCTTCCGCGGCTGACCCTTGTTCACCAGCCCGATAATGCCCTTTGTCAGACCGGCGCCGTTGTCGGCCTGGATACTGCTGGGATTGATGGTAGCGACTCCCCAGCCATCGGCAATCAGTTGTTCCAGCGCGGGCGGGTCGGCATTCGGCGGAGCAGGCACGGGCCCACGCCCGCCGCGGCCGGGAAATGCCGGGGCCGGAAACGCAAGCTCCGGAATCGTGCGTCCGCCGAACATCATCATCACCGGCACGGGACCCTTCCTGTCCGCCGGGACCACCAGGGTCATCTGAATATCGACCTGGATATCGGGAAAGACAGCGTTGTCCACGTGGCCAATCAGTTGCTTGCCAATCACCGGGTCCGAACCGACGCGTGCTTCGGCTGTCTTCGAAACTTCCCAAATAACCTTGGGCACGCTGCTGGGGATGCGCCCGTACACCTCGCGCCCGAAGTCTTCAACGATCTCCGGCCGGCGCCGATTCCACCACATCGCCGACGTCGCGACCTTCTTACCGTCCTTCAACGTAAGCGCGTCGGGAAGGTTCGGGTACGGATTGGCGGCAGCTTCCTCGTAGTTGGCATGGTTCGGCGCGCTCTCGTTTCCGCTCGGTCCGGGACGAAGGGCCTTGATGCCAAGCTGCTCCATCATGTTCCGGTGGTCGTCGGCAGCGGTCCAGTTCTTGGTATCGATCGCGGTCTGGGCATACAATCCAGCCATAAGAGCTTGAGTTGCAAGAACCGGGATCGCGGGCACGAATCTGGCTGCGCTCTTCATGGCTAATACGAAAACACATTTAGTTTGAAAGCGCAACAAACACCGCATGACTAGCTGGGTCGTCGGTGAACGCGATGCCTCACGGAGGACGCGCGCCCCTGCCTTCCGCGCCCGGGACTCTACGCAATCTCCCAGAACGGCGTTTCGGGACCAATTGCGAGGTCGCTGGGGGCTGCGGGATCAATCTGAGTTTTGTCCGAGTGAGCGACCACACGCCCGTAGCGGCGTCGGCTGAGGCAAGGGCGTTTCCGGGAGTAATCGATAAACTGCCAGATCGGACTGGTTCGGCCGGATGTGTCGATTTGGCATATTACTAATCAGATCCGATACTCTTGTATGATGCGTTCTGGTCAAACTGAACGGTTGCGCACCGAATGTGGGTCGGTGGTGGACGCCGGCGCGCGGAAATGGCGGTTGTGGTGGCCTCACCAGTCCTTTTGTCCTGCCGGTGGGCGAATTCACTTTGGACCGCGCCCCTCCAACGGGCAAGCGGTTGTTTTTTTGGTTATCGTCTTAGTGTCGCTACCAAGCCTGTGGGCGCAAACTCTCGTTGACGCGGCACCCAAAGGCCTCGTATCGAGCGGGGACCTTAGTCCCAGAGTTCGCCGGGACGCCGACCGCGGTCCGGTCGACAGCGGCAAAAGGTTGCCTCATATGACGCTGACGCTGAGGCGCAGTCTTGAGCAACACGCAGCACTCGATCAGTTGCTGGGCGAATTGCAGGATCCATCATCGCCGGTTTATCACAAATGGCTCACGCCGGAAGGGTTTGGAGAGCGATTCGGCGCCAGCGCAGCCGACCTCAACCGGATCCGGGATTGGCTGCGATCGCAAGGATTCGCGGTGGAATCCACGGCACCGCCCGCGTCCCCGGAAGATGCAATCCACTATATGTCTATTCCAACGACGTTATGGTGGCCGCCCAGCAGGCCATCGACCAGAACCTTGCACCAATCCTCACTTTGAGCTATGGTGCTTGCGAGCCTGACGTTTCCCCCAGCGATGCCGCTGCGACAAGAGATCTTGCGCAGCAGGACCGTACCCGTACGTTTTCTGGCCGCCGACCACAACGTAAGGGTCGTGTGCAGGTGACGCGCTAAGTGCCAGATCCGGCCCGGGGACGCCGGATTGCGCGAGCGGCCAAATTGGTTATAACGCCAGCCCCGGATACGATTTGGTGACGGGATTAGGTTCCCTCGATGGCGGTGTGTTCGTCAGTTCGTTTGGCTTTGCTACGACCACGACGCTAAACGTGTCCGCATCACAGGTGAACGAGGGCACCCCGGTCAATTTAACCGTGATCGTTCGGAAATTCAGCGGGGGTGTTCCGACGGGTTCCGTTTCAATTTACGCGGACGGCAACTACGTGTGGACAGGAACTCTGGATGCTTCGGGGCAGGCCACACATGCGGTTACCTTACTCGGCGGTCCGCATTCTCTTTCAGCCCAATATAGCAATTCGACGTATCCCCCTCTGCCTGGCTCCAAGTTCATCGGATCGGCTTCGGCGCCCGTAGGTGTATTCGTGATTCCGAAGGCACCGCAAACGCCTGGGCTGGTTTCGCCCGCCTATGCTGCCACAAATGTCTCGCCCGCCGCGCTGCTGAGTTGGAATCCGGCAGCCGGCTATGCTTCTTACGACGTATATTTCGGAACCAGCTCAACGCCACCGTTTTGGGGTACCGTCTCGGGAATATCCTGCTCGCCGAGCATGAGTCTGAATACGACGTATTACTGGAAGATCATCGCGAGAAATGTGTCTGGGACGGCGGCATCTTCGATATGGTCGTTCACCACCAGCACGCAGACCATCTACCAGCTCTCCAGAATTGCGGGAACGGGCACAGGCGGAGCGCTCGGGGACGGCGGTCCCGCCACTTCAGCGCATTTCTCCCAGTTGGGAGATCTCGACGCTGGGGGGACTGTATACTACGCGGGCTGGGAGGAGGTTTGGGCATTATCGCTTTCCGGTGGGGCCTCGGCTTTGTCCATAAACGCTGACGGTGTGCGGAATGCCGCAAGCTTCTTGCCCGCCCCCGCGGTTCCGGGCAGCATCGCCACGCTGTTCGGGAGTTTCTCTCTCAATGCAGCGGACCAGGCGGCGGGCTCACCTCTTCCGACGATCCTGTCCGGACTATCGATCCGGCTCGACTCTACCGCCGCAGAGAGCGCCCCGCTGTTCTACGCTTCTGCCGGGCAGGTGAATATCCAGATTCCGTGGGAGTTGTCGGGACAGTCCGCCGTGCCCGTGAGCGTGCTGCTGGACGGCAGAAGCGGACCGAGCCAGACCCTCCAGTTGGCTTCATTCTCACCTGGGATTTTCGCCGACAGCTCGGGGCAGGGCGCTGTCGTAGATACGTTGTCCCGGTTGGTGGCGACGTCGAATCCGACGATGGCCGGCAGCGTGATCGTTATCTACTGCACGGGGCTGGGCGCGGTGCAGAATCCTCCAACCACTGGAAGCCCGGCTTCCACGGCGGTGCTTTCGCCAACCATCACCACACCCGCTGTGACGATCGGCGGCATCGATGCGCCTGTGCTGTTTGCGGGACTGGCCCCCGGTGCGGTCGGCGAGTATCAGGTTAACGTACGAGTCCCGCCCGGCGTAAGCCCCGGATCGGCAGTTCCTGTCGTGCTTTCAATCGGAGGCACCGCTTCAAACACAGTCACTATTGCTGTGCGGTGAAGATGCCGGACTTATTGTGCATACCCGCAATCCGGGAGCCGGAGTTCTCGTTGCGATTGCGCAATCGCGTGGAGTGGTTGGCCGGGGGTCCGCGTTCTGGGAAACATTCAGGGTTGGAACCAAAAGCGCGCGTCCCAGCGCCAACCATGGATCACAGACCCGATCCCGGAATTCGCGGATTTGGATTGCAACTTGGCCCTTGTGAGCACAGAACGAGGGGCTGGGAGCGCAGGTCGCCGAGCGGGGTACATGGACCTTATCTGCTGGCGACGCCGGGGCGCAGAGCGGGCTGGGCGTTGTGCGCGGCCAGAGCGATCGCGAGGCCCGAGCCGACGATCAGCGATCCGCCCACCAGCATGGGCAGGCCGGGCTTGTCGTGCCAGACGAGATAGGAGATCAAGGCGCCGGTGAGCAGTTGGGTGTAGTGGTACTGTGAAACGTTGCCGGCTGAGGTGTGCTTGACAGCGAAATAGAAGCTAAGTGTGCCGGCCGCACAGAAAACCCCCATCATGCCCAGTGCCAGCCAGAGCGTGGGCGTGAGCGGCCGGGGGTGCAGGCTGGTGAGCATCAGGCCGGCCATGGCCGTGACCAGGCCCGAGCAGAAGGCAAGGCTCTCGGGCGGCTCGGTGCGCGTGAGCACGCGCGACCAGACCATATTGACCGAAAAACAGGCGACGCACACCAGGCAACTCGTGAGACCGATAAGATCGATGCGCTGGGCGTGGCTAAGAGGGGCGACCGCGATGACCACACCGCCGAAGCCGACGAGCAGGGCCACCGCCTTATGGGAGGTGATGCGCTCGCCCAGAAGGACGGCCGAGAGCAGAGAGATGACCATCGGTGAGGTAAAGACGAGGATGTAGAACATGGTTAGCGAGAGATGGCGAAGGGCGATAACCACGCAGACGTTGTTTGTCATGTCGAGCAGGGCGCGCAGCACCTGGCGGACCACCGATCGCGGACGCAGATTGCCGAAGCTGCGGCGTACCGCGGCTTGCAGCGTGAGGGTGAGCGCCATGAAGGAACCCATGAAAGCGACGATCTCCTCTGGCGGCAGGCCGGATTGCCCGATCCACTTGATGCAACTATCGCCCAGCACCCAGCAGGTGAAACCGAAGACGGCAAAGAGGATGGCGGTCAGGTCGGAGACGGGGGCCTTCATCGTGGCCCGTCGCGTCGCCCGACGCGGGATCGGGAAAAGATCCAATCGGACATGGCGTACCTTCAGGGTACCGGATTAAACGCGCCATCTGGAACTGGACCAATCGAAAGGAACCGTGTCCGGCTCGCCAACCGCTCGTCCGCATTCCGTATGGAAGAAGATTACTTCCCCTCCGGAGACTTGGCTCCGCTGCCTGAATTGGTGGCGGCGCCTTCCTGGCGTTTCGGAAAATCCGCCTGCAGCAGGTGCGTGAGCGTATGGACATACCGGATTTTGCCTTCATTCAGGCGAAACAGATGGGTGTCGGGTGCACCACCGGCGCCGTCAGGCGAGCCGACCCCGAACGTGCAAAAAGCTACTACCGCTCCAATGGTCTCATCTACCACGTAATGCCGATTCGTGATGTTCACGCCGCTCGGGACTCCCTCCTCGCAGGTGTCCGTGGGCAGTTCTTTGCCCGTGCGCTTCCCGCCTTCGGTCCGGTGGCAGGGGTAACCCCATGGCACCAGGTCCGTCTTCTTTTCGAGAAACGCGTCCAGGTAGGCGCCGGCCGCGGCGACCAGCATCGCCCGGGTATCGCGCTTCGCGGTGGGAATGACGCTCCAATCCTCGGAGGATGAGTACTTCAGGTAGTTATCGGCGTTAAACAGCCAGTAACCCGTGGTGGTCCACAAAATCTCGATCTCGGCGATCAGACCGTGATTGACGCGCAGCCGTGTGCCCAATACATACGGCCTGGAGTTGTCAGTGACGATCGTTTCAGTGAACGTCTGGCAGGTGGCCGTATCGAGCAGACTGCGATGGTGATCGATCGCCATCGGCTTCCGGATCAGGCCATCTTTGATGTTCACCACCTTGAAGTTCTCGATGTAGGCCAATCCCGGCGCCAGAGGCAGACTAGCCGGATTGCCCTTGGACTGCGCGGTAACATACAGGTCGGCTGCAGCTTTGAGTCCATCGCGTGTGCATGAGATTTGCGCATGGCAAACAGCCGAAGTGAGCATTGCACCCACAACCGATGCCAACACTCCAGATAAGCGGCTCATTGAGATCCTTTCCTCCTGCTTGCGTGCGGTGGTCCGCAACACGAACCAGCGTAGCCCAAATCGCAACACCCCGGTGCTTGACTGGAGACCGGAGCACTCGCGTGTGCCCGCTGCACAACAGCCCGGCGGAGGTTCTGGGAGAGACTGATTCCTCCAGCAACGTCTTCGGCGACCAAAAAAAAACGCTCCGCAGGTGGCCGCATGATACTCTCTGTCTTCCGGGAGGCACATGGGCATGCGGTTCCGAGCTTGGATTTGTCCGACTCTACTCCTTTCTGCTGCGGGCCTATCCGCGGAACCTCAATCGCAAGCGCCCTCGCCAATCCCACACCTGGAAAGACGCGGGGACGCCACCCAGTTGATCGTGGACCGCAAACCATTTCTGGTCTTGGCCGGCGAGTTGTACAACAACTCGGCCACAAGCCTGGAGTACATGAACGCAGTCTGGCCGCGGCTGACCTCGATGCATCTGAATACGGTCCTCGCGGCCGTTTCCTGGGCCCAACTCGAGCCCGCGGAGGGCAAATTCGACTACGCCCTGGTGGACGGCCTGATCCGGGAAGCCCGCGTCCACAACCTGCGCCTGGTTTTGCTCTGGTTCGGAAGCTGGAAAAACACCTGGTCCAGCTATGCGCCCGACTGGGTGAAGCGGAACTTCGAGCGATTTCCCCGCGTGCAACTCAGAAACGGTTCCGGAACGGAGAGGCTGACGCCGTTCAGCCAGGCGAATTGCGACGCCGACGCACGCGCGTTTGCCGCGCTCATGCGGCGGATCCATGAAGTTGACGGGGAAGCGCACACAGTGATCATGATCCAGGTGGAAAATGAAGTGGGCGTCATTCCGGACGCCCGCGACTACTCCGCGCAGGCGAATGCCGCTTATAGTCAGCCGGTGCCTGGCGACTTGATGGAGTATCTCCGAAGTCACAAGGATACGCTCGATTCGGACCTGCGAACGAAGTGGCAGGCGGCGGGATTCAAAGCCTCCGGGAACTGGGAGACGGTATTCGGACCGGGCCTTGAGACGACCGGACCGGACGAGTTTTATATGGCTGGCAGCGGGTTGACCGTCACCTTCTCACCCGATACTCCCGGACCGCCCCTTGCCGGGCTGGCCACCGTGGAGGAAGGCCGGTTTGTGGATGGACAGTGGGTTCGCGGACGGACGCTGGCGGGAGACGACACCGGCCAGGGAAACAGCATTTCACTGGATGCGGGCCGTCACCCCGGAATTCTGCGGGTTACTTTATACCGATACCGCTAAGAGTGACGACGCTTGGCGCCGGAGCCACAAGGGCGTGCGTCCCCCGGTCGGTCCCCTTGTTCGGTAATATGTGGAGGCTATGCGGTTCCTCCTCCTCACTGTATTTCTTGTCGCGCCGGGCCTGGCGCAGCAGTATACAATCGTGTTGCGGGGCGGCCATGTGGTCGACCCGGGCAACGGCATCGACGCGCCAATGGACGTCGCGATCAGCGGCGATCGAATCGCCGCCATCGCGGCCAATATTCCCGCCGAGGAGGCGCGCCGCCTGGTGGATGCGTCGGGGTTTTATGTCGTGCCCGGTCTTGTCGATCTGCACGTCCACGTGTTCCGCTATTCCGGGTCGCTGGCGCCCGACGACACCTCGCTTCCGGCCGGAGCCACCACCGTCGTGGATGCCGGTGGAAGCGGCTGGCGCAACTTCGACGAGTTTCGCAAAACCGTGATCGCTCACTCGAAGACCCGCGTGCTGGCGCTGCTGAACATCGTGGGCCAGGGGATGGCCGGCGAGCCTTTCGAGAGCGACACCGAAGATATGGACCCGGTCAAAACCGCCGACACGATACTCCGCAACCGGGACGTCATCGTGGGCATCAAGACGGCGCACTATGCCAAGCCGGGGTGGACCGCCATCGATCGGGCGGTCGACGCGGGGCGCGGAGCCGGCGTACCGGTTATGGTGGACGACAAAATCTACACCAACTCCGGCCGGACCATGCGCGAAGAGTTGCTGGAGCATCTGCGGCCCGGCGATATCCATACGCACATGTATAACGACCGGCAGGTGGAATTGATCGACCGCTTCACGGGCAGGGTCCAGCCGTGGATGACCGAAGCCCGCCGCCGCGGCGTGCTGTTCGACGTGGGTCACGGAGGCGGCAGCTTTCTGTGGCCCGTGGCCACGCGCGCGCTCGAGCAGGGCTTCGTTCCGGACACCATCAGCACCGACCTGCATGCGGAGTCGATCGCCATTCAGCAATCCACCATGCCCAACGTAATGTCCAAGTTGATGCTGCTGGGGATGAGCCTGGAGGATGTGCTGGCGCGGTCCACGGTGAACCCGGCCAAGGCGATCGGAAGGTATCCGGAAGTGGGGACGCTAGGGGTGGGACGCGTGGCCGACATCGCCGTGCTCGAGCAGCAGAGCGGCGTGTTTGTGTTTAAGGATTCGTGGCCGGCCAAGCGGTTGGGCACTAAACGGCTCGAGAGTGTCATGACCATCCGCGCCGGCAAGATCGTCTACGAGCGGGGCACGCCGGCCACGGCCAGCCAGGATAGCACCATCTACGATCTGCTGTTCAAGCACGCGCGGATCGCCGGAAACAACGGGGAGTCCGACATTGGTATTATCGGCGGCCGCATCGCGCGGATCGGGCACGGTCTCAAGGCCGCGCACGCCAGGGTGCTGGTGGAAGCCGAAGGCTATCAAGTAACGCCCGCGGGATTGGCCGAAGGAGCCCCCGCCAACGTCGCCGTGCTCGACGCCGGCCGGACCATCATGACTGTGCGCAGCGGCAGGATCGTCACCGACGACGAAGGGCTGAGCATCCCGGATGTCAGCCGCGCCGGGCCTTACAGCAATTTCAAGTAGTCAGGCGTGCCGATGGGCGCGCCACTTCGCGCGGCCGTATTCGCCCAGGTCCACGCCGCCCGCAATTTCCTCTCCCTGGAGGGAGCCGCGGAATGTGTAGGAAAGATGTGTGCCACCGGCGGGCAGACTGCTGCGCAGCTCGACCCGGTCGCCATCGATGTCGCCGGCGAGGTCGCCCTGGAACGCCCAGCCTTGGTGTGAACCGGTGACGCGGTTGCCACTGGCGTTGAGAAAAAACTTGTGCTGCGACTGGCCGACTTCATAAGCGACCTCCACTTCCCAGACGCCGGAGATATCCTGCACCGGCGGCCCCGGCCGCGGCTTCTGCCGGGCGCCGCGCGGGGCGGCGCTGAAGATCTCGTAAAGGCGGCGCGCCACCTGCTTGTGCTCGCCCGGATGCATCGCGACCGGGCGGATGAGGAAAGCGTGCCCTTCGCCTTCGGCATGCGACATAATGCGCGGCTCGCCATCGAGCAACATGCGTCCGACCTCGCCCGCGGTAAGTCCGATCTTCGCCGGATCCCAGGAGACGTTGAGCGTGGGGAAGGGGCCGCCGCGCACCGGCCCGTGGACTTCGGTGACGACGCCGGCGACGCGCGCGATCTCGCCCGAGATCTCGGCGTACCACGATTTCCACTGGCGAAAATCGGCTTCCAGGTCGCGCCCGGAACGCCAAACCTCCACCGCGCGCAGCATGCCTACCACCTGTTCCTTGCCCACCTTGAGGCCGCGGCCGAAGGCGTGATGAGGGGCGCTGTTGGCCCAAGCGGCACGGACCAGGTCGCGGCGGCCGATCAGCAGGCCGGCGTTTTGCGGGCCGCGAATGACCTTGCCGCCGCTATAGGCCACCAGGTCCGCGCCCAAGGCGAGGTATGGATTGGGCACCACAAGGTAGTCGGCGGCGGCATCGACCAGAACAGGAATGCCGGCCTGGCGTGCGATGGGTGCGACATCCTTGAGATCGAGCCGGGCGCTGCCGAAGTAATTGCCCAACACTTCGATCATGGCGGTATGGGAGCCGATGGCGGCCCGCAACTCGGCGGGCGAATTCACTTCAACGATCTTGACGCCCAGGGTGCGGACGGCATGGTCGTAGACGACACGCGACTCGCGTGGCATGATCACTTCGTCCTTGAGCCCGGCGAGGTTCGGCAGGCGTTGCATTTTTTCGGGGTCGGCGCCGGCAATGCAACCGGCGGTGGCGTGCACCAGCGCGGCGGCAGCGCCAGACGTGACGATGCCCCACTCGACCTGCAGCAACCCGGCCAGGCAGTCGCCCACCTTCTCCATCAGCTCGTCCAGGTTGACGTGATAATGCGAGGCCTGCTCCACCGTAGCGATGACTTCATCGAGCATCTGCGAGCCGCCATTGATGGTGAGCGTGGCGGTGCAGTTGATGAAGGGCCGGACGCCGATTCTGGTGTAGACTTCGGGACTGGACGCCACGCTGGGCGCACTATCGGCCGATGCGGCCGAAGCGAGGCCGGCGGCCATGGCTCCTCCCGTACGAAAGAGGTCGCGGCGGCTCAAAGCGTTCATTTCTGCCCCCTCATGGATTTTCTGGCTTTATAATACGCGAAAGCGACGCCATCGATCTGGGAAAGCGGAAAGCGGGGAAAGCGACAGCGACAGCCTGGTTTGCGTTGATTTCGCGGGCACGGGCGCGGAGGTCTGGAAAATCGACGCAGATCAGGCTGTCCCGTTTTCCCAGGCTCTTTTCGTGCGGCGGGAAGGTTGTCGATCAGAACTTCAATTCGATACGGATCGCGTGGGACGGAGTGGTGCCGATGGTCTTGACCGTATGTACCGTTGCTTCGGACCAGGAGGCCGTGCCCCCTTTCCGCTCCTGGACGGTTGTCTTGCCATCCTGCGTGGTCTGTTCGTTGGTGTAGGTAGTCAGGTAAACGACCACGCCGTGGGGGTGTCGATGCATCGGCTCGCTGACGCCGACCGGAATTTGATCGTCTATTACCCGTACGAACCGGTTCTCCAAAATTAAATGCTGTGTGGCGGCACAGACCTTCAGGGAATCGAGCGGGTCATCCGCCACCTGGGGGAAAGCTAGAAAAGCGGCTCCCAGGCAAGTCGCGACCATCACGATCCAGATCATAAGTCCTTTGCGCATTGCCTCCAGTATATCCGTCGTGCCGCTGCAGCGCATTCGGCCGAAAACCGACGTCGGGCTGCCGGCAGAACCAAGGAGGAGTGGCGGGCGTTGGGCGCGGTGGGCATCGTCCTTATATGGAAACGAAATGTTGTCGTCTCGGGAAGACGACGACACGCGCGAAAAACGGTGCCCAAGGTGCCCAAACTTGCTACCGCCTTGAATCGGTTGGCTTGATCGTGGGCAGGTATCGAAATCCACACGATGCCCATGGCTGCCCGTGCTGAAAATGGGGTTTGGACTCCGGTGGCTACGTTCTGGTGGGCGGGAAAACGGTAATTCTATGAAACGTTTTGGTGGACCTGGTGAGATTCGAACTCACGACCTCTTCCATGCCATTTAATAAATATCAATCACTTGCAGGCGGTTTCACCAGAAACAAAAGACTTAGCACGAGGCGACGTGGACTCCGGTGGACGCCACGGGGCGGTTTTGGGGCGTCTGGACTCCACGCGGACTCCGGGACTCCACACGCGGGGCTGGCATGTGGCGTGCTTTCTCGCGCGCGGTTGCAGGCTGCTCTATTTGTTGTCTGCCGAAGGAGACAACAATCGATTTTCATATAAGGATGATGCCCATGTGGGATGCCGAGGGCGTGGCGTTCCGCCCCGCGCGGGGCAGTGCTGCGCAAGGCTCCGCCCCCGTTTAGTTGACCTCTAGTTCGACCGGCCTCACCACCCAGAGTGCGCCATCGCGAAGTTTGCCGCCGATGCCGCCGCGCTTCTTCTGGCCGTAGACTACCCCATGCGCTGGCTCATCCGGCAAGGGATCGGGCGCCACGGCCTGATTCAGTGATCGGGCGTGAGCGGCCGTAATCGCAGCCAAACCATAACCAGGATAATTGCGGATCGCATCCTCGGGCGGTCGTCCGTCTCGCGTCATGACTGATTCCAAACTGATCGACAGTTCTTCGTCTTTAAAAGCAGCCGAAGATATGACTGCGTTGCCGTCTTCGTCCCAATCGACCCAAGTACGTGGAATGCGGCGAAAGAGCCGTTCGTCCGCCGGGATGTTTGGGTCATCTTCGAAGACGCGACCTGGCATTCGATCCCCGTGAATGGTTAATCGAGGTTCCCAATGATCGATCTGAGTAGAGCGTTATCTTGAGGCAGTGTGTGCTCGGATTCGTCACCGCTCACGCGGTTTCGATAGTAGAAAAACGGCTGTCCGTCTCGATCAAACACAACTTCCAAATCGATGCCTTGTCGGCGCCACTCAAGTTGGAGGCCGCCGCTGGATAAAGGCACGACACGCGGAGCCGGACTGGTGGGGCCAAGGAGACCGTTGATGAGGTTCATCGCATAATGAACCACCCTCGGGTCAATCGGACCCGCACCATAGCTGTCCCAATTGTGCACGAGGGTAAACAAATCGACGAAGCCTTGCATGAGGGGGTCGAACCAGGCAGGAAGCGGCTGACCGTAATCCTGCCATTCAATCCGGTACGCTTGGCCGCGAGAGTAATACTTGCGTTGCCGGCGTATCAGGACCGGTTGCTGAAACACGCTGACCAAAAGGCGGTCACCACTGGAAAAATAGTCCAGGTACGCGGCAGAAGCGCTGGTCGCCAAAATCCCGCGATCTTGAACCGTGAGTTCAGCGGTTCCCAATGCTGGCATCGTTCTTAATCCTCCAAATGTTGTGCATCGAATTGGTGGTCAACCTTTTGAACGTTGTTACGATCCACTCCCGACCGATGTCGAAAAAATCGACCGCGTCGCCAACCTGCCCCCTGGCAGTCAGGTGCAGCAAGTACATGGGACGGTTATCGGAGGTTCTGATCGCTGGCTGTACGTCGACGTGGAGCCGACCGATCGGTCTTCCGTCCTTACCCGGAATGACGAACCGGGTGTGCAGGCGCAAATCCTCCGCTGGTCCAGGAGGCACGAGATCCGTCGAGCGCCAGAACGTGAAGATTCTGTCCACGTCGCCGTAGTGCTCCCACCCTTCGCCGGCGAGGATGTGGTTCACATACGTCACTTCACATTGATTGACGTGCGGGGTGCCGAGTTGGTTTTTCTCCAGGAAAGCCAGAAAGATCTCGTAGTCCCGATCAAAGTGCGGGCGAATGGTCTCGTCGTAGTGGGGATACCGGTGGCTCTCCCCTTCCTTGCGCCAGTTCTTTACGAATCTGTCGTTCTGAACCTGGATCATCTCGCTCCCCTGATCGTTGGCGAACCAGATTCGCGGTATAGGGAAACTCTCCAGCGCCTGGAACTTGAGACCGACCCGAGCGGCTGGGTTTTCCGGAAACTGCTCGATGACCGGCTCCAGCGCCGGACGCTCTTCGGTTTTCGGGAAGGCAGCCCGGTATTCACTCCAGAGGAGCCCAAGATGCGCCGCCTGGACCAATGGCAACGGCTCGAACTGCACAGACAAAACGGTTTCAACAACTGGTGGGTTGTCGAAATCCGGCAGATGCTCTGGACGGGGTGGCACCGTAGTCTGCCTTTTCAAAGCATTTTCCACGAAGTATGTTCTAGTGTTGACGATGATTGTATTGCAGCCGAAAGTCCGGCGTCAACGCGCTCTCTTTTTCAGGGTCGGGGCACATCACCCTTCTCCTAGATTAGTCGATTTCGCGGCCGCAACGCGCCGAAGAAGTGCCAACAGGGGAAGTTGTGGAAAGGGACCGCAACCCGATCTGTGCAGGATGCGTGGTCGTCGGGACTCGTTTCCTGGTCTTGAACCAAGGACTGGCAGTCGGTTGGATCTTCCTACTGCACCACTGCTGTCTGCTTCTCGCCGACGCTGGCGAGGCGTTCCTGAATCAGGCGGGTGAGTTCTTCCTGGCGGGTCAGTTGGATTTTCGTGTATTCCTCGGTCATCCGGACCGTGCTGTGGCCGGCGATCTTTGACGCCTCAATGCTCGACCCACCCACCTCCTGCCGCCATGTGATGTTGGCGCGTCGGAAAGAGTGCGGACCCAGACCTGGGAAATCGCAGCCCTCGGCGACCGCCGCCCGCTTTAGAGCTTGCCGTACTCCGGAATCCCACAGCGGGAGGCCGCTGCCGTCCGTCCGGACGAAGACCCAGTTGTCCGCTTTCGCGTTATCCGCCGCAGCCTTCGCGCGGTAGCGGTCGCCCAGGTATCCCAACGTGAGCGGTCGTTTGCTGGTCTTCGACTTCGGATCGTCTATGTCGCCGCGCCAATATCGCTGGGCGATGCGTAGGATACCAGTCTGGAGATCGACGTGGCACCACTTGAGCCCCAGGATTTCGGAGATCCGTGCGCCAGTGGCGATTGCGGTTTCCAGCACGAGCAGGTTGGGATCGGTCAGCCGCGCCAGCACCTTCACGGTTTCCTCTTCCGTCAGAATCCGTTCGGGCCGCACGCTCCACTTCTCCCCAATCTTGACGCGGGAGATCGGGTTGCGCCATCCCTCAGGCTAGTAGCCCCATTCCTCCGCTTTGGGAACTTCCGGACGGCCTTCGTGGTGCCGTCCGCTTGCAGGACATCATCCCAATAGCGGAAATACCAATACGACTCGCCGCAGTCGGTTCGCTCGTGAATACCAGGGTGCTGAATCCGCACTTTCAGTCGCAGGCCTCCAGTTAGCGCCTGAAGGTTACCTTGGGTTCCGAGAATCATTCAAGTCCAATCGTTCCAGATAGTTATATCAGAAGCGCCGGTTTTGGCCGGTCCTTACTCACAATACTCAGAATCCTCAGAATTCAGACCCATCCCCGTATTCTGAGGATTGTGAGTATTCTGAGAAGCCCACAGCGGATTCACCTCAAACCTGGGACTGGGTTTACGGCCAGGGCCGCCGCCTGACGGCTCTGGCCGCCTGCCCATATACCCATGGGCAAGCAGCAGGGCCAACGGCGCATCCAGTTCCTCAATCCGCTTGAATCTTCCCCTCAGAGCCTGGTGCACATCACGCTTTGTGAAGTGGCGGGCACGGTCGCCTTGGTGAAGCCGGGCCGGGGTTCCTCGCCGTACCAGGCGAAGAATTCGTCCAGGCCCAGATTGTAGACTCGTTTCGTGATCGGGGAGGAGACGCTATCCAGCACCAGGGACTTGAGCCGGCGCCAGTCGGTAGCCTGCGGAACCACAATCAAATCAGTCATTTAGGTCCTCTTAATGGGCCATATCGGTAGCCATTTGGACCTTACCTCCCCTGCGGATGGGTCCTGCAGGGGACGCGTGACGGCCATGCGCCGGTTACCAAAGAATGGGAATACGGGTCTCGTCGGGCCCTTTGCGAGAGCGATATGCGGCAATATCGGTAGCCAGAACGGCCAGCGCCTGAGCCACGCGGCCCGGTCGCTCTTGGAATCTTAACTTCTGCTGGCGGCCAGTATTGTGAGAGCCGGTTATCTTCGCCCATAGCGACAAGTCTTGCGGCCGTGCTCTGGTGGACCGATGTGGCCTGACCAATTATGGGCAACATTAACACGGATCCATTTTCGCGTCAATAGAAGCGCTTCGCATATCATTGTGGATTGACAGCCCAGCCAAAGGTTGATACGGTAGAACCACATCAGGCCAGTCATCGAAAAAGGAGTAATACAATGATCAGTGAATGGGGCCGATCCCGACAGTTCTTTGAGCGTTCTCAGCGATCGCTTGCCGGCGGGGTAAGCAGTCCGTTCCGACGTAATTTGGCAGAAACGCTTTTTTTCCAGGACGGCAGCGGCGCTGAAATTCAGGATATCGATGGCAATTGGTATACCGACTACGTCCTGGCATGGGGACCTCTCATACTGGGACACAAGCATCCTGCGATTGTGGAGGCGCTGCGTAAAGCGGTTGAAGCGCCGCACAATTACGGCGCGCAGCATGAGTTGGAGTTCGTCGTCGCCGAACTGATCTGCAGCCTGATTCCGTGCGCGGAACGAGTCGCACTGACCTCCAGCGGCAGCGAAGCCGTGCAACTAGCCATGCGACTTGCCCGGGCGCATACGCACCGCAACCTGCTAGTCAAGTTCGAGGGGCACTACCACGGGTGGATGGATTCGGCGCTCCTCAGCTATCACGCCTCGGGCACGGAGATCGGTCCGGCTCAGAAGCCGAATGTTGTGTTGGGATCCCGAGGGCAGGTACCGAATGCGGCCGATAACATCATTGTTTTGCCATGGAATGATCTGCAGGCGGCCTCGGCGGTTTTCGCGGAGCGGGGGGACGAGATTGCGGGTATTATCACCGAGCCAGTTCTGTGCAACAGCGGGTGCCTCATGCCGGCCGAAGGGTTTTTGCCCGGCCTGCGGCGGCTCGCCGATCAGCATGGAGCCCTGCTGATCTTTGACGAGGTGATTACCGGGTTCCGCATTGCGACCGGCGGCGCGCAGAGCGTATTCAATGTGATACCGGACATTGCCACCTTCGGCAAGGCGATCGGGGGCGGCCTGCCGCTCAGTGTAGTCGCGGGCCGGAAAGAAATCCTCGAACTGATCGTCGATGGCGGGGTCGTTTTCGGCGGTACTTTCAACGGGAATCCGATCTCCCTGGCGGCCGCTCACGCGACCATAGCGGAACTCATCCGGGACAAGGGCCGCACTCTGGGCGAAGCCGTGAAATCCGGGGAGAGGCTGATGAACGGCCTTCGGGAGGCCGCGAATCGCCGGGGCGTTCCGCTCGAAGTAACCGGGTTCGGCACCGCCTTCTCCGTTCACTTTACCGAGAGGTCATCTCTCGGCAATTATCGTGATACGTTGGGCGACGAGCGCATGGTGTTGCGGTCCTGGTTGCGCGAATGCCTCAAAGAGGGTCTTTATCTGCTGCCGGATGGCCGCATGTACACTTCGGTTGTCCACACAGACGAACAGATCTCCAGGACTCTTGAAGCCTTCGACCGGGCGCTCGCCCGTTGTCTTGCCGGCGCAACCGCCCAGTGAGCTCTAGGAAGGATCTTCGTATGTTGATGGCTGGTAAGACAGCGCTGGTAACCGGTGCAGCCAACGGCATCGGCGAGGGGATTGCCCGCTTGTTTGTCAACGAGGGCGCGCGCGTTTGGCTGCTCGATAAAGAGCCGAAGAAACTGGAGCTGGTCGCCGGCGAATTGCGAAAGCAGGGCGCTTCCGTCGAGATGCGCGTGGCGGACCTGAGCCGAACCGAAGAGGTGGAATCCGCGATTAACGGATTATTCCGGCAGACGGGCGCTCTCGATGTTCTGGTAAACAACGCTGGAATCGATCCGCGGCAACCGTTTCTCGAGATGAAGGAAGAGCAGTGGAGTGAGGTCCTAAACGTAAATCTGAACGGGGCCTACCGCTGCACGCGCCTGGCTGCCCCTTACTTTGTACAGCAACGTGCCGGCAAGGTGATCAATATCTCTTCGGTCACTTTCTACTGGGGCATGAAATATCTGGCCCACTACGTCGCATCGAAGGGCGCTCTCATCGGCTTCACGAGGGCGCTGGCGCGCGAGCTTGGCGAATTCAACATCCATGTGAACTGCATTACTCCCGGAGCTATTCAGACCGAAAGAGAATCGCAAACCGTCACTCCGGAGCAGGCTGGCGAGGTCGTCGCTTTGCAGAGCCTCAGGCGCCGTATCCTTCCATTGGACATCGCGAGAGTGTGCGTGTTTCTGGCGACGGAATTGAGCGACGGAGTTACGGGACAAACGGTCAATGTAGACGGCGGTTGGATCATGCATTGAGGAGCTCGCATGCAAAACGCAGGTTGGAGCGGAATTATCACCGTTCTCATCGCCGGACTGATCATGGGGTCCGTCCTGGTTCCCACAAAGCTCGTCAGAAAGTGGGCATGGGAGAATACGTGGCTTGTGTTCTCGGTTTGCGCCTATCTGATTTCCCCCTGGCTCGTTGCCTATCTGACGATTCCGAAGCTGGCTGCCGTGTACGGGCAGACCGGAAGTACGGTACTCATCGTTACTTGTCTACTCGGATTCGGTTGGGGCCTCGCCGTGGTCCTGTTGGGAATCGCCGTCGATCTGGTGGGACTATCGATCAGCAGCGCTCTGCTGTACGGCGCGTCGGTTGCGTTCGGCTCGCTTGGTGCATTGTGCCTGATTGATCCCTCAAGGCTCTTCACCGCGGCTGGGCTGAAAGTGTTCGCCTGGGACCTGATTTTGCTCGTCGGAGTTATCTGCTGTGCCCAGGCTGGACGCCTGCGTGATCCGCCAGCGACGCACGACCGCATTAGAACACGGCGGGGTGTCACCATCTCGTTAATTGCCGGTGTCTTGTCTACACTTTTTAATATCGTTCTGGCATATGGCGAGCCCATCCGCAGAAACGCCGTGGCCTTGGGGGCGGATCCAAACCTGGCGTCAAATGCCATTTGGAGCCTTGCGGTAAGCTGCGGATCCCTTCCCAGTATTTTGTGGTCCTTTCGGCTCTTGCAACGAAACTCGAACTGGAAGCTCTATGGCATATCCGGGGCAGGCAGGAATCTGGCAATGAGCGTTGGGATGGGCGCGGCCTGGATCGTCGGCACCGTTTTGTATGGCGTCGCGGCGACTCGGTTGGGGCGCTTCGGCGCCGCGATCGGGTGGCCGGTCTATATGTCGGTTATTATTCTGGTCGGCATTGCCTGGGGCTGGCTGCTGGGCGAGTGGAAAGCGGCGCCCCGGCTATCGATTCATCTGTTGTGGGCCGGCGTTGCGGTCCAGATCTTCGGGATTACACTGTTGAGTCTGGCAAGCTGAAAATCATGAGAATTGCGATAGGATCCATCGTTCAGGAGAGCAACGATTTTTCACCAGTCAGGACGCGCTATGGGGATTTCGACTTCGTTTTCGGCGCGGACGCGGTAGAACGCCACCGCTCGGCCTTTACCGAGATGGGCGGCTTCCTGAACGTGCTTGGCAAGACAAGCCACAAGATCGCCCCACTGTCAGCCGGATGGGCTGTTACCGCCGGGCCGGTGGAGCGGCGGGATTTTTCCAGGGTGCTGAGCGAGTTTCAAAAAAGCCTCACCCGCGTCCGCCGCCCCGACGCCGTGCTGCTGGCGCTACATGGAGGGCAAACGGCGGAAACGGTTCCGGATGTTGCGGGCCATCTGCTGGCGGCAGCGCGCTCCATTGTCGGTCCGAAAACTGCGATTGTGGCCACCCTGGACCTACATGCCAACGTGACCCGCTTAATGGTCCAGAGCGCCACGGCGCTGGTCGGCTACAAGACCTATCCGCACATGGATCTATTCCAGACGGGCCAGCGGGCGGCAGAACTGTTATTGAGGACCCTCTCCGGAACGGTCCGCCCGCGAATGGCTTTTTACAAGCTGCCGCTGATTGTTCCCGCGGAGAATATGCAAACGACGTCGGGCCCGTTCGCGCGCCTCATGGATGAGGCCATTCGGATCGAGGACCAACGAGAGGCCGAAGTGGTATCCGTGTTTGGCGTTCAACCCTGGCTTGACGTGCCGGAGATGGGCTGCAGCGTCGTGTCCGTGACGGACAACGATCCCGAACAAGGCCGGCGACAAGTGGAAAAACTCGCGCGCGGGTTTTGGGAATCGAGGCGCGAGTTCGCGGTGAAACTGACGCCGGTAAGGCGGGCGATTCTGGAATCGCTGCGCGCCGATGAGGGGCCAATCGTCATCTCCGAGCCCGCCGACAGCACCGGGTCGGGATCTCCAGGCGACAGCACGGGGCTTCTCAAGCCGCTGCTCCAACTCGGACGGTACGTTTCAGCCGCCTTGTTTATCGTCGATCCGGATGTCGTAAAAAAGGCCATTGCCGCAGGCGTAGGCGCTACGATCCACACATCCGTTGGCGGCAAGTTCGACCCGGAACACTCGCGCCCGGTGCGCATCGCCGCGCGCGTCCGGTTGATTTCCGACGGCCGCTGGACGTGGCAGGCGCCCGGGTACAACCAGGGAGTCGAGACTTCGATGGGGCGGGCTGTGGTGCTCGACATTGGGCAGATGCGGTTGTTAGTTGCCGAGCGGCCCACCATGACCGTCGATCCCGAACTCTACCGAAGTCACGGCATCGAACCCGCACGCATGCGCATCGTGGCCGTAAAGAGCCCGAACGGGTTTCGGGGCCCGTATCAGTCACTTGCCAAACAGGTGTTCTTAGTGGATACGCCCGGTGTCAGCACGCCGCAACTGAAGACGCTTCCATACCGGCGCGTCCCGCGTCCCATCTATCCGCTGGACCCGCGCCTAAGGATTCAGTGGCCGAACAGTTGATTCGTAGCCTACTCCCTCGATATCGGCAGAAACCCGAGCGGCGGTATCGGCAGGCGCCGCAGTCGAGGCACGCACGATCAGTTCTACCGGGACTGTCGTGCGCTGGTTCGGTGCCCGCCCCGTTTCGATCCACTGGAGCAGGGTACGGGCGGCGATACGGCCCACTTCCATCAGATCCGAGCGAATTGTCGTCAGCGAAGTAGAACCCTGGCCGAAATTGTCGTAACCGACGATGCTGATATCATCGGGCACTAAAATCTGCGCCACCGCAAGTGCCTCCATGGCTCCCAGGGCGGCGAAATCGTTAGTAATCAGAACTGCAGTCGGCCTCTGCCCGGCTCTCGCGATCAGTTGCCGCATTGCCCGATAGCCGGCCAACATTCCGGGCCTCAAGTCCGACGAATCGAAAAACTCCACGTACTGCGGCCGGTAACGAATGCGATACGCCTCCAGAGACTGCCAGTACAGGATGTATTTCTCGCTATTTGGAAAACCAATGAAGCCGATATCCCGGTGGCCGAGACCGACCAAATAATCGATGGCCCACCGTGTTCCCGCGGCATAGTCAATCGATACCGAGACGCCATCGGTGGAATTCAACAGATCGACCAGGATCACCGGCTTCTCGAGCCCGTTCAGCCGATCCATCCATCCGCGACTCAAGCCTCCAACGATGACCGAACCAGCCAGATGGCCCGGACCCGAATCCTGTTCAGGCTGAAACTTCGATTGGTCGGTGACTGGGTAGAAGTCCAGGTCGCAACCGGTAGTCCGGCACACCTCCGCAAACCCGCTGAGGATCTGATTGTACCCCGCCTCGGCGAAATGGAAGACCGTCTCGTCGATCCAGAACCCAAGGTGCTTGCCACTGGAGTGAACGCCGGGTACGCCGGCGGCGCGGTCCACAACAAAGGTGCCTCTGCCGTTGGTACGCACCAACAGACCGCGAGCTATCATCTGCGCCACGGCTTCACGAACGGAAGCCCGTGACAGGCGGTACTGCTGCGCGATGTCTCGCTCGGAAGGAAACCGTTCGCCGGCGGGATAGGCGCCCTGCTCGATTTCTTTAGTCAGAATCGTCAGTAGTTGACGCGTAACCGGAATGGCGCTCTTCGTCTTGATGACTGCGGTTGCGCGGCCGTGTGGCAGGGGCATAGCCAGACTTCTCCAGTATACGCCAGGGCGCCCGTTTTCCGGCGAAAAACCGTTCAGAGCGGCTGGCGCAAGAACGATTGACGAGGGCTGGAACCTTTGTTAAGATGCTGGTCAGACCATGACAGTCCACTTGTGGAGAAATTTCGGCCTCTGGCGGCTTGCGCTCCTCCTGGCCGGCTTTCACGCCGTTGCGGCAGCAGCGGACCTCGATTCCCGCCCGGTTCAAGTGAAGATCGATGCGGCTCGCGTGATTGGCCGAATCAAAGCGCTCAACGATGTTGACAATGGTCCTCTTTGCCAGCGGGGAATCGTGGACCTGAGCCGATACTACAAGGAAATCGGCGTCCGCAATGTCCGCCTGCACGATGTCGCGTGGACTTACGACAACGTCATTGATATCAACTACGTCTTTCCGAAGTGGGCAGCCGATCCTGACCGCGCGGAAACTTATGATTTCACCCAGACGGATTACTACTTGAAAACGATATCGGCGCTGGGAATCAACATCATCTTCCGGCTGGGATATAGCGCCGAGTACAAGACCGCTGTTCGTCACAACCAGCCGCCGGATTCATACGAGAAACTGGCCGATATCTGTGTACACATCATCCGGCACTATAACCAGGGATGGGCGAACGGCCTAAGACTCGGAATTCGGTATTGGGAGTTCTGGAACGAGCCCGACGGGAAAAGCCTGAGCTTTTGGGCCGGTACTCCCGACGAGTTCTATCGCCTGTACGAAACCGTGGCAAGAAGTGTAAAGTCGGAAGATCCGACGTTGAAAGTCGGCGGGCCTGGATTGGCTCACGATCTTAACTTCCTGGAAGGGATGTTGCGCTATTGTCAACAGCGCCGGGTGCCGGTCGATTTTGTTTCCTGGCACATCTATACGCCGGATGTTCACGAGGTCGCCCGCCGCGCCGGACGTGTCCATGACATGATGACGCAATATGGATTCGCCGCTGCCGAGAGCATCCTCGACGAGTGGAATTATGGTCCGGACGACTGGAGCCGGCTGTTCGTGGACCCCGCTTACTCCAGGCAGTACTTTGACGCTACTCAGAACGCGTTTGGAGCTGCCTTTGACGCCACTGCGCTTACCGAGCTACAAGACGCTCATGTGGATATCGCCACTTTCTTTTCCGGGACAACGTTCATGTGGGGACTGTTTACCTCTTCGGGTGCGCCCCAGAAGGCATATTATTCGTTTCTGGCGTTTCGGCGCATGCTGGATTCGCCGGAGCGAATCGCAGTCGAGCCGGGCAATCCATCAGGTGTCAGTCTCCTGGCTGGGGTATCTGGGGACGGGAAATCCGTTCGTGTCCTGCTCAGTAATGTCGCCCGTGAATCAAAAGTCGTAAAATTGGATTTCGTGAACCTGCCATGGAAGGGCCGCACCCGTTGCGACCGGCAGAGAATCGCTGCCACAGCAGATTTTGAAACCGTGGATGCCGGCGAATTGTCTGCTCCGGGGGCGGCCGCTACTGAGGTGCTTGCCGGACCATCGGTTAGCCTGTTGACACTAACACCCATACGCTGATAGACCTGCTCGTCGGGAAACGGAGATTACCGTGAAGGAGCTGAATGACGCCACTGCCGTCCGCAAACACTATGGTGAGCCGAGCCATATGTCAATCGCGAAGCAGTTGGATCGCCTCGACCAATACTGCCGGCAATTTATCGCGCTTTCTCCACTGGTAGTGATGGCGACTTCCGACGCTCAGGGCCGGGCGGACGCTTCGCCTCGCGGCGACGCACCCGGGTTTGTGGCCGTGTTGGACGACCGCACTCTGCTGATCCCGGACAGGATCGGCAATAAGCGTGCCGACACGGTTTTGAATCTCATGGAGAACCCGCATGTCGGCTTGCTGTTCCTGACTCCCGGCATCAACGAGACGCTCCGCGTAAATGGAAGGGCGCGAGTTACGGTCGATGCCGAACAGCTCGGCCCACTTTCGGTGGAGGGGAAGGCGCCGGTATGCGGGATATTGGTGGCCGTGGAAGAAGTGTTTTTTCACTGCGGAAAGCCATTGATCCGATCCGCCATCTGGAACCCAGAGTGCCGCGTTCCCCGCGGAGGCTTTCCATCGCTCGGCAAGATTATCGCCGACGAAATTGGCGGCGCTAGTGCGAAAGAATACGAACGGGGCATTGAAGAGCAGTACCGCACCAGGCTTTACTGAGTTTGCCCCAATGCATGAGGCTCTGGACAACGCAGGCATTCAAAACGTCTTCTACGAATCGCAGGGCACGGCACACGAATTTCAGACAAGGCGTCGCGAGCGGAACGATTTTACCCCACGGCTTTTCAGATAGCCCGGCGTGCGAAATGTCTGGGATCGTGACTGGAAGGCATTGGCGGATCTGTCTTTGGAACGATAGCGCGACACCGGTTGAGTTCCCTTTGGCCCAAAGTACATCAACCCGCTCAAACGTGGGAGCAAAGTCCCGGGTAACCCGCAGATTCGATATGATCGACATAGAGTTGAGGGCGCGGTTACCGCGCGACGGGAAGGTTACCCCATGTCGATTCGACGCACGGCATACTTTGGGTTGGTTCTTTCGGCAATGTGCCTGACTTCTGAAGGGCAGAGTTTCCCGTACTGGCCCTCGCAGGAATGGCGGACCGCGCCACCGGAATCGCAGGGCATCGATTCTCAGAAGCTGGCTGCCGCGATCGACCAGGCGATCGAGAAGCATCTGGGTGTTCACAGCCTGCTTGTCATCCGCCACGGATACGCCGTGGTCGACGCAGCCTTTTATCCGTATGACGGCCGAACCCCGCATGACCTGGCCTCCGTGACCAAGACCGTTACCTCGGTGCTCACGGGCGTAGCGGTGGCTCAAGGGCTGATCCGGCTCGATCAACCTGTTCTGCCCTTGTTCCCCAACGAGCGCCCCACGAACGCCGAGCGACAGAAACAGAAAATTACTATTGGGGATTTACTGCGCATGGAATCCGGGCTGGACTGCGGATACGCACCGGGCGAGCGGGAACTGGAACAGATGAAACGCTCAACGAACTGGGTGCAGTTCGCGCTGTCGCTGCCGATGAAATATGATTCGGGGACGCAATCGTCCTATTGCAGCCCCGGATATCATCTGCTGGGGTCGGCGATTGGAGCGTCGGCGGGCATGAGCGAAGCTGTATTTGGAGAGAAATACCTATTCGCCCCGCTTGGAATCCGCGGTGTGGTGTGGGCTCACGATGCGCAGTCTCGAAGCCATGGATGGGGCGACAGCCATATGCTTCCGCAGGACGTAGCTAAGATCGGCTATTTGTACCTGCATGGCGGCAACTGGGACGGCAAACAGATAGTGCCCGCGGATTGGGTCGCGGTGTCCACGGCGGCGCCCACCGGCGTGCCTGGAGGCCATGGAGCGATGGGCTACTTATGGCACGTAACGAACGAGCCGAACGGGCGTCAGTACGGCGGCATTGGCCGCGGAGGGCAGTCGCTGATTGTGTGGCCTGACCTGGAAATGATCGTCGTGAGCATGGCCGGGGGCAACGCGGGCCAGATTGCAGAGTTGGTCCGGCAGGCTGTAGAGTCCGACCGGGCGCTGGCACCGAATCCCGTGGCTTACGCGCACTTGAAGGAGCAAGTGCGATACGCGGGGGAGCCACCGGCGGCGCGGCCGTCTTCGCCGCTTCCTTCGATGGCCGCCTCCATCTCGGGGGCGGTCTACGAGTTTCCGGTGAACGCGTCCCGTCTCGACAGCCTGTCGCTGACGTTTGGGAAGAACGGTGAGGCGCGGGTGGATGTGGGGTACTATGGGCAACTCCTGAGTTTCCCGATTAACCTGGACGGAGTGTATCGCCTCGGCCCGAACGGCCCATTTCACATGCCGGCTGGGGCGACCGGCAAATGGATTGCGGATAACGAGTTGCTGCTGGACGTGAACTTTGTTGCGAATATCAACCACTACATGTTGGACATTCGGTTTGATAGGGATCAAATCGAAGTAACGGCGACTGAGGCTTCGGGGCTAATTCGGAATGGGCACCTGATCGGAAAGCGGCGATCATAGCGGATGCGGACGACGATGCCATGCTCGCAAATGTCGGCGTTAACCCCTAATATCGGTAGCTTCGCCACGGCCAAGCCCACGTTTGAGGTCACCTCCCGAGTCGCCAACCAGCGAGCTTGGTTACGTCTTGATCGTGCCGAAGGGAGCAGTTCTCACGTCCAGACGCCCAGCCGCGCTCCCGGCAATCTGCTAGCGTAGTCAATCGAAGCCTATGCGTACCCTCCGCGTTCTTCTTTCTCTGCTGGCGACGTGGCCAGCCTTCTCAGCCGATCGGGACTACAACGGCAGATGGGACATCACAACCGCAACCGGCGAGCGGGCGTGGTGGCTCGAACTGACAGGCGTCGGAACGACGAATCCCGCCGGCAAATTCGTGAGCGCTTATGGCGGCGATCTGAATAGGATCGATACCATCATTGTTCAGAATGGCGAACTGCACTTCACCATCCTGGCTCCCAGGCCGGATCCAGCCCGGCCGCGAAAGGCGAACCAACCGCCGGCCCGCAATTCGCTCTTCGTTGCGCGCCTCATCGGTGGAAAGCTGGAGGGCGCCTTGGAGTTGGAAGGCTCGGACAGACCACCCACCAAGTGGACGGGCGTCCGGGCGCCGGTGATCAAGGACAAGGACGACGGCACCTGGAAAAGGGGCCAGCCCATCGCGCTCTTCAATGGGAAGGACCTCACCGGCTGGAAGGCGCTGAACCCGGCCGTGCCCCTGACATGGACAGTTCAAGACGGGGTCTTGAGAAACGCGCCGCCGACCTCCGATATCCTATCCGAGCAGAAGTTCTGGAATTTCGAGTTGCACGTGGATTTCCGCATCGTGGAACACTCCAACAGCGGCATCGGCCTTCGCGGCCGCTATGAGATCCAGATCCTGGACGACTACGGCAAGCCGCCCAACTCTCACGGCGCGGGCGCACTCTATAGCCGCATCGTTCCCGCAGTCAACGCCAGCAAACCCGTCGGCGAGTGGCAGAGCTATGACATCCGCCTGGTGGGAAGAGATCTGACCGTGGTGTTCAACGGCAAGAAGGTCCTGGACAAGGTCGAGATCGAAGGGCTCACCGCCATCGCCACCAATTCCGATGAAGCCGAGCCTGGCCCGTTCATCGTTCAGGGCGATCACAGCTACGTGGAAATCAAGAGCTTCGCGGTTACCCCGCTGATTCACTAACACTAACAGGGGGCCGGGAGGGCCTCCGGCGTCGCCTGGGAGGGCGCATTAACTACCAATATCGGTAGGGCAACTGGCGGTGGGCGCCTGTTTTCGAGGGCCCGACCAGCCGACCGGAGCGGGCCGGACACTTCCCCCAACGCCGTTGGGGGACCTCCGACTCGCCGCCGTTCGATAGAGCGCCACTTTCGGCTTGGCGTTAATATACTGGAGGCTCATATTTACTCCATCTCAAGGCACCCCGGTAAGTCCGTCTTACCGCGTCACACGCGGCATGCTGATACCGTACTACAGCCTCAAGGAACTCTCGAAAGCAATCGGGCGTGAGGACCGTAATCTGCCGTTACGGTCGGTGCGCATTGGGCCGAGCCCTAATAAAGCACTCAATCTCACTAGCGTTAAGATGCTGCTCGACAGGTGTGGCTACCAGCAAGTCAGCGTCGACGCATCAAGCACACCGTACCGCGGCTAAGGGCTCGTCAAGAAACAACTGTGCCATTTCGGCGTGGCGCACGCACTCGTGCGTGCCGCGTCGGCACTTTTGCCGACGCTCGGCGTACCGTACGCAAGCGGGTGTCGAGAAAAGTCTCG